>Ga0228698_1000364_pt1 | contig 38455 bp, 37 predicted proteins | sample McNCre117_Aug_MG_FD_178015 | JGI IMG/M metagenome (GOLD analysis project Ga0228698, IMG submission 178015) | Freshwater microbial communities from McNutts Creek, Athens, Georgia, United States - 1-17_Aug_MG | ecosystem: Environmental > Aquatic > Freshwater > Creek | place: USA: Georgia... | reverse complement strand
GGTGTTTCAGCAAACAAATCCAGGTTGGCCATGGCCTGCGGTCTCTCAAAAATGGGGGGCGACGGTCTCAGGAAAACAAGCGGCGCGCTACGGCGGAGCCGGCGGCCAGATCGCGCTCTTCCAGCGTGTCGTACAGCGTTTCCAGCTCAGAGCCAATGACGTCCATGGTCTCGGCATTGAGCGGCTGGCCCCGGTCGTCGGTGACCACGCCGTCCATGCCCTGGGCCAGTGCAAAAGCGGCTTCACGAATGCGCACGAACGGACGCTCTGCGCGTTCGGCTTGCGCCACATCCAGGTGCAGGCTGACTTCTCGGATGGCCGATTGCGCGGGGTCTTCAGCCAGGGCGGCCTGCGAGTCAAAGCCCAAGATGAGCACGGGCGGCAAACCTTCTTGTGCGGCGGGCAACACCATGCGGCCAGGGATGACACCGGCCACAAAGCCAAAGCGCGCGGCATTCTGGTGCACGTAGCCAGGACTCCAAGAGGCGTTGAGCGCGCGAATGGTAAAGCCCAGTTGCGCGTCGTGCGCACTGGCAAATTGGTCCAGCTCGCGGGCACGGGCCACTTCGTCCAGCATCTCCGGAAACTCGGGCGTAGCCCCCACGGCGTCGGCAAAAGCCTGTGCCTTGACCACGTATTCGGAGTATTCGATTTCGTTCAAGGCGCCGGTGCGGTTAGCCAACTGCACACCGGCCTGGAAGGCGCTGTAGCGCTGGCCGGGCACGGGGCTTTCCCACTGCTGGGTGCGTGTGTTGAGGCCTTCCACGGCGAACGGCTTGGTGCCTGCGCGGCGCGTGGCGGGCAGCGCGGCAATGGCGGCCTCGCCCGACACGGGGGCGGCGCTGGGGTCCAAGGCCAGGGGGGCGATGACGTCAATCAGCGCATCCAGCGACGGTTTTTTGGCCGGGGTCGGCAAAGCCATGTCGGTGGCGTGCACGTCGGCCTCGGAGAAGCTGGGCTCCACCGGGTCCAGGGCGGGTTCCACCAGGGCGTCGGGTGCGGCCTGACGGGGCGCGTTCTTGCGCGTCATCCAGGTGTTGTAGCCCACCACGCCTGCCAGGGCCAGGCCACCGGCCACGGCCAATCCGATTTGTAAATTGCTCATGTTGTGTGTGCCTTCAAGCCATTTCGGCAAAGGTGGCGGCAGACTCCATATCCACCGCCACGATGCGGGACACGCCCTGCTCCTGCATGGTCACGCCAATCAGTTGCTCGGCCATTTCCATGGCGATCTTGTTGTGGCTGATGAACAGGAACTGCGTGCCCTTGCTCATGCTGGCCACCAGCTTGGCGTAGCGCTCGGTGTTGGCGTCGTCCAGCGGCGCGTCCACCTCGTCCAGCAGGCAGAACGGCGCGGGGTTGAGTTGGAAGATGGCAAACACCAGCGCGATGGCGGTTAGCGCCTTTTCACCACCCGACAGCAGGTGAATGGTCTGGTTCTTTTTGCCGGGCGGCTGGGCGATCACTTGCACGCCTGAATCCAGAATTTCGTCGCCGGTAATTACTAGCCGCGCATTACCTCCGCCAAACAGCTCGGGGAACATGCGGCCAAAGTGCTCGTTCACCTGGTTGAAGGTGCCGGAGAGCAAATCGCGCGTTTCGGCGTCGATCTTGCGGATGGCGTCTTCTAAAATGTTCATCGCATCGGTCAGGTCGGTGCTTTGCGAATCCAGAAACACCTTGCGTTCGCGCGCGGCGGTCAGCTCGTCCAGCGCGGCCAGGTTCACCGCACCCAAAGCGGTGATTTCACGCTGGATGCGGTCGATGTCGCTTTGCATGCCAAACAGGCGCACATTGCCGTCCTTGATGCTTTGCTCAATCACGGCCAGATCGGCACCGGCGTCTGCCAGTTGCGTTTCGTACTGCTCAAAGCCCAGGCGGGCAGCCTGCTCCTTGAGCTGGAATTCGGTGATGCGCTGGCGCAGCGGGTCCAGCTCGCGCTCCAGCTGCATGCGGCGCTCATCGCTGCCGCGCAGCTTGGCGGTAAGGTCGTCGTATTCGCTGCGCTTGGCACCCAGTGCCTGCTCGCGCTCCAGCTTCAAGGCCAGCGCGTTTTGCAGACCCGCTTGGGCCGAGGCATCAGTCAGGCGCTGCAGCTCGTCCTGCGCGCGCTGCTCCTCGGCGTGAATGGACGCAGTCTGCTGGTCGGCCGTTTCCATGGCGCGGGACAGCTCGGCATTGCGCGCCTGCAGGCTGCGCTGGGCAAAGCTGGCTTCTTGCGCTTGACGCTCTAGGCTACGTTGCTGCTCGCGGCATTGGTTGAGCTTGCTTTGCCACTCAATGACTTGCTCTTCGAGTTGGGCGTGGCGCTCCTGCGCGTCGGCCAATTGCATGTCCAGCGACTCGAAGCGACCTTCGGCCGTGGCGCGGCGCTCTTGCAGGTCTTCGAGCTGCGCGTCGATCTCCGCCATGTCGTTTTCAATCTGCGCGCTGCGGGCGCGGGCCTGTTCGGCCAACTGGGTGAGGCGCAGGGCTTCGACTTGCAAAGCGTGGTTGCTGGTTTGGGCATCGGCCGCTTCGCGGCGCGCTGTGACCAGCGCCTGCGCGCTTTGGGCATACGCGCTCTCGGCACGCGACAAGGCCACGCGCGATTCATCGGCCATCAGCACCTGGGCGCGCAACTGCTTTTCCAGGTTCTCGATTTCCTGCGCGCGGGCCAGCAAACCGGCCTGCTCGGAGTCTTGCGCGTAAAAGCCCACGCTGTGCGCGCTGACCACGTGGCCTGACTTCACATAAATGCATTCGCCTGGCTGCAGCTGGGCACGCTGGGCCAGCGCGTCTTCAAAGCTGCTGGCGGTAAAGCAGCCGTGCAGCCAATCGACCAGCACGGCGCGCTGACCGGCGTTGTTCACCCGCAGCAGGTCCGAGAGACGCGGCAAGGCGCTGGCACCTTCGGGAACGCTGGCGGCAGGCGGGGTGTAAAACGCGAGCTTGGCAGGTGGTGCGTCGCTGGCAAAGGCGCGCACCATCTCTAGGCGCGACACCTCCAGTCCGCCCAAGCGCTCACGCAGCGCGCCTTCCAAGGCGTTTTCCCACCCCTGCTCGATGTGGATGCGGCTCCACAGGCCTTGCAAATGGTCAAGGCCATGTTTGGCCAGCCAAGGTTGCAGCTTGCCGTCGGTTTTGACCTTTTCTTGCAAGGCCTTGAGGGCTTCCATGCGGGCAGAAAAATCGGCTTGCTTGGCGGACTCTTCATTCACCGCTTTTTGCGCTGCGCTGCGGGCTTCGTCCAACGCAGGCACGGACTCTTGCAACTCGTGCAGGCGCTCGTCGGCAATCGCCTTGGCTTCTTGCGATTCTTCCAGTTGGGCCTGGACCAGTTCCAGCCGCTCTTCGTCGGGAGCGGCCAAGGCGTTGCGGTCAGCAGCCAGACGCTCGCGGCGGGTGCTGAGCTGGCGGCTTTGCTCTTCAATATTGCGCTGTTCGGCGGCCAGCACCTGGATTTGCTGTTGCACCTGCATGGCCGCAGTGCGCTGTTGGTTGGCTGTGGCTTGCGAATTGGCCAGCGACTCTTCGATGTCCGGCATCTGCTGGGCTTGCTCTTCCACCTGTGCGGCCAGCAGTTCGGCCTGCTCTTCGCCGTGCAAGGCCAGCTCGGCCAGGCGCTCCATCTCAGCTGCGGCGTCTTCCTTGCGCGTGGCCCATTGGGCGATTTGTTCTTTGAGGGTGACGAGGCGCTGCTCCACACGCTGGCGGCCTTCCACCACGAAGCGGATTTCGGCTTCCAAGCGGCCCACGTCGGTGCTGGCTTCATACAGCAGCCCTTGCGCCTGATTAACCTGGTCGCCCGCGGAGTAATGCGCCTGGCGCACGGTTTCCAGCTCGGTTTCGATATGGCGCAAATCGGCCATGCGGCCTTCCAGCGCGTTGACCGCGGCCAAGCCTTCGGTTTGCACCTTGGTCTGGTCGGCCAGGGCCTCGGCACGCTTCAAGAACCATTGCTGGTGTTGCTTTTGCGTGACCTCGGCCTGCAGGGTGTTGTACTTTTTGGCGACTTCGGCTTGCTTTTCCAGCTTTTCCAGATTGGCATTGAGCTCGCGCAGGATGTCTTCTACGCGGGTCAGGTTTTCGCGGGTGTCGGACAGGCGATTTTCGGTCTCGCGGCGGCGCTCTTTGTATTTGGAAACGCCCGCAGCCTCTTCCAGAAAAAGGCGCAGCTCTTCGGGCTTGGATTCAATGATGCGGCTGATGGTGCCCTGGCCAATGATGGCGTAGGCGCGTGGGCCCAGGCCCGTGCCCAAGAACACGTCTTGCACATCGCGGCGGCGCACCGGCTGGTTGTTGATGAAGTAGCTCGATCCCCCATCGCGGGTCAGCACGCGCTTGACCGCAATTTCGGCGAACTGGCCCCACTGGCCACCGGCGCGGTGGTCCGCGTTGTCAAACACCAGCTCCACGCTGGAGCGGCTGGCCGGTTTGCGTGTGTTAGTGCCGTTGAAAATCACGTCCTGCATGGACTCGCCGCGCAGCTCGCTGGCCTTGCTCTCGCCCAGCACCCAGCGCACTGCATCCATGATGTTGGATTTACCGCAGCCGTTGGGGCCCACCACGCCCACCAGTTGCCCAGGTAGCAGGAAGTTGGTGGGTTCAGCGAACGACTTGAAGCCGGATAACTTGATGGAATTGAGGCGCACGTGACAGACTTGCTAACGCTAAGCGGTTGATTTCATTGGGTTTTATAGAAATGCCGCAGTGCGGCACAAGCGACGATGATACCGTGCCCTCCCTGCGGCACGGTTCTTCTGTTAAGGGCGCTTGGGCGTCTTGGGCCCGTTGAGCGCCAGCTCCACCTTGGCGTTCAAGGCCGCCAGGCTGGGTGGCTTGACGATATAGCCTGCCACGCCCAAAGGCAGGGCCTCGCCCACCGTGGCCGCGCTGGAATCGGCACTCAAAAAAATCACAGGGGTGTTGGCCAGCTGCGCGTTGGAAGCAGCCCGCAAGCGGCGCACGAACTCAATGCCTCCCATGGGTTGCATATGTACATCCGTCACGATCAGGTCGGGTTTAATGGAGGCCATGTCGCGCAAGGCTGCCGTGCCGTCTTCCAGCGCAAACAGATCCAGGATGCCCAGGCGCCGCAGGTTGCCCAGGATGAAGGTGCTCATGATCTTCTCGTCCTCGACCACCAGCACGCGCGCTCGTTTGATATCCATGGCGCAGTGTTCCCCCTTTGTTCCAGTGACTACAAACCGCCGCCGTTAAGGTATTCGTTGACGTCGGCCAGGAGTTGCTCCAAATCAGGCCGCAGCGCCTCATAGGCTGGGCCGGCACTGGTGCTGTGGCTGTCTTTGCTCAAGGCCTCCACAGCCACCACCCGGCTGCAAAACGCCTCGCGGCAAAAAATCGGCACAAATCCCTTGATGCCGTGTAGCAGCCGGTTGGCTGCCACCACGTCTCCTGCCTGAAAATGGGCGCTGATGAGCGGGATGTCGCGCGACAAGGACTCTTCCAACATGACAATCATTCCGTTGAGGGTTTCGACGTCCCCGATTTGGGACAGCGCCCAATCGGCGTCGAGATAAACGGGCTGCATTGTTGACATGGATGAGGACTCCTCGAACGGTTCACGGGGGATGAGTGTAGCCAATGGTCAGACATAATTCCCGCCCATGAACCCCAATTTGTCCAAGCTGCAGGCCTATCCCTTTGAGCGCTTGCGCCAGCTCTTTTCCACCGTCACACCCAACCCCGCCTATGCGCCCATCAGCCTGGGCATCGGCGAGCCGCGCCATGCAGCGCCCGAGTTGGTCAAGCAGGCCTATTGCGATGCCATCCAGCACAGTGGCGGCTTGTCGGTGTACCCGGCCACTGGCGGCGATCCGTCTTTGCGCAATGCCATGGCCCAGTGGATACAGCGCCGCTATGGCTTGCAATTGGACAGCGCCACGCAGGTGCTGCCCATCAATGGCTCGCGCGAGGCGCTGTTTGCCTTCGCGCAAACCGTCATTCAGCCTACGGCCACGCCCGACGCACCAGCAATCGTGGTGTGCCCCAACCCCTTCTACCAAATCTATGAAGGCGCGGCCTATTTGGCTGGTGCCGAGCCTTACTTTGTGCCGTCCGACCCGGCGCGCAACTTTGCGCAAGACTGGGACAGCGTGCCCGAGTCCGTCTGGGCCCGCACGCAGCTGCTGTATGTGTGCTCCCCCGGCAACCCGGCAGGTGCCGTGATGCCCTTGAGCGAATGGGCCAAGCTGTTTGCGTTGAGCGACCGCTTTGGTTTTGTGATCGCGTCCGACGAGTGCTACAGCGAAATCTATTTCCGTGATGAGCCTCCCTTGGGTGGCTTGGAAGCCGCTGCCAAGCTGGGCCGCAGCGATTTCAAGAACCTGATTGCGTTTACCAGCCTGTCCAAGCGCAGCAATGTGCCGGGTATGCGCAGCGGCTTTTGTGCGGGCGATGCCAAGCTGATCAAGCAGTTTTTGCTCTTCCGCACCTACCACGGCAGCGCCATGAGCGCGGTGGTGCAGGCCGCCAGCATTGCCGCCTGGAACGACGAAGCCCATGTGATCGACAACCGCGCCAAGTACCGCGCCAAATTTGCCAAGGTCACACCCATGCTCTCGGCCGTGCTGGATGTGGCCTTGCCCGATGCCGGCTTTTATTTGTGGGCCAAGGTGCCCGGCAGTGACACCGACTTCGCACGGGACTTGCTCGCAAATTACAATGTGACGGTATTGCCGGGCAGCTACTTGGCGCGCGAAGCGCAAGGATTCAACCCCGGCGCCGGTCGTATCCGCATGGCCTTGGTCGCTGAGACCGAAGAATGCGTGGAAGCCGCAGAGCGCATCGTCCAGTTTGTGCAATCCCGTTCCTGAACCCACCCTTAACCTCTTTAGACATGACACAACAACTTCAATCCATCATCGACCAGGCTTGGGAAAACCGCGCCTCCCTGTCCATCGCTACTGCGCCCAAGGAAGTCACTGAGGCGGTGGAGCACGTGATTGCACAGCTCAACAACGGCAGCCTGCGCGTGGCCACCCGTGAAGCCGTGGGCCAGTGGACCACCCACCAGTGGATCAAGAAGGCCGTGCTGCTGAGCTTCCGCCTCAAGGACAACGAAGTCATCAAGGCCGGTGACCTGGGCTTTTACGACAAGGTGCCCACCAAATTTGCACACATGGACGAAGAAGGCCTCAAGGCTTCCGGCGTGCGCGTGGTGCCGCCTGCCGTGGCACGGCGTGGCAGCTACCTGGGCAAGGGCGTGATCTTGATGCCGTCGTACGTGAACATTGGTGCCTATGTGGACGAAGGCTCGATGGTGGACACCTGGGCCACCGTGGGCTCTTGCGCACAGATTGGCAAGAACGTGCACCTGTCTGGCGGCGTGGGCATTGGCGGCGTGCTGGAACCCATGCAGGCCGGCCCCACCATCATTGAAGACAACTGCTTTATCGGCGCGCGCTCCGAAGTGGTGGAAGGCGTGATCGTGGAAGAGAACTCCGTCATTTCCATGGGCGTGTACATCGGCCAGAGCACCAAGATTTATGACCGCGCCACCGGCACCGTGACCTATGGCCGCATTCCCGCTGGCTCGGTGGTGGTGTCTGGCAACCTGCCCAGCGCCGACGGCAAGTACAGCCTGTACTGCGCCGTGATCGTCAAGCGTGTGGACGCGCAAACCCGCGCCAAGACATCGCTCAACGACCTTCTGCGCGACTAACTTCGCCACTTTTTCAGGGAGGCCACCATGGCAACGACAACCCCACCGGGAATGATGGAACGCATTCTTCGCCTCATGGGCGAGAAGAAGGCCTCTGACGTCTACTTGTCGGCTATGGCGCCTGCGCTGATCAAGATCAATGGGCAGTGCGTGCCTATCAACGCGCAGCTGCTGCCCGTGGATGCACCGCGTAGCCTGCTGGCCGAGGTGTTGCCCGCAGAACGCATGGCCGAACTGGATACGCAGGGCGAGCTCAACATGGGCTTCCCTATCCCGGGCGTGGGCCGCTTCCGCGTGAGTGCCATGCGCCAGCGCGGAACGATTGCGGCGGTGATTCGTTACATCACCGTGGATGTGCCGCCTCTGGAAGACTTGAATGTGCCCATGGTGCTGGCAGACCTGATCATGGAAAAGCGCGGGCTGATCCTGATGGTGGGTGCCACTGGTGCGGGCAAGAGCACCACGTTGGCGGCCATGATGGATTACCGCAACGAGAATGTGACCGGGCACATCCTGACCATTGAAGACCCGATTGAGTACCTCTTCAAAAACAAGAAGTCGGTGGTCAACCAGCGCGAAATTGGCACCGACACAGCCTCGTTGCAAATGGCCCTCAAGAACGCATTGCGCCAAGCGCCCGATGTGATCTTGATCGGCGAAATCCGCGACCGGGAGACCATGTCGGCTGCCATTGCCTACGCCCAGTCCGGCCACCTGTGCCTGGCCACCATGCACGCCAACAACAGCTACCAGGCGCTCAACCGCATTCTGAGCTTCTACCCGGTGGAAGTGCGCGCCACCATGTTGGGCGACCTGGGCGCGGCCATGAAAGCGATTGTTTCGCAGCGCCTGCTGCGCACCACCTCGGGTGTGCGTACGCCAGCCGTGGAGATCATGCTCAACACCAAGCTGGTGTCGGAGTTGATTGAGCGTGGCGACTTCTCTGGCGTAAAAGAGGCGATGGAAAAATCCATGGCCGAAGGCTCCCAGTGCTTCGAACAAGACATCGCGCGGCTTATCGTCAGCGGCGTGGTGGACCGCAAAGAAGGCCTCTCACATGCCGACTCGCCCACCAACCTGATGTGGCGCATGCAGAACGACTTCACATCCAAAGCTTCGCAAGCCGTACCAGAGCCCGAAGAGGAAGAAGAACCATCGTTCACCGAAATCACCCTGGACATCAAACACTGATGGGCTCCACGCTCTACCTCACCGAACAACTTCTCGCGCGCCCCTCCGTCACCCCTCTGGACGAAGGCTGCCAGCAACTGATTGCCGAGCGCCTCGCGCCTTTGGGCTTTGTGTGCGAATCCATCGTCAGCGGCCCGGAAGACTTCCGCGTCACCAACCTCTGGGCCAAGCGGACTTCTGAAGTTGCCAACGCGCCCAACTTGGTTTTGGCTGGCCACACCGATGTGGTGCCCACCGGCCCTTTGAACGAGTGGCACAGCGCCCCGTTTGCACCCACCCACCGTGACGGAAAACTGTACGGCCGCGGTGCTGCGGACATGAAAACTTCGCTGGCCGCCTTTGTGGTAGCCATTGAAGAGTTTTTGGTGGATGTGCCCTCCCCTGCATTGAACATCGCGCTGCTGCTCACCAGCGACGAGGAAGGCCCGGCCAACGACGGCACCGTGGTGGTTTGCAAGGCCTTGCAAGCGCGCGGCGAAAAACTGGACTACTGCATCGTGGGCGAACCTACCTCGGTGGAGCGGACCGGCGACATGATCAAGAACGGCCGCCGCGGCACCATGAGCGGCAAGCTCACCGTCAAAGGCGTGCAGGGCCATATTGCCTACCCGCACTTGGCCAAAAACCCCATTCACCTGGTAGCGCCCGCGCTGGCAGAGTTGGTCGGCATCCAGTGGGATGCTGGCAATGCTTTCTTCCCGCCTACCACCTGGCAGGTGAGCAATATCCACGGCGGCACGGGCGCCAGCAACGTCATTCCGGGCCATGTGGTGGTGGACTTCAACTTCCGCTTTTCCACCGAGTCCACAGCAGAGTCTCTGCAACAGCGCCTGACTGCGGTGCTGGATGCACACGCGCTGGAGTACGACCTGTCCTGGGTCATAGGCGGCCTGCCGTTTTTGACCACGCCTGGTACTTTGGTGGACGCGGTCGTGGACGCTATCCGCACCGAGACTGGTATTGAAACCCAACTCTCCACCACGGGCGGCACCAGCGATGGACGTTTCATTGCGCAAATCTGCCCTCAGGTGATTGAGATGGGCCCGCCCAATGCGACCATCCACAAGATCAACGAACACGTGAACGTCGCCGACATCGAGTCTTTGAAGAACATCTACAAGCGCACGCTGCACAACCTGAACCGTCAGGCGCAGGCATGACCCTGTTGGAACTGATTGAGACATCGGCCGAGCGGCTGACCCAAGCCGGCGTGCACTTTGGCCATGGCACAACCAATGCCCGTGATGAAGCCGCTTGGCTGGTGCTCTGGAGCCTGGGCCTGCCGCTGGACACTGCGCTGGACGGCCCGGAATCGCAAGACCTGCGCCCGGTGGCTGCCGCCGAAATCGAACAATGCGCCACGCTGATTGAGGCCCGCATCAGCTCACGCAAACCCGCGGCCTACCTAACCCGTGAAGCCTGGTTGCAGGGCGTGTCGTTTTATGTGGACGAGCGTGTAATCGTGCCGCGTTCGCTGATTGCGGAGTTGCTGGTCGATGGCAGCTTGGACTACTGGCTAACCGACGCCACCCACCAGGTGCTGGACCTGTGCACCGGCAACGGCAGTCTGGCAGTCATAGCCGCCATGGTCTACCCCGACACGGTGGTGGATGGCGTCGACATTTCTACCGATGCGCTGGCCGTGGCCGCCATCAATGTGGAGCGCCACCATCTGCAAGAGCGCATTGCCTTGCTGCAAAGCGACGGTCTTGGCAACGTACCCGGGACGTACGACCTGATTCTGTGCAACCCGCCTTATGTGAACGCGCACAGCATGTCTACTCTGCCGCCGGAATACCAAGCCGAGCCAGCCATTGCGCTGGATGGCAACATGGCCGGCAGCACGGACGGCATGGACTTTATTCGCACCTTGCTCAAGGACGCGCCCCGGCATATGAATGACGGTGCGGTACTGGTTCTTGAAATTGGCCACGAACGCAACTTCTTTGAGGCTGCATTCCCTGAGCTTGCCGCGGTCTGGTTGGAAACCAGTGCTGGCGAAGACCAGGTTCTTCTTCTTACGCGCGACGCGCTTCTATGATCACTTTGAAAAATATCACCTTGCGCCGCGGCGTCAAGGTGCTGCTCGATGGCGCGTCCGTCACCCTCAACCCTGGCGAAAAAGTAGGTCTGGTGGGCCGCAATGGCGCGGGCAAATCGTCGCTGTTTGCGGTGCTCAACGGTACTCTGCATGAGGACGCGGGCGAGTTCTTCATCCCCACCCAATGGCGCATGGGACAGGTGGCGCAGGACATGCCCGAGACATCGCAAAGCGCCACCGACTTTGTGGTGGAAGGCGATGCGCCGCTGACCGCTGCGCGCGCCGAAGTAGCCGCCGCAGAAGCCACTGACGACTACGACCGCATGGCCCACGCCTACATGGCCTTGCACGACGCAGGCGAACACGATGCAGCGTCGCGCGCGCAGGCGTTGATTCTGGGCCTGGGCTTCAAGACCACCGAACTCGACAACCCGGTGAACAGTTTTTCTGGCGGCTGGCGCATGCGCTTGCAATTGGCACGCGCGCTGATGTGCCCCTCCGATTTGCTGCTGCTGGACGAACCCACCAACCACTTGGATTTGGACGCTTTGGTGTGGCTGGAAGCTTGGCTCAAAAAGTACGAAGGCACCATGGTTGTCATCAGCCATGACCGTGAGTTTCTGGATGCGGTAACCAATGTGACGCTGCACATCGACGCAGGCAAGCTGGTGCGCTACGGCGGCAACTACAGCAAGTTTGAAGACATGCGCGCCGAGCAAATGGAACTGCAGCAAAACGCCTACGCCAAGCAGCAAGACAAGATCGCGCACCTGCAAAAGTTCATTGCCCGCTTCAAGGCCAAGGCCAGCAAGGCCAAGCAGGCACAGAGCCGGGTCAAGGCATTGGACCGCATGGAGAAGATTGCGCCGCTGCTGTCGGAAGCTGAGTTCACCTTTGAATTTGCAGAGCCTGCCAATCTGCCCAACCCCATGCTGTCCATGCAAGGTGTGAGCTTTGGATACCCGCCGCCAGAAGATGCGCCACCTAAAACACCGCCGACCGTGATCGTGCGCAACGTCAGCAAATCGGTATTGGCCGGACAGCGCATCGGCATTCTGGGGGCCAACGGCCAAGGTAAATCGACGCTGGTAAAAACCGTGGCCCGCGACCTGGCGCCGCTGGGTGGTGAAGTGACCGAGGGCAAGGGCCTCAACATCGGCTACTTTGCGCAGCAGGAACTGGATGTGCTGCGGCCTGCGGACAACCCGCTAGAGCACATGATCCGTCTAGTGAAAGACATGACGGCCAGCGGCAAGCTGGGCAGCCAGTCCACCCGCGAACAGGATTTGCGCAGCTTCTTGGGCACCTTTAATTTCAGCGGCGACATGGTCAAGCAGGCCGTGGGCAGCATGAGCGGTGGCGAGAAAGCGCGCCTGGTGCTGTGCATGCTGGTGTGGCAACGCCCCAACCTCTTGCTGATGGACGAGCCCACCAACCACTTGGATTTGGCCACCCGCGAAGCGCTGTCCATGGCGCTCAACGAGTTTGAAGGCACGGTGATGCTGGTCAGCCACGACCGTGCCTTGCTGCGCGCGGTGTGCGACGAGTTTTGGATGGTGTCACGCGGCGGTGTGGAGCCGTTTGACGGTGACTTGGACGACTACCAGAAATACTTGCTGGACGAAGCCAAGCGCCAACGCGAACTGGCCAAGGAAGAAGCCAAAGCCCAGTCCAAAGCACCCGCTGTGACAGTAGCCCCCGTAGCCCCTCCCGCCAACACACCCGAGCAAATCCGCAAGTGGAAAAAGGAGTTGGCGTCCGTGGAGGAAAAAATGGCGGCGCTCAATACCGAAGGCGCGGCGCTGGAAGCCAAGCTCTCCACCAACCCACACCCTTCTGAAATTGCAGAGGCAGGAAAGCGCCTGAAGCTGGTGAACCAGGAACTCAAAAATCTGGAAGACCGTTGGCTGGAACTCACTTCGGAGCTGGAAGCTTAGCGTCTGGCGCACCGGGCACCGCAACGCCCGGATTTCGAAGGTCAGCCAGAGAACACGTGCACAGCGTCCATCAAGCGGGAGGCCTGCTCACTCATGCTGCGTGCGGCCGCGCTGCTTTGCTCCACCATGGCAGCGTTCTGCTGCGTCATTTCATCGAGTTGCGCCACGGCCTGTCCCACTTGTGCAATACCAATGGTTTGCTCCTTGGACGCCTCGGTAATCTCCGCAATCAACTGGTTCACGCGCTGCACCTGCCCTACTACCTCCGACATGGTTTCACCGGCATTGGCTACCAAATGGGAGCCGCCGCTGACTTTGCTTGTGGAGTCTTCAATCAAGGCTTTGATTTCTTTGGCAGCAGCCGCAGACCGACCAGCCAAGCTGCGCACTTCACTGGCCACCACAGCAAAGCCTCTGCCCTGCTCACCGGCACGTGCCGCCTCTACCGCGGCATTGAGTGCCAAGATGTTGGTCTGAAAGGCGATGCCGTCAATCACACTGATGATGTCCGCAATCTTGTGGCTGGACTCGGATATAGCTTGCATGGTGGTGACCACGTTGTTCATCGCATCCCCACCCCGCGCCGCCAAACCGGTGGTCTGGTCGGCGAGGCTGCTGGCCTTCTGTGCGGTGTCCGAATTTTGGCGCACGGTTGCCGTCAGTTCTTCCATGGCCGAGGCCGACTCCTCCAGGTTGGACGCTGTCTGCTCGGTGCGATCTGACAGATCGGCATTGGCTGCGGCAATTTCTTTGCTCGCCACTTGGACAGCGGACACTTGCTCACGCACATCCGCCATCAAAGCCTGCAAGTTCAAGCCTGCTTGCGAAATCGCGCGCGCAATGAGGCCAATGTCATCACAGCGGTTGAGGTTCAGCTCATCCGATGTAGTGCCGCTGGCCACCTGTTGCGCTGCACCCCGCACGCGCGCCAGCGGCGTGACAATCTGTGCCTCGACTGTCCACCAGGTCAACAGCAAACCCAGGCCCATCAGCGATGCAGTCATCGCCAGCGAAGTCCCCTCCATACCGGAAAGCCCTAGACACACCAACATCAGCACACCCAGCAACGCCATAGGAATACGCACCCGCCAAGCGGTAGGCAGCAGTTGCTGGGCACTCATCCACCGCATCCATCCACGGCGAACAAGAAGGCCTTTGTGGAACTCCAGTCCACCGGCTTGCCCTTCTTTGAAGCGCTTGTACAAAGCATCTGCTGCACCGATCTCTGCGTCGCTGGGCTTCGTTCGCACAGAAAGGTAGCCCGTCAGCGCACCGCCACGCAGCATGGGGGCTGCGTTTGCACGCACCCAATAATGGTCACCGTTTTTGCGGCGATTTTTGACCAGCGCAGTCCACGAGTAGCCTTGCTTCAGGCTGCTCCACATGTCCGAAAAGGCCTCTGATGGCATGTCGGGATGGCGGACCAAGTTGTGCGGTTGCCCCACCAACTCGTCTAGTTCAAAGCCGCTGGCGCGAACGAACGAACGAGGTATTTGCGTAGGTAATGTGACTGGTCGTGTCGGTAGTGGAAAGCAGCGTCTCTCCGTCAGCCAATTCAAAGGCCTGTTGCGTGACCGGCAAATTCGTTCGCATGGTTTGGAAGTCTCCGAGTGATGAAGTGCGAACTCTCTATCCATGAAGGCTCGACCCGCAAATTATGAGGTGATGCACGAATTCAGTGCAGCAATCTATTCGACATAGATCAACTTCCCATAACTTTTTTGGAGATAGCAGTCTGCCTGGGCGGATGTTGGGCACAAACACCCATGCGCACCAGGTGCCGCTGACCTGGCTCTGGGCGCCAACGAAAAAAGGGCTTAGCCTTTCGGCTAAGCCCTTGAATCGATTGGTGGGTTCTGAGAGATTCGAACTCTCGACCTACGGATTAAGAGTCCGCTGCTCTACCAGCTGAGCTAAGAACCCAATATATAAAACTTGGTGGGACGTGCGGGGGTCGAACCCACGACAAACGGATTAAAAGTCCGCTGCTCTACCAACTGAGCTAACGTCCCGACAGTATGCAAACTTAGTTACAAGCTACACCCTGCGAAGCCTTAGATTATATCGTTATTTTTTTGTTTTCCTGGCTCTGACCGAGAAATTTTGTCCATTGCTACGCCAGCGGCACACATGCCAAAGGTCGCAGTCACGGTGACCAGGGACCCGTACCCGTGGCAATTCAAACTACCGTCGCTTTGCAGGTCACATGATGCATCAGGTGGCGCCACAGCCTCACGGCTAAACACACACAGAACGCCCATGTTCTTTCCATCCTTGGGTGCGCCATGAAACTTGCGCAAACGGTACCGAACCTGGGCCAGCAAGGGATCGTGCGTTACCTCAGACAGATCTGCAACTGAGACTAGATGGCTGTGGCGTTTGCCGCCTGCAGCGCCCACGGCCACAAATATGACTTTGTTACGTCTTGCCCAGTCGGCCATGGCCGCCTTGGCCTTGACCTGGTCACATGCGTCCACTACGGCGTTCACACCCGGGGGAAGAATCGAGGGCCAGTTGTCTGGCTCCACAAACGCATCAATGCAATGCACCTTGCACTGGGGGTTGATGAGGGCAATGCGCTCACGCATGGCCTCAATTTTGGCCATGCCCAAGGTATTGGAGAGCGCATGTATTTGCCGGTTGATGTTGGACTCGGCGACGTGGTCCATATCGATCAGGCTGAGCTCATCCACGCCACTGCGAGCCAAGGCCTCCGCCGCCCACGCGCCCACTCCGCCGATTCCGATAACCGCTACGTGGCTGCGTTCAATGCGCTGTGCGGGGAGCACTCCAAACAGCCGCTGCAGGCCTCCAAAGCGCCGGGCCCTATCGGCTTGTTGATCGGGCACGTTACTTCATCCGGCTTAACCGGTCTTTGGCCGCATTGGCCGCATCTGTCGATGGGCGACTGGCAATCAGGTCTTCAAGCGTTTTGCGGGCACCCTTGCTGTCTTTGGCCTCCAGCTGGCAATTCGCAATGGTGAGCATGGCCTCGGGAACGTGCACGTGATCAGGTGCCGTTGCAATCAGGCTTTTGAAGTTCACGATGGCACTTTTGCAGTCTTTGGTTGCGTATTGGGCATTGCCCAACCAAAAAAGAGCCGAGGGCCTGTAACCGGTCTGGGGATTTCTGTTCAAGAAGTCCACAAAGCCGTTCGTCGCTGCAGCAAACTCACCTTTGCGGAATATGGCCAGGTTGCTTTCGTACTCACGCTTTTCTGCCGGGTCCGCTGAAAACTCCCTGCCATCCACAGACACCTGCACAGGTTCCAGCTTGCGCAGCCGCTCCTCTAGGCCGGAATTGGCGTCTTTTTGCTTTCGCTGCACATCAGCCAAATCACGTGCAAGCTGCTCGTACTGGCCGCGCGACTTTGCAACGTCACTGCGGGCTGCTTCCAGCTGATTTTGCAGGTCCAGAATGCTTCGGCGAAGTTGGGCGGCTTCGTCTGCAGCCCGTTGCACTTCTTCCGCAATGCGACGGTCAGTTTCCAACTTCTCTTGTTTGACGACATCCAGCCGTTGACGCAAATCCAAGATGGCGCGCCGAGCCTCTTCGTCATCAAACAAACCGGCAGATGCCGTATGGGCACTTAACGCGACACAGCCCGCCAAAACAGCACGTGACAGCAGTAAACGCATGGAAGTTTTCCGAAATTTCATCGATAGGAAATCTCAGCACGACGGTTCTTTTCCATCGCCGCTTCTGTCGATCCCATCACAGCAGGCTTCTCTTTGCCGAAGCTCACCGCTTCCAATTGGCTGTCTGCCACACCGAGAAGCGTGAGTGCCTTGCGCACTGCTTCAGCACGCTTTTGGCCCAGTGCCAAGTTGTATTCCCGTCCACCGCGTTCGTCGGTGTGCCCTTCGATAGATACCTTGCGGTTCTTGTCAGAACGAATGTATTTGGCATGAGACTCGATCACAGACTGGAACTCTGGGCGAATTGCAAAGCTGTCGTAATCGAAGTAGACAACGCGCGTCACGGACTGTATGGCTGCATCTTGGTTAGATTTGGTGAGGTCCAACGAAGCCACCGCGCCTTTGCCAACCGCAGACCCATCCGCTGCACCAGTGCCTTGCGAGGAGGCATTGCCACCAAAGTTGGCTGACTTGTCTTCCACAGGAACATTGTCCAGCTTAACGGCCGAGCCGCAGGCACTGAGCAGGGCGACAATTCCCAACACCACCAAAGAACGCTTCATTTCACACTCCTATTTACGATTTACTATTTTTGAAATGGACCCCAGTTGGGCTCCCGAATATCACCTGTTTGACCCGCCAGACGCGCTTTGATTCTTCCATCCAAAGTGCTGATCATCATGGCTTCTTTGCCCTGCTGCTGGGTTGCATAAATCAACATGCGACTGTTCGGAGCAAAGCTGGGGCGCTCATCTGCAATGGTGTCGGTAATGGCCACGCTGGAGCCCGACGACAAATCCATCACATGCAGCTTGAAAGCACCGCTAATTCTGGAAATGTACGCCAGCCAGCGGCCATCGGGACTCAAGGCCGGAGAAATGTTGTAGGTGCCCGAAAACGTGACACGTTCCGGCGCTCCACCCGCAACGCTAACGCGATAAATCTGCGGGGAACCACCGCGGTCACTGACGAAGTAAATCGACCGGCCATCCGCGGTAAAGGTGGGTTCCGTATCAATGGAGTTGGACTGCGCAATCCGACGCGGCTCGGAGCCTGCAACCGACAAGTCCAATAAATTGAGCTGGGATCCGCCATCACGGCTCAGAGTCAGCGCCAACGTGCGGCCGTCAGGCGACCATGCTGGCGCACTGTTGGACCCCTTGAAGTTGGCCACCAACCTGCGTTTTGCTGTTGCAACTTCATGCACGTAAATCGTGGGTTTTCGGGCTTCAAATGACACGTAGGCCAGTTGCCGCCCGTTCGGAGACCAGGCTGGTGAAATGATGGGTTCAGGGCTGGCCAAGGCGCTTTGCGGGTTCTCACCATCCGCATCGGCAACCCATAGGTTGAAGCTTTGGCCGCGCTTGGTCACATAAGAGATACGGGTTGAAAAAATGCCTTTGTCACCGGTCAATTTTTCATACACGTAGTCAGCGAATTCATGCGCTGCCAAGCGAATATCGGATTGACTGACAGTCTTGCTCTGCGCGCCCAAGTCCTGACCGCGCACGGTATCCCACAGACGCATACGCACATCGAAGCGGCCATCGGCCAAGCGCGTCACACTACCCGCTAAAAGTGCATCCGCATTTTTCTGACGCCAGACAGAAAAGTCTGGGCGAGATGATTCATCCAAATTGCTACCGGAAGTGTCCACACCACGGAACTGACCGCTACGTTCCAGATCGGCTTGCACGATTGCAGAAATTTTTTGCGTTGCACCGTCTTCGCCACGAAAGGCTGCCACTGCAACGGGAACCTGCGTCAGGCCTACACCGGAGACTTCTACACGGAACTGCGCCCATGCCACGGTATGCGACACAAGCAAAAAAATAACAGAGAGAATTTTGATCATTGCGCGGCGATTATCCCCAACTGCTGAGCACCATATCTTTTGCGCCCGAACTTTCGCTGTAACCAATTGTTGCCTTTACCTGTCCACTAGCCATACGCTCTTTGACACGCGCGGCGTTCTTGGACTCTTCTGCACGGCTGGATTGCTTGTGCCACAGGTGATAAACCTCTGTAGAGAGGTAGCCGTTCTTCCGGATTTTTCCGGCATTGTGCAGACGCAAAACGAAGTCGGCATCTTCGTGCCCCCAGCCGACAAAGGACTCGTCAAAACCGTTGACCGCCTCATAATCGTCTCGCCACACGGCCATATTGCAACTGCGAATACCCTTCCACAAAAAGGCTTTCTGCTTGCGCCGCGTCATATCCGGCAAGCGCATCAAGGCCGTCCATTTGCTGGCCCGCCCCGCCAGCCGTTGTAGCAACCAAAAAGGCCACTTCCGACCGAATACCTGTGTGCGCCCTTGCAGAACATCGTGCGTCAACTTCTCAGACAGCATGACCCGGCTACCGTTCACAAAGCACCCTGGCTCCGCCAGCATGCGGTGGCGTCTTACAAAATCGTTCTCGGGAACACAGTCGCCATCCATCAGGACTACGTACTTCCCTTGTGCGGCCAAGACTCCCAAGTTACGAACACGCGACGCGGTGAAGCCTACATCTGGATGCCACACATGCGTTGCCTTCAAACCATATGCCTTGAGGCCTTTTTGCACTAGGGCCTGGTGTTGTGGTGTAGAGCCATCATCGGCAATGACGATCTCAAAGCATGGGTCGTCTTGTTTAGCCAATGCCTGCAAAACAGACACCAAGGCATCGCTGCGGTTGTAGGTGGTGATGACGAGGGAGATGAGTTCGGCTGATTGCATTTTGGAATAGACTCGAACCTAGGCGTTGCCCCTAGCAGAAGCCGATAGCTCCTTAACGTTTTTCGATGGTATCACCCTCAATGCCCCTAGTTTCCGTGTACATCATCGCTTTCAATGAAGCGGAAAAAGTCCGCGCAACGATTGAAAGTGCATGCTGGGCAGACGAAATCATTGTGGTGGATTCCTGGAGCACCGACGGCACACCGGAAATCGCCACCGAGATGGGCGCCCGTGTGGTACAGGTCAAGTTCAATGGCTTTGGTGACTTGCGCAACAACGCGATCGCTGCCTGCACCCACGAATGGATTTTCAGTTTGGATGCAGACGAGCGATGCACACCAGAAGCGGCAGCAGAGGTCCGCGCCATCATCAACAGCTCCGATGCGGTAGACGCGTACTGGACTCCACGCCGAAACTTCTTTATGGGCAAGTGGATCAAGCATTCGGGTTGGTACCCCAACTACCGACAGCCGCAGCTGTTCCGAAAAGGAAGGATGCGTTACGACCTCAAGCCCGTGCATGAAGGCTTTGAGCTCAGTAGCGACAAGCCCATTGGCCACATGAAAAATGCCATCTGGCAATTTCCATTCAAAAACATGGCCGAAGTTATGCACAAGGCAAACCGCTACTCCAGCTTGGGTGCGGAAAAAATCAAGCATAAGAAAATTTCCATGTGGAGCGCCCTGCTCCACGCCAAGTGGGCGTTCTGGAAGCACTACTTGTTCAAGCTGGGCTTTCTGGATGGCTGGGCAGGGTTTGTGATTGCGTTAGGCAACTTTGAAGGCACTTTTTATCGGTATGTGAAAGCGCTGGAGGTGCAAAAGGGCAATCTGTGGAAGGCACCTGAGAGTAGCAAATAAGGGAACTCATCCCATTTCAATCAAGCCTTCAATCACTTAATTGGAAAGGCGCTGTCTATGTGCACCGATTCACCGCGACCAGCACGGTGAGAATTGCCAACGGTACTTGCACAGCTTCAAACGATACAATGCGCGGTGACCATCGACGCTCAGCCCTCTTCCCCAGTGCTTCCGACTGCCTCAACTCTGCCTAGTAGCGTCATCTACAGAAGGCTGCTAACTTGGGTCTTGCCGCATTGGCGAATATTCTCGTTAGCCATCCTTGGAATGGTGTTAACAGCAGTTACAGAGCCGATGTTCCCTGCGCTGATGAAGTATGTTCTTGACCGGGGCTTTTCTTCGGGTGGAGCTGAATACGCTTTCATGACCGCCTCAGGAATGGTTGGCATTTTCTTATTGCGTGGTTTGGCTGCTTTCTTTGGAGGCTATGCGATGGCCTGGGTTGCGGCACGCACGGTGATGGACATGCGCCGGGACATGTTCAACCACCTATTGAGGTTACCTGCCAGGTTTTTTGACGGTCAGTCAACGGGCGCATTGATTTCGAAAGTAGCCTACGACGTGACCAACGTCACACAAGCGGCAACCACGGTGTTAACCACCATCGTCCGCGATAGTCTGTCGATTGCCGGGCTATTGGGCTACCTGTTGTATTTGGACTGGAAGATGACCCTGATTGCGCTGACAGTCGGGCCTTTTATATTTTTCGTAATCCGAGCATTCGGCAAACGCCTGCGCCTTGCCGCACGCACAGGCTATTCCGCCATGGGGTTAATCACCCATATTTTGGAAGAGACGGTCGGTGCACACAAAGTCGTCAAGGTATTTGGCGGTCAGAAATACGAAGCGGAACGCTTTCAGCAAGCCATTAATCTTTACCGACGCGCCAATATGCGCGAAGCGGTGGCGTCCTCTGCTACGGTGCCACTCACGCAGTTGGCCGCTTCGCTCTCTGTTGCAACCATCACTTATTTTGCGTTGATGAGTTCTACTCCTAGTGGTGGAACTACGGCAGGTACATTCATTTCATTCATTACGGCTCTGCTAATGTTATTGGCACCAGTTAAGCGTCTGACCGAGGTCAGCGCACCTTTGCAAAGAGGTTTAGCAGCTGCGGAGAGCGTGTTCGAGGTACTCGATCAGGAAACCGAAGACGATCTGGGATCGATTGTTGTGCCACGCACGATTGGCCATATTCGCTTTGAAGGCGTAGATTTCACCTACCCTGGGGCGGCAAGCCCGGCTCTAAAGGGTATTAATCTAGATATTGAGCCGGGGAAAACAGTGGCTCTCGTCGGCGCGTCTGGCAGTGGAAAGACAACCTTAGCCGCCCTGATACCCCGCTTTTATCACCCAAGCAACGGAAAACTCAGTCTGGACTCTCATCCACTCGAAGTCCTAACGCTCGATAGCCTACGGGCCAATGTCGCTTTGGTTAGCCAAGATGTTGTGCTCTTCAACGACAGCGTGCGCGCCAACATCGCGTATGGTGCATCCGGCGGCGTAACAACCGAGGAGGATATTGTTGCGGCTGCAAAGGCTGCCAATGCTTGGGAATTCATTGTTCAGATGGAGCATGGTCTTAGCACAGAGGTCGGCGAAAACGGTGTGAAGTTGTCGGGTGGGCAGCGTCAACGGCTCGCGATTGCTAGGGCGTTTCTAAAAAATGCACCTATATTGATACTAGATGAGGCAACCTCGGCACTGGACTCCGAGTCTGAAAGGCAAATTCAGTCAGCCCTAGAAACTTTGATTCGTGGTCGCACGACGCTAGTCATCGCACACAGGCTTTCAACCATTGAACGTGCCGACCTCATTGTTGTAATGGCGCACGGAGAAATTGTGGAACGCGGCACTCATGCCGAATTGCTCTCGCTCGGTGGAACCTATGCACGCCTGCAAATGTTACAACACGACACTCCTTAAGCTCTCGCTACTGCCGATAACGCAATCGCTTCAATAAAAAAAATGGGGCCAATACCCATGGAACCTTGGCATATGTCCAAATTCGTATGCGAAATGCCCAAGATTGATCCGCGGCGTCTCGCAACGCACGCCAAGTTCCACTTACCCCCAAATTGCTAAACATCGATTCAATAAACTCTTCTTTATGCACCTTTTGCTGCAGCCATCGGATGACCGTGTTACCAGCTCCCAACGCGCGCGCATCTGAAATCATCGTGCCGAGTTCAATTTTGCTGCTGGAAAGTTTGCGCGTTAAACCTCGCCTAGCTTGTTCGGCAGAGAACACTCTTCCCTGATTGGTAAGCCCCCCAGATCGATAGCGCACAAGCGCATAGGGATAGGTGACGGCACGTCCGATACCGATAGCGCGAAAAGCCATGACCATATCCTCGCCAACAACGCCCTTTGGCAATCCACCGAATCGTTCGAACAATCGCCGTGTCCAGGCTTGCGCAGCACCGATAACGTGCGGAGGTGCCTTGATCCATTCCTCGAGTGAAAGGTAGTTGCCCAGATCAGTGACACGAATGACCTCACCTAAGTGTCCAGCCACAGTCATCCCTTGAAGGTAGCACGCGATCAAATCCGCTTGTCGATCACCGTCAACCCAAAAACGTACAACTCTACTCACGCGATCTGGCAGCGAGACATCGTCGCCAGCGGTGATGAATATCAGTTCGCCAGCTGATCGCCGCACTGTTTGGTCAATATTCGCACCGATGCCTAGGTTCTCTGCATTCCGATGAAGGTATATGCGGTGTGGCCCAGAGTAGTTACGTAGAGTTTCGGTGACGACTTCCCAAGTATTGTCTGTCGACGCATCATCGGAGATGCATATTTCAAGGTTGCCATAATCTTGTGCTATTGCCCCCAGCAATGCTTCCCTTACGCAATGAGCCTGATTGAAGCAGATCAAGACCATGCTAACCAAGGGCAGATTGGAGGATGTCATCAATTTGATACCACGTGCTGCAGCAGTGCGGCCAGATGCAGATCGACGCTGTAGGGGTAATGGATGTGGCTAGCTGGATCCACCAGAGGCAGTGAACCGTTCGCCTTGCGATTCAGCGCTTCCTTCAAAGCCGCTCGCAATGCTGGCACAGTTCGCTCGAAACGAATACACGCACGATCCGATAACACCTCGGCGGCGCCCACGCCATTGGCAAACAAAACAGGGGTTCCGCACAGGACACTTTCAGGACCAACAAGACCAAACGCCTCGTAGCGTGATGCCAGTATTACCGCGTCAGCTGCTGCATATAGTTGCTCCATGTCATTTCGAAATCCCAGATTGATAACACCCTCTGCCTGAAGATGAGATTTGCCGGCAACGGCCAAACGAATACGGGGTTCCCATCCATTGAGAGCATCCAAAATAAGGTCCGCGCCTTTCAGCGCGTGATTGTTGGAGGGGAATAAAAGAAGGAACTCGTCTGGAGATAGGCCCAGTTGCTGCCGCAACTCGGAGCGCTTGCTGCGCGCAGCAAGCGAAAAAACTGTCACATCTACAGGCGGATAAAGCGTGTGGATCGTATTGGAATCCACCTCATAAAGCTCCGCAATCTCCCGTGCTACTTTTCCAGAGTGAGCAATGATTGACTTCACTCGCGCATACATTTTGCTCTCGCGTTCAGCGGTCTTGCGGTTGAACCAATTCAGATGCTTTCTTCCACGGTCCCTCAAATGCCCAAGATGAGTTCCCCCGACAATTGCTAGGTCAGCGCCAGGTACCCTGGATATTGCAATGACAGGCCAATCAGGTTGGCATAGACGCAATGCGTGATTTTCAAACCACCAAGTGTTAAGACGTGACCATGGTGACATGGGACTTTTAACAACAAATTCAACCTGAGGCGGCAAGTCATTGGGCCAATCCAAGGTCTGGCAAATCACCCGCAAGCGCACACCTAGGCGAGAAAAACCGGTGATCAGATCTACAACGTGTCGCTCCATCCCCCCTCCACGGCGAACACTGTGAAAAATTAAATTGATACCCTGGGGAAGATTCATAAATGAAGGTGAAGAGTACAGGGCAAGCAAGTGCTGACCATCAGCATAGAACTCCACAGCCTCAGTGTATCATTGGGCGCAACTATCCAACGGGGTGGGAAACCGGTCGCGCTTCGCGAGATGAGACACCATGAACTTTTTCCATACCCGTAACATTCCCTGGCGTGGTTTGGCGCTTATTGCGCTGCTTTGCTACCCGGTGATGGCTAGCAGTCATCTGCCATTTGGCGGCGGGGCTCGCTACATGTCTGTATTGGCAGCTCCCATATGCCTGATGCTGATTGCTGCTTGCCCACGAAGCGAATTGTTGACGCACGCGCGTAGCGCCTTGTCTTGGTCTCTGCCCTTTATTCCAATGGTTTTAGGCTGGTTGATTGCGCGCGTATGGCACGGTTACGATCCAATTGATCTAACACCTCTGTCGCGTCTCTTGCTGGCAGCTTTGCTTTTCATCGGCGCACGCCAGCTTGGCGTTCAGCACTGGCAGTTGGGTTATGCAGCTGCCTTTGGCGCTATTGCTTGCGGATTGATTGCAAGTATTGAAGTTTTCGCGCTTGGCCGTGCACGTGCATGGGGCGGGGTGTACGAGAACCGCTTTGCCCAATACTCAATATGGTTCGCGGTACTGTGCATGCTTCATGCGATTCGATTCAGCAAGGAGGGAGGACGGTCTATAAGACTTTGGCTGCTGATTGGGGCGATTCCAGTAGCTCTTCTGGGAACCTTGCTGACAGGTTCGCGTGGTGCTCTGCTCGCACTGCCCATTTCTGTAATTATTGCTGTTACCCGCAGCTTCTCTTGGCGACGTGCGCTGCTCTTTACGTTGGCCGGCCTAGCGCTTTGCACTGTTTTCGTTTTAATTTACGAACCCTTCAGGCTAAGGACATTCTTGGCCTACCAAGAGTTCATCGCCTATTTCGAGGAAAGCACGTTTCGGGGAACTTCCGTGGGAATACGGCTGGAACTGGCAAGAGTGGCATTGCTAAGCATGTCTGTTGACCCATGGTTGGGCGTTGGCTATCAGTCTTTAAGCGCTTTGTACGCACAGTATCCGCAACTGCTTGGCCTCATGCCTGAATCCCTTGCGTCTATCCCTTCTTTCCATAGTGACTGGTTTCACGCTATCGGGATTGGTGGGCTCATGCTGATGTCAGCTTTGTTACTTTCCGTAATATGGCTATTTGTCGTTGCTAAGCAGGATATTTACCGCACTTGTTTTGTCATCTGTGCTCTTGTGTTTAGTGTCAGTGAAATGTTTTTTTGGCACAAGATGGGGCTTAGCCTGCTTATTTCGACATGGGCGTTGTATTCAGCTGCAGAGGAAAGTCGTTGAAAATTCTGAAGAAGTTTCTTTTTCGCCAGGCTGAGCGACGTTTGCGAAAGCTACCTGCACTAGACCGTGGGGTTGCGCGCTTTAAATTGCACTACAAAAATAAATATGCAATGGGAACAGGCAGTTACGGCTTACCCGTGGTTCATGACTGGGATGAGGGCAGTACATTAAAAATTGGCTCTTATTGCTCTATTGCGACAAATGTACAAATATTTTTGGGAGGTAATCACCACGCTGACTGGGTTAGCACATACCCGTTCCCAGCCATGGTTCAAGGGTTGGAAGATATTTCTGACTATGGGTTTAGCAATGGAAATGTGGTTATAGGTAGTGATGTGTGGCTATGCTCAAACACCATTATTTTGTCCGGCGTGACAGTGGGACACGGTGCAATCGTTGCGGCTGGTTCGGTGGTTACCTCTGATGTTGAACCCTATTCGATAGTAGGTGGCAACCCTGCACGCCACCTGAAGTGGCGGTTCTCACCCGAAATTCGTGCTGCATTTCTGGAGACCGCTTGGTGGGAGTGGCCAGTAGAAGAGGTTTGTCAAGTTGCCCCACTGCTGTGCAGTGATCAAATTAGCAATTTTCTGGCTTACGCAGAGCGCAGGCCATAACCATACAACGCTCCATGACTGATCGGGCTTATCCAATACTGATGTATCACCAGATTGATGTTCCACCGCCCAGTGGGACACCATTGCGCGGATTAATAGTTTCACCCGGGGCATTTTCTCGGCAGATGCGTTTTTTGCGTGCTCTGGGTTACCGTGGACTTTCAATGACCAATCTGCAACCCTACTTACGTGGAGAGCGCGATGGTAAGGTGGTCGGAATAACTTTCGATGATGGGTACCTGAACAACCATACCCATGCCCTACCGATATTGCATTCCCTTGGCTTTAGTGCCACATGCTATGCAGTAAGTGCCCTGCCAGGTGGGCATAACGATTGGGATGCCAATATTGGTGTAGCTCGCAAGCCGTTGATGGATACAAGTCAGTGGCGCGAGTGGCTTGCTGCAGGGATGGATATTGGTGCCCACACCCGCCATCATGCCGACTTGACCGTCTTAAATGAAGCCGATGCCACTGCAGAAATTGTCGGTGCTCGCAATGAACTCGAAGATCGATTCGCCACATCGATTGCGCATTTTTGTTATCCGTATGGGCGATATACGTCGCGCGAGCGCGAATTGGTTTCCGCTGCCGGGTACACCACTGCAACCACCACCCATCGCAGCAGGGCACGACCAACGGATGACCCTCTGCTGCTACCGAGGGTCATGGTTGCCCAAGCTACGCAGCCTTGGCAGTTCTGGCTTAAGGTGGCAACTGGATATGAGGACAGGAGGCGATGACACGCCCCCCCCCTCCCCGACTGCGCATAGCCATTCTCAATCGGGGATTTTTCTCTCATGCTGGTGGCGCTGAACGTTACTCAATCTCCTTGGCTGAAGAGCTTGCAAAGAAGCACGACGTACACGTGTTTGCGCAACACATAGACCATTCATACCCGGGTATCACCTACCATCTCTTAAAGGAATGTGTACGTCGCCCTAGTTGGATCAACCTACTTTGTTACGACGTTCGGAGTTGGTGGGCAACCCGAAAAGGTTTTGACATTGTCCATTCACACGAAAACACATGGCACGGTCAGATTCAGACGGTACATGTGCGCACAGTCAAGGTCGGTCTGTTCCATGGTCGAAGTGGCTGGCCCCGACTTAAGCGCTATCTGCAAGTTGCAACCAGCATTCGCCTATGGACCTATTTGCTGTTGGAGCGAGCACGTTTCGCCAAATGGCCTGGACGAGTTGTTATCGCAACCAGCGAACCGCTAAGGGCGGAGCTGGAGCGGGCCTACCCAGTTTTGAACGGGCGTGTGGCTGTGGTCCCACCCGGGGTTCATTTGCCGCCCGAAAGCAATGAATCGAACAAGGCAAGGCTAAGGCAGGCGGCCCATGTGCCCACTGATAGCTTTGTTGCGCTTTTTGTGGGCAATGACTATGGCAAGAAAGGGCTAGGGCCGTTGCTGCAGGCGATGTCCACCCTGCCTTCTCATGTGCATCTGTTGGTGATTGGCAATGCGGCACATATTGCCGAATACAGTGCACGCGCGCGCGCACTCGGCATTGAAGGGCGCGTGCAGTTCGTGGGGCCAGTTAGCAAGGTTGACGAGTATTACCAGATGGCAGATCTACTGGTGCATCCAACCACCGAAGACACCTTTGCTTTGGTTGTTCTGGAGGCCATGGCACATGGTCTGCCTGTTGTAGTTAGCGGGTCTGAATGGTGCGGAATTGCAGCCGGTTTGCACCATGAAGTCGAAGCGCTTTTGCTAAATAATCCAAGAGATGCGCAAGAGATTGCCCAATCAATTTCCCGAATCTTGCAGGACCGAGCCCTTCAAGTGCGCTTGAGAGAAAACGGCCGCTACTTTGCCTCTAAGTACGGTTGGGAAAGCTTGACCGCTCAACAAGAACAGCTCTATGCGATTGCGCTGAAGTCGATTTAGGCGAACGCAATCCAGATGAGCGGCACACCCGTACCGCCCCTGCCCTGCTTAGAGCAACACAATGTCGTACTGCTCTTGCGCCATGGCCGCCTCGCTTTGCAAGGACACAGGCTTGCCGATGAACTCGCTCAGGCCCGCTAGGTGCTGGCTCTCTTCGTCGAGGAACAGCTCAATCACCTTGGGTGAGGCCACTACGCGAAACTCGCGTGGGTTGAACTGGCGTGCCTCGCGCAGGATCTCGCGCAGGATGTCGTAGGCCACGCTACGCGGTGTTTTCACAATACCCTTGCCTTCGCATACTGGGCAGGACTCGCACAGCATGTGCGCCAAGGATTCGCGCGTGCGCTTACGCGTCATCTCCACAAGGCCCAGTTGCGAGAAGCCGCCTGCCGTGGTTTTGACGCGGTCACGGGCCAGCTGTTTGCGGAACTCTGTAAGCACCGACTCGCGGTGGTCTTCACGCGCCATGTCGATGAAGTCCACGATGATGATGCCTCCCAAGTTACGCAAGCGCAGCTGACGGGCAATGGCCTGTGCGGCTTCTAGATTAGTTTTGAAGATGGTGTCGTCAAAATTGCGCGCCCCCACATAGCCACCGGTGTTCACGTCCACCGTGGTCAGCGCTTCCGTCTGGTCCACGATCAGGTAGCCACCCGACTTCAAGTCCACTCGCCGTGCCATGGCCTTGGCGATTTCTTCGTCAATCGCGTACAGATCGAAAATGGGCCGCTCGCCTCTGTAGTGCTGCAGCTTCTCCACGGCCATGGGCATGAATTCCGCACCAAAGGCCTTGAGCGCATCAAACTGCTCGCGCGAATCCACTCGAATAGTCTGCGTGGATTCGCTTACCAAGTCTCGCAACACGCGCTGCATCAGGCTCAGGTCCTGGTGCAAGATACTTTGCGCCGGCAAGCGCACGGATGCGTCTTTGATGCGCGCCCAGGCCTTGCGCAGGTAGCGAATGTCCTCGCCCAGCTCTGCGTCGCTAGCATCTTCGCCATTGGTACGCAAAATAAAACCGCCGCCCTCGCTGCCACCCAACGCAAGCAAGCGCGAGCGCAATTCTTCACGTTGCGCGAGCGGGATTTTTTGCGACACACCGATGTGGTCATCCTGCGGCAAAAACACCAGCAAGCGCCCGGCAATACTGATCTGCGTGGAAAGGCGCGCGCCCTTGGTGCCAATCGGGTCCTTGATCACCTGCACCATGAGGGACTGGCCCTCGAACACTTGCTTCTCAATCGGAATTTGGGCTGCTGCAGTGCGCGCCGCGCTGATGGTTTCACCCTCTTGCGGCGGATGCCATACGTCGGCCACATGCAAGAACGCTGCGCGCTCCAAGCCAATGTCGATAAACGCCGACTGCATGCCCGGCAGCACACGCGCCACCTTGCCCAGGTAAACATTGCCCACCAAGCCGCGCTCCAGCGTGCGCTCCACATGCAGCTCTTGCACCGCGCCGTGCTCGACGATGGCTACGCGCGTTTCCTGCGGTGCCCAATTGATGAGGATGTCCTGCTGCATTGGCATCAGCCCAGCCTCTTGAGCAATTCAGCGGTTTCAAACAGTGGCAGTCCCATGATGCCAGTGTAGCTGCCGCTGATGCGCGCAATATGCGCTGCTGCCAAGCCCTGCACCGCGTAGGCACCGGCCTTGCCCATAGGCTCGCCGGATGCCACATAGGCTTTGATTTCGGCCTTGCGCATTGGCGCAAAGGTGACCTTGGATTCACTGAGAGTCTGCAGACGTTTTATACCGGACCCAATCGCCACCGACGTCAGCACCCGATGGGTGTGCCCCGACAACTCCTGCAGCATGCGCGCCGCATCTTTGGCGTCTGCAGGCTTACCGTAAATGGTTCGGCCCAGGGCTACGGTGGTGTCCGAGCACAGCACTGGCGCTGCAGGCAATCCACGGGCCTTTAGGCGCTGCAAGGCGGCCTCCAGCTTGAGCTTGGTCACCCGCTGCACATAGGCCTTGGGCGCCTCACCGGGCAGCACAGCCTCTAGGGACTCCGCATCTTCGTCCGCGCCCGGCAACAGCAATTCGTGCTGAATGCCTAACTGCGTCAGCAACTGGCTGCGCCGTGGGCTTTGAGACGCGAGGTAAATAAAGCGCGGCATGGCGTGTTCACTCCCGGTGGTAGGGATGGTTGGCGTTGATGGACCAGGCCCTGTACAACTGCTCAATCAAAAGCACCCGCGCAAAGGCATGCGGCAAGGTCATGTCGGAGAGGCGTATGCGCTCATGCGCGGCTTGCTTGAATGCGGGATCAATGCCGTCCGGCCCACCTATCACCAGAGCCACATCGCCGCCACTCAATTGCCAGTCTTTGAGGCGCGAGGCCAAGGCCATGGTCGTGAGGTTGCTGCCGCGCTCGTCCAGCACCACGATGCGGGTGCCTTTGGGAATGACGGCTTCGATTCGGGCCCGCTCCGCCGCGTACAAGGTGTCCAGCGTCTTGGAGCCGCGTGGCTCGGTCTTGACGGCCTTGAGCTCCACCTTGATCTCGTGCGGGAAGCGCTTGGCGTAATCATCCCAGGCGGTTTGCGCCCAGTCGGGCACACGCAAACCCACCGCCACTATCAGCAGCCTCACGGCAACGCTCAGGCTTTGCGGGCAGCAGGCTTCTTAGCGGCAACCTTCTTTGCAGCCACTTTTTTCGCTGCCGCTTTGGCTACGGTTTTGGCTGCTGCCGGAACCACGATGGTCTTGGCAGCCGTTTTCTTAGCGGGTGCCGCGGCAGAGGAGCGCGCGGGTGCTTTCTTGGCTGCAGTCTTTTTGGCAGCCGCTGCTTCGTTCTTCTTCACTTGGGCTTTGGACGGGAAGGCTTCTGCCACGCCCTTCTTGGCGGCGTTGGAGCGTTTCAGTGTGGCCGGAGCGGCTTTCTCTTTGGCAGCGGAGGCTGCGGCCTTGGCAACCACTGGCTTGGCCGCGCCGAGCTTCAGGCGAACAGGCTTCTCGCCCCACAGTTCTTCCAGGTGGTAGTACTGGCGGAAGTTGGGTTGCATGATGTGCACCACTACCTGCGCGCAGTCCACGATGATCCACTCACCGTTGGCCTCGCCTTCCACACGGGGCTTGGGAAAACCGGCTTCACGCACTGCATCGCGCACGCTGGCGGCCAGCGCTTTGGTCTGGCGGTTGGAGGTGCCCGACGCAATGATGACCCGCTCGAACAGTGCCGACAGGTGCTCGGTGTCAAACACCACAATGTCTTGCGCTTTGACGTCTTCCAGTCCGTCCACAATGGCGCGCTGGAGCTTTTGGGTGTCTTTTTTGGCAACGGTAGAAGTGGTCATCAGGCTGATTGGTAGAGGTGGTGTTGGTCAATATAACGCGCAACGGATTCAAAAACCAGCGGTGCAACGCTGTGCCCTTGGGCAGTTTTGTCGCGGATTTCAGTGGCACTCAAGGGGCTGGGGGGCATCTGCACAGCTTGGAAACCAAGCGCTTGCAGTGGTTGCACGCTGGCGGAAGAGCCGTTTGCAGCGTTTGAATCAGAGCGTGAAGCTACACATATTGTAGCAGCGCGGCCCAATTCATCGGCCCTGTGCCAGGTGTGCAGCGCCCGCGCCTGGTCTTCGCCCATGATCAAAAACAGTTGCGCACCCGGGTACTGCACCTGCAATTCAAGCAGGGTGTCTACGGTGTAGGTGGGGCCGCTGCGCTCGGTTTCGCGCGCATCCACTTGTGCACGGTCCAGGCCTGCAAACGCCAAGCGGCACATGGCCAAGCGGTGCTGCGCATCGGTGAGCGCGCGCTGCTTATGCCAAGCCTGCCCGGTGGGCACCACATGCAAAACATCGAGCTTCAGTTGCGCAATGGCCGCCTCGGCCAGCGCCACATGGGTGCGGTGCGGTGGGTCAAACGCCCCACCAAACAGCCCTACCCTTTGCGCCTGCGCAGGACTCACACCCAGTCCTTGCGCACCAGGAAGTTGCTGTACAGCGCGGCTTCCGCGCTGCCCGCTTCCGGCACAGTCTGGTACGACCAGGTGGCGTGCGGCGGCATGGATAGCAAGATGGACTCCGTGCGGCCACCCGACTGCAAACCAAAGTGCGTGCCCCGGTCCCACACCAGGTTGAACTCCACATAGCGGCCGCGCCGGTACAGCTGAAACGCCCGTTCACGCTCGCCATAAGACATGCCCTTGCGGCGCTCCACGATGGGCAGATAGGCCGTCAAAAAGCCATCGCCCACAGCACGCAGCATCTCGAAACTGCGCACCTGGCCCAGCTCTGAGAAGTCATCAAAAAACACGCCGCCCACACCGCGCGGTTCATTGCGGTGCTTCAGGAAAAAATAGTCGTCACACCAGGTCTTGAAGCGTGGGTACTTGTCCTCTCCGAAAGGCTGCAGCACATCCTTGCAAACCTGGTGGAAGTGCTTAGCGTCTTCTTCAAAGCCGTAATAGGGAGTGAGGTCCATGCCACCGCCAAACCAGCACACCTCGGTGCCATCAGGCGTTTTGGCCGCCAGCATGCGCACATTCATGTGCACCGTAGGCACATAAGGGTTGCGTGGGTGAAACACCAGCGACACGCCCATGGCCTCAAACGGTGCGCCGGAAAGTTCCGGGCGATGCTGTGTAGCACTGGGCGGCAGCTTGGGGCCACGCACATGCGAAAAGCCGCACCCCGCACGCTCAAACACCGCACCGCCTTCCAGAATTTTGGTCAGACCCTGGCCTTGCAAGGGCTCGCCGGGTGCTTTCACCCAGGCATCTGCCAGAAACGTGCCGCCGTCCACATCTGCAATGGCATCGGTGATACGGGCCTGCAAGCCCACCAAGTAATCGCGCACGGTTGCTGGGGAAAAAGAAGATTCAGTTTGCATGCTTGTTTTCAATCAGGGTAATGGGTGAGGCCTGAGCCGGGTGTTTTCCCGCTGCATCCTGCAGGGCTTGGGCTATGCGCTGCATATCAGCAGCCACGTCACCCGAAAGCCTATGGAAGTGCGTCACATCAATGGTTTTCTTTTGGAAGTTCACGCTGCAAATTCCCAGCGGAACCTGGGCCTCGGTCGCCACACGGTAAAAGCCGCTGCGCCACCCTGGCGTCCATTTGCGCGTGCCCTCAGGGGCCAGTGCCAGCCAGAAGGGGGCGTCGTTGTTTTGGCTGTGCGCAAACTCTTGCACCATGCTTCCCACCATGCCCTGCGTCGATTGCCTGTTGACTGGCAGGCCACCAAGCCAACGCATCCAAGCACCCAGAACCGGTACGCGGAACAAGGAATCCTTGCCCCAGAATTTAGCGTCCATCCCAATGGCCCATTTGGCCAATAGCAGTACAACAAAGTCCCAGTTGCTGGTGTGGGGGTACACCACCATCACACCTTGTTTGGCCGGGAAACCCTCAAACCGCAGCTGCCATCCCAGCAGTGCCAGCACTTTGCGCGCTAAGGCACTGCCCTGAGGTTGCTCCGGATGGGGCTTTGGGAAGTCATTGGCCACGCAATAAGCCCACTATTCGCATCACGCCAGCGGCTCAGCCTTTGAGTGCGCGGTAGCCGATGTCGCTGCGGTACTGCATGCCATCAAAGGCAATGCCTTTCGTGACTTGGTAGGCCTTTTGCTGCGCCAAGCGCAGGCTGTCGCCTAGCGCAGTCACGCACAACACGCGCCCACCCGAGGTGCGCAAAATGCCGTCTTGCAGCGTGGTGCCCGCGTGGAACACGGCGCAGTCTTCGGTGTGCTCGGAAATGCCGGTAATCACATCGCCCTTGCGCGGGTTGAGCGGATAACCTGGCGCTGCCAGCACCACGCCTAATGCGGCCCGGCGATCCCACTGCAGTTCAATGCCATCAAGCTTGCCGTGCGGGCCGGGCTCGGTAGCCGCCCACAGCACGTCCACCAGATCGGTCTTGAGGCGCATCATGATGGGCTGGGTTTCGGGGTCGCCCATGCGGCAGTTGAACTCCAGCGTCTTGGGTTGCCCATCGGCGTCGATCATCAAACCTGCATAAAGAAAACCGGTGAAAGGAATGCCGTCTTTTTCCATGCCCTTGATGGTGGGCAAAATCACTTCGCGCATGGCCTTGGCGTGCACATCAGGCGTGACCACCGGCGCGGGCGAATAGGCGCCCATGCCGCCGGTGTTGGGGCCCTGGTCTGCGTCCTGCAGGCGTTTGTGGTCTTGGCTAGTGGCCAGCGCCAGCACGTTTTTGCCATCGCACATGACGATGAAGCTGGCCTCTTCTCCCTGCAAAAACTCTTCAATCACCACGCGCGCGCCGCCTTCGTTGTGCGTCACGCCCAGGGTGTTGTCCACCAACATGAAGTCAATGGCTTCGTGCGCTTCTTGCTCGGTCATGGCCACGACCACGCCCTTGCCGGCGGCCAGTCCATCGGCCTTGACCACCGTTGGCGCGCCCATCTTGCGCACATAGGCGTGCGCGGCTTCGGGGTCGGAGAAGGTGGCGTATTCGGCCGTGGGAATACCGTGGCGGCGCATGAAGGCTTTGGAAAACGCCTTGGAACTTTCCAGTTGCGCAGCAGCTTTAGTGGGCCCAAAAATCCGCATGCCATGGGCACGGAACTCATCCACCACACCACCTGCTAAGGGGCCTTCCGGGCCGACCACCGTCATGGCTATCTTGTTCTCTTGCGCCCAAGTGCGCAGCTGCACGATGTCGGTAATGGGCAGGTTTTGCATGCGCGCATCGGTGGCGGTGCCGCCATTGCCGGGTGCCACATAAACCATCTTGACCTTGGGCGACTGGGCCAGCTTCCAGGCCAGCGCATGTTCACGTCCACCGCCGCCAATCACGAGAATGTTCATAAATACCTTTACAGAGCGGCGTTGTGATAGATGTCTTGCGTGTCGTCCAGGTCTTCCAGGATGTCCAGCAGTTTTTGCATGCGCTCGGCGTCTTCGCCGGTCAGCTCAATGGTGTTTTCGGGGCGCATGGTGACACCGGCCACTTCGGCAACCAGGCCTGCGGCTTCGAGTGCTGCCTTGACCGCTTCAAAGTCGGCATAGGCGGTGAGCACTTCCACGGCACCGTCGTCATCGGTGATCACGTCTTCGGCACCGGCTTCCAGGGCCACTTCCATCACCTTGTCTTCGTTGGTGCCAGGTGCGTAAATCAGCTGGCCGCAATGTTTGAACTGGAACGCCACCGAACCCTCGGTGCCCATATTGCCGCCGTGCTTGCTGAATGCGTGGCGCACTTCAGCCACGGTGCGCACACGGTTGTCGGTCATGGTGTCCAGGATGATGGCCGCACCGCCGATGCCATAACCTTCATAACGGATTTCTTCGTAGCTCACGCCTTCGGCGTTGCCAGTGGCCTTGTCGATGTTGTACTTGACGCGGTCGGCGGGCATATTGGCCGCCTTGGCTTTTTCCACGGCCAGACGCAGGCGCGGGTTGGCGCTCAGGTCGCCGCCACCGGCGCGGGCGGCCACGGTGATCTCACGGATGATGCGTGTCCAAATCTTGCCCCGCTTCTCGTCTTGCCGTCCCTTGCGGTGCTGAATATTGGCCCATTTACTATGTCCTGCCACGCGAAATCCTTTAAAAAATTCGTTACGCTAGGGGCCAGATTGTACTTTTCAGGAACTCCATGGCTCAGAACAACGAAGAGGGCATCCTGATTGCCCAACATGCCCAGGCCAAGGGCGCCATCCAGTGTTTTTTGCGACCCGACAAGGCCAACCGCCACGGCCTGATCACCGGCGCCACCGGCACCGGCAAGACCATCACCCTGCAAACCCTGGCCGAAGGCTTTTCCAACTTGGGCGTGCCGGTGTTCATGGCCGACATCAAGGGCGACCTGACTGGCATTTCACAAAAAGGCAGTCTCACCGACAAGCTGGGCAAGATCATCAAAGAGCGCGCGTTTGACGAACCCGCCTTCCAGGCCTACCCCACCACGCTGTGGGACGTGTTTGGCGAGCAAGGCCACCCGATGCGCGCCACCGTGAGCGACCTAGGCCCGCTGCTGTTGGCCCGCATGCTCAACCTCAACGAGACCCAGGAAGGCGTTCTGCAACTGGTGTTCAAGATTGCCGACGACGACGGCCTCTTGCTGTTGGACATGAAAGACCTGCGCGCCATGTGCCAGCACGTGGGCGACAACGCGGCCACCTACACCACCGAATACGGCAACATCAGCGCGGCCAGCATTGGCGCCATCCAGCGTGGCTTGATGCAAGTGGAGAGCCAGGGCGGCGACAAGTTCTTTGGCGAGCCCATGCTCAACATTGCCGACTTCATGCAGACCGACGCTTCCGGCAAAGGCGTGGTCAACATTCTGGCCGCCGACAAGCTGATGAACGCACCACGCCTGTACGCCACCTTTTTGCTGTGGATGCTCAGCGAATTGTTTGAAACGCTGCCCGAGGTGGGCGATCTGGACAAACCCAAACTGGTGTTCTTCTTCGACGAAGCCCACCTGCTGTTCAACGACGCGCCCAAGGTCTTGCTGGAACGCATTGAACTGGTGGTGCGCCTGGTGCGCAGCAAGGGCGTGGGCGTGTATTTCGTCACGCAAAACCCGCTGGACATTCCTGACTCGGTGCTGGCCCAACTGGGCAACCGCGTGCAGCATGCCCTGCGTGCGTTCACCCCGCGTGACCAAAAAGCGGTAAAGGCGGCAGCAGAAACCATGCGCGCCAACCCGGGCTTGGACGTGGCTACCGCCATCACCGAGCTGGGCGTGGGCGAGGCCTTGGTAAGCCTGCTGGACGAGAAAGGCCGCCCTGCCCTCACCGAGCGTGCCTTCATCATCCCGCCCGCCAGCCAGATCGGCCCGATCACCGCAGATCAGCGCAAAGACTTGCTGGACAACTCCATCGTCGCGGGCGTGTACGAACGCGCCGTGGACCGCGAATCGGCCTTTGAAGCCCTCAAGGGCCGCACAGCCACCCGCATGGCCCCTGCTCCCGCCGAGGCACGCAGCGCCGCGCCATACAGCCGAGGCGCACCTGCCGCAGAGCCCGCGCCTGCGCCGGAGCGCGGCATGCTCGACGGCTTGGGTGATCTGCTGGGTGGCGGCACCCGCCGTACCCGTGCCAGCGCAGGCGAGCAACTCATCAAGAGCGCAGCCAGCTCCATTGGCCGCGAGGTGGGCCGCCAGATCATCCGCGGCGTGCTGGGTGGCATTTTTGGCAGCAGCCGTCGCTAATCCACGTTTTTTGGCACAGGCCCTGCTTGGGGCTTTGTGCTCCACTCCATCGAACAAAAGAAAGGCATCTTCATGACACCTGTTGACCCCGCAGCCCGCGCCAATGTGCACCTGATTGACCACCCGCTGGTTCAGCACAAGCTCACCCTGATGCGCAAAAAGGAAGCCAGCACCAACAGCTTTCGCCGCCTCTTGAACGAGCTCAGCAGCCTGATGGCCTACGAAGTCTGCCGCGACATGGCGTTGCAAGACGTGGAGATCGAAACCCCGCTGGAAACCATGACCGCCAAGATGATTGACGGCAAGAAGCTGGTGTTTGTGAGCATCCTGCGCGCGGGCAACGGCATTCTGGATGGCGTGCTCTCGGTGGTGCCCGGTGCCCGCGTGGGCCACATCGGCCTGTACCGCGACCCCAACACCCTGCAGGCGGTGGAGTACTACTTCAAGATGCCCAAGAACATGGAAGAGCGCGACATCGTGGTGGTGGACCCTATGCTGGCCACCGGCAACTCCGCCGCTGCCGCCGTGACGCGCCTGAAAGCTTGCAACCCCAAGTCCATCAAATTCCTGTGCCTGCTGACCGCGCCAGAAGGAATCAACACCTTGTACAAGGCGCACCCGGACGTGCCCGTGTTCACCGCCGCGATTGACCGTGAACTCAATGACCACGGCTACATCCTGCCCGGACTGGGCGATGCCGGCGACCGTATCTTTGGCACCCAATGAGCAAGCTCGACCAAGACCTGCAGCGCCTGGCGCTGCAAGAACAAGTCCTCCAACTCAGCCAGTTTGACGAAGCCACTGCCTGGGATCTGGGCTGTCGCATCAAAGCCATTTGCGAGGCCCGCAATGTGGGCGTGACCATTGAAGTGCGGCGCGCCAAGGAAACCCTGTTTTTTTACGCCATGCAGGGTGTGGTGCCCAACAACGCTGAGTGGGTGCGGCGTAAGCGCAACACGGTGGAACTGTTGCACCGCAGCTCGTATGCGGTGGGTTTGGCGCATGGCAAAGACAGCACCTCTTTGCAACTCAAGTCCGGCGTGTCGTTGAATGACTATGCCGAGCATGGGGGGAGCTTTCCGATTCGGGTTCGAGGTGTCGGATGTGTGGGGGCGGTGACTGTTTCTGGTGTGCCGCAGCGGGAAGACCATGCGATTGTTGTTGAAGCGCTGGCTGGGCTGTGTGGGGTGGCGTTGGGTGAGGTTGCGTTAGATTGAGTTTTTGACTGGGTTGAATTTTTTCCTGCGGGGCTTTTGTAATCCCCCCCTATCCCCCCGCCCTTTCCACCTGTATGGACCGGAGACATAGGTAACACTCTGTGCGCAGACATGGGTGACAGGTTAAAGGTCATCCATCTGGCTCAATGAGATGGAGTCGATATATTGATGGCAGAAGTAAACATCGTATCTTCCGTCTGTGTGGCTGACGGGGCGTAAGGCCACAG
>Ga0228698_1000363_pt1 | contig 38516 bp, 30 predicted proteins | sample McNCre117_Aug_MG_FD_178015 | JGI IMG/M metagenome (GOLD analysis project Ga0228698, IMG submission 178015) | Freshwater microbial communities from McNutts Creek, Athens, Georgia, United States - 1-17_Aug_MG | ecosystem: Environmental > Aquatic > Freshwater > Creek | place: USA: Georgia... | reverse complement strand
TCGCCATCTTCATTGGCTCTAGGATAGCCCGCCAACTGGTCGGGACTATCAAACAGGCCTTTGGGCGGTGGAGGCTGTAACTTTCCAAGTACTTCAGCAATTGCCTTGAAGCTGGTGAAAGACTCGCCGTAAAGCTCCCACACATTTTCCCATGGGCCTTGGTGCTCAGCCAGCCTTTCCGCTGCCGTCAGGACTCCGTCGGTCTCAGGGTTAAATCCAAAGTCTTTGACGCAGCGGCTACTGAAAATGGCCCAACGTGCGCCAGCCCATTTGGATTGCATCCCCACAGGGTCGTTCAACCATGCCAATACATCTCGAGTCGGGTTTGGTGCGAGCAAAGCATCAAGCCAAGCGGCATTGATTTGCTTTCCCTGCAAGTCCTCCACCTGTCTCTCCAGCAGCACTCCTGCGGCCACCACGCGCTTCAGTGCCTCTAGGGTGGCAGTGTCTTGGGATACATCGAGTCCAAGCCCACCTTTCTTAGCGGTCAAGAATGCATTGACAGTCCAGTCTTTTCCATTGGCTTGACTCCAAAAAACACCCCGATACTGGAGCTCCGCAAGCGGTTGTAGTTCGCGTGGGCAAGTTTCGATGGCACGCAAGTCGGCCCTGCTGGTGCCAGGTAAGTAGAGAATTGGAACCACTCCAGCAGGTAGTTGCGTGCCCAACTTGCCTGCTACTGCGCACTTCAACCAAATGCTTGGTCCTTGCCGGTCGTCCGGGGCGTAATCACCGAGTACAAAGAGCTCGGACAACTGCTTTGCCAACTGAGGAATTGCTGATTCCCATAGGCGGTCGGCATCGGTCCACAGAATGGCGGCCGGAGGAACCATCAAAGAACGGTTCACCTTGGCAGCTGCTCGAATGGCGTCAGCCATATTGGTCAGTAGGTTCATGGCTTCGCCGGCCCCAAATCCCACTGACTAGTGAGCAGCTCAATGAGGTCCAACTGCCGCTGCGCAACGAGTGCGGGGGTCCATTCAGCGGTCTTCAAAACCTGAGTGGTCAGCCGGTAAGAGGAAACTCCGTGCTTTCCACCGAAATAAGCCGACTTCTTCACGTCGAAGTCGTAATTCAGCGCCTGTGAATTGCGCTTTTGGGTCAGTGGCACCAAGTTCGCCAGTCTGTGCACCCACTGCTTGCGCAGCGCTTCATCAGGCCAGGCGGCAGCCCAGTTGGTTCCCGGGTTCACTGTCTGCGGCAACACATGTTCGATGGTGAGCAAGCCTAGGTCATAAGTGGCTGCACCATCGCCCAAAAATGAATCGAGCCGCAAAATGAGGTGGTTGCGTCGCCGAGCCGTCAGCAAATAGATATCGCTATTGAGTACATCCAGCATGCTGGCTTTTTCCGCCGACGTCAGCTCAATCGCAGTGATTGGTTTTTCAAGCGTGCTTGCCGTCTCCAGAGCAGTGAGCACACTGGCGTAACGCTCAATACGCTGGTTCACGTCATAACCACACACATGCATGAAAGATGCCAGTCGCTCCAGCTTGCGGAAGAACCACAAAACATAGGCCGGGTCGTTTTCGTGCGTGGCGAGGAAACGAATGGCCGATGGCAACCAATCCGCATTGTCAATACGGTTCAACCACTTCAAAAGCGCATTAACGTCGGCCGCATTGGTCGTTGAAACGTAGCTGCTGTTCTTGGCAACTAAATAAGCTTCGGCGTAAGGCTCAATAACGTCGGAGACGAGTACTTCGGACGATGTGGACTTCTTGACGACCTGTTCACGAAACTCGTCCAGCAGAGCACGACGTGCTTTCTCCTTGGCAGCAATCATGCGGATATGTCCAAAAAGCTCTGCAAACCCATCTCGCCCTGTCTTGACCTCAAGCTCTTCCCAAAGCTCAGTAATCTCATCCTGGGTTTTTTGACTCTTGATGCTGCCTATCACGTCTGACTTGATGATGTCGGTAGGAAGCAAATCAAGACCCCGGCTGTTGAGCACAGAAAACACTCTGAAGGCCGATTTAGGACTGGGCGTTGACACCGCGACAAGGAAACACCGCTGCACTAAAAAGGCACCGAACTCACAGAGGCGCTCGATATCACCTTTGAAGCTCTCTTCAAGCTTTGCCAGCAGCACCTCGGCGTTACGTCGAATGTTCCGCTGAGACTCATTGTCTAGCTTGGCAGGGTCCAGAGACATAAGTTCTGGGAGTTTGAGCGACTGCACATAGTCGGCAAAAAACTGACGGTCGCGGTCACGAAGGGCCAATCTGGGCTTCGGTTTCAGACCTTGGGATGCCCGCCCAGGTTCGCGAATATAGTTTTCAAAGTCAGTTCGCAACTCCCCTGCGAACTGAGTCGTCAGCGCTGTCAACAGAATTGTCAGTGTCGTCAGGCGCTGCTGACCATCAATGACCTCTGCCTCCGGCTTGCCCTCATCCTTGATGAGCACAATGCTACCGAGGAAGTAGGTCTCATCTTTTTCTTTCACGAAAAAGTCAAAAAGGTCGGCAAACAAATCCCCGGCCTGTACCTCCGTCCAAGCGTAGGGGCGCTGGTAGGAAGGGATTGAATAGTCGAAGTCAGAACTGAATATTTTGGCAAGCGGATACTCAGCACCGCTGATGTTCTTACTCATTGTTTTCCGTCCCTTGCTGCTTGCTTCTCCGCCAAAGTCAAATGGTGGTCATTGATACGGTCGCCGTTGAACACCTTGAACCAGGGTGCGGTTTCAACATCTTTGCCGCGGTCTTTTTCCCAGGTAATGTTGAGCTTGGGTTTCTTATTGTGGCGTAGCACCTCGGCGGTCATGAAGGGGCGGATATTCATGCGCACACCGTCGTTAAGGTCGGGGTTCCAGCCGATGGGTTGCTCTGCCAGCGGCTTCCAGCGCACAAAGATGTCGTAACCCACCTTGCCGTCAAATTCACCTTTCTGAATGGCCTCCAGCTTTTGCTTAAGCGCCTGCGCGGCGGCCAGGCGCAGCGGAGCCCCGTCGGTGCCATTGGTCACACCGGCTTCCTGGTTGCGAATCCAGTCGCCCAGGTAGGTGTGTATGAGTCGCTCTAGGTTTTTGGCATCTAGCAGGTGGTAATTGACCAACGCGGCGAAGCCGTCTTTCAATCCGTCCCACACATGCCAGATGAATGGGCGATGCTGAAAGCGCTTGGCGTGCTGCTCGAAGAACTTGTCGCGTAGCCAAACGTCCAGGCTCTTGCCAGCGCAGTCGGCGTCGGCCAGCAGCTTGTCGAGCACAGCAGGCTTCCAGCTACCAGGCTGCACCGACTCCCAGGCGGCAATAAGCAACTTGAGCAGGCGGTCATGCAGGGGCGCCTCGCCACGCACCGAAGGTAGGCAGACGATTCCGTCATCGTCGGTGTGTTCGGCCAGTTGGTCGCAGCGGGCAATCCAGACGCGAGCCTCGGCGGCCAGCTCAATCGCGGTGTCCGTCTCAGCCGGCCAGCGGTAACCGACTATGCGGGCAATGGCGACTTGCAGCGGTTCGGTAGATGGCTGAGGGTGCCCATGGAATAGCCATTGGGTGGGGTCGTCGGAATACGGTGCAGGCAAGCCGAGTGGGTACTTTTCGACAGCAGCTTGTTGCCATCGTTCTAGCTTAAATGGAACCTTTACCAATGACTTCGGCGCAACCTTCAGTGACTTATCAAGTTGACGAACAGAGCGTGCGTACTCATTTGAGCTGCAGAATTCCCACAGCGGAGCAATTAGGTTTTCGTCGGTGGGAATCACAACACCAACTGTCTTGTAGTGCTTGTATCCAAGATGAAGACAAGCCCAAAGACTTCCCATCTCGCTTACCAGGATACCTTTCCTTCCCCATCCAAGTTGCCCCTGAATGCGTGCTTGCTTGAAAGTAGCCAGCGCCCCTCGGCCTTGCTCCCACCGAACAACATGAGAAAGACCTCCATAAAGTGCGTGACCTGAAGGGGCTTCCTGTAGTGGCTCCCAATCAGTCGTTCCCAATTTAAAAAAGGGTAGCTCCCATGCACAAAACATGAAGCGGTCACCATCACCGGTAGATAGCCCCTCGGTTGAGTCCGCCACAAATGAAAGCGGGCGAGCATCTTCGCGTTCATCTAACAAAATTCTAGATTCGGGGTTCTTTCTCTGCGCATCCTGGCTAACACGAGCAAGATTGGCCATTCGCAAGCCAGCGCTCTTCTCGTCCGGGCCGATGAAACTTGAAACATCGACACCACAAAAATCTGACGCACCATGCGGTTTCGCTCGCTCAAGCGTCAAGAGTTGAACATTAAAATCCCACATCGGTGTTGAGAAGCCGCGCACCCCCAGCAAGCCTAATAACCGGAATGAAGTGGTGGCAAGCAGAGTTTTTCGTTCGTCGACGTATGCATTCAGGAACAGCCAGTTCTGCGGCATTACGATTTGAACGACCCCCGCGCCTTGGTCACGGCTGAGTTCGAGGCAGCGCTCCAAAAACACGTTGGCAAGGTCGTTCTTGGCCTCGGGATAGTGGGTCTCGCAGTAGTCTTTAAGCACGTCTAGCTGCTTGCCGCGCGCTAGGTAGGGCACGTTTGTCACCACTAAGTGATAGCGCCCGTCCAGCAGCCGGGCCGCATCCAGCAGTCCCTTGGCAGTGAGCGCCAAATCCCAACTGTCGTCCTGCATCTCATTGGCCTGCCCCCACAGCGTGACCGGCCGTTCGGTGGCAAGCGCACGCCCTAGCAGGTCGCGCAGTGTGTCAAAGCTGGAAGTCGCCAGGTCGTTTTTCAGGCTGCGAGCGGGGTCTAACAGACTGCCCAGCAACGGCGCCTGTGCAAAGCTGGTGTGCAGCAGGCGCAGCTCCTGGCGCAGCAACAAAGCGTTTGCTGCATCATCAGGCACAAGCGCTGTCCAATCCTCTGGTTTTGCTGCCACCTTCAAGCCGCAACAAGCCACCTGAGGCGCAGGCATATCGGCGCGTACACCCAGCGGGTCTCCATTTTCATCCGGGAAGCGCCAAGCCGCCAGGGCCAATGCGAACACGGCGATTTCGACGCAGCGGGCGTCCAGCTCCAGTCCGTGCAGGTTGTCGGTAAGCACTGCATCCACAGCCTCCACCGCGCTCAGGCCATCGGACTCCATGCGCATGGGCACCAGCAGCAAGAAGGCCGCCACTAGAAAGTGACCCGAGCCGCAGCAAGGGTCTAGCAGCTTGAATTCGTCAAGCCGGTCGGGCCAGCCTTCGAACTTGCCAGCCGCCGGCGTGCCGTCGTTCAGCGTGCGCAGGTAGGTAAGCGGCACGGGGCAGCTTTTACCAGGGTGGCGCGTGGTCCACCAAGCGCCCAGCGAGTTGTGCAGCAGGAAGTCCACCATGTAGGGCTCGGTGAAAAGCTGGGTGACGGCGGGTAGCTCATCGGCGCCAATCTTTACCTCCGAGTCGTTAACCTGGTCTTTGCGCTTGGCCTGCCAGAACTGGTAGACCCAGCCCAGGCTGTCACTGGCCTTGAAGACCTCGGGCGGCAACACGGCTAGCAGACGCTCAAGCTCGCGCTGGTGCTCGGGCGCGAAGGCGAGCTCGAACACCGGGCTGTGCGGCTTGAACACCTGCGGCAGCATGCGGGCAGCCAGCTTGCCGGCCAACTCCCACTTGGTCTTTGAACCTAGATTCATCGCCGGGTCTGCTTCTTGAACCAGCGCTTCGCAGTCGTCTAAAGACACCGCCGCACCGGGCTCCCACAGCAACAAGCCGTTCTCTGCCAGGAAGCGTGCGAACAGCATGCGGTGCCAGTGCTCGTAGCCTGCTTCCCAGACTAAGTGCTGCATGGCTTGAGAGTCGTCTGTGGCCTTCTTGTCGCCCAAGGCGCGGCCGTGAGCTCGCAGGCGGCGGCGCAGGGCCTTGAGGTCGTCGGTCAGGTAGCCGGGGGCACTAGCTTCGCCGACGGCCAGTTGGTTCAGGGCAGCGTGAGCGCCTTTCTCCGCGACTTCGCGGGCCGACTTGACACTTACTTCGAGCTGACTACGAAGGGGCTTGGCCAGCGGTTGGTTACTGATGGTGTGTGAAGTCATGGTCTTTTGTGTATTGTTCTTGATGTAGCACGAGTAACAGTTACCCGTCCTCCTTGCGCCCCTCTATAGCGCCACCGGCCCTTGCTTCAGTTTGGCGCTGAGCAAGGCATCCACCTCGGCAAGCCAGACCTTGAGTTCTGCCTCATCATTCAAAGTGCGTTTGGGCAGAGCCACATGTACGACGTTGGGCTTAAGCAGGAGCACGGCGGAGTGCCGAGCGGCATCAAACCGGCTGCTAAGTGCCTGAGTCTTAGAAATCCAGTGGTCAAGATTGCAGTCGTCCAACGCGTCTTGCAATTGCTCTGGAGTCGATAACTCGATAGGCTTCAGCGCAGCCAGGTGGTGGTCTCTGGTCAACTGTTCGCGCTGCGTATCGGTCAGCTTGCTCCAGTCGGCATCGGCAGCTAGAAGTGCCTGCTGGGTCGCAAAGGCTGTAGTGAAGCCTTGCAGTTTCGCGTTCAGCGCATGGCGCAGCAAATCGACTGTGCGGTCCAGCAAGGGGCGAACGGTATCTGGTTCAGCCAGTAGGCTGCGCTGGGCCTGAATGGCCTCTTTCTCGGCTGCAATCTCTTCGTAGGGACCCAGCTCCTTAGCGTGTTCGAGCAGACTGATGAGTTGGCTCCACACGGGTAGGCGTTTGTGGATTGCCTCGGCGGTTGCAGCCCACTGCTTCGACAGGGCTAGCAATTCGTCATGACGGGTGTACAGCTCCAGTAACTGGCCGTTGCCAGACTGGGACTCCAGCGCTTCGATGGCGGTGAGCTTAGGTGTCTGTGGTGCCGGAGCAGCACCACCTGCTTTGCTGGCCAGGTCACGAAGCTTGGCAATCAACATGGGGAGCTTAAGCAGCTCTTCCTTGGGTTGGCAGGCCACACCCACCGCACTGAACAGCTGGCGAATCTTGATGAGCTGCGGGGGCGTGATGGTGACGGACTCTTGGCGAAAACTGGCTTGGGTGAGCTTGTTGCGGTCCAAGGTTTTGGCATCCACTTGCTTGCCGCTGGCATCCGTGGCGCGAATGTTGCCAGCGGACAGTAGCGCAAACAATGCACCGTCGATAGCGTCGCGTGGCCAGCCATAAGGTGGGCCTTCAAAGTTCTCACGAATTTCGCTACCCTTTTTACCGGGACCGATGTACGCCAGCAGCTTTTGGCAGACGGGTTGTTTGTCGGCCTCATGGTTGTGTCCGACTGCTTTCAGGGCCTCCAGGTTGCCTTTGCGGGCCTCGTCCAACACTTTGCTCCACTGGTCACTATCTGCTACATCAAACTGGCTGTACAGACGGATGGCCGATGCCTTGGCTGCTCGGTTAATACGGTCGGACAGGTCGTTGCCCTCAGTTACCTCCTGCCCACCGGCTTGAAAGACTCTGGCTCCCGTAAAGAGTGTGTCCAGCAGGTCTTTGAGCTCTTTGTCTGCGTTGCGTTCGCGGCTCTCCATCGAGCGCTGTGCATCACGTCCTTGTTCGGTGGCGGGAGTACCTTTTTTGCGAAGGGTTGCACGGGCTGACTCCAGCGCCACAATGGCGTTGCTCAGTTCGGTTTTATTCTGGGAGCGCAGGAAAGCAAAGAGGGTCGGATTGTCTGTACTCTTGGACTTGGACTCAGCAATGACAGACTTCTCTTCGGTCTGCCAACCATCTTGAATCCACAGGTACAAGGACTTGTCGTTGTCCTTTGGAAGTGACTCGTCATAGGTGGGCGTGAGTCGTCGTTCGACGTTGTCCTTACCTTGCACCACGCGGACTTTCTTGAGCACCTCAGCAAAGCGGGCCTTGAACAGGTCGGCACGCTGTTGTTCGATGCGTTGGGGTGAGGCCTTTAGCTCTGCTTCTTGTGCTCGAAATTCTTCGTACCACGCACTAGACTCAATGGTCTGAAGGCGGTACTCCAGACCGTTGGGTCCGGCCAGCGACATAATAAGACGGTCGTCGTTCTGCAGCTTCTGCAATAGCTCTGGCAGCTGCTTACGCAAGTCGCTCGAGCCTGAGGCCAAGTCGGTGACCAACAGGTCGGCCAGCACATCATCTGTAGCTCTCAGCCCGATATCAAGCGCGGTATCAGCCGGGAGTTTGTTGATAAGGTAGATGAGCTTGAGCAATTTGCCCTTGAGTTGGGCATTGGCATCGCCGGCCGAGAAGCGCTGGACGTTCTCGTAAACCTCTTTAGGCAGCTGCGCCGTGGACATGAGATTGGCGGCGATTTGGTCGTACAGGAAGTCACCTGCAACAACGTGACCCAAAGGCAAGTCTGATGTTGCCAGCACGGCCTCATGCACAACGCGCAACTGGCTACGTAACTGAGAGACGGTGCCCGTCGTGTCTATGGTGCGCAGCACACGCTCCCAGAAGCGACGACGGACGGGCAAGATGGGATAGTCATCCGTCATCAGCTGCTCGTCTTCAGTGACATGCTCGAGCTTAGTGCCGCGCAGATGACGTGATATTTCTCCCAGATTGCTACGCCAAGACTGCTCAACCAAAGGGCGGGTCGTAGGCTTTTTGGCCAAGATAATTTGGCGGGTGACGTTTTCAACGTCCACATCGCTGAGCATGATGGGCACTGGGAACCGCCCCATCAAACGCATCAAGTTGGGCATGCCAGACAACGCGGACTGGCCGGTGCCGATGAAGAGCAGCTTTCCCGTGAAGTGCTTGCAGAGGGACTCGGTCACTTCCTGCACCATGTAGGCCTTTTCGACATCGTTACCGATGTACTGCTGAACTTCGTCAAGTACCACCAGGGTCAAGGGGAAATTGCCGCCATCGGACAGGGCTTCAGTTATTGCGTTGACCATCTGCTCGTTGCTGACGTCTTGGACTTGGGGGAACTGAGCCTTGAGCAACTGACGAACTTCAGGTTCACTGTTGGCCATGCCAGGGCGAACCGCTAGCAAGGCTTTGGCCAGGTGATTGGACACGTACATGTGCGGCAACTCTTGCACCAAAGAACGCCCAACCGTTTGTAACGCCGCTTCAATCGGTTCGAATAGACCCTCGCGCTTGAGCCACAGCACCAGTTGCGCCTGGTTGAATTGCTCAGGCAGACCCTTGGATTTGAAAATGATGCCCAACAGTGCCAAGCGTACCTTGTCGCCGGCCCCAGCGCCCAGCTTGCCTGCGGCAGCATGCACGCCGCCATTTCGCTTACCTTGTATGGACAGCTCCTTCAGGTGAGCTGCCACGGTGTCAGGCAGTTTTGCAATGCTCCGGGCGGAGGCACCATCGGCAAATTTGTAGTCGGTCCAGAGCGTGCGAAGCATCTTGGCCAGGTGCGACTTACCGCTTCCATAGAAGCCGGAAATCCAAATGCCAGGCTGCTCATTGCGGCTACCCAAGTTCAGCAGGAATTTGTCCAGAACCGTCTCCAGACCCTTCTCATACTGGCCGTCGCAAACGAAGGTCTCAAGCTCATAACGCAACACGCTCTGAGCGGCGTCCGAGTGGTCCTCCGAGACCTCCGCGACACCGTTATTGACAAGTCGATTCTCAGTTGGCAGCTTGTTGTAGATTTCTTTGTTCAGCATTGCAAATCCTCACCCTTTGTTGGCTTTTTTCAATTGTCAGTTATTCAGTTGCAAGTAACGGCACAGCAAGGTAGTTCCAGCCATCACGCGCGTCCAGCAGCCGATAGGTATGGTTCTCGGGGTGGTGTTCGCCTGGAAAAAACACCAGCAGCCTGCCTGCGACCGCATCTTTGATGCCCTCCACGACCGTGGAGACGCGGGCCAGTCCGAAGAGACTGCCCACGCCCAGTAGAGCGACAACCGTTTCCGGCGTGGCCTCGGCCGTGATACGGGTCTTAAGTTGTGCAATTAGGGCAGATACGAACTCAGTTAATTCGCCGGTCTGGTACCCGGCCAGGTCATCTGGCGCCTCAAAGTACGCATCCCGGTACTCTTGCTCAGACATCCATTGCGGAAAGGCGTTCGTCACGTCAATCAAGAGCCACTGTTTGCCCGCTTGCTGCGTGACCAGCGCAAACTCATCTGCGTTGGCACGCAGTCGTAGCTCATCGCTCTTGTCGTACACGGCAAAAATTACACGCTGCACAGCGGCCAGCCCAGCTTGCCAAGGCACTGTGAGGTGCTGGCGATAGGTAGACACGAGTTTGCTGACCTTAGACGACATGGGAGGCCTCCTGACATAACTTTTCTTCTTCGGGCGTGAGGTAATCGGGGAACCGGACCTCTTTGACGCCGCCGGCGTTTAAGAACACCAGCAGCCCTCGGTGGAAAGCTGAATTAGCCAGCCCATCTAGCTCACCCGGTGAGCCTGGCAATAAATTCATCCACTTGGACGTAAAAAGCCGCTGCCCAGACAGCCCTTCCAAATGCCCAAGGAACAGGCAAAAAGCCACATTAACTGGGGTCACGACAGGGATGGAACGTGTTTTTCGCGAATGACCGTTTAAAAATCCAGCGGCAGTCCAGCTGCCGTTCACGTTTTGAGCAAACGATTTGAGAGATGCGGCGCTGAAGCGGTCTTGGTGGTCAGCTGCAAGACATTGCTCCAGGTCTTCACGGGTGACCAAAACACCAGGTTGCTTGGCCAGAATGAAAGTCTGCGTGCCACGCAACAAGGGGTCACGTGCCAATGCTGCAGCAAGTGCCAAAACAGGCTGTGCATCAACATCGACTGGCCATACCCGACGCAAGGCCCTAAACAGCGGCAGCTGCGTCTCCAACCCGTACAGAGTGGTCAGGTGACGCAGGGCAAGCTCGCGGGACTTTTTGGTGGGCTTACCAAGGATGTTTTCGGCACATACGGCCTGGTTGTAATCTGCACGCGTGCCATCAGCAGGAACATGCGCGAAAAGTACCCTCAAGTCGTCCAGCATCATCGTACGGGCACTGTGCGGGCCACTGGCTCCGAATCGAAAGCCCAACCTGGACAAAAGTTGCTCTTTGGCTGCGCTCACGGTGTCTTTCTGCGTCTGGATGCGGGAAGCGTCTCACTGGGCACGCCGTCCAGGGGATAGTCGTGTGCGCGGCAGTACTCGACCACCATGACTTCCATCATGTTGGCCAGGCTTCGCATTTCACGTCCAGCCGCCGTTTGCAGAGCTTCTTTGATATGAGGCTCCACCCTGACGCTGACGGCCTGCGTTTTTAAAGTCGACATAGGGCATTCCTGTGTGTAAAACGCTTGTATTGCGCAAGCATAGTGGAAATGAGATGCCGAATTGCGTAGCCCCTCACATATTCATGGCGATGGCACATGAATTTCCGGAACTAGAGGCTTGAAACGTCTGCCCAGCATTGAACCGAATGGCATTCCCATGCCCAATTCATATCGCAAGCAGATGCCATCGATGGCACCTTCACAGTCGGTTCTGACTTGGCCAGAGCAGAATGCTCTTTATCTGTCATTCAACAGAGGTTCCCTACGTAACTGGGTAACAAGGGGCCGATAGCATGTCCAACATGCGTTGAGTTTTGAAACGCCAGCCTAATCGTGGCAGCCTTGAGTCTGCCCTGGTTCGTACTTTGGCTCTCGTTTATAAGGAGAGCGTCCTCAAAGTCCCCTGTAAACCGTTGTTGGTAAAGGACTTTTTCTGTCTACCCTCGGATGAGACTCATGGAACTCGAGTCAAGGCTCATCTGAGTCAAGTCAAAACACATGGGAAGTGGGAAAAAAATGACCTAAAAACCCACGGAATTCAAGTCATTTCACATGGCACATGGGAAAACTGACAGCTCGCTAACCCCGCATCTTGCGCCAGTGCAGCATGTCATGGTTGTCAATGTGCCAGCCGATATCGACAACCTGCACACCCGACATCACCCCCATTGCAACTTTCAGGCTCTCACGAAACCCATCCAGTGCGCCCTCGGAACCACATTGCAAACGCAGATGCTCAACCTTCGTTGGTATGAGTGTCGTCTGGCTGCGGATGTAGCCATAGAGCCAAGTCGCCAACCCGTTCTTCAGCGAGAGCCTTTGACACCGGTCTAGCCAGACCACTGACTGCTTGGTGAACAGCTGAACAATGTCAGCGTCCAGGCTGACTGACCATAGTCCGCGCTGGGGAAAGTCAAATCGCTGAACAAGCTGAACGCGGAATGTCGGGAATTGCAAAATGGCGCTTTGCAGACGCGAGATTGTCGCCTTCAAGCGAGACCTCGAAGCGCCATCGTAGTAGCCCCAAAGGGATTCACACATGCGCTGGGGGGCAAAGCCAACAGATTTGCCAACCCTCACATCGCGGGCTATGTTGAGCAGCGCCATAAACACCTGTCCATCATCTTGCCGGAGTTCAGGTCCTTGGTATTTGATGTTGCCTTCACTCCTACCGTGCAGGAGAATTTCCACTTGCTCACTACGAGGTGACTTGGGATTCCGAATGTTGAAAATTGGAGACGTCAGCAAATCGCGGTTTCCCACAAATTGCGATGGTCCATGCATATGAATGAAATCATTGGCGAGCCTTCCCAATAGCATTTGGATGTGCCCATTCAACACACGAACCTCGTTCCACCTTTCTGACTTCTCGTCAGAGCCTTTTGCAGCCTGCCGAGTCAACCTGACCAGGCCGTCCGCCTGCTCGCGAAAGCTTGCCACTTCGGCCAAATGAAAACGGCGCAGGTCGCGCTCAGGGTTGAAAGTGTCATCAACCATGATGGCCTCAGGCAACTTCTGTCTCCTGGCTTGGGTTAAAGCTGAATCATCCGCTTCAGATGCCACCTCACCAGTGTTCGAAGGCGTTACTTCCAAATCCAATAGGGCTTGAGCAAGGCGGCTTCTCTTTTCCTCAGAAAGCTGGCTCAGCTGCGATTGCTCGGAATTCAGCAACCCCATGAGCACAACAGCGCACCAACCCGAGTCTCGACCAAAGCGTTCCGGCGGTGGCAGCACCCCTGTGTTCACATAGTTGGTTACCGTGCGCTTCGTGCTCAAAAGTACGCCTGCTAGTTTGGATTTGCTTATAAAAATGGGCGACATGAAAGGCCTCAATGGTTGAACACGCAAGGCGCGTGCTCTCCATGTAGGCAGAGGCTTTAAATCTGGCGTGTCCAGCTGTCAGAAAAAGGGCGCCTCAAATGAGCGCGCCCTTTTGTAATCACCCCAGCTTGCAGTGGCCTCTCCTGAAAACTGCCAGCCTTGTATCGACAAGCAACTCCCAAAGAACTCGTCCTTTGGGCTTTTGAGCCTTAGTTCAAACTGTGTTGCACCTTGCCGTTCATATCGTCGCAGTCAACAGCACACCGCTGCAGCCACTGCACAATCTTCGGCAATCCCTTGACTCCCAGAAAGTCATCTGGCTCAATCGTCATGTGCATGAGAACCAGCGCCCGCTTGGCAACCATTTCCAGCGACATCGGGTCATAGGGCAACAGCTTGCTGCGCACTGGGTCACCCATCATTTGACTGAGACATTGGTCCACTGCGGCCTGTTCGGAGCAAGCCCTATGAAGAAAATCACTCATCCGAATGTTCCCTGACAAGACTTTGCAAACAATGGTGGGCACGCCAAGGTAGCGGGCGCATACGTCGAGAAAATCTTGGGAGACATTCTCAACATTGCGTACGCCATTGCAAAGTTGAAGGACATAACCGAAATTCACGCCGAGCGCCCTGGACATTTCTGCTGGCGAATGACCCTTCCGGCTTGCCTCATCACCTAACCACCCAAGAAGAGGGCCACCGGGGTGCCTGTACAGACGTTCAAGCCTTTCTGGCGGGCTTTCACCTGGGGGCGGAGGCGCGAACACCTGGAGCTTTGCATCGGGATGGTTTTTGAGATTGGAGCCGCTACGGGCGTCTTCTCGAATGGGCTGCATATATTGATGTCCTATTTGATGCGCAACGTCATGTTGCGTGCAACGTATAGGCACCGATTTCCAACCGCAAGTCAGTCAGTTCTCCAACGCCAGTCTGACCAGTTTTTCAAGCATGCTCATCTTTGAGTTATCCCCACCGACCAGAATTCCGTTCGTCATCGTGTGCAGGTACAACTGCACCAATGGAAGGTCCAACATGCCAGCCATTGTCTGCGAGCCACCCGCGCCGTAATGCACCAAGTCACGCATGCCGGATAAGGCGTCTCCAGAGCCACTGATACCACCTTCGGGCGGGACAAACACCCGTACGAAGGTTCCGCAGTCCTGCAAGGGCATTCGCAATCCCACCCGCTCTCCACGCTTTGCATGCTCAGGTCTGAACATGGAGATGTAGTACGGCAGGATGTTGAACTCGCGCGACTTCGAAAGGAATTTTCCCCGACCGCCCTCCTCTCTCTGCGTAAATTGGAATTCGTCCTGGGATGCAATTGCATGTTCGATGCCCTGATAGGCATCATTCAATATGATTTTGGGGACAAAACTGCCCGCCCAAGTGGTCAGACGCTCGCCTGACTCGCGGTCCACAACCCAAAACTGACCATCGCGTACCCAGTCCTTTCCGTTTTCTTGAAGGAATGGAAACTCAAAAACAAGGTCTAAAAGGGAACTGGTATCACCCCAAGGCGTGCGACGCACTCGACTCACAGAAATCAGGCCTTCGTTCAACCGCACATCTACAGCGGCCACCAGCTGCACAGGAGGCTGTCGCCCAGGCATTCTCAACCTCCGGCTAGCCAACAGCGTCAGCTCAGTTGGCATTCCTTTCGGCATTGCAGGTACTGTCACTGGTTTTTGACCGAGGAGAATTTCCTTGAGCGACAACTCAACCATGCAGCGCTTGAGAGCCTCTTGTAACTGTCGGCCATCAGCATCCTCGGCTTTACCAGGTCGAAGAGCTGCAAGGTCCACTGGCCCATAGTCAAGCCCTTGCATGACTTCGCTCACAGTGGAATTCTTAAGCAGGTGGTTGAACTTCGCCTCTGTATACGGGTCTGCAACGCCTTCACCACGAGCAAGTCCCGCATATGCCTGATATGCCTTGGTCGGCTTGAAGTCAAGGGCTGCAGAGTGCTTTGCATAGCGAACAGTACCCACATCTTCATCACCTTTGCCATTCAGGTAGAGGTAGTTCATTTCAGGCCATGGTGCTTCGGAACTGTTTCCTGCCAGTCGAACGTCCAGCGCCGAGAAATGCGCCTTCTTGTTTCCAGCCACATGGTAGCTAGGGATGTATTCAGCAAAACGCGTCAGTGGAGCCACGGCATCTTGGTCGAGCAATTCGGAAGTCGCATTTACTACGACCAGTGGCCGCTGAAGATTGGCCAATGGCTCGAGCGGAATGTATGCGTCGTCGACACAGTGCGTAGCTACAAAGGTCTCGCGCTCAAACGGTACGCCTGCCTTTAGTAGCAGTTGGTTGGCGAACTCTGTGAGCAGATTCAGGTAATAGAAACGCGTGCGGCGTACCTTGTCCCTATCGAGGCTCAACCCCTCCATAGGTGACTTGCGGGCATCCATTTCGTAAAAATCATCTGGCACGATGCGGGTCACACCGACAAGATAACCCTCCCCAGCATTCGCGAGTCTTGTGGTTGCCGATTCTTCCACCGCCGTCACCTTGCGCACAAATCGCTTGGACATCACGTCACACAGCAAGAGTCCATGCTTGGTATTGACAGAGAAACTGGCTTCGGCCAGTTGCAGGTACCTCTTTGAGGCTTGGCTGATACTCCCCAAATACACCCCCGGGCCAAAGCCACCACCCACAAATGTGTCTTCGGAATCAAGGGACACTGACTCAATGAGCGCCTTTTGAAGTATCAGCTCGATAAATTTGGCGGGAGTGCTGGCAACAGCATCTAATGTCGACTGCTGGTTCAAATTTGGACGCGGGCCAAGAAACCATGCCTCCTTGCTGTTCATCGTAAAAGAAAGCTTGGCTGCGGCAGATGCGTCAAGCCCGAGTTGCTTTGCGATTTCGCCTCTTACTTGTTTTGCACGCTCCTTGAAGTAGGTAGAACCTCTCGCCGCAGCTTCTTCAGCTACCTTTGGCAAGGGAATTGCAATAGGAACAAGCAGGCTTCCGGACCTGGACTGCCACTTGGAAAGTAGCCGTGCGGTGTCCGCTACTGACGCGGTGAATCGGATTGAATTGAGACGAGCAAGAGCCGTGGTCTGCGGGTCTAATGAACGTATCGTCATTGTTTGCCCAGCACCGCATTACGCAGGTTGTCGTTCGGCATCCACATGTTGGCTCCTGTATTGGAGACGAACAAGGACATGAATCGAATGGTCCCTGTGGCTGGCTTGGTGACTGCAAATTTGTGGGCACCGTAGAGGTTCACATACAAAGCATGAATGGTCATACCCGGCAAAAGCTCGCATAAGCGCTGGTGCTTCTTTTTCGCTTCCTCCTGTAGTTCAGCTTTCTTCATACTGTCCGTGCTCCGGGCCCAGTTCTTGAGGTCAACGGCAACCAAAACATTCGGTTCTGGAACAAGGTAGTAGTCAAATACTTGGTACAGCTCGGCATAGCGAGGGTGCTCAGCAAGCTGCAGGTACTCAATGGGTCCGCCACCGAGTGCCAGGTTATTCGGCCATACATTGAACTGCGAGCCGATGTACTCCTCGAACTCAAGTTCGGCGATATACCCCTTCATGATTTCGGTCACAAACCAAGGCTGAGGCAGAAGACGCTTGGTTTTGTCAGCCAACTTGAAGCCGCGCCATTGCTTAAAATAGCTCTGTGTTTTCTGCGAGAGATGGCTTACCAGACCCTCTGGGGCCACTAAGCCTATCCAGCTGTACGCATCGGTTCCGTCTTCAGAATCCGTGACCAATGTCTCTGTTATGCCGGCCAGCGTGTACTGACAGGTGTACTCATCCGCAGTAGCAGGCACCTCGACGAAGCAGCCCTTGAGGTAGTCGTCCGGCACACCAGCATGTGCAAGCCTCTCCAAATACTTCAGAGGGTCAACGAACATTGTCGAGTCGAACAGACGCTCCCAAACCGCGCGTGCTGCGGGGTCCGAGCGGAACCGCGCAGGCGTCTGACTCGTGAATTTCCGCAGCGCATTGGCTTTTTTCAGGCTATCCCGGTGGTCAAGCTCTCGCGCTGACTCCGACTCAAAGATACTGGATTCAATGTTGTGCCTACCAAGCTGCGCCAATACTGCCCGTTGAGCAGGCGACGCACGCCTTCGCAGCTCCGGTGCATGCCGAAGCCCAAGATGCACCATGCGGGCTGCTTCAGAGCTTATGTAGAGGTGCTGGCGAGGCATATCAGTCGAGGGGCGGCGCTCACCGCGCCCAAGTGCCTGGAAGACCGTCCGAGAGATGTCAATGAAGTGCTCTTTGCGCAAACGGCGCCACCGGTTCCGGGAGTACTCAAAGAGCAAGTCGCCTTTGGACATTGAAGCCCAGTTATCGTTTTCGTCACGAAGCACTTGGGCGAAACTTTGGAACATCTCCATCGAAAAGCCACTGCTGCCCGGCCGTGTGTGGCGCGTGTAGTAGGGGTCATTCAGAAGGCAGAAAAGTTCAAAGTCACGCTCCCTTCCGTCCTGCTTGGTAATGAAATTGATACCCCGCGATGCCGACGCATAAGCTGACCAGAGAAGCACCTTCTTGTGAGAAATATCGAGCGCATCATCCAGCTCCTTGCTGAATTGGCCCTGGTCGTCAGTCTCCTGGAGTACGCCTGTCTTTGAACGGTCCTTGTTTCGAAAGCGGCCAGCAGAATAGAGAATGACTGTCACATCCTCTTGAACCGCATATTCGTTGTAAGTTGGGATAGCCCCTGCACGAATTACAAAATGGTCACCCGTAGTGTCTATCTGGCGGACTAGGCCGTTGTTAATATTTGCGAGACGCATCAGGCACTTCCTGATGTGCATGGTGGTTTGGCACAGCACGAGCCCAGACCGGATATTGCTGGAAAGCAGTCTGTCCAGGCTCGCCACCAATCCAGCAAGCTCATTCCGTTTGTGCCGGTTCATCTGCGCGTAACCCGGCTCCTCCTTTTTCGGACGAGCGTCCTCAAAAACATGCAGTAGCCCCTTATAGGCTTTAGACACACCGAATTTCGACGCAGGGTTACCATCGTCCAAGATGACAACCTTGCGCTCGCGCTTACCGAGCATCTCCTCTGCTTTGGAGGCGACCACCTGCAGTTCGTCTTCACCCATATCTGCGAAATGACCGTTACGTGCCTCGATGCAACGACGTAACTGTTTGGTATTGAACGCACCAGACGACGCAGAGTCCAACCCGCCCGTGGCACTCATAAGGTAAACCCCGTTTGTTCGCCCTAATGCTCGAACAATATCTTCCTCAGGGGAGGCGCGTAGCGAGGTAATGGTCAACGTGAGACTGATGTCAGCGTCAATGTTGTATTCCTCTGCCTGGACCCTGCTTTCCTCCAGAGTGACAACGCTCTTGGTGTCAAGAAACAGGAACGCGTCGGTAAGCAGTTCCTTGTCGCTCGATTCTGTAGTGAGACCCTCAGTTGCCGCCTTGCTTTCAAACAACCGACGCACGTCTTGCCGAAACCTGTTCAGGTTTGGATACCGCTCCTGGTCAGCTTTTGACATTTCAATGGTGTCTTCGCCATTGCTCTGAGTCAGCACCTTGGCCATGAAAACCACCAGTTTCAGGTAGTCCAAGAGCGAATAGGCGCCCGATGGAAATTCACCGTCGTGATAGTGCAAACGGATTGTTTGGTGCGCGGTGTCCTTCTTCAACTCAACTTGGCGCATGAAATCCGTGTCCATGACGCTCGCCGACTCGGTGAAAAAGGTCTGCCCGGGCTGGTCCAACACCTCACCGTATGTCGAACGACTCATGGTGAAGAACTTCTTGTTCGCAACAAGGTCGTGAAGGTCTCGGAAAGTCTCGTAAGTCGTGTAACCCGGTCGGGAGATTTCTAAAACGTAATCGCGTATGCGCTGTAGTACTCGCGCCTTTTGCCGAAAGCGCTTGAAAGCTGCATGCGCATCATTGCGGTCGTGCAGCTGATTGAGAACGGTGAGCAGCTCTGAATCGTTGAATCGGTTTGCAGTGCTCGCGAACTGAGCCGCGAGATGAGAGCGCAGAATTTCGACCCGCCTGGCGTCAGCTATGTACTTTGCCCCGGTCCGATTGGACTCAATGACGAACTCGTCCTCTACGGCCTTACTGACTTTTGCAAACTCTTCCAGGTGTTCGTACACCTTGGTAGCCAGGTCTAGACGGGGACCGTCCCTGCGCAGTTCCTCGAATGCCATCGGCCATTTCAGGTCAAAGTACTGAAAGAAATCTGAAATTACCAGGTTCAGGTCGTTGCGGCCACCTGAGTTGACAATCGACTTTCGCTGGTCGAAAAGATACCAGTATGAGTCCTCTTCCTCGTCTACGAATGTAACGACGCGCGCAGAATCAGGCCTTCGGGAGACCATTTGACCAAAATGGCTTCCGTCCCGGTTGAGCTCTTCCAAGAAGAGAGGCAAGTTGTCAAACTTGTGGGCTTTGAAACTGCCCTTCCCATCTGGGCCAAATACTTTCTGCGCAACTTGCGCTTTGGCAGCAGTGCTGACGATTACACCGGGGTTATCTAGAAATGACTGCAGGGGATGGAGCCTGCGGACAAGCTCATCAACAGCCTTAACCGACATGAATCGGTCTTCATCCCGCTTCTGAGGTCGTGTTTCGACGTCCAGTTGAATGAGTCGCCAAATCAGGCTGTCCGCGATACTTCGCGCTCGCTGTGCAGCACGAATGTAGGAACTGCGAGTATCTTCATAACTATCGTCAGTGGGAGACATCCCGAGAAATGAAGACTGAACGCAAAACGCTGCCTTCTGACGGAGCTCCTCGACACGGGCTCGAACACCCTTTTCAGTCTCAGCGGACTTGCTGGACTGTTCCATGCGCGCGCAGACATTTCGATGTTGTTCCAGCCAAGTGACCAGGGCCAAACAGGCCTGAAAGAAGCTTCTGTCATTCAAGTGATATTCGATTGAGTACAACCTGTGCACTGGAATATGAACGCCCCGTTGCAAGACGGCAGATTCGATTTCATCCGCGTACTCTCGTGACTTTTGGTGCTGATTGACTTCGTCGGTGAACCCTGCAACCAGCGACTGCAGCGGCGCTATGAAAACCGGGATGACATCGCAATTGATGAACAGCTCAATGCTGAAGGCAGCCGCCGTGTAGGTCTTGCCGAATCCGGTGTACCAATTCAGCAGTTTGACAAATGGTCTCTCTGAAGCCCTGAGAAAAGGCTCCTTGAATCCTCTCAGGAAAATCTCAGATGCGGTCCGAGGCCTGGGGCTCATTCTGAACTCCCAAATTTCACCCCGCAGCGGAGGACCCATGCTTTGCGCACGGAGCTGAGCCGTAGAACCCTTGTGACCGTGTTTTTGACCAAACTGCCCCCATGAATATGGCTTTCAAAAGCCTGATTTGCCCATCAGTTAAGCAAATCCTATGGGTGAACTAGCTCACCAGATGAGCCAGCAGGTCAAGTTTTCGCCTTCTGTTTGCTATGTACAACGGTCAAAAACACCCTCGCGTTGACGCTCATGGCCACGCGAGCACTCGGCGGTGTTTCCTTCAGGTTGGGTCTATGAGGGCGTCCCTGCTCTACGCCTGTCGAATCAGGAGTCTGGGTTCCGCTCGAGAGCAAATGGCGACGCTACCATCTGCTTTACCATCGGGAGTTGGATTTCAACTGGAAGTGCAATGCGATTTGAAGGCGTAGTGAAGAGCTGGCAAGACGAGCGAGGCTTTGGGTTCATTGAGCCCATCAAGGGTGGGCAAGAGTTGTTCGTGCACATCAAAGCGTTTCCGACCGCATTTGGCAGACCAAGTGTGGGAGCGAAGGTTACCTTTGAGGTCGAGCCGGGCACAGACGGTAAAAAACGGGCTGTCAAAGTACAGCCATTAGCGGGCCCAAAGCCAGTCCCACTTTCGGCAACAGGTTCGGGCGCACGTCGCGGAGTCCCATCAAAGAGCTGGGAAACCTCCAGCATTGCCGTATTGGCTATCTTCGGCATCACCTACCTTGTGTCAACGCTGGTGTGGAAGCTGCCACTTCTGGTTGGTGCTGGGTACCTCGCAATGAGCGTCATTTGCGCGGGGTTCTACTGGTTTGATAAGGATGCCGCGCAACGCAACGAATGGCGCATCAGTGAAGAAACACTTTTAGGACTCGGCCTTTTCTGCGGCTGGCCTGGTGCAATCGTTGCGCAACAGCTGCTTCGGCACAAGACCACAAAGCCGTCCTTCAGAACGATGCACTGGGTCACTGTTGTACTCAACCTGTCAATTTTCATATTGGCAGCCACTCCGCTGTTGAGGATTCTGCTGAAGGCGTAACCGGCCAGTGGCAGGTTCAGGCGCAAAGTCTCAGCTCCTGCTATCGGCGTTAGCTCTGAACGGCGGAGCAAGAGACGACTTGCTTACTTGCCCCGAGTCTTGGCAAAGCCTTTTGCTTGCAAGGCTCGTAACAAGCTATCCCCGCCAGTACCCTCTACAGCCTCGAAGATTTCTGACCACTTTTTGTAGGCATAGGTGGAACGTACGCCTTCCGCCGGTGCGGAGCCGTAACGACCCGCCATGACAGCATCCCGCGCGGTCTTAATGGCAGCCAGGGCATCCCGCAACGGGTCTGAACGTCCTGATTCTGCATGTGCTGAAGGCAGGTGTGCAGTTGGCGTTGCAACAGCTGGAACCGGAGCAATCATCCGCACCTTGGAAATCGCGGCCTGTACAGCAGCCACTTTGAGGTTCGGGACCGCGCCCCGCTCGCTGAGGGCTGCAGCTTCGGCGCTCAGCCTCGCCGCTTCATCAAGGCGCCAAATCGGGTCGACCGCATGGTGTTCGCGCTCATTCCTCCGCTGCTCTGCCGCGATTCGGGCAGGCCGGAACACTTTGGCCTCCAGGTATTCAAGCTCCACCGCCGATAGCTTGCTCTCCAGCTCAGGTGGAAGCCCCTCAGCATCGAGTGAGATGCTGGCGACAAATTCCTGAGTGGAGTACCCGTGGGTATTACCTGCGGCGCCTTTCGGAACCCAGGACGAGCGATAGAGCAATGCGCGTGTTCCGCGACGTTTGATGTGCATGGTTAACTCCAGTTGGTATCAAGTGATACGACTGTGTAGTCACCGTGGCATATGCGCAGCTGACGGATTCAAAAAAATGGAGCCCACAAGCGGGGGCTCCATTCAAATCAAAAAAGCAGCAAGCTATTGCAAGGTTCCAGAGCTTGGGCACACGCTCTCACGGGTAAAGGAAATCTTCCCCGCCGAGAAAAATGCATCCAGAAAAGTCGGAACACCAGAAGGCATCTCCTCCAACTCCACCACCAACAAATCACTCGCTCGAACAATGCCTAGGTACGGCGCAACCAAACCAACGTTCAAAAGTGCCGTCTCTTCATCATCAGCCTCGACAACCAACAGCAGCTGTTGAGTATCCGGACTGAACGCTCCGAAAATCCGATAAATCCAAGCAAACGAAACCGTGCTTCCAATGTCATCGCCCATCATGCGCGCGCCGCCTCCCGGACGGTGCTCTTGAACTTCTCATTGAGGATTTCAGGCAGCAGCAATGAAACACAGGCATGCATGACTGGTAACCCCTCAATCAGGCTTGGAACCTGAAGTGGGTTCCCCATGACCGCCTGCGCACAATGCAGCTCGGTCAAAGCAGCACGTTGAACCTCAACACTCACCTCTGGCGCCATTGAAAGCACTGGGATAAACGTATGAGGCAACAATGGACTTGGTAGCAGTATCGATTCCCAACCGTCGTCGTTGCCCAGCATGAACGTGACTTTTCCAGTATTGGAAACTGACCGCAAGAACTTGTTTACTGCCGGGTCTGTGAGTGAAAGCAAGAATCGGTGTTGGAAGCTCTCGACTTGGTGCGTCAAGGCCAAGTACCCATATCCAGCCGGCGAGCTGAAGCATGTAAGGCGGGCCGGAAAGTCCTTTGCCCGAACATCCTTTAAAAGCTGGAACATCGGCGCAGAAACATCGCCGGACAATACCCAATGTCCTGCCATATTACGCTGCACCTCAAGGGGTTGTCGAAGGGTTGCATCAGCAACTTCCTGCGGGGTCATCAAGCGAGCGAAGTAATGGGTCGAATACTCCGCTCCCAAGCGTGAGTTTGTGGGGTCGTGGTCAAAACTGAGTCTTTTCATAAATTGGTTCCTGTTGCGCAGGAGTGCGCTCACTGTGTAGCGACCAATAAAAATGGACCCGTGTGCTAGCGGGTCCATTCCGAATCAACTCATATCAGTACAGACCAACGGACTGCAGACCTGTCAAGGGTAAGACGTAAGACGCATCCACCTCGCGCACCTGCCGCCCATTGAGACTTGGCACAGTATCTGTTGCCAAGAAGGTTGATACGATGGCTGGAAACTCAACGAGGAAATCAACCCTCTTACGTGCACCGATTGACTGACAACGTGCCTTAGCACCCGCAAATCGCTTCGGCTGCAGCGGACAGTCGTAGGTAATGCCTCTTTTCATCGGTCCCTTGCTTTCAAGATAGATGCTCAATGGCTGCTTCGCCGCTTTGGTTAACAAAGCGACGACCTTTGGCTCGTACATTGGCAACACAAATCGATGTTGTCGCTCGTCAAGCTGGCAAGTTATCACGGTATAGGTCGCACCCAATGGCGAGCTCAGGTACTCAACTTGGGCAGCAATGTCAAACCCATCGTTAGCCTCAAGCGACGAATACAGCTCATCGTTGACCGCCCCGGCCAACATCCATCTGCCTCGAACGGCAGCACGTTGGACTTCAGGAAAGTCCAGGAACATGAATTCAACATCGTCAGGGCTAAAGATTTCTGCACTGTGGTGCCTCAACTGTGTTTCGGGTTTGCTTTTGCCTATTGGTGCTCTTGAAGATTTGGAGTGCTTTTTCATATTTGGTTCCTATCGCGCGGGAGTGCGCTCTTTGTGTAGCAACCCAAAAAACCCCTCCTTTTTCTGGCGAGCGTCGTGCCAGTTGCGCACACACCGGAATTCAATGACCATCATTCCGGCAATTGGTGACCATTGGGCTTGTCCTGACGTCAGACAGCACCCGAACCTGAACCATTCCTGCCGGACGCTCTGGAGTTGTGGCTGGCTCTTGTGCAGCGTAAGGAGGTACTCACGAAGGACTGCTTCCGGGTATGACAAGTACATGGCCTTGGACACAGTCCAACCGACCCTCATCCTGGTGGCGACCGTGTCCGTTCTGGACGATAAACATATTGCGCCGGTGCCACAACTAAGCGGTCCCATCTAAAGGTATGTTCCCGGCCAGCCTTCGCACAAGCTTCTCATCCGCCGTCTGTAAGACTCAGCTCAGAACCTGAACTCCTCACTACGCTTGAAAAGCTGAGCAGGTCGCTGCGCACCGCGTTCGTATTCGTCAAGTTCGACAAGGTCCACAGAGCTTTTAAGCTGTCGACGAAATGAGCTTTTATCCAGCGGCTGACCCAGAATGACTTCCACACTCCGTTGAAGTTGAGACAAAGTGAATTTTTCAGGCAACAGATGCAGCGGCAGCTTGCCTGACTTCACTTTGTTCCGCAATTTCTGTACGGCCGCAGCCAGTTGTTTGGAGTGGTCGAACGCCATCCGGTGACCAGGCGCCGATGCATCAGTCCACTCCAAGGCTTCGACCTTATTGCGGACTAGTGCGTCGACCCTGTCTCGAGGCAGCAGCGCATAAAACAGCACCGACACAGACCAGCCACGCGGGTCACGGTCCGGCCCGCTGAATGTGGACACCTCTTCGACCAATGCCAGTTCAACGCTGACCTTGTGCGCAAGTACCCGCCTGGCCGCTGCCTCCAGGGAGCTATCCTGATTTGGTTTGAGCATTCCCCCGGGCAATGCCCATTGCTTCGCAGCCGGTTCCTCTGCCCGTTTGACCAGCAGCACTTGCAGTCGTTCGTCGTCTACGCTGAACAGCGCGATGTCAACACCTACCAGAGGGTAGAGCTCACGAATTGCATTCATAGTTGCACTTTGCCACTAAGTTATTTATAATAGTGACATTATGCAACTAAGGGAGTGAAGAATGGAATACGACATTATTGGTGACGTACATGGACAGGCCGACAAGCTCGAGGCGCTCCTGCTGGCGATGGGATACCGCAAAACGGCAGGGGCCTACCGGCACCCTAGCCGCAAGGCCATCTTTGTCGGTGACTTCGTCGACCGGGGACCTCGGCAAGTCGACGTTTGCCGGTTGGCGCGAGGCATGGTTGAAGCCGACAGCGCCATGGCCATCCTCGGCAACCATGAGTTCAATGCGATTGCCTGGCATCTGCCTGACCCAGCAGGCGCAGATTGTGGCCATTTCCTGCGCCCCCGTCACGGAGAGTTGGGAATCAAGAACCGCCATCAGCACAGCGCATTTCTAGCCGAAGTCGAGGGAACACCCCTGCATGCGGAAATCATCGACTGGTTCCTCACGTTGCCGTTGTGGCTGGACTTACCGGGGCTGCGGGTGGTGCATGCCTGCTGGCACGATGGGTACATGGCGGAGATTAAGCCGCTGCTTGGAGCCGGTCGCACCCTGACCCCTGAACTCATGGTTCGAGCCAGCCGCAGCGAAGACCCGGTCTTCAAGGCGGTCGAGGGGCTTACCAAGGGTCTGGAGGTGGAGTTGCCACTTGGGCACTCGTTCCGTGACAAGGACGGTCACGAGAGACGCAATGTTCGCGTCCGATGGTGGGATGAAAAGGCATCGAGCTACCGTGACCTGGCATTGATGCCCGAAGATGACCGGGCCAAGTTGCCCGACATGCAGGTGATGGGTGCCAAACCCAGCTATGACCAGCAGAAGCCTGTGTTCTTTGGCCACTATTGGATGCAGGGTCAACCAACATTGCAGGCTGACCGCATGGCATGTGTGGACTACAGCGCGGGAAAAGGTGGGCCATTGGTTGCCTATCGTTGGAGTGGAGAAGGAGAACTCGACCCAAGAAATTTTGTGAGCACCGCAATCTCGAATTGACAGCGTCCAAGCAAAATGACTACGACAGTTTCAAACCCAATTAACGTTTAACAGGGAGATTGGAAGATGGAAAAGACAGAACCAACGAAGATGCAGGTTGCCGCCGGTGATGCCAAAAAAACTGCGAAAACAGCGACAACACTGGCGAAGGCGCACTTGAAGCGCGAGTCCAACAAACACAAGGGGCGATGGCAATGGGTGGACTTTCTAGGACCTAATGGCAGCGAGTCCGCTGGAATTGTGGACATCCTGGCCATCCGAAAGAAGTGGGATATACCTGCTCAAGCAGAGTTCAAAAGTCTCAAGCACTTAGACATATTCGACATCATGTTGGTACAGGTCAAAGGTGGCAGCGCCCCCGTGCCTTCCGACCTTGATATCGCCCGCATGGAAGAAGTAGCAGACCACTACAACGCCTGCAACGTTCTCCTCTATCAGTGGAATATAAAGAAGAAGCATGCAACTGGATTTCGAGTGCTCAATCGGGATACCCACGAGTTCGGAGAGCTGGTAACGGACGGTAGTGCTGTCTTTGGGAAAGTGCTGGCGGGATAGCGATGGCGGCCGCTAGTAACTATCGCTTCAAGGGTATACCCCGATTTGACGCCAGGGGCTTGCGAAGGTGCGTGGTTCCTGGCGTCTGTGTCCGACTCAACACGACCTCGGTTGCTGATTGGTGGCGGCATCCAGACGGCAGCATCAAATTGCGGATTGGCTGGATGGACTGGGACTGGAGTTATGACGTCTGGCTAATGTCGGGAGAGCCTGTTCCAGATGAGCGACTGGCTATCGAGGAGTTTGCGTGGGCAGTCCAAGAAGAACTCTATCGCTGGATGACGGAGGACGCCGCAGACCTTCCCCCCTTTGAGGAAGACTGACCCCATGACAATGCCAACTTCACGGTGCGCTCTGTCAAGAATTCGAGGCTGCTAACCATGGAACGACGAGTCGAGCGGTCGGTGGCCACGTTGCCGGTTGTCTGCTTCAGCAGGGGTGATGAACTGAGCATCGAAGGGTACTTGGTCAAGGCTAAGGCTCTTTCTAATGCAGAGGTTGAACTGACCTCCGAGGACATGAAGAAGCTTGAATACAGTCTGCGGGTTTTTAAGGGACTGGCAGCCAGCGCGGCAAAGCAGTGTGTGGCTCGTGGAGATGCCCCACAAAAGAAAAACAAAGCGAAGGAGAAAACACATGACAGAAATCGAAAACCTCGCACAAGGCTGTTTGGTAGGCGCCTTCGTCGGCGATTCAGCGGGGGCGCGCCTAGAGTTCCTTGGGCAACAACCGGACAACGCGCAACTGGATGACGCTCTTGCCATGAAAGGCGGAGGTGTCTTTCGGTTGGCGCCAGGGCAAATTACCGATGATGGTGAGTTGACGTTGGCGCTTGCGCGAGCACTCGCGGGTGAACAGCAGTATCCAAGAGAAAAAGTTGCCACCAATTACCGCGCTTGGGTTGCAAGTCACCCATTCGATATCGGCAATGCAACCTCGGCGGCGTTGGGTGGCGCCATGGCAGCAGACGCGGTGGTCGCAGATGCTGTGTCGACCCATGCCGTAAAGCACAACTTTGCATCCAAGGCGAACGGCGCACTCATGCGAGCCAGTGCATTGGGCATTTGGTCGGTGAGGCTGTCTGTCGAAGAAGCTGTTGCCGCTGCTCGGGCTGATGCCTGTCTCACTCATCCGAACCTGACTTGTCAGTGGGCGAGTGCGGCCTATGTTGTCGCCATTCGGCACTTGCTTCTGCATCCGGGTGATGGGGAAGGTGCGTTTGCAGCAGCTGAGGGGGCACTTAATGGGACGCCGGACGAAGGAATCATTGAAGTTAAGTCCTGGTTCCAGGATTCAGCACGCGGCGGTTTGCCCGCCTGCTATCCGCTTGCGGGATTCGTTCGCATCGCATTCACATATGCATTTCACCATCTTCACTGCGGGACTTCATTCGAAAGTGCACTGCGACAGGTACTGGCCGGCGGAGGGGACACGGACACGAACGCCTGCATCGCAGGTGGACTGGTCGGAGCCCGCGTGGGTTTTGCAGCAATACCAGCGGAAATGAGCCGCGCTGTCCTTGCGTGCGATACAGCCATGGGGCGACCCCGGCCAACTTGGTTGCAGACGCGTGACGCATTGACCGTGGCGACCGCGTTGTTGACATGACGCGCCGCTGGAGGGCTATCTATCAGGCAGTTTGGGATGACTGGTGCACCCATAGTTCAATCAGAAACGAGCACATGCTTCGACTGCAGTACCAGGATAGAAGGGGCATTCGTTACCAATCGGAGGGATGACGCACCTACACTGTCGACAGGGAAATTCGAGCATACCGGTTGATTCGACGAACAACAAAAACTATAGGGGAGACATTACATGAACACCTTTAGCGATATCTTCTTCAGGACTCCGAAGCAATGGGGTCTGCGTGGCGACCCATACCTTTGGGAGGATATGAAACGAACACTTGCCACGTCGAGACTTCCATCGAATGCAGCAAAGGTAAGGTCAGTTCTGGAAAAAGAATTTCTGAACCTGACCGGGCGCCCGATTTCAACAGAGGGGCACTTCTATGTCGAGAAGTACGCCCACGGCGGCATGTCCAGCGGTGGAATAGATTCCGATTTTTGGCGAACTTCTGGAATTCCAATCTTGATTGAAAACTTCACTTACCTTATCGCCGGACTTCCCACAGAAAAGTCGCTTGACCAAGCTATTGACGACGCGTTCAAGTCGAGCCCCAATTTTGTGAAATGGTTTCTCGACAGGACCAAGTTTGCCGGTGTGCAAGCTAGATATTTCTGGTCTCGGTCCAATAATCCATGGGGACGAATCAAAATGCAGATTCCAAATGAGGCCACTGGGGAAATGGAAACCATCATTCGTGAAAGCGAGACTGATGTTCTAGTGGTCTTTGAATCTGACACGGGCCGACGTTTTGCCGTTCACATCGAAAACAAGCTTTCGACTGGCAGTTTCACGCCCTATCAAGTGGAGATGTATCCAATTCGTGCTGAAAAATGGAAGGGTGATTCAAGGTACAAAAATTACCACGATTGGGATACGGTTCTGATTGCGCCACTGCACTTTGTGGACCGCAACAAGGCGGACTGCATGAAGTTTGGCCGAATTGTTACTCACGAGGAGCTTGCAGAATTCGTTCCAGAGTTTGCCTACCAGGCTGGTTAGAGAAGCCAGGCTGGCGGATTGCTCTGGCCGCTTTAGGTGGCAGCCGCGTCTCGACTGCGGTTACCCCACAGTTGCCAATGACCGGTCTGGAGCATGCAATTCCTTGACCGGAGCACCCGCTTTCAGCCTTGACCGTACATTGGCAAGGTCACACTGGATGCCCGTGCATGACCCATTACCGTCCTATGCAAAACTGACATCAAGGCGAGATTAGGTGGTCAGGTCAGGCGGGATTTCGCACTTGATGCATCTCGGGTAGGAAGTCACAAAAAGGCTAAACAAGGGGGCTTTACTGGGTTCCAAATCAACTTCCTCAGGAACCTTTATGACCTCGAAAACCAACCCCACGACTGCGACTATCAGCGCCACGTATCTAGACCAATCGTCCGCACAGGTAGTGACACCTTTGGTCAACGAAAGCTGCCTCCTGTCGCCGGAGGCCTTGCGCAGCTTTGATTTCGAACTTTGTGACCAGAGCACATACTTTTCTTGGTCGCCCAAGGCCGCATTTGATGCACGCGAAGCTGGTGAAGTGGGCTCGAACGGGGAGTACGAGACCCTATACGACTACCTGACACAGCCAGATGGCGCGGACATCGCCGCAGAAACACTCCTTGAGGTCAGCCGACGCATGCTGCCAAAGGCAGACGTACTGATGACGGTCTATCGAGCTGCCGACGAGACCTGCGGGGCGGATTCGGGAGCGATACGTCCTGGCGCCAGCGTCACGGAATCTAAAGCCTATGCCAAGGAGCATGCTGACCTGCATTTGAGTGGCCAACACATGCTGATGGAAACCAAAGTATTCCCTGATGAACTTGTCACGCGCGGGAGCCCGCACGATTTCACCTATGTCCCACGCTCATTGCAGGTCGGCTACACACGTTTTGCTGCCGACGTAGCCCGCGCCAGGAAGACGGCTTGAACATTCACCCTCGGCAGTAGAAGCACCCACGCCATTGTTCAGCTCAGTTTCTAGAAACGCCGGGCCTGGGGGCACCAAACTTTTGTCCTCTGGTGCACAAGCGGGAGGCCAGTGAGGCATCCAGCCGAATGCCTTGTTGGCACAACTGCTGCGTAACTGGGTCACGGTGCTCTCGATGGAACGTCTGTGATGACACAGTTGCTCGCGACTGGGACGGCGAAGGCGGTGCAAAACCGCCGCCGTTCCTGCGCATGCCGACATTGGATAAACGGAGTGAGGCGCGCCAGCAACCACTCGACAGGTGGCTCGGGGTCCCCGGGTCTCACCGATGAACAGCTGATGTGAGATTTGGGGCAAGCCACGATGAAACGGCATGCAGAAAGAACAGTTGAGCAAGCCGTCCCCGAAAGCACGTTCACCCTAGAGGAAAGGTCTACCGGGACGGCGGCGGTTTTGCACCGGCGTAGCCGGCAGACGAAACAGTGGATTTGATGGACGTCGCGACGAAAACGTGACTGACACCCGCACTCTTGCGGGTGAGGCTGTCAGAGGGGAAAGCACAGTTGCCCCCTGCCCTCTGCCAGCCGTGCAGGCAAACATTGCCAACACCAACAGTGGCCTCGCCATTGCGTGGTGTGCTGGCTGTTGACCATTGGTAGCACGGTTATTTAGCGGTAGCTAGACGGTTTAGCACGCCAAATTAGCCCCTTGAACAACGTCGAATTTGGCGCACCTGAAAACCCAAACCGCGACGCCAATGAACATGCGCAATTCCACGAGTGAACCCAATTCCCTGACTCAGGGGACGAACAGCCCGCACACTGAGACATCATCGACAGCCCCCGGTGGCACACCAAGACATGCCACCGTAGACGCACCAGACGTCAACTCGGTCAATCTGCGGGCAGACCACAAACCATTGAACAAATCTTCCCTGGCAATAGCCGCCGACGAAACAGCACTGCCACGAAAAATTGACCGTGGTTTGTCCGTATCCGTTTCAACGAAAAAATTGAAGCAGGGCATCTGGCTGCGAGCCTTAGTAACAGCCAACCGCTTTCGCGTGATTCGCACGCTCGACATCGCAGTGTGCTGTTTTGCGGAACGAAATTTCAAGGCCGCGTTGACTGCAGCCCAGCGTGCCGTTAGAGGCATGGTCAAGGCCGAGCTGCTGAAGCGCTATCGCTCAGACCGCTTTCAAACAATTTATGGACTCACTCAGGCCGGAGTTGACTGGCTCGAAGAGGCTGGCCTCGAGGCATCTTCGTCAGTGCGCAGGGTGAGCGACATGACGAACCCGGAGCATCGCTTGTGGGCCCAGTTCTGGACACTGGCTTGCGAAGTCCGCGGGCTCGTGGCAATGACCGAGCAGGAGCTTCTGCAGCACTTTAACAAAAACAACAAGCCCGACCAACCTCCAATGCAGGGCTTGCTGAAAGTCACGACGATGCAGGGCAATAAATCGCGAACGGTTCAGCTAAGGCCAGATGCTGTGGCCACTGAAAGAAGTTTAAGAGACGGAGGCTGTGGGACTGTTTGGCTGGAGGTGGACCGCAGCAAACGAGGCTCTGACCGCGAAGCTTCACTTAGTGCATTGGTAAGCTCTGTTGGTCGCACACTCAAAGACGGCAGTCGCCTGTGTCGTGTTGTCATCCTTTGCAAGACCGAAAGGATTCAAAAGCGGGCACTGTCCATCCTAAAAACGCTGGATGCGGTGAACAATGACGAGGTACTGATTCCTGGTCGACGTCAATTTCTGGAAGTGGAGCCTGGGCTCTATGCGGTCTGGACGGCCATTGAATCCAAGTTGACTGACGGGAGGACGGAACTCGTAGATGCAATGGTCGGACACATCAACATCCAAATGTTGCCAATCTGGTTACCCAAAGTGCGAATCGATGCAAGCAATACCCACAGCCTGGCAGGCTGGTTTGATGAGAATTACCTGCCGTACCGCAAGGCGCCGGGGGAGGACCCTTGGCCCATAGTGACATCTCCCTTACTGACCCTTTGAACTGTAGCTGCGCGTACGTCACGTAGAGGCCGAGTTCCTTCATTGGGACTCTTGGACGTCGTGGTCATTCAGCACCCATCCCGTAGCACGTGCGCCATAAGACAGCTCACACTTCACAAAAGAATGGAAATCTTCAGACTTCTGAGAAATTCAGTGCTATAGTACGAACACACATCAGCGCAGTATCTCGCGCAAAGAACATGGCTCCAATCGCTTATCGCAGCGGTTCTCGGTTAGTCATGTTCTTTAAAAATCCCCGCCAACTAGGCACCCATCGACAAGCGCACAGACTCGCAAACTAACCTGTCCGCCCGGTGGTGGCGCCTACTGCACTCCATCAAGTTCCCTAGAGCTGGCATAAGCCAGCTTACCCAATTCCATTTTTTTCAAGCCCCGCCTGTCGGGGCTTTTTTCATTTCAGGAACGAATATGCAAAACCAGTACCAAATCTACTTCTATTCAAATGTCAACGGCGTCACCGTAGGGACCCTCAAACATAACAAGAAGATGCTACTTGCCACGACCCACCCAGCCACCATCGCGTATGCACTGCAAGCGCTCGGAGCGGAATCCGTGGAATTCACGCACGAATCCACGCAATATGAAATGGCCCTCCCATGCAACCATGTCGACTCCAACTTCTTGGAGGAACTAGGTGAGCACGCAAATTGGGTCATTGGCTTTACTACTTTTTCGCAAATAGACTCATTTGCCCCCCCTGCCTTCGACTCGCAGGCGGACCTTCACCTGCGTACAGCCGTGCACTTCTTGCCAAAAATGTTGACCATCCGAAAACCCACCAGCAAGAAGCCGGAAAACTGGCTGAAAGAGCTGAAGATTCGCAAAGCTTTCATTTACTACCCCTACTGCTGAAGGAAGCGGAACATCTCACCCGCCTAACCTGCTTTCCCAATTCAAGTCAACCACATCGTCAGAACACTCAAACAAGCATTTGCTTCTTAAAGACCAATCATGATTAAACTGAAACCTATTTCCACTCCACTGCACTTTGAACAAGCCGGCCAAGCTGCGAATTGGCAGAAGGAGTTTCTTACCCACGGTGGCCTCAATATTGAAACCGGCGACTTCGTAAAGTTCAAGAATATGAGTGCTGGTGGTGAATTTGAGTTTGTCGAATATGTTCTGGATTCGATAGCAGGCGCCACCGAGTTTGGGAGCGTTGCGCTTTTCGAGTATGCCGACTTTGAAGCACTGTTTTCCAAGCCCAGCGAAATACCCGCGTTCTTGGAAGCGCTGTCAGGCTACGGCGAAGACTTCTGGCTCAATGAACGCCACTTCCGGGCATTTTTCGATTTGATTATCCGTGACGAGATGGAATGCAATACCCATCAGGCTATCGCTTCTACTCTTGCCCAACAAGCTTACGAACACGCAAGTCTGAGCGAGTAGTCAACTCGTAGCGAAATGAACCACGCATTGCGACCTACTCGCACACTTTTGGGCTGATATACGGCTACATCCAGTGGAGACCGTGGCCAGTCGCTATACGTTCTCAGATGGCACTTCTGCCATCACAGATTGAGGACATCAAGATGCAAGTTTTTGGAAACGTCGCCACATTACCCGTGCGCAAGGAAAGCAAGTCCACCGGTAAAGGCTACTACGAATTTCGGTTAGCTGAGGCTCAGCGCGGCATAGACACCTCCCCGACGTTTTATACGGTGCGTGTCATGAAAGATGACGACCCGTTGCTCGACAAGGGCGACTTTGTGAAAGTGACGGGGAAGTTAAAAGCTGATTTTTACGTCGGTCGCGATGGCAAGCCAACCGGCACTCTACTAATAATTGCATTTGAGGCTAGCAAAATTGCCAAGCCCGCTGCTCTGAAAGAGAGCCTCCCAAGCCAGGAGCAGGAAAAACGCCCTTCGCGGCCGCAGGCACCTAGCCGCCCAGCAGATAGAACACAAACTCGGCCGACTGAGACGATGAGGGTCCCAATCTACGAGGATGAGCCTGATTGGACATCCATGTACGGCTGACTACGGGGGGATGGGAGCAATTGGGCAATTCCAATTGATGCCCTTCGCCCAGACATGATTTCAAAGCCACCTCCCGAGGTGGCTTTCTCTTTGGTCAGCCCAGCCTCAAAGGCAGGTGACCGATGACAGCGCCGTAAGAGCCGAGCAAGGCAAACACTAGTACTTACCCTTAGAATAATTCGTATCGGCAAACGCGGAGGAATCCGCGGACGCAAAGCTTCAAGCCCTAACCCTCGCAACAAGAGGTCGGGTAGTTGGGTTGCTCTTCTTCGCAATGGAGAAGGTCCTTCGGGATGCCGATTTTCAATATTGGTCAATCACGGAGGAAATATTGCAAATGCCAGACAACGCCAGTATTCAAAACACTGTCCAGTTGGTATCCGATTCCTGCTTGAACCTATCACCATGCCTTTGGCACGGTCGTGGGTGGTCATCCGATTGGACACACCTTGCGATGCAATTCTTTCCGGTTCAGAGCCACTTCTTGATGAACGAGGCAATTCAGCCTGGAAAGGATGGCAGCTGCTGAGCGCCAGCATGTCAGGCTACCAAAGGCCAGGACAGACCTCCGCAGAACACCGACGCCACGCCCACACCAACCGATATTTCGTTGCTTGGAGCCAATGCAGCACCTCTTCAAGCAAAGCAACAAGCAACGGCGCATGTGCATCAAGCACAGCATTGTTTGCACAAATCCATTTCGATAAATCTTCCTAGCTACACATCGCTAGGTACCAAATTCACCAAGGAAAAAAATCATGCCTCAAATTAAAGTCACCGAGTTCAAACCACGCCCTATTTACGACTGGGTCGAAATCTGGGATGTCAAAACAAAGCAGTTAACTCCAATCAAAGAAATGGACAACGTCGATGTCCACCAAGTGCTCGACAGCATGGTGTCGGCATTAGAAGCGGGAGTTCTTGACTCGTTTCGTTGGCCGCAGCAACTCTTCGCCAATCTCAAGGTTTTCAATATTTTCATCGAATACCTCGCCGACTATGACGAGTGTTACCGCATAACCGACCAATGGTGGCGTGCGTTAGCAGCGCTTTGCGAAGTTTTCGATGAAGAGGGGTTTGTAAGTACCAGAGAGATTGCAAATGAGCTGCGAAATCACGTGTACGACCACGGAATGGCAGATAACTTCGGCCGGAAAAAGCCCAAGTATCTTTATTCCGAAAAGGAGTGCATTGAAGCTGAAATGACTATGGAAATCTATCGCGGTACCGAATATTCGGACGAACTGGTTCCAGTCGCTGTGCGCAGGACCGCCCAAGACCTCTCGCACTACGGAAGATTCCACGAAACGGGAGCAACGGAGGCTCAGTTGAAATCTGCCTTTGAGCAGGGACGAGCACTCCTGAAAGCCCAGAAGGACGCCAAGAAGGCAGCTGCGAAAGCTGCAAAGGAAAAAAAGTCGGCGGCCAAAGCTGCACCCAAGACCAAGACAGCAAGCAAGTAAATCCGTTCGACAAGCCGAGCAAACTTGTCTCCATTCAAGGGGCCCTCTTCAGGGCCCCTTTTTTCATTCGCAACCTGATTCACGGCTAAGCCAGCCAAGGGCACTGATGCCCTGGACCGGCTGACCTCACCAAATGCAAAGTACACAAATGCAATTTAATCTCAACATCGCGAGGCACGCGCACAGCACGCCTCATCCAGCAAACGCCAGCAGTGGCGGTGGATTTAGCTTTCGCACCGACTGCCAAGCACACGGCGACCAAATTCGGGCCATGCTGCATCCATGGCTGACGCGTTGGACCGAAACATCCACAATTCCTCTCAGCACTTCCCAGCGCTCATCCCCGTTCGACATGAACAGCGGCATGTTTGTTGAAGTTCATTTCGAGTTGGAGGGGCAAGAGCCGAGTCCGATGGAAGTTCGCTGGCTCATTAGCCATTTGACTGAATGCGACCTAGCCGTTGAGACCTTGGAAATTTCTGCTCGTTACACAGGGACGCGCCTGCAGGCCGACAAATTCGACCTACTTATGGCGGCCCCATCCCGTGCAGTCGTGAACATGGCCCTGAGGGCGCTCAGGCAGTTTCAGGAACGTTCGACCCACTCAGCGGCTAAAACCGCTAAAGCTTGGCAGGCACTCTCGCTGGGGTTTGACCATGAGAGCTGATTTTCAATGTGGCTAAACAAGGTCCCTACTCGACACATCACCACTCACGAAAGCGAATCACATCATGAATTCAACAATTGAAAACAATCAACAGCGCATTTTGAGCCTACTGGCCGGCGACACGATTAGCGACAAGGCACGCAGCTACATCGAAGAGTTGGTCAAGAGCCGTGGAATCGAGAAATGCGCAAGGCTGACTTACAACGCCGAGATTGGCTTAAGCGTTTTCGAAAATTCAATGGGTGAACAATCCCTCCACTACGGAAACTACGGCGATGCCGGCCGGGGTTACGTGGATGCTGCTTATTGCGATATCGAGCAAATTCTTGATGCGGCAGAGTCGGGGGATGAAATTCCCGACTGGTGGCTTGACGAATCGACTGTCATCTTGGTGGATTGCGAGCAGAACGCGTACGGTGAGCGATTCACCACCAAAGAGGCTGCTAGGTTCGACAAGTAGTCTTGAAACTGTTGCTACACACGGACTGCGCGTACAACCCGACGAACCTGGTAAGGGAGACAGGGTTTGTTCACGCAATTAAGCCAATGTTCGATTGCCCGCTTTTTCGCGACGATACTGGCAGGCGGCGGGAGCTACTGAGCAATCGGCCTCAACGCGCATTCGAGAATTTCCTGAGCCACATGATGCACGTTGCCATGATAGTGCTCTGGCAGCAGTAAGTGTGTCGCGGAAAGGTTGCTCAATACCTTCTAAATGTGAACTTGGGAGCTCGTGCGCTGGGATGCTCTGTCTCGGAAGATATCGATGCCAAGTTCACTCCGGGGCAAAGCCTTACACCTGGGCTGTCCAATTGGCCGTGACATTCACCTCCCTGGCTTGTAGAAATCAATCGTGTTGTCGAGAACGACCACCTGACCGTTTGAAACCACAACATGAAACAATTTCGTGCCACCATGTTCCAGCAACAAGTGTGACGTGCGCAGACTCTTTGTCTCTTCAAACTCGCTGAGCCGCTCCAGTGTGAAGTTGCGAGCATTTTCTTCGTTCGGAAAGTAGGCACGGCTTTCTTTCAGAATCGCTTGACTGGCCTTGGATGCAAATCGCTTGACCGTCACCACGTAGTTTGCCGTGAGCATGTCCCGTGGATAGAAGAGCTCCTCGAGAACCTCGTGCATGAACACCACTGCGTTCGCATCGCGCAGCGAATTGGCAAACCTCGCCATGACCTGGGGCGCGTCATGCCGCATGGCCAAAATCTTGTCGACCATCAGGCCCTTCCTACCAGGCTTCTCCGAAGCACTCGCAACCTCAGGACGCTTCAGCATCTTGGGGCCCTTTACCGCGACAACCGCTTTGGCTGCCTTACTCGGTTTGATTGTTGGCGGCGCAGCGACGTCTTGCGCGACCTCCTGGTCACTTGCCAACCACTGGGCCACCTCATAAATGCCAACACACCGATGCCCCCCCAGCATCTTGACCTTGAAGGGAAGCTGGCTTCGTGCAATTAAATGTGCGATTGCCTTCTCAGACTTGCCCAAAACCTTCGCAATGTCCTTGGGATACAACACCAATTGCCCAGAAAACTGGGATTGAAGGTGGTTGAGGACGACTGAAAAATCCATTCTTCAGGTGGTTAATTTATCGGGGCAAAAAAAACCACCAAAAAACCACTTGGAAGTGGGTCTTGGTGGGTTTTCATGGGTACCATCAAGTTCCTGCTTGTGACCTGAATCACTCGTAAGTCCTTGATTTATAAGGCTTGGCGGAAACGGAGGGATTCGAACCCTCGATGAGGCTCTACACCCCATACTCCCTTAGCAGGGGAGCACCTTCGGCCACTCGGTCACGTTTCCTAGCGATCCGCATTATCGCACGACTTCAATGCGTTTTCTTAGGCAGCAGGCTGGTCCAAATCAAAAGCTTTGTGCAATGCACGCACGGCGAGTTCCATGTACTTCTCGTCAATGACGACCGAGGTCTTGATTTCCGAAGTGGAGATCATCTGGATGTTGATGCCCTCTTCGCTCAAGGAGCGGAACATCTTGCTGGCGATGCCCACATGGCTGCGCATGCCGATGCCGACGATGGACACTTTGCAGATCTTGGTGTCGCCCACAACTTCCTTGGCGCCGAGCTTGGGCAGCACATTGGTCTTGAGCAGGTCGGTGGCCTTGGCATAGTCGCCACGGTTGACGGTAAAGCTGAAGTCGGTCTTGCCGTCTTTGCTCACGTTCTGAATGATCACGTCCACATCGATGTTGGCATCGGCGATCACGCCCAAAATTTGGTACGCAATGCCGGGGGTGTCGGGCACGCCCAGGATGGAAATTTTGGCTTCATCGCGGTTGAATGCAATGCCGGAAACAACGGCTTGTTCCATGTGTTCGTCTTCCTCAAAGGTGATCAGGGTGCCGGATGCGGCCTCTTCGTTAATGTCAATGTCCCAGGGTGTGAAGC
>Ga0228698_1000362_pt1 | contig 38523 bp, 46 predicted proteins | sample McNCre117_Aug_MG_FD_178015 | JGI IMG/M metagenome (GOLD analysis project Ga0228698, IMG submission 178015) | Freshwater microbial communities from McNutts Creek, Athens, Georgia, United States - 1-17_Aug_MG | ecosystem: Environmental > Aquatic > Freshwater > Creek | place: USA: Georgia... | reverse complement strand
GGCAGAAAACGAAGAAACTACGAATAACGAATTTGAAATTGAAACCGGCGAAGAAAACGGCGGTTTGCCTGAAAATAACGGCGGCGAAGCTACCGAAAATGAAGGCGAACAAACCGGCGAAGAAAACGGCGGCGAAGATGAAGGTTCGGAAGTAGTTGTTTCTATCGGCGACGAAGCTTCGCCAGCTTCGAACGAAGAAGAAACGAAAGCGCCGGAATGGGTGCGCGAACTTCGCAAGAACTATCGCAACGTTGAAAAAGAAAACAACGAACTTCGAAAGAAGCTTGAAGCCGTAACCGGCGCAACACAAAAGCCGGTTGAACTTGGCAAAAAGCCCACACTTGAAGATTGCGATTATGACGCGGAACGGTTCGAACGCGAACTTGAAGCTTGGCACAATCGAAAGCTTGAAGCCGAACAACAAGAACGCAAAAAGAAGGATGAAGCCGAAGCGGCTAACCGTGCTTGGCAAGCAACGCTTGAAGGGTACGGCAAAGCTAAAGGCGAATTGAAAGTTAAAGATTTTGACGATGCCGAAGACATTGTTAAAGACACGCTTTCAGTTACGCAACAAGGCATTATTCTTCAAGGTTGTAAGAATCCCGCGTTAGTAGTTTATGCGTTGGGCAAGAACCCGAAGAAGGCGAAGGAACTTGCTTCGATTACTGACCCCGTTAAATACGCTTTCGCGGTTGCTAATTTGGAGAATCAATTGAAAGTTACCAATCGTAAAGCGGCACCGCCCCCGGAAAAAACTGTTCGTAGCACTGGCGGCGCGGCAGTATCTGGAACGGTGGATTCTACCCTTGAACGCCTGCGGGCCGAAGCTGACAAAACCGGCGATTATTCGAAGGTTCATGCGTATAAGCAACAGCAACGGAACAAAGGCAAGTGAAACGAACCTAATTTAAGGAAACATCATGGCTAACGCATTTAGCAAAGAAGAACGGGTTGCGTTCGAAAACATCCTTGAAGGCTTCCAAGATGCCTTAGTGTTGTCGCGCAATGTTTCGGTGTATAACACCAATGCTACCGAAATGGAACGTAGCGCCGATACGATTTGGCGCCCGCAACCCTACGTTGCGCAATCGTTCAACGGTACGGATATGACTTCGAACTTTAAGGATTACATTCAACTTAGCGTTCCCGCTTCGTTGGGTTATTCGAAGTCTGTTCCTTGGACTTTGACCTCGAAGGAACTGCGCGATGCGCTGCAAGAACAGCGCCTTGGCGAAGCTGCAAAGCAAAAGCTTGCTTCGGATATTAACGTTGCCGTTAATACCGTTGCTTCTATGCAAGGTACGCTTGTTGTTAAGCGCACTACTGCGGCAACTGGCTTCGATGATGTTGCATTGGCCGAAGCGATCTTTAACGAACAGGGTGTTCAAGCCTTTGATCGTTACATGGCGCTTTCTACCCGCGATTATAACGGCATGGCTTCTAACCTTGCCGGGCGCGGTACGATGCAAGGCAAGCCGGTTACGGCCTACGAAAAGGCTTTTGTGGGCACTATCGCCAGCTTTGATACGTTCAAGATGGATTACACGCCCCGCCTTGCGGCTGCGGGCGGCGTTACCGTCACTGTAAACGGCGCAAACCAGTATTACACCCCTAAGGCAACTTCTACGGCTGGCACTGGCGAAGTTAGCAACGTTGATAACCGCTATCAAAACTTGACCATTGCCGTTACTTCCGGTACGGTTAAAGTTGGCGATGCCTTTACGATTGCTGGCGTTAATGCTGTTCATCATATTACGAAGCAAGATACCGGCCAGCTTAAAACCTTCCGCGTTACGGCGATTGTTTCGGGCGGCGGCGGTTCGGGTGTTGTTCAAATTTCGCCCCCGATCATTTCGGGCACTGGTGCAACCGATGCGGAACTTGAATATCAAAACGTTACCGCAGCCCCGGCCAACGGTGCGGCTATTACTTGGCTGAACACTGCGGCGGGTTACTTTAACCCCTTCTGGCAAAAAGACGCTATCGAACTTCTGCCGGGCCGCTACGCCGTGCCTACCGATGCTGGAACCGCCGTTATGCGCGCCAGTACCGATCAAGGTATTGAACTGGTTATGCAGAAGTTCTACGACATTAATACGATGAAGACGAAATATCGTCTTGATACGCTGTTCGGTGTCGTGAATAAACAGCCGGAAATGTCCGGGGTTATCCTGTTTAGCCAGCCGTAATAAGTTAGGGGCGGCTTCGGTCGCCCCTTCTTCCTTTGATCTTGAAGAAAGGTTTGAAAAATGGCCCGCAATGAAAAGCCCGAAGAAAAAGTTTTGCCGAATGACACTATGTTTTATAAGTGCCCCGGCGAACACGAAATGCACGGCGGCAAATTCGATTTTTGCATTATTGATGCCAACGATGAAGACGCGGTAGAAGCTGCGCTTGCCGAAGGCTGGCATTTGACTACTACCGAAGCCCGCGAAGCCTACGATGCCGAACAGGCCGCGAACGCCATTCACGCTGCGCAACTGGAAGGCCAAGCCGCCAAGCCCGCAGCAACCGGCAAGAAGGGCGCTGCGCCCGCTTCTGGCACTGGTGAAGGTTCGGCCCCGGCTGCGGCTTGGGGCGGCGCTGCGCCCGCTTCTGGCGGCAAGCAATAAGGGGTTAAATCATGGCATGGACGAAGCGCGAATTCGTTGTTCAAGCGTTTGAAGAAATCGGCTACGCATCGTATATTTATGACGCAATGCCGGAACAATTAGAATCCGTGCTTCGCGCTTTAGATGCCATGATGGCAACTTGGAACGCGAAGGGGGTTCGGATTGGCTATCCGCTTCCTTCTTCGCCGTCTGCTAGTGATTTGGACGAACAAACCGCCGTTCCTGACGCTGCTAACGAAGCTGTTTATTTGAACTTGGCTTGCCGCATCGCCCCGCGTTTTGGTAAGACGGTTCAACAAGAAACAAAGCAAGCCGCAAAAGAAGCTTACGATGCGTTGCTAATTAAAATTTCGCAACCTATCGAAATGCAATTTCCGAATACTGTTCCGGCTGGCGCTGGAAACAAGCCTTGGCGAACGAATTACAGGCCGTTCCTTAATACGCCTGTTGATCCGCTGTTAGCTGGCGAAGACGACGATTTAACGTTTGAATAAGGAACGAATATGCCCACAATCAACCAACTTTCGGCGGTAGATTCGCTATCTGATAGCGATTTATTGGCCGTATTTTCTACTTCAAACGGCGATGCGCGCAAAGCTGCGCTAAGTGTTCTTGTTTCATATCTTGCCGGTAAAATTGCCGCAAGCGATAACAAAGTTACGCAATATTCTTCGCCAAATGCAACCGGCTTCAATGTTCAATTGAACAATTCCGGGGTTAGCACTTGGCTAATTCTTACGCCGCTTGCTGGCTATGCAGCCGGCACGCTTACGCTTCCTGCTGTTGCAAATTGCGTTGATAAGCAAGAAATTCTTGTAAATACTACGCAAGCAATTACGGCGCTTACGGTTGCTGGCAATGGCGCTACTGTCAATGGTGCGCCTACTACGCTTGCTGCAAACGGTTTTTTCCGTCTTCGCTTCGATGCCGTCTTAGACGTTTGGTATCGTGTTGGTTAATTCTTGAATTGAAAGGGGCTTATCGTGTCTGTTGAACAACCTGTTTTTCCCGCTTACGGAACCGGCCAGCTTATTGCTACTGGCGTTGCTGCTGTTGCTGTTACGAATCTTCCGAAGGATTCTAAGCAATTGATGCTTACGGCAATTGGTCAAAACTGCTACGTTCGCGTTACCGATGCTGCGGATACGTCTAATGCAACGGTTGCGGATTTTCTAGTTAATACAACGAACTTTCGGCTTATTTCCAAGGGCGAACTTACCCGCATGTCTGTTGTGTCGCCGGGCGGCGCGGGCCAACTTCACGTTATCGGCTGCGATGGCGCAACCGGCATGTAATATTGTGGGCTAAACGGCTATGCAAATTCCAATTCTAAACGGTATTTACGTTGATAGTTCGGCGGATTTTCGTTCGTCTTATCCGCGTAATTTAATGCCTGTTCCTAAAAAGCAAGGCATTTCTACGGGATACCTTCGCCCTGCCGATGGAATTTCGGAATTTGCAACCGGCCCCGGTGTTGATCGTGGCGGCATAAATTGGAACGGCGTTTGTTATCGCGTAATGGGTAGCAAGCTGGTTTCGGTTGCTTCCGATGGAACAGTTACAACGCTTGGCGATGTTGGCGGGGTTGATACGCCTGTAACTTTTGATTATTCATTTGATCGTTTGGCGGTTTGTTCTAATGGAAATTTCTTTTATTGGAACGGAAGCGCATTAACCCAAGTTACGGATTCTGATTTAGGAACCGTAATAGATTTTATTTGGATTGACGGTTATTTTATGACTACTGACGGAACTTCGTTAGTAGTTACAGAATTGAACGATCCGACTTCGGTTAATCCGCTGAAATATGGAAGTGCGGAAGCTGACCCCGATCCGGTAAAAGCTTTGTTCAAGCTTAGAAATGAAGCTTACGCCGTAGGCCGTTTTACTATCGAAGTTTTTGATAATATCGGTGGCAATCTGTTTCCGTTTCAACGTGTTCCGGGCGCGCAAATCATGCGCGGCGCAATTGGAACTTATGCCGTGGCTTCCTTCTATATGAACGGATATAATGGCGTTGCATTTTTGGGCGGCGGGCGCAATGAACCGCCTGCGGTTTGGTTCGGAATTAACGGTTCTTCAACGCCAATTTCTACGCGCGAAATTGAAACAATTTTAAGAAACTACAGCGAAGAAGAACTTTCTTCCGCAATTCTTGAATCGCGCATTGACAAGAATCACGCGCTTTTATATGTTCATTTGCCCGATCAAACTTTAGTTTATGATTCGGCTGCAACAACTATTCTTGAAGAACCTGTTTGGTTTGTTTTAACGTCTTCAATTGTCGGAACTGGCAAGTATCGCGCAAGAAACTTAGTTTGGTGTTATGACAAATGGATTAGCGGCGATCCGACAACAACTAAACTAGGTTATTTTGTAGATAACATTTCGCATCATTACGGCGCTGTTAATGGATGGGAATTCGGAACGCTTATTGTTTATAACGAAGCCGAAGGCGTTATTTTTCACGAATTAGAATTGATTGCTTTAAGCGGAAATTTTGAACTTGGTAGCAATCCTACAATTTGGACAAGTTACAGCACTGACGGCGAAACATGGTCGGTTGAAAGGCCGCGCACGGCAGGCCGTCAAGGGCGGCGCGATGTTCGTTTAAATTGGTTGCAACAAGGCAACATGAAGAATTGGCGAATTCAAAAATTCCGGGGAACTTCGGAAGCGCATATTTCCGTTGCCAAGTTAGAAGCCAGATTAGAACAGCTAAGGAACTGAAATGGCTACATTTGGCAATCTTCGCTTAAATCGGCAACAGCTATCGCAGTTTTTGCCAAGCGCGGAAGCAATTAAAGCATTTGAACAGCTTTTTGCAAATGCTTATGATACCGTGCCTACAGACTTGGAAAGCGTAGAAGCTTCGGCACAAGCGGCGCAACTTCAAGCCGCAGAAGCTTTAGGCCAGTTGGCCGAAGTTGCAAACGCGCTTTCCTTGGCGCTTTACGGTGCATATCAGGAAGCGACACAACAAGACGTTTATTCGCCGCCTGCCGATCAACAGCGGGCCGAAGAAGTCTATATTCCGCCTATTGCGTTGGATAAGTATTCTGTTGGCCTTGGCAATGTCGATAATACTTCGGATGCTAATAAGCCGGTTTCTACGGCGCAACAAACGGCATTAAACGCTAAATTAACTGCGGCTTCAAACCTTTCCGATTTGACGAATGCGGCAACGGCGCGAAACAACTTAGGCTTATCAACGCTTCAATCAACAACCGGAACGGTTAGCGTTCCAAATGGAACGCTAACAACGTTTGCAACTTTGCCCGGTTCTTCAAACGGCGCTTACTTGATTTGCTGCGATGTTAATTCCGGTGCGCCTGCGACATATAGCGCAGTTGCTTTGATTACTGTTGATGCTGGCGTTTTGCGGCAAACCGACTTGCAAACAGCGGTAAGAACCATTATAACAATTAGCGGTTTGAATTTGCAAGTTAATCAAACTTCGGGTGTTACGCAAAACGTTCTTTTTACGGTTCTTAGAATTTCTTGAAAGGTTGAATCATGGCAATTACTGTTCGAAACATCATCCCGCGCAAGCAAGCCGAAGCCGTACAAACTACGCAATATACGGCTGTTAATTGCCGTACCGTTATTGACAAATTCACGGTTACAAATACTACTGGCGCACCTGTAACGATTAGCGTTTATCTTGTGCCTTCTGCTGGTGCGGCGAATGCTTCAAATTGCGTTTTGTCTTCTAAGTCTATTGCGGCAAATGAAACTTATAATTGTCCCGAACTTATCGGGCAAGCTTTGGAAGCAAGCGGTTTTATTTCTACGATTGCAGGTGCCGCAACTTCGCTAACGATTAGCGCAACAGGCCGCGAAATCACTTAACAAAATTAGCCCCGGTGCGTTATACTGTGGGCAATTTGCTTTAAAGCTGAGTTATCGCCCGGCCAGCGGGGCTAGCAACTTCAAAAAGGATTTGCTTCGAATGTTGGCCAAACGCGAAAATTCAGCTTTAACTTTTTCTAACAGGGTTGATGAACTTGAAAAGGCAATGTTGCAATTGCAGCAAGTTTCATGCCCTGTTATTCATCGTTTCGGCCCCGGTATTTATATTCGTGAAGTTGCCATTCCTGCCGATACTTTCGCCGTTGGACATTATCAAAACTTTGAACATTTAAATGTTATGTTGAAAGGTTGCGTTACTGTTTTGAATGAAGACGGTAGCACAAGCGAACTTAAAGCGCCTTTAATCTTCGTTGGTAAGCCGGGGCGTAAAATCGGCTATATTAAAGAAGATATGGTTTGGTTGAATATTTATCAAACCGATGAAACGGATGTTGAAAAACTTGAAGCCGCTTTAATTACTAAAAGCGATGGATGGTTGCAAGATGCGAAACAGAAAAAAGCAATTGCCAACTTTAAAGGCGAAGTTGATAAGCAAGATTATTTGCAACTGTTGAACGAATTTGGTTTTACAGAAGAACAAGCAAAAGAACAAGCGCACAATGAAACCGATTTAATCGAACTGCCTTATGGCGGTTTTAAGATTAAAGTTGCAGATTCAAGCATTCAAGGGCGCGGCTTGTTCGCAACGGCAGACATTGCAGAAGGCGAACTTATCGCCCCTGCTAGAATAAACGGCTTTCGAACTATAGCCGGGCGTTTTACGAATCATTCCGTAAGCCATAACGCTAAAATGGTTCGTATGAATGAAGGTGATATTGCGTTAGTAGCAACGCGCAATATTCAAGGTTGCAAGGGCGGCGAAGATGGCGAAGAAATTACGATTAATTATCGTGAAGCTTTGCAATTAACGTTGCAAATTGGAAAGGAATAATTCTATGTCTGCCGTAGCTACTGCAATTGTTGGCGGTGCCGTCATTGGCGGTTACATGACTTCTAGCGCGCAAAAAGACGCGGCGGAAACCGCTTCTAATGCGCAAACGCAATCTTCGCAAGCTTCTATTGCGGAACAACAGCGCCAATTTAACGCAATTAAAGAATTGCTTGCGCCGTATGTAAATGCGGGCAATTCGTCTTTAACTGCGCAGCAAAACATTTTAGGATTGAACGGCAATGATGCGCAGCAAGCCGCAATTAACGGCATTAAAAATAGTTCGCAATTTAACGAACTTAATGCACAAGGCCAAAACGCAATTCTTCAAAATGCTTCCGCAACTGGCGGGCTTCGCGGCGGTAATGTTCAAGGCGCGCTTGCGCAGTTTAGCCCACAATTGCTAAACAACATGATTCAACAGCAATTTACGAATCTTGGCGGCATTACTTCGCTAGGCCAGAATGCCGCAGCCGGTACAGGCAACGCCGGTATGCAATCGGCAAATGCAATTTCGAATCAACTTAATCAAATTGGCGCGGCGCAAGCTGGCAACGCACTTGCAGCCGGTAAAGCCGATGCTTCTATGTGGAGTACAATCGGAAGCTTACCGGCTACGCTGTACGGAATGGGCGCTTGGAAAGGGTTTTAATTATGGAACCGATTAACTATAACATTGACGTAAAATCGCCAATTGAAAACGCCGTTTCCGGGCTTCAAAGCGGTTTGCAAATGCAACAAGGCATGTTGCAAATTCAGCAAATGAAGCAACAGCAAGCCGCACAACAGCAAATGCAAGCGGATTTAGCTAACTTGGCGAATAATAAAAACGCAACGGCGCAAGATTACGCTAGCGTTATGGTCAAGTATCCACAACTTAGCGAACATTTCAAACGTTCTTTCGACGTACTGAACGCCGATCAACAACAAACAACGCTTTCGGATGCAACGCAAGCTTACGCCGCACTTCAAAGCGGTAAGCCGGATATTGCTGTTCAATTGTTGAACGATAAGGCCGCAGCTTATGAAAACGGCGGCAACACGCAACAAGCCGGAAAGCTTCGCGCATTGGCGCAAACTATTCAATTCAACCCCGGCGCGGCGAAGACTTCAACGGCGCTAATGTTGTCTTCCGTAATGGGGCCGGATAAGTTTGCAACTACGTTTAGCACGTTGGGCGATCAACAGCGCGCGCAAGAACTTCAACCGGCCAAAGTTGCCGAAGGTAACGCAAATGCTTCGGTTGCCGAATCGAACGCGCTTATTAAGTCTGTTGAAGCTGCGAACGCACCGACTAAAACGCAACTTGAAAACACTAAGACGGCTGCGGATATTGAAGCTACGAAGCTTAAAGGCCAGATTGACGCGCTAGACATTCAAATTAAACAAGCCAATAGCGAAACCGAACGAGGGCGCTTGCAGCTTGAACGCGACAAATTAAACGGCGAACTTCAAGTTAAATTAGGTGCGCAGCAAAGCGACACGCAAAACCAACTTGATACCGTAAATAACAGCCTTGCTACTGTTAATGGGATTTTGAAGCATCCTATTATGCAAAGTAGTTTCGGCGTTGGTTCAACTATTGGCAAAATGTTAGGCGCTGTTCCGGGCACTGATAACAAAGACTTCAACGCAATGTTAGACACGTTGAAATCACAACAGTTTTTAACCGCAGCTAAAGAAATGAAAGGCATGGGCGCTTTGTCCGATGCCGAAGGTGCACGAATTGAACGGGCTGTTGCAAGTCTTGACCGCGATCAATCGCCCGCAGCTTTCAAAACTGCGCTTACTACGATTCGAACAACCTTAGAACGCGCGCAAGCTAAGATTGTGGGCAGTGGCAAGCTTCCGCAAAGCGGCGGTGCTTTCGTTATGCAACATCCGGTTTATGGTGTTGTAAATGACGGAACAATTAACAAGCTGTTGGCGCAGTTTCCCGGCGCAACGCGCGAACAAGTGATTAACTATTTGAAGCAATCCGGGGGCAAGTAATGGCCGATTCTACGCCTGTTAAATATAACGATCCTTTTTGGACTGATTTAGCCGCAGCAACCGAAAGCAAGCTTAATTTGCCGGATGGATTGCTAGTTTCAATCTTAACTAAAGGCGAACGTTCGAACGCCGATCAAGTTTCGGAAGCTGGCGCGCGCACCCCTTTTCAAATCATTCCGCAAACGCGACAAGCCGCAATTAAAAACTACGGCATTGATCCGTATTTAAGCCCGGAAAACGCCGCAGAAGTTGCCGGTTTGTTGCTTAAAGATTCATTGAAGCGAAACGGCGGAAATGTTAGCGCAGCAATTGGAGAATATCACGGCGGAACCAATCGGGATAATTGGGGGCCACGAACTAACAGTTATGTTAATCGTGTTTTGTCCGGTGTTCAAAGTGTCAATTTGGATTCTTTGAAAGCCGGTTTCGGCGCATGGTTGAAGGCAAATCCGGCAACGCCAGAAGGCGGCGCGGGCAAGCCTTCTACCCAACAATTGACCGATCAATTAGCCCCTACAGCCAAGCCGGATAATTCGCAACCTGTAGCGCCTGAATTGGCTAAAGGTTTTGGCGAATGGTTAGCCGTGCAAAAGCCGGAAGAAACGCCGGAAAATTTGGGCTTGCTTGGCAACATTAAAGAAAGCTTTACCGGCGAACACCGACAAACAGCGACAACGCAAGCTTTACCGGATTGGGCCGGTATGCCGGAACTTAATGATTTGTCAATTGCTGGTTTTAAAACTGGCTTGGGCACTATGCTTAGTAGCCCACAAGAAACCGTGCAAATCATTCAAGCCAACTATCCGGGCGTTCAAGTTCGGCAAGACGAAAAAGGCAACTTCGTTCTTAAATCGTCAATGGATGGCAAGGAATACGCAATTAAGCCCGGCTTTCAAGTGTCGGACATTCCGCGCGCTGGCGGTGCAATTGCCGCATTTACCCCGGCTGGCCGTGCCGCAACTTTGCCGGGCATGGTTGCAGGCGCAGCCGGTACGCAAGCTGTTATTGAAGGTACGCAAGCCGCAACGGGCGGTTCATTTGATCCAAAGGAAGTAGCAATTGCCGGGCTTACTGCCGCTATCGTGCCGCCTGTATTGAACGCAACCCGGCGCGTTGCTACAGCCGTTGCCAATCCGGTTAAGGCTGCGGTTCAACGCATCATGCCCGGAACGGCCCCTGCCGCAGCCGATGCGGGCGCTATGGCTGCTGGCGAAAGGGTAGCCCCTGCCGCTGCGTCTGCGCGCCCTGTAGCCCCGGAAATGGCCCCGCCTGCGGCTGCTGTTGAACCGGCTGCGCCTGCCGTTGCCCGCGCTGCGGCCCCGGTGGAACAAATGACGGCGCAAGACTTGGCCGCAACTGCGAAAACTGCCGCCGAAGGTGGCTTAGGTTCAAAAAAGGCAACGCAAGTTTTAGCCGAACAGGCCGCACCGAATGCAAAGACGGTGCAAGCTGCCGAACGTTTGGGCATTCAAGATTATTTGCAAGCTGACCATGTAACGACAAATCAGGCTTACCGCGAATTGGCACAAGCCGTTAAATCTATTCCGGGTAGCGAAGCGCGGGCCGCAGAAATGCAAGGGCTTTCGCAAGTTGCTAAACGTGCCGATGATTTAATTACGGAAATTGGCGGTTCGCATGATTTGGCGCAAGTTAGCCAAGGAATTAAGCAAGGTTTGCAAGCTACGCAACAACAGCTTGAACAACAGGCAAACAAGCTTTACGGCCAATTGCGCGAAATGATCCCGGCAAAGGCCGAAGCGCCCGCGCCTACTGTTTTGAAGTTTATTGAACAACGCGTGGAAGATTTGGGCGGTAAGCAAAACCTTTCTTCTGTTGAACGCATGATTCAATCGAAGCTTTCGCCTAAACCTATTACCGATGCCGAAGGCGCTATTACCGGATACAAGCAACCTTCTTACGCTCTGCTAGATGACGTTCGGCGCGATTTGACGGCGGCGCGCATCAAAGCCCAAGGGCCGTTTAAAGATGCCGATTCAGGTTTGATTAAGCGTCTTGAATCGCAATTGAAAGTCGATCAACGCGCAGTTGTTGCGCAACACGGCGCGGAAACTGTTTTTGATTCTGCGCAAAAGGCCGTTGCCGTTCGAAAGGGTTTGGAAGATGATCTTGTTTCGTTGTTTGGGAAGAATATTGATGGCTCTATTGTGGGCAATCTTAGCGGGGCTGTTAAGTCACTGCCTAGCGGCGATACTTCGAAGTTTATAAACCTTGTAAAGTTAATTCCTGAAAACATGCGGCAAGAAACCGTAGCTAGCGGATTAGCTACGGCGTTTGGTAAGAATGCGCGCAACGGAACTATCAATTTTACTTCTTACGCTAAATGGTACGAAGGTTTATTGAAAAACAAACAAGCCTATACGGCTTTAATGTCAAATCTTCCGCCCGCAGCCCGCAAACAACTTAGCGATTTGTACCGCGTTGCAAAGGGCATTAGCCAAGCAAGTAAAGAACGAATTACTACCGGGCGCATTCAAGCTGTTACGGATGAACTTAAAGGCGCGGATTCGCTTTTAGGCAATATCTACAGTTTGGCAAAACGTTCCGTAGCCGGTGCCGCAGTTGAAGCCGTTACTACGCCGCTAGGTATGCCGGGGGCCGGTATTTCTGCTAGCATTGCTTCGGCACTGACGAAAGGAAAGCCAAGCGCATTAAAAGCCGCCGATGCTTTAATTTCTTCGCCGGAATTCGCTGAAACTGTTAAACAGGTTGCCAAAGGTGAAACTAAAAAAGCTGCGCTTAAACTTGCTTATTCGAAGCCTTTTACGAAGTTCGCTAGGGCTGTTGGCAATCCTAAAGAAATGTCTAATCGGGAACGGTGGATTCTTCAAGCAATCGAAGCAAGTTCGGCAAATCAACGCCAATCTAACGGAAAGTAAAGGAAGCACTATGCAACAAGTTAAACAACCCTTCGTTCAAATTAACGATCTTTCGGGAAATCCGTTAAACAACGGCAATTTGTATTTCGGAACGCCGAATTTAAATCCTGAAACTAACCCAATTACGGTTTATTGGGATTCTGCCGGTACGCAACCTGCCGCGCAACCGATCAAAGTTCAAAACGGCTATCCTACGCGCGATGGCAACGTTAGCGATATTTATATTTCGGCAAATCTTTATTCCGTAACTGCGCGGGATAAAAACGGCAATCTTATTTTCTATAAGCCCACGGTAGATAATGACGCTTCCGTTATTAACGCTTCGGGCGGCGGTGGCTTATGGACAACCGTTCAAGGCTTCATTGATTACATTGTTTCTTCTGCCGGTTCGTCTATTGTGGGCTTCATCCAAGCCGGGGCCGGTGCAATCATGCGCAGCCTTCAAGACAAATGCCGCGAACGGGTTAGCATTACAGATTTTGCCGGTTGCGATCCTACCGGCGCTTCGTCTTCGAACGCTGCTATTCAAGCTGCGGTTGCTAAATTAGGTTCGTTCGGAACTATCGAATTGCCGGAAGGAACGTTTGCATTTAACGTTGATTTAGGCGGCGCGCGAATTAACTTTAAAGGCGCGGGCTTGGGTAAAACAATTATTAAATCTTATGCGCCTGCCGCATCGCCAATTATTTACGGTTCTAATTCCAGTTGGGATTATTGCAAAGTTGAAGATTTAACTTTGGCTGGCGATAGTGGAACACGAACAAAAATAGGCGTTCAATTCGGGCATTCGGCTTATGCAACGAACGATGAATTCGCGGGGCGTGTCATTTTCAAGAATGTTAAATTCGTTGATCTTGATAAATGCGTTGCGCGTCTTTATGGAAACATTGGCGTTTATTTTCAAAATTGCTATTTTTCAAATGCCAATTTCCATCTTTGGCAAAAGGGCACAACTGGCCCGCTAATGCACGGCGGTTGCTTGTTTGTTAAAGAATGTCATTTAGATTCGGCACAATTGGCCGTTTGCTATGTCGATTCGCCGCAAACTGGAACCGGGCAAATTGTCTTTGAAGATAATATTATGGAAGGCAACCCCGGCATGTTGTTTTTCATTAAAAACTTCAATGATACATCACTTGGCGAAGGCTTCCTTATTAAAAATACTTGGAATGAAGCTAATTGCACTGCGGCTAATGTAACAATTGATTCGGTTGTATATACGCCAAAACATATCTATGCAGCCAATACGCCGCATATTCGCGTTGAAGATACGACAATGGGGCCGGTGCAATTAATTGGTTCTTCGCTTTCTACTTTAAATTGCCAGCTTGATTTTATGACGTTAAGTATGGATTCCGCTTCTACGTGTTTCCATGATGATGCCATTATGGATAGCGGTAAAAACTTTGTCGGAATGGTGCGCAGTATTAAGCGTATGAAACGGCCAGCGGGCAATTATTCGTCATGGACTAAAATTCCACATCGTTTAATTCAAGCCAAAGTTTCGCCTTTTAATATATTGCGAAATGATTATTTCGGCGCACCTGTTTTATTTGTCGGAACGGTTAGCCGAAATTCTACAAACGCTACGGAAGGTGTTTTAAACGGTCAAGTTACAGTTCAAGACTTGGTTATAAATCCCGGTGAATCTGAATTTCCAAACGGCGGAAGTTTTAATATCAGCGCAAATAAATATTACGCATGGTTCTTTACTTATAGAATTGTTGCCGGTACTTCTGCAAATTTCGGAATTGTCTATAATACTTCGCTTGTTTCTTCGGTGCCTTTGGATCAAACCAAATGGACAACTATCGGCGGTTTATGCGATACCGTAGGCGCTGGCGGTTTGCCGAATTCGGCTTATATGTATCTGACAGGCGGCGCGGCTACAGCTACTATTAGAATGGCTGCGTTTGCACTGGTTGAATTTGATACGTTGCAAGACGCAACAGAATTCATTAATAACCGCGTTGCACCTGTTTAAAAGTAACTGCATAAAATAAACCCCGCCGAAGCGGGGTTTTTCTTTAGAAGAACAGGGTTCCGGTTTTGGCTTTAACTAGCCTTCCGCAATCATAAAGCATTTCTTTTGCTTCGGCTATATACCAATCATAGTTTATATCTTCGGGGAATTGTTCGGGCAAATCCATTAGCGGGCGCGCGCCGTCTGTTTTACCTACTTTGTTTCCGCTAATAACGTAGGAAATATACCCGGCTTCACCTTTTGGATAATACCAACGAACAACTTTGCCAAGATAAACCCCCTGTTTTTCGCCCCCGCCTTTAACGTTCTTCACTGCAACAAAGCGCCGAATATCGCGGCATTCTTTCACAGTCTTTTCAAGCGGCGTACCGTTCTTTATAAATTCCAAAACCGCATCAATACAAATCAGCGTTTCAGGGTTCTTAGAAAGAATGCTATTTAATGCGGAACCACGTTCGGAAAAAGCGCCTTTGGTTTTACACCCTAAACGTTCATCCAAAAAGCGCGCTTCGTTGTCGCCGCCATCTTCTTTAACTGCAATGTATGTATTAACATCGCGGCTATAAACTGCGGTGTAGCGCGTTTCTTCCGTCTTGAAATTGGTAATGCGTTCCCATTCTGCAATTATTGCGCGAACTTCGTTATGCCGGTTCTTGTGATACTTGCTAACAATACCGTCAGTGTTGCCGCTAATAACATCAATGCCCACACTATCCAGCATTTCAATTAGCATCAACAAAACAAGTTGCCCGGTAATTGTTACTTGAAGCATAAGTTGCGGCGCGTAAAGTGTTGAATACTTGTTGCCAAGTTTGCCGAAGCTTCCGTTAATGGTAATTTTCAAGCTATCGGCAATTGTCTTCCATTTCTTAGCGGCTTCTTTGTCGCCAGCCTTCTTAGCTTTGGCGGCTTGCGCCTTTGCATGAATCCGCGTATTAACAATGTTTTCATAAACTGTAAGGAAGGCTTCGCCAAGGTGCGGCGGAAACAACCTTTGATTTAGGATGATTCGCGGATAGAACGATTCAACGTCATTATCTGCAATAATAATTTCGTCTGTAGCAACGTGCCCGGTTTGCTTTTCGTTTGAATGCAAACCGCCCATACCAAGCTTATAAACGCTGTTGCCAAGCTTTACTGTTAGCTTTTCAAGCGCCTTCGGCATTATTGGCGATCCAAGGCCGTCTAGTTCAAACCGCGCAGCTTTGACAATTTCTAGCATGTCGTTTAGCTGTTGCGAACGGTAGGAAATGAACGGCGGAACGTTATATTGAAGAATGGTGCCTTCGGCTATTGTGGGCTTCTTTGGATAATAGCCTAGAACTTTTTGCAGTTCGCTATTAATCACGGCTTCCGCAACTTGTGCATCAGATTTGCTGCGCAAGTCAATTCCGTATTCTTGCGACATTTCAACGCGAAGTTTAACTTCCGGCGCGAGTTCGTTAAACAGAAGTTCGGTATTAGCCAAATCGTTAGCGCAATACGGGCGAATAATAGCCGCGTCTTCTGCCGTCAAAACATGATCTTCGGCAAAAGGCAAATCCTGCATTCGTTCGCAGTGCAAACGCCCGGCATACAGCTTCAAAGAACCTTGAAGCGGTGCAACTTCAATCAAGTCAATGTGATTAAAATTGCCGATTTTTACGCCGTATTTCTTTTCGAATGCAAACGGTGTATTGTTTTCTTTAATGATGAAATCCGAAGCTTCTTTAAGCTGTTCGCAACTTGCACCCTTTACCGCAAGTGCAATCATTGGCATATCATAGTTTCGGCTATTAAATCCGACAAGACAAAAGCGCCAAAGCATCCAAAGAAGCTTAGTTGTATTTATTTGATGATCCGGCGATTGTTCGAATGCAACAACTTTGCCGCTTTTCAAATGCTTAAAAGCTGCGTACCAAAAATTAACGTAGCATTCCGTATCGAAAACGAAAACTTCGCCCGCTGGCACTTGCATTAGTTCTTCGTCAGAAAACCAATCTACAGGCTTGATAGAACGTTGCAGCACGGCAAGCGAAGATTTAGAAACCTTCGGCTTTTGTGTTGTTACAAACCCGTTTGCGTCTGTATATGCTTTCATGGTTTGGCCTAAAACGGAATATCGTCTTCGCTATTGTACGATACTTCATGCTTTAAATCAACCCCCATTAAAGCCCCGCGCATATTTTCGTTGAAAAAGATAACGCGGTTTTCGTCTTTACGAAATTCGGCTTTGTTAAAAGCATGTTCAAGCATTGTAAGATATTTCGAATTAAACGCCATACCTTGCGGCAATCCTTCAACCTGATAAGTTGAAGCTTGCGTTTCTTGTTCATGCGAAGAAACAACGTTTTCATCAAAATAAACAACGCCGTTTCGGCTAAAGTTTTCAATTGCATGAACCGCAGTAAAGAAACCTTCGGGCAAAGGCCAAGGGTTGCAATCTGCCGGAAAAATTGGTTGATAGTTCGGGAAGCGTTCGTTGAAAAGTTGCGTTTTAATAAATGAATTGTCTTCAAAGTAAAACGTTGCCGAAGAAGGCGAATAGCCAAAGCCTGCAAGCGGCTTACCGGCCTTGGCGATGGCTACCGCCGAAGCCTTGGGGATCAACAGGCCGGGCGGCAAGTCTAGGCCGTGCCAATACTCCAACAAGCCCGCGCCGTTGGTCGCTACGGCGCTTCCGGCCTGTAGCAGCACCCCGGCAAAGTGCGCTTGCTGCGCGCCGTCTGTAGCCAGCATAGACACGGCTTCGAAGGCCAGTTTAACCCGATCATCAATTGCCGCAATGCGTTCATCCGGGCCGCTTATATTAAGTTCGGCAAAATCTACGCAAGGAATTAGCGCCTTGAATACGCCCGACTTTACCGAAACAGTATTTGCCGAAAGCTGCGTAATATTCAGTTCTTCCCCACATTTCAACAAGGCTTCAACGAATTGAAGCGTATGCGGGCAGGCGGTTAAATCTTCTTCAACGGGGCAAGCCGCCGTAATAATGCCGTTGGAAGCTGCGGCCCAATGGCCGGAAATCATGCAATGTTGTTGCCCAATGGTTCCGGCTTTCTTTTGCGTTACGCTAATAAACTTCAATGCAGCTATTAGCGAAGCGGCGGCGCTAGGTTCACCCCGTTTAGACTTACGCGCCCTTGTCATTGTTGCCATGTTCATTCCTTTCCGCGTCAAGCTTGGAAATAGCCGCTTGAAGATAGTTTGCCATATCAAGGGCTTCTTCTAACGCATGTTGCAACCATTCGCGCAGCGAAAGCGGGTTATTGTCGGTTGTTACGCCATATTTTGCAAGCCCTACGATAGAACGTTGCAAAAGCATTTCGCGGTTCTTTTCAACGTTCGAATCTGGCGACACGCGCACCCCTTCCGGCTTTTTGCCGGGCCATTCGCAACCGGGTTTGCCGCAAAACGGCGTTCTAATATTTGGCGTACATTTGCACATTTTAAACCTTTTCAAAATTCGTATGATAACACTTCGGGAAATTTCTTGTTAGTCCATACGCGAAGCCTTGACGGCATACGCAATTCGCTAACACGTTGCAAAGCTTCGGCGGTTGTTTCTGGCGGTTCTTCGGCGTGTCTTTGCCGCCACCAATCGCGCGCCTTTTTCGCTGGCATTCCTTTATGTTCAAGGCAAATCCATTCGTTGAACATTTGAAAGCCGCAGAAGTACGAAACTTTAATTGAAGCTGGCGAACCTTCTTTTTCGTGCAAGTTGTAAAGAACACGTTGAACGGGGAAATATTCAACAACTGGCAAATCACTTCGCAGAAGTTGCGCTTCGCTTGCGGTTTCAAACAACTTCGTTTCAAACTTGAATTCAGCCCCGCAATTGACGCAATAGCGCGCGGCGGCATGGTTATAAACCCCGCAATGGTCGCAGATTCGAACGGGCACTTCGCCGGGGCCACCTTTGCCGGGCTTACGCGGCTTCACTGGATCATTGATAGGGCCAAGCCTTCGGGTATTACCTGCGAAATCAAGAACAAGGCAATTTTCCTTTTGCGTATCTGGCGAAGGGCGCGTTCCACGGCCTAGCATTTGCACCCAAAGCCCCGGCGACATAGTAGGCCGAAGCATTCCAATTAAATCAATCGGGGGATGGTCGAAGCCGGTTGTAAGCTTGTTGTTATTGACCAAAGCGCGAAGTTCGCCGCGTTTAAATGCTGCAATTCGGCTATCGTTTTCTGCGCCTGACAACTTCGAATGACTAGCAGCGGCAGGTATGCCGAAGCTTTGCAACATTGCCGAAACGTGTTCGCTATTTTCTACGCCGGAAGCAAAGATTAGCCAGCTACGGCGGTTATAGCCTTGTTCAACAATTTCTTTAACTGCGGCATATGTAATTTCGTCTTTATCAACTGCGTCTTGCAATTGCTTTCCGTTGAAATCGCCGCCCGACATGCTTATATTCGAAACGTCAATTTCCGTAAGCGTTCGCTTCGGAATAAGCGGCGCAAGATAACCTTCCGCAATCAATCGGTTAAAAGCTTCAATGCCTGTAATATCATAACAAACATCGGTAAATAAACCTTCATCGGTAAGCATACCTTGCTTTAAGCGATAAGGCGTTGCACTGAATCCGATAACCTTTAAATGCGGGTTAATCTTCTTCAATTCAGAAATAACATATTGATACGTTGTATCTTCGCTAGGGCTTAACAAATGGCATTCGTCAATAAGAATCAAATCGCGCCAGCCGAAATGCCGCAAATGCGGCGGCGTTGCTACGTCTGTTTCACTGCGCTTAATTGCCTTGGCTACAGATTGAACGCCGCCAAACACAATCGGCATAATCATATCGCGGCTTTTTAAGCCTGCGGAATAAATACCAATTGGCGCAGTAGGCCAAATTTTAATTAGCTTTTCGGCGTTTTGTTCAATAAGTTCTTTAACGTGCGTTAGCATCATAACGCGCTGATTCGGCCAATGTTCAAAAATGCGCCGAACGAAGTTACCAATAACAACGCTTTTGCCTGTTCCGGTAGGCATTGCAACAATCGGATTACCGATATTGCCTTGCCGGAAATATTCATAAATGGCAAATTCGGCTTCGGACTGATACCAACGTTCGGCAAACATTACTTGTCACTTCCTGTAATTGGGTTCCAACTATCGCAGCCGGTGCGGGCTTCGATAAATTCGCGCGGTATGTTGCTATTGTGGGCAGGCAAGGAACAAAACCATTCGCCATTTTCAACCGGGATTGCATAGGAACAGCTACGGCAATTCTTTTCCGGTTTTTTATTACCGTGGCAAAGTTCCTTCATATCGCACCAACTGCAATCTTTAAAGGTTGCGTTGTTGGATAGTCGCGCTGGCGGTTCTTTCGAAAAAATGATTTGTTCCGCTTTCAATTCCATTTGTTGCCCTAGCTTATGATCCAGCGGCACAACTTCAACATGCAAGCTATCATCGTTCTTATTGATGTTCAAATAAAGAACGTAGCGGAAATTATACTTGTAACCATATGTTGAAGTTTGCGCGAAATGCTGCGGCTTGGCAACTGCCATACCATCGGCGTTAAGCTTGTTGAAACCTTGGCCGGTGCCATTGGTTTTAAACTCCAACAAAACAGGTTCTTCAATGCCGTATTGCGGCGGAAGCTTTGCGATACCATCAAGCGATCCGCCGAAATGGCCTTGCGCCCCGCTAATCTTCCATTGGCTTTTTCCGTCTTGTTGGAATTCCCAAACTTCGCAGCCGATACCGCGCAGCCATTCAACAAAACGTTCTTCTTCACGGTGCCCACGATTGAACAAACGTTGTTGCCGTCCATCGTGTTTTTTATGAAAACACCAACGGAAAATATACCAAAGATAACGCTTGCAATCGTGCCCGATTAAAGACGCGCCCAAATGCCAGCGCGGCCCGCCGTCATATTCGGTAGAACAATAATTATCAATGTCTTCAAGAACACGTTTAGCCAGTGCCTTAGCTACGCCGGGCGCGGCTAAATCAACTGCCTGTTTTCCGCAATCGGATTCGCTTTTTTTCGTATTCGCGTTGTCTTGTTCGGGTTGCATCGCGTCTTTCCTTTCGCCGGGCCGCGATATGTTCGCGTTCCGAAAAATATACGGTTGAAACTTTGATAGTTGTTCTAAGCTGTTTCTTTGTTAGCCAAGAAATATGACAACTATCAAACGGAATTCCTAGTTCTTCTGCTAGCCAACGATAAGCCATTGAACGCGAAAATAAACCTTCGCGCCAAAGTCTATCGAAAGCAACATGCGCTTCTTTGCGCAATTGGCGCGTTTGTCTATCCGCCATTCGTCCAAGCGGAAGAAAGGTGTTCGGATGGCAACCAACAGTAGAATTACAGTCGGTGCAACGATAAACATACGGCCATTTTCCTAACTGCCTTCCGTAAATCTTTTCGTTGGTTATTAATTCAACGTTAGAACTTCGGCAATTGTCGCAGTTGGAAGGCGGCGGTAAAGCGTTTTCTATTCCCGCCATTCTTGCTAAACCCCATTCAACAACCCTTGTAAAAACCGGGGCCGAAGCCCCGGCTATAACTACGGCTTAACGTTGGCCCCAAGGCGGGTTAGCGCCTGCGGGGGCTGCGCCCTGTTGCCAGCCAGCGGCGGCGGGTTGCTGTGCGGGCGGCTGTTGGGCCGGGGCTTGCTGATTACCCCATGCAGGCGCACCAGCGGGGGCCGCTGCGGGCTGTTGGGCGGGCTGCTGACCCCAAGCCGGGGCGTTACCTTGCGGCGCAGCCTGCGGGGTTTGCTGCTGGCCTGCCGGTGCGCCCCAAGCGGCTTGTGCGGGCGGCTGTTGGGGTTGTTGCTGCGGCTGCTGTTGGGCGAAGCCTTGCGGGGCGGCTGCGGCGGGTTGCGCCGGGGCGTGGCCTTGGCCCGCCTTGCCCGGTTCGTTGCCGTTAATGTCAAACACCTTCTTAACTTCGGTATATTGCGCATCGTTCTTTTGTGGGCCAACTTCCACAATAAACGGGATGTTATGCAATTGCGCCGAATCTTGCAGCATGAATACGCCGGTAACGTGGCAAACTGCGGAAAGCTGACGATGCGCAATTTCAACAGTTTGTTGATTGCTATGATAAAGATTCAGACGATACGCGCCAACGGTGCCGGTTTGCGGGCCGTCAATAATCTTCAAGTTAAGTTGAAGATAACCGCCGTTGTTTTCCTTGTTCGGCTTAACTTCGGAAGAATCAACAATTACCGGATGCTTACCAATCGGCAAACCGCCTACGCCCTGCGTAGGATCGAATTGTTGTGCGTTAAAAGCTTGGATCAATTGAGCCATGTTAATTCACCTTTTGCAAAAGTTCCGGCAATTGACGGCCTGCCGGATATGCCGTTTCTTTGGTGCCCGCAATCGGATTCGAACCGATACGCCCGAAAGCGACAGATTTTAAGTCTGTTGTGTCTACCTGTTCCACCATGCGGGCAAATTCGTTAAGACATTGCTTTATTAAACAGCGCCGTTAAATCCGGCGGTTCAAGTTCGGCCAATCGCCCCGAACGATCCCGCGCCATTATATCAAACGTTTCCGCAGTTCGGATAGCTACAACGGGTTTAGCTTGGCCCGGAATGTTCGCTTGTCCAATGTGCAAAATTTCATCGTACATATGCGGAATTTTTACGTTCAAATCTTGGCCGGGAAAATACGGCTTCTTACGCATTATACCGCCTTCATCGGCTACGGCTTGCTTACCTATCAAATAAATATGCTTTTGCGGCAGGTAATAAAGCGCATTTACAATTTCCATAACGCGGCGTGACATTTCGCCATAAGCGCGCCTTCCGTCTTTGTTTCGCTTCAATTCTTCGGTAAGGATAATTTCGGCAAGCTGCGAAATTGAATCAATGCCTACAGTATCGAAGTTACGCGCTTCGTTGGAAGTGAAAAGCCATTTAAAGAATTCATCAATCTTCGGCGCATCGTATGCTTCCCATGCCGGAACGTTCGAAGTTCGCATAGACAACATGCCGGGTTCAACGACACAAAGAACCGGGCGCGGCGCGGTGTTAATCATCGGCGTTTTGCCGGTGCCCGGCCCGCCGTAGGCCAACGCCTTAACGCCGAAGCGTTGCGCCAGTTGGGAAGCTGGCTTTAGTTGGTTTATGTTCATGCTTCCACCTTGTAAAAACGTTCGAATGCTTCGCATGTATGCGGAACAACTTTGCGAAGTTCATTATACACGCTTTTAGCTACTTCGATACATTCTTTTTGGGTTCCGTTGCCTGTTCGAAGTTCGCAGAAGTGAAGCCAGTTGCGAATGTATCCGTTAAAGAACATTAGCGTAGGGGTGTTGCCTTCTGGCATGATTGCGCGCGCAACTTCCTTTGCAATACCGCGCTTCAATGCTTCGTCATAGATACGAACGACATTGTTCCAGTTTTCGGCCTGCGCTGCAAGCCACCAATTCGCCAATTCTTCGTTATCGGTTTCAAAAGAATTTTGCCGGTTCTTCAAGTCTTGCAAACGTGCTTCGCGAAAAATCGGCCCGCCAAGTTTGCGAACATCGGCGTAACGTTGCGAAAATTCTTGCGGTTTAAGTTGGTGCCGCAAAATTTGCCGCCCAATATCGCGCGTAGTTACGAAGCCTACGCACATATTAACCATTTCGAACGGCGACCAATGACGCTCGCGGATTAGATAGCCAATCAAATTGACAGGATTGTTACCGATGTTTTCGGGCGCAGATACGCGCGCCATATCGGCAATAAGTTGATCTGCGTTCGGCGTTGCCCAAACGATTTGCACCTTTGCGTTTTTGAAGTCAAGATTGAACATTGTTTTCTTCCTTTCGAACTTCGGTTTGCTTTTTGTGGGCACTACACATAGCGACAAGCGAAGTTTTCCATTGCCGCCAGAATTTCAAAGCGCCGAAATCCATTTTAACAATTTCTTCATCGGTGAAATTAGCCCATTCTTCATGCGTATAACGTTGGCAACCAATACGCATGAAACCATCGCTAATTAAAACGAACCATTTAAGTCCATTTACTTGCAAAGGTGTTTGTGAAAGCTTTTCCCCGTCAAGATCAGCGCCGCGAAGATAAGCGCCGCGAAGATCAGCGCCGCGAAGATCAGCGCCGTAAAGATTAGCGCCGTAAAGATTAGCGCCGCGAAGATCAGCGCCGCGAAGATCAGCGCCGCGAAGATAAGCGCCGTAAAGATTAGCGCCGTAAAGATCAGCGCCGCGAAGATCAGCGCCGCGAAGATCAGCGCCGCGAAGATAAGCGCCGTAAAGATTAGCGCCGCGAAGATCAGCGCCGTAAAGATTAGCGCGGGCTTTTACCGCAGCTTCAAGCGTAATTTTTACGCTGTTTTCTTCGGCTTCGAATTCAAATAGGATAGAAGCCGAAAAACGAGACTTGATAGACAATTTCATTTTACATTCTCCAAAGTTGTTCAAGTGCGACAAAGCTACTTTAAATAACTTTGTCGCCACTGTCAAGTTTTATTTGGACTTCGGCGCAACAAGTTCAAGCGAAGGCGTAGATTCCTTCGTAACTAGAACTTCGTTGATGATCTTTTTAAACTTGTCGTCAAGCTTCTTATATTCAGAAACCGAAAGTTCAGGCTTCCAACGAACAAGACGTTCCGCGATAAACTGCCCTTCCGGCCCGGCCTTTTCCAGCTTCGAAAGCGCCTTATCTACGCCGTCTTCGGCATTGTTCAAGGTATAAGAAATTTTGAAAACGGCTTTAAGTTTGTAGCCGTTGCCAAGTTCAACATTTTCCGTACCTTCGCGCAGTGCTTCGGGGTTGAAGCCGTAGCATTCGGAAAGAACTTCTTTGCGCAACGCGGCTTCGGCATCCTTTGCGGCGGCAAGCGCCTTAACGCTATCTTGCCAAGCAAGAATTTTTGCATCGCGCGTTGCAGTGTCATTAAACGACATGGCTTCTATCCTTTCAGGGTTGTTACCGCCGCGAAGTGCGGCGGCTTGATTCGAACTATACGACAACTACGAAGCGTTGTCAAGCGGCTTCGTTAGAAAAGTTCTTTTCGAGAATAGAACGTTCGGCACTAAGATTGCGGTTCAGTGCGTCAAATTCGCTAAACTTTTCGCCGTAACGCTTGCGAAGCTTCGCAATGTTCTTACGCTGCGCATCTTCGAACGTGAAGCCGCTTGCCTTCGCCAGAAGTGCGAAGTACCAAAAAGCATCGCCGGTTTCTTCGTCAAGATTGACGCTATCAAACGGCTTACCTTCAATGACGGTTGCAAACAAAAGTTCCAAAAGTTCGCCAGTTTCGGTAGCTGCGCCGATGATCCCATGAATGATATTAGCGGCACGTTCGCTATCTTCATCGCGGCAATTGTTCGCAATCCAGATAGGAAAGCCCGCGCAATTGTCTTCGCTTTCAGGCAGGCCAAGCGGCTTACCGTAAAACAATGCCTTCTTTACTTTGTCAAGTTCGGCAAGCGCGCGGATAGCTTCGCTAAGAACTTTCTTCATATGTTCAAACGGGATTCGTTCGCCGTAGAACGAACTTGAAGCGGTAACGTGCGCTTGTGCGATGTAGTCAAAATGCGACACTTCAACGCTTTTTTCATGGCCTTGCATGGTGCGGTTCCTTTCTATGGTAGTAGGCAACTGCCCTACTTCGTGTAGGACAGGTACAGATTCTACGGTAAAATTTTCTCGCCAGCAAGAAAATTTTGCGGTAAGATACGGCTTATCATGTACCCGAAGCGGCGAAGCTATGACGAACAACAGCGAACTTAGTTGGCGCGATCAAGTGCGCGAACAGCTAAACAACCGCCCCGCAACATTGAAGATTGAAGATTTAGCCGAAGCTATTAACGTTTCGGAAACTTGGCTTCGTCTTTTTGCGCGCGGCAAGATTCCAAATCCCGGCGTTATGACGGTAGAAGCACTATCGAAATATCTAACCAATTACAATAAGAAGGGGTAAGCGTAGTGTTTCAGAATATTCCGCATGAAATGCGCGGCTACCCACATTGGGTATGCTGGCGCTACGAAGATACAGATTCGAAGAAGCCAACGAAAGTACCTTACAACCCGCGTACCGGAACGCTTGCCAGCGTAACCGATCCGAATACATGGGCGACTTTCGAAGACGCTTGCAAGATTGCTACCGAAACAAATTGGTATAGCGGAATAGGCTTCGTGCTTACCGATGCTGACCCTTTCGCGTTTATTGATTTGGACGATACGAAAGGCGATCAACAGGCATTTGATAGGCAGTTGCAAATTTACAACGAATTTAATTCGTATGCGGAACGTTCGCCTTCTGGCAACGGCCTTCATATCATCGTTAAAGGCAAGTTGGAAAGCGGGCGGCGCAGAAGCTTCATTGAAGTTTATTCATCGCAACGTTATATGACTATGACGGGCGATGTTTTCCGCCCTTCGCCTATAAACGATTGCAACGAACTTTTAAACGTGCTTTGGGCGCAAATGGGTTCCGGTTCGGTTGCCGCCGCAGTGTATGCAGGCGTTGCCGAAGAAAAGGAAACAGACGCGCAAATTATCGAAAAGGCCAGCAACGCGGCTAACGGTGAAAAGTTCGTAGCTTTGCTGCGCGGCAATTGGCAGGATTACTACCCTAGCCAATCCGAAGCCGATTTTGCCTTAGTTGATATTGTCGCGTTCTACACGCAAAACCGGGCGCAGATTGCCCGAATTTTTCGAAATAGCGGATTAGGCCAACGCGATAAAGCGAAGCGTTCCGATTACGTTAATTACATGCTGAATAAGTGTTTCGATAGGATGTTGCCGCCCGTTGATATTGACGGATTGCAAAACCAACTTAACGAAGCATTAGCAAAGCGCGCCCGCGAAGAAGCCGCCGCAAAAGTTCCCCAAAGTCAAACAAACGTTGTTCCAATTCGCCCGCAACTTGAAGTAGAAGTTCCAAAGGCTTCGAACGATGTTTATTCGGTGCCGCCCGGCCTTGTTGGGCGCATTGCGCAGTTCATCTACGCCCAAGCCCCGCGCCCGGTGCCAGAAATCGCGCTTGCCGGTGCGCTCGGCCTTGTAGCGGGTATTGTGGGCAGAAGTTACAACATTTCGGGCACCGGCCTTAATCAATACGTTCTTCTTCTGGCCCCTACGGGAACCGGCAAAGAAGCGATTGCATCCGGCATTGATAAGCTAATGGCTGCGGTAATTAAAACCGTTCCCGCCGCTGTTGATTTTATCGGCCCCGGTGAAATCGCTTCTAGCCAAGCTTTGATTAAATATATGTCAAAGCAAGCGGTTAGTTTCGTCAGTCTTGCCGGTGAATTCGGCCTAGCCCTACAACAAATGGGCGCGGTAAATGCCCCTTCGCATTTGCTAGGCTTGCGCCGTATGTTGTTGGACTTATACAACAAAAGCGGCGAAGGTAAAGTTCTTCGGCCTTCTATCTATTCCGACAGGGAAAAGAACACGGCGGCAGTTACGGCCCCGGCCTTTACGTTGCTTGGCGAATCAACGCCGGAAAAGTTCTACGAAGCCTTGCATGAAGGCATGATTTACGAAGGTTTGTTGCCGCGCTTCACTACGATTGAATATCGCGGCGAACGGCCCCCGCTGAATACGAACCACATTCACGCGCAACCGTCTTTCGATGTTATCGAACAGCTTGCAACGCTTGCGGCGCATTCGTTGATGTTGAACAGCCAGCATAAAGCGATTCACGTTCAATATGCGGCAGGCGCTAAAGATATGTTCGATCAATTCGACGTTCATTGCGATATGCAAATTAATAGCAGCCCGAATGAAGTACGCCGCCACCTTTGGAACCGTGCCCACATTAAGGCGCTAAAGCTTGCGGCTTTGGTTGCTGTTGGTTGCAACCCTTACGATCCGGCCATTACAACGGAAATAGCGCAATGGGCTATGAACATCATTACGGCAGACGTTAAGAACTTGTTGAAGCGTTTTGACAATGGGGAAATTGGCGTTGATAACGATGAAAATAAACAACTTGTTGAAATTATCAAGACTGTTAAACAATACGTTACCGGAACTTGGCACGAAGTTTCAAAGTATGCAGGCGAAGGCAACAGCAACTTGCATAGCGCGCGCATTGTGCCTTATAGCTTCGTTCAACGAAAGAATGCTTCGGTTGCAGTCTTCCGCAAGGATCGTATCGGTTCAACCGGCGCAATCAAACGGGCATTGAAGACGCTTTGCGAACGCGGCGATTTGCAGGAAGTTAGCCGGGCTACTATGTCAAAAGATTACGGCACTTCGGCAGTTTGCTACATGATTAGCAATATGAAAGCGTTTGGACTGTGAAAGAACTTAGCATTCTTGACTTCGCTTTAGGTTTGGCGTTGCTGTATCACTTTGGCGCAGACGGCAAGGAACTTCGGAACTTTGCCAAGCGCGTTCGAAGCAAGGTTGAATTGCAGTACAGGCCGCTTTGTGATTGCGTCATAAATTCGAAAGATAGGCGCGAATATGTGCGGCAGTTCTTGCGCAACTTGGAACTTTAAACTTCGCCCGGTTCGCCGGGCTTTTTGTTGCCTGTTGCTTTAGAGTGTTAGACGTTAGATATAACAGCGCATAACGGGCGAATAATAGCCAAGTTGTTGATTCGTAAGGCGATATAGCAATTTAGCAAAATATAATAGGCTTGGTAGTGTTCTCTAATCTAAGGCTGTTTGTAGTAGGGTGGAAAGGCGTTCAGCGTGTCCAAACACCCTTATATTAGAAATATGAAATTAACTATTATATTATATTATATTATTATTAATCTATATGAATCATAGACTTACAGCACTTTGGAACCATCAAACCGGGATAATGTATAATTTTTAAGCTTCTAACGCTTGACAAGTGCGCGCACTTGCGCTACTATTGACGAACCTAAACGAATTTTGAAAGGAAATGCAATGGAAGACGAAACCAACAATGAACCGCAATGGCTTGATCCTTCGCCAGTTGGTAGCGAATATACGAAGCATGAACAAGCAATGCGCCTTTGCCGTAGCGTTCCTGTTGATAAGGCGTTTGCGCTTGCGCCCGGCTTCAACGTGGGAATGCTGCGCAGGATTGCCGAAGGCTACAAGCCTAAGAAGATTGTTGTTATTGAACATGGCGAAATTGGGTTTGAAGTTCGCCGCCTTGGCGACAATGCAGACACAAAACTTTTTTATGAAAGCATTGTTCCAGCAAGTGTTATAGAAGGTAAACAATCTAAGAATAAAAAAGAAGAAATTTGCCGCATTCTTCGTTCAATGTTTGAAGCAACAGACGAACAGCTTTTGAAGTACGATCAACAAGCGTTGCCAGCAAGAAACGCCGGTTGCATTTCCTATACTTATATCAACAGGCGAACCGCTGCGCTTGCTGCATTTAAGAACGATGCTCAAGGTTCAACAGATGCAATTAAAGCAACGCTTGATGAAATGGAAAACGAAGGTTTTGTTCGTAAGCTTTCAGAAGACGAAAGTAAAGAACTGTTTGGTTCTAGCGCCGTGTTCTATCGCGTGAATCGGGGTGTGCTATGAAGTTCTATCGAACACAAATCGGCAACCTTGTTCCAGCAATCCAAGCGGCGGCAATTGAAGGCTTTGCGCTTCGTTGCGTTGCAGCCGGTTCATTGTGGGCAACGTTCGAACTTACAGCCGAAGAAGTAGCGAAGTTGCAACAGCACAAAATTTTTCTTGAAGAAGACAAATAACGCTTGACAACGTAGCTTGATCGTATAGAATACGAAACATCAACAACGAAAGGGGTTAAACAATGTGCATCGTATGTAAAACAAAAGAACTTGCAGTTTTGCAGGTTGAAATCGTTGAAGCTTTGGCCGAAACGGTAGGCGAACTGTTGGCCGTGCTTGACCGGCTGAAGGCAACCGGCTTTGCCCTTGGCGACAAGGAAGCGGCGGCTATGGCGCGCGCCGTGGCCTTGCTGCGGGCCGATGATGCCCCGCAAGCCGATAGCCCCGCCAGCGGCCCGGCAAACGCACCGGAAGGCGTACCGCCCGCGCTATGGGCCAGCCTGCCGCCTGACGTTCAAGCGCAGCTTGCGGAAGCTGTAGCACTTGGCGCAAAGGTTGAAATCGTATCGGCTTCGGATATGATGAACGAACTTAACAACGCAACCAAACATTGAAAGGAACGCGCATGGCAGACATAGCAGACGTAACCGGCGAACGTATGGAAGTACAGGAAGCCGCAGACTTGGCAGAAATAAGACGCAAGGCCGCAGAAATGCCGAAAGGTGAAGCGGGTTATTGCGACTTGTGCGGCGAATTTTCTTGGCGTTTAGTTGGCAAAGCTTGCGCGCCATGCCGCGATAAGTACAAATTGCCGTAAGGGGTTGCAATGATCGAACTTACCGACACTGACCGCATTAACGCTATTGCCGATGAAGGCTTTAGCGTTGCTTGCGAAGCCGAACGAACCGCCGAAGGCTGGCGCGAAACGTGGCATTGTTCATACAAACTTGAAGAAAAGTTTAGCGGAGAAAGCTTGCGCGAAGCTATGGACAAAGCTATAATTGCTTATCGCAACGAACAATCGAAAGGGGTTCAAAATGAATTGCTGTAATGGCAACTGCAATCAAGGCCGGAACTGTCCGAACCGAAAACCCGCAGTTATTGACGTTCCATTTAAGGGAGTCAAGCGTTCGTTTTTGTCGCGCATTCCAACTATTGTTAAGGCTGCATTTTTGGCCGCGATTTGGTTTGGAATTACAAACGGCATTTTCAAATGAAGCCGGAAGACTTAGCGAAATCAGGAAGCGAAGCCGCGCACCAAACGGCGTTATTCGCATGGGCCGCGTTGCAGTTGCAACGATGGCCCGAACTTCGTTGGTTGCACCATATACCGAACGGCGGTAGCCGTGGCGATACGGCGCAAGGTCGGCAGATTCGAGGGGCGCAGCTAAAGGCGCAAGGCGTTAGAACTGGCGTAGCTGATTTGTGTTTGCCAGTTAAGCGCGGCGCATACAGCGGGCTTTATATTGAAATGAAGAAACCAGCGGAAAAGCCAAAGCGCGAAGGTTCTAAAGGCGGCGTATCGGATGAACAAGCCGAATTCGGGGCGTTTGTCAAGTCGCAGGGCTTCGGCTGGATTGTCTGTTATAGTTGGGAAGAAGCGGCAAAGGTTTTAGAACAATATTTGACGCATCAATAAAACGAAAGGCGGTGCAACATGGTAGCAACTTACAGCGAACTTACAAAGCTTAAACATGCAAAAGCTATCGCAAAAGAAGGCGGTTGCTTTATCGTAGAACGTGGCAACTACGATAACAAAGAATTCATTTTGTACCGCGAAAACAAATACGGGCCGAACATTCGCATAGGCAAGCGTTCAACCATTGACGGCATTTTATCGTTAGTGAAGAAAGCAACAGCAACCGAAAAAGCTTGACACGTTCGAAGTTTTATCGTATAGTTCGTACATGCCTAACGAATTGGAGTAACGAACATGCAAGCCGAAGTTAAAGTTCTTGGCGGGTTGTCGATAACGGTTAAATTTACCGCTTGCGCTGCGGAACCTGACGTTGGCATTATGTCGGATTACTTCGAAGATTGGTCAATTGTCGAAATTGCGGGCCGTCCATTGCGCAAGAAAGAATCGGCGGATTGGCTTTACAAACGCTTGACGAAACGCGATGAAGAAACTATAAACGAAGCTTGTTATTCTGCAATGGAAGATGCAAGACATGATTACTACGAAGATTGAATGCCCGGTTTGCCGTGGTGTTTGCGGGGTTGAAGTAGCGCCCGGCGATTGGTTCGATTGCGACTTTTGCAACGCAACCGGCGAAGTAGCTAAAGGGCATGTTGCCTACATGCAGCGCAGCCAGCTAATGAAATGGGATAGGCGCTTTATCGAAATGGCCGAACATATTGCTACATGGTCAAAGGGGCCGCGTAAGCGTATCGGCGCTGTTATCGTGCGCCCGGATCGTTCGATTGCTTCGCTTGGCTACAATGGCCCGCCGCGCGGCTATGACGATGCCGCGTTTTTACGCATGTCGCGCGATGAACAACACGCCGTAGTTATTCACGCTGAAATAAACGCCATTGAACAACGGCACGAAGCCGAAGATTTGGCAGGCTATGCGCTTTTCGTTTCGCCGCTGTTCCCTTGCCACCGATGCGCGGCCCGCATCATTGAAGCCGGGATAACGCGCGTTGTTGCCTACTGTGGGCACATATCGCCAGATTGGCGCGCGTCTTCTGCCGAAGCTGAAAAGCTGTTTGTAGAAGCTGGCGTAAGTTGTGTTTTTCTTACAGATTGAAAGGGGTTATCGTGAAGCTTGCAAACTTTAAAATCGCTGCTATCATCGCCGTTCTACTTCTGGCGTTTGGCATTGTCGGGCACTTTGACGCGGAAGACGAAGAAGCGCAAGGCATTTTGTATTGTGAAAACGTGAAGGCTGGAATTTGGCCGGACTACGAAGGCACTTACAAAAAATTTTGCAAAAAATCTTCGGCGCAACGCTTGACAAGTTCGAAATAAGGCGTAGAATTCAAAGCGTACCAAGTCGGTGCAATCAACCAACTGAAAGGAAATCGCAAAATGGCTACCGCGTCTAAGAAGGCTTCCCGCAAGACTGCCGCCGCCGTTGCTGTTGCCGAAGTCGGCAATGTGACGATGGAACAAATTGTTGAAGCCACCCTTTACCAATCGAAGGGCTTTGTTTATACTAGCCCCGCGATTCATACCCCGTTGATTGAAGCGGGTTTGGTCGAAGTTAATCCTACCATGTCCAACGAAGCGGGCGAACTTGCTACCCGCGCAACTGAAAAAGGAATTGCTACCGTGTCCAAGAACGATACCCAAGAAATCGCAGCCGTTGCCGCTGTTGAAACCGCCCCCGCTGCAAAGTCGGGTTTCGTAATCGAAGCGAACATTCCTGTTCCTTCCATTTCTGGCCGTGGTCGCACTGGCACTACTTATCCTTTCGATAAGATGGATGTTGGTCAATCCTTCTTCGTTGCCAATGACGAAAGCAAGCCGAATGCCGCTAAGTCGCTGGCTTCTACCGTGTCTTCGGCTACCGCCCGTTATGCGGAAGTTGTGCCCGGCGAATTCAAGACAAACAAGAAGGGCGAACAAGTGCCGGTTACGCGCGAAACTCGCAAGTTCATTGTTCGCAGCGTTGAAGAAAACGGCGTGAAGGGTGCCCGCGTTTGGCGCACTGCCTAAGCGGTAAAACTGCAACATTCGGGAAGCCCGCCTTGTGCGGGCTTTTCTTTTGCCTATAAGTTCGGTTATACTTCGCCCCATTGCTGTTTTCTTTCTTTGCGGGGCTAAATAAAAATGTCTAACGAACTTCAATGGTTAATTGCCGAAGCAATTGCATTAATTGGTTTAATAGGCGGAATAATTGCGCGGGATCGTCAGTTAATGAATACAATTAATAGCGGCGATGAAAAGTTGCATGATCGTATTACAAAGGTTCAATCGGAATATGTTAGGCGCGATGATTTAAACGGCCATATTCAAAGTATTGAAAATAGCGTTAATCAAATGCGCGAAGAACAGCGCGAAACAAACCGCCGAATTGATGCCCTTTTAACTACGCTTACTAAAAAGGATTAATTATGAAACTTCAACTTGTTGAAGACTGGCGCAAGGCTTGGAAATGGTTTAGCGTTAATGCCATGATTCTAGCCGCAGCTATTCAAGGCGCTTGGCTGCAAATTCCCGAAGATATGAAAGCGCAAATTCCGCCGCCGCTTGTGCAGTATGCAACTATTGCGCTTTTGGTTTTTGGCGTAGTTGGTCGCCTGATTAAGCAAGGTAAAGAAGAAGGGGTTGAAGATGATAAACAGCCGAAGCCTTGATGATCTTTTGCCGCAAGTTAAGCCGCTTGCAGAAAAATTTATTGCGCGTTGCAAAGAAGAAGGTATTGAACTTCTTATTACTTCAACGTACCGCGATAAAGAAAGCCAAGCCGCATTATTCGCCCAAGGTCGCACCGCACCCGGCAAGATTGTTACCAATGCGCGCCCCGGTCAATCGTTCCATAATTGGCGCGTAGCATTTGACGTAGTGCCGCTGCGCAATGGAAAACCTGTTTGGGGAACTGCGAACGAAGATGCTGTTTTGTGGAAGCGCATCGGGGCAATTGGCGTTGAATGCGGGCTTGAATGGGCGGGCAATTGGCGAACCTTTAAAGAATTCCCGCATTTCCAATTTACCGGGGGTTTGACGCTGGCAGACTTCCAAGCCGGTAAGGTGTTGGCATGACTTGGGGCGCAATCCTGCGGCAACTGCTGGCCGATCCCCTAGCATGGCTGTTCGCGGCTATTGTGGGCATTGCCGGGGCTACAGGCGGTTATTTTTACGGCCAGCATACCGAAGCTACCGCTAACGAAGCAAAGCAAAGCAAGGCGCTTGCCGAAGCTTTACAACGCGCTAGAATCGCAGAAGCCAAGATTGCAACCGAAGTTCAAGGGGTATCAAATGACTACGAAGTTAAAATTTCGAATCTTAATCGCACTGTTGCCGCTGCTAATGCTGAACTTGGCCGGTTGCGCGTCAAACCCCGTTGCAGTATGCCCACAAGTGCCGCCAGCCCCGGCGAATCTAATGCAGCCGCCGAAGGACAAAGCAGCGGGGATCGAACGGGCGAAATCAATCTTGATGGAATTGCAGGAAAAATTATCGAATTAGGCGGCGATTTAGACGCGGCTAATATTCGAATTACTGGCCTTCAAGATTTGGTTTCTAAATACGAAAAAGCTTGCAAGGTAGATTTACCTTGATAACAGCCGCTTAGACGGTTTATCATTGCGATATGAACGCTAGCCAATGGACAACAACGCTACCGCAGCAACAGCAAACGCAACCGGCAGACGAAGCCGAACACAAAACCGCGTTTGCCGTTGAACTGCTAAAATCGCCCGCCGATCCTTTCCGCGCGGCGTTGGCTGTTTTCGCGTCTAATACAAACCGTGCGCTATGGGTTGCGAACCATTGGCCGAATGATAGCTTCGTAAAAGAAGAAATGCAACGATTGAAGGAAGAAAGCGGCGAATTGTCGTTTCTACCTTCGAAAGCGGATTTAGCGCGCAGCCTTTGGGAACGGGCGCATTCCGAACGCACTTCCAACGATGATTTTACGAAGATGGCGCGACTATATGCCGAAATAATGGACTTCGTGCCGAAGGTTTCGAAGATTGATGCCAACGTTAAAAATTCGTCAGTTGTTCAAGTTGTAGCTACGCCAATGGATGAACAGTTATGAAATTAACTATCGCTGGCAAATTCTGGCTTTGTTACGCCGCCCTTTTAGTTGGCGGCGTTTGTCTTTGGATATTTTAAATGAAAAATAGAATAAAGCTTAAAGCGCAAGAAAAGTTGCTTCGTTACGTTCGTACAAGATATGAATTAATTAAGCCTGAACCTACGCTTGGCTTATTCAATTTTCGTTGCTTTGAAAATTCTGTTGAATACGTCAGACGTTATCCAGAATTGGAAGTTTGCGAAGTTATCCTTGTCGATAATGGGGAACCGATACTTCATTATTTAAACTACGATCCAGCAAACGGCAAATATCTTGAAACTACTTTAGGATGGCGCGCGGATTATTTGGAATATTATTTGATTCGCAAAATTCATAAAGAAGATCAAAGATATATTCATAACGAATTCGAACGCGCTTTGCAATCTTGGAAAGAACAGTTTTTAGGATGGTTCGGCGCTAAGATTCTGCGCATTGATAGGATTTTATAACCGTGAAACTTACGGCAAAACAACTTGAAGCACAAGCCGTAATTGCGGGGCTTGCAACTTATATTATGCTGTTCGGCGGTAGCCGTAGCGGCAAAACGTTTTTGCACGTTCGCAACGTTGTTATGCGCGCCCTGAAAGCGCCGGGTTCGCGTCATTGCATTTTGCGCTTTCGGTTTAACCATATTAAATCGTCTATTATCTTCGATACCTTTCCAAAGGTTATGAAGACGGCGTTTCCTGATGTTGAATGGAAGCTAAATAAATCCGATTGGTTCGTTACCCTTCCGAATGGTTCGGAAATTTGGTTTGGCGGTTTGGATGATAAAGAACGAACCGAAAAAATCTTAGGTAACGAATATGCTACGATTTACCTAAACGAATGTTCGCAAATTAGTTGGCTTGCTGTTGGTATGGTTATTACCCGGCTTGCCCAACTGGCTACGCAAAATATTCTAGGCCGTGAAATTTCGCAATTGAAGCCGCGAATTTATTTCGATTGCAACCCGCCCAATAAGTTGCATTGGACTTATCTTCTATTCGTTAAAAAGGTTGATCCAGACACTAAGCAACCTTTGCGCGATCCTGAAAACTACGTTGCCTTCAAGATGAATCCGAAGGACAATGCCGAAAATCTTAGCGCCGGTTATCTTGAAACGCTGGAAGGGCTTTCGGCGCGTCTTCGCAAACGCTTCTTAGAAGGCGACTTTGCAGACGCTAACCCGAACGGCTTGTTTAGCGATGAAACTATTGATAAATGGCGCGTTATTGATTCGGTTGTTCCTGAATTTGTGCGCGTTGTTGTTGCCGTTGATCCTTCCGGCAGTGACGATACAGACAACGCTGAAAACGATGCAATCGGTATTGTTGTTGTTGGCCTTGGCGTTGATGGCAATTGTTACGTTTTGGAAGATTGCACGGTTAAGGCTGGCCCGGCTGTTTGGGGCCGCGTTGTAACTACGGCGTTTGACCGACACGAAGCGGATATTGTAGTTGGTGAAACCAACTACGGCGGCGCGATGGTTAAACACGTTATCCAAACTTCGCGCCCGCGAACGCCTTTCACTGCCGTTACGGCCAGCCGTGGCAAGACTGTTCGGGCCGAACCTATTTCCGCACTGTACGAAGAAGGCAAAGTTCGCCATGTCGGGTACTTCCGCGAAATGGAAGAAGAACTTTCGGGCTTTTCTACTGTGGGCTACCTTGGCGATAAAAGCCCGAACCGCGCCGATGCGTTAATATGGGGGCTTACGGCGTTGTTCCCCGGTGCAACTCAAAAACAGCAAAAGCCCGTTACTAACGTAGCGGTTCCGACAATTAACCATTTTGGAAGGCGATAAATCATGGCGCGCAAATCTAAAGACGAAGTTTTAGCCGATGTTTTGCAAGATGCAAAAGGCAAGTTTGATAAAATTCAAAGCGCAATGCGCAACGAACGGTTGCAATGCCTACAGGATAGGCGCTTTTATTCGCTAGCCGGGGCGCAATGGGAAGGGCCGTTAGGCTTGCAGTTTGAAAACAAACCGAAATTTGAAGTTAATAAGATTCACCTTGCAGTTATTCGAATTATTAATGAATATCGGAACAATCGAATTTCAGTTTCGTTTGTTCCTAAAGATGGTAGTAAATCGGATAAGCTTTCGGATACTTGCCAAGGGCTTTATCGTGCCGATGAACAAGATTCTTGCGCCGAAGAAGCTTATGATAACGCATTTGAAGAAGCCGTAGGCGGCGGCTTTGGTGCATGGCGTTTGCGCGCAGATTACGAAGACGAAGAAGACGAAGAAGACGAACGCCAGCGAATCCGCATCGAACCTATTTTTGATGCCGATTCTTCCGTTTTCTTTGACTTAAACGCAAAGCGGCAAGATAAGGCCGATGCGAAGTATTGCTTCGTTTTAACGTCAATGCCGCGCGGCGAATACGAAGAAGAATACAACGATGATCCGGCAAGCTGGCCGAAGGTCGTTCATCAATTCGAATTCGATTGGCTTACGCCTGACGTTGTTTATATCGCAGAATATTACAAGATTGAACAAACTAGCGAATTGTTCCATTTCTTCCGGGGTTTGGACGGTCAAGAAATTAAAGTTTCTGACGAAGAACTAAACGAAGAAGACAAGCTTGAAACGTTGGAAGCAACCGGCTTCCGCGAAGTTCGCCAAAAGCGCGTTAAGCGCAATCGCGTTCATAAATACATTCTTAGCGGCGGTAAGGTGTTGGAAGATTGCGGATACATTGCAGGCCGCTATATTCCAATTGTGCCCGTATATGGCAAGCGTTGGTTTATCGACAACGTAGAACGTTGCATGGGGCACGTTCGTTTAGCAAAGGATGCGCAGCGTTTAAAGAACATGCAGCTTTCTAAGCTTGGCGAAATCAGCGCGCTTTCTACTGTTGAAAAGCCCATTTTTACGCCTGAACAAATGGCGGGGCATGCTGTAATGTGGGCAGAAGACAACATTAAAAATTATCCGTATTTGCTGCTAAATGCAATGATGGATCAAAACGGCCAGCCGGTAGCAAATGGCCCAATTGGCTACACAAAAGCGCCGAATATTCCGCCCGCAATGGCTGCGCTTTTGCAGATTACCGAACAGGATATTCAAGACGTTTTAGGCAATCAGCAAGCGGGCGAACAAATCCAATCGAATATTAGCGGCATTGCTGTTGAACTTATTCAAAATAAGTTGGATATGCAAACGTTTATTTATATTAGCAATATGGCTAAGGCGGTTAAACGTAGCGGCGAAATTTGGCTTTCTATGGCTAAAGATATTTTGGTTGAAGAAGGCCGCAGCATGAAGACGATTAGCGAAAGCGGCGAACCTTCTAGCGTTGAACTTATGCGCGCTGTTGTCAATGAAGAAACCGGCGAACAGCATTTTGAAAACGATTTAAGCGAAGCTGATTTTGATGTTGCTGTTGATGTTGGCCCGACTTCTTCTAGCAAGCGTAGCGCAATCGTTCGGCGTTTAATTGAAATTCTGCCGATGGTTGCTAATGATCCTGAAACGATGCAAGTTCTAATTGCGTTGATTATGGAAAACTTAGAAGGTGAAGGTTTGTCGGAAGTGCATGATTACTTCCGCAAAAAGCTTCTTAAAATGGGTGTTGTTCAACCTACGCCGGAAGAAGCGCAAGAACTGGCGCAAGCCGCAGCCAATACGCCGCCCGATCCGAACGCAACGTTCTTGCAAGCTTCGGCGGAACAGGCACAAGCCCAAGCGGCTAAAGCCCGCGCCGATACGGTTTTAACCATCGCCAAATCCGAAGAAACCCGCGCTAAAACTGCGGAAACCTTAGCGGGAATTGACCGCGACAACCGGGAACATATCGTTAAAACGGTACAGGCTATTTCGGCCCCGCTTGCTGCGCCTGAAATTCCGCAATAAGGCTTGTTGCGTTTGCCCGAAGTAGGATATACTTCGGGCATGGTTTCCGCCTAGCCATGTAATTAGGTGAGTTATTGAAGGGGTTGAATGTGAAAACGGCAGAAAACGAAGAAACTACGAATAACGAATTTGAAATTGAAACCGGCGAAGAAAACGGCGGTTTGCCTGAAAATAACGGCGGCGAAGCTACCGAAAATGAAGGCGAACAAACCGGCGAAGAAAAC
>Ga0228698_1000361_pt1 | contig 38629 bp, 36 predicted proteins | sample McNCre117_Aug_MG_FD_178015 | JGI IMG/M metagenome (GOLD analysis project Ga0228698, IMG submission 178015) | Freshwater microbial communities from McNutts Creek, Athens, Georgia, United States - 1-17_Aug_MG | ecosystem: Environmental > Aquatic > Freshwater > Creek | place: USA: Georgia... | reverse complement strand
CAACGCCAGCCAGGCCAGCAGCGCGCCGCCGAGCATCTTCAGCACGCCCGGCAGCACCCAGCCCGAGCCGCCGGCCAGCACCGCGAGCCACCAGCGGCGCTGGCGGCCGGCCACGGCTGGCGGCATGAAACGCAGGTAGTCGGCCTGCTCGCCCATCTGCGTGATCAGCGAGGCCCCGACCGTCAGCCCGGCACCAAACAGGTGCCAATCGAACTGACCATGATTTTTGTTTTCACCTGAATAGTGCATGACGCCATCCAATGCACCAGGCTCGAGCAGCAGCACCGCGCCATACGGCAGCAACAGCAGCAGCAACCACAGCGGCTGGGTCCAGACCTGGAACCGGCCGATGGCCGCGATCCCGTGCGTGACGAGCGGAATCACCGCCAGCGCGCAAATCAGATAGCCCCAGGTCGGCGCGATGCCGAAAGCGAGTTCGAGCGCATAGGCCATCACGGCCGCTTCGAGCGCGAAGAAGATGAAGGTGAACGAGGCGTACAGCAGCGAGGTGATGGTCGAGCCGATGTAACCAAAGCCGGCGCCGCGCGTCAGCAGGTCCATGTCCACGCCGTGGCGCGCGGCATGGACGCTGATCGGTACACCCGCCAGGAAGATGATCAAGCCGGTCGCCAGGATGGCCCAGAACGCGTTCAGGAAGCCGTAGCGCACCAGCAGCGTCGCGCCGACCGCCTCCAGCACCAGGAAGGATGCGGCGCCGAACGCGGTGTTGGCGACCCGCCATTCCGACCAGACGCGCGCGTGCTCGGGCGTGTAGCGCAGCGCGTAGTCCTCCAGCGTCTCGCTCGCGACCCAGCGGTTGTAGTCGCGCCTGACCTTGACGATGCGCTGCTGCGCGACTTCGCCAGCCTCGTCGGGGGAAAAATGCGCCGTGTTCACCCTCGATGCGGTGCAGCTTTCGTGCCACCCAGGCGGCACGGCTCTTGCTAATTCATGTTCATGGACCTGACCCCGCGTGAAAAAGACAAGCTACTGATCTTCACCGCTGCCCTGCTGGCCGAGCGTCGGCGCGCGCGCGGCCTCAAACTGAACTACCCGGAAGCGGTGGCGCTGATCAGCGCGGCCGTGATGGAAGGCGCGCGCGACGGCCGGACCGTCGCCGAGCTGATGAGCGCGGGCCGCGAGATCCTGACACGCGCCGACGTGATGGAGGGCGTGCCCGAGTTGATCGCCGACATCCAGGTCGAGGCCACCTTCCCCGACGGCACCAAGCTGGTCACGGTGCACCAGCCCATCGTCTGAACCCTTCTTCCCGAGCGAAAGAGCCCACCATGTCCCGTCTGACTTCCGCCCTCATCGCCAGCTGCACCCTGACCGGCGCCGGCTCCGCCCTCGCCCACGACGGCCACGGCCTGTTCGGCCCGCACTGGCACGCGACCGACGTGCTCGGCTTCCTGGTCGCGGCAGCCATCGGCGTCGCCGCCCTGGCCTGGTTCGGCCGCAAGTGAGAGGCACGGCACCGATGATTCCCGGCGAATACCTGCTCGACGACGGCGAGCACCTGCTGAATCCCGGCCGGCGCGCGCTGACGCTGGTCGTGCGCAACACCGCCGACCGGCCGATCCAGGTCGGCTCGCACTACCACTTCGCTGAAACCAACGCGGCGCTGGACTTCGACCGCGCCGCCGCGCGCGGCATGCGGCTCAACATCGCGTCGGGCACCGCCGTGCGCTTCGAGCCCGGCCAGCAGCGCACGGTCGAGCTGGTCGATTACGCCGGCGACCGGATCGCGATCGGATTCCGTGGCCTGATCAACGGAGCACTCTGAACATGGCAAGCATTTCCCGCCGCGCCTACGCCGACATGTTCGGCCCCACCGTCGGCGACCGCGTGCGCCTGGCCGACACCGAGCTGATCGTCGAGGTCGAGCGCGACTACACCTTGGCCGCCGGTGGCGGCCTGCGCGACGCCGAGGGCCGACCACTCGGCTACGGCGAGGAAGTCAAGTTCGGCGGCGGCAAGACGATACGCGACGGCATGGGCCAGGGCCAGCGCTCGCGCGCGCAGGGCGCGGTCGATCTGGTCATCACCAACGCGCTGATCATCGACCACTGGGGCATAGTCAAGGCCGACATCGGCGTGCGCGACGGCCGCATCTGCGCCATCGGCAAGGCCGGCAACCCCGACATCCAGCCCGGCGTCGATATCGTGATCGGCCCCGGCACCGAGGCGCTGGCCGGCGAGGGCCTGATCGTCACCGCCGGCGGCCACGACAGCCACATCCACTTCATCTGCCCGCAGCAGATCGAGGAGGCGCTGATGTCGGGCATCACGACCATGACCGGCGGCGGCACCGGCCCGGCCACCGGCACCAACGCCACCACCTGCACCAGCGGCCCCTGGTACCTGGAACGCATGCTGCAGGCGGCCGATGCCTTTCCGATGAACATCGGCTACCTGGCCAAGGGCAACGCAAGCCAGCCACAAGGGCTGATGGAACAGATTGAGGCCGGCGCGATCGGCCTCAAGCTGCACGAGGACTGGGGCACGACGCCGGCGGCGATCGACAACTGCCTCAACGTGGCCGAGGAGACCGACACCCAGGTCGCGATCCACACCGACACGCTCAACGAATCGGGCTTCGTCGAGGACAGCCTGGCCGCGTTCAAGGGCCGCACCATCCACACCTTCCACTGCGAGGGCGCCGGCGGCGGCCACGCACCCGACATCCTCAAGGTGGTCGGCGAGGCCAACGTGCTGCCGTCCTCCACCAACCCGACCCGGCCCTACACCGTCAACACGCTCGACGAGCACGTGGACATGCTGATGGTCTGCCACCACCTCGACCCGGCGATCCCCGAAGACCTGGCCTTCGCCGAGAGCCGGATCCGGCGCGAGACCATCGCGGCCGAGGACATCCTGCACGACCTCGGCGCGATCAGCATCTTCAGCTCCGACAGCCAGGCCATGGGGCGCATCGGCGAAACCATCACGCGCTGCTGGCAGACAGCGCACAAGATGAAAATGCAGCGCGGCTGGCTGGCGCCGTCGGCCGGGCGCACCGACCCGGTCGAAGCCGACAGCCGCAACGACAACTTCCGCATCAAGCGCTACATCGCCAAGTACACGATCAACCCGGCGCTCGCGCACGGCATCGGCCACGAGATCGGCTCGGTCGAGGTTGGCAAGTGGGCCGATCTGGTGCTGTGGAAGCCGGCCTTCTTCGGCGTCAAGCCGGCCATGATCCTGAAAGGCGGCATGATCGCGGCGGCCCAGATGGGCGACCCGAACGCCTCGATCCCGACGCCGCAGCCGGTCCACTACCGCCACATGTTCGCGGCCTACGGCGGCGCCGTGGCCCGCACCTCGCTGACCTTCGTCTCGCAGGCCGGCCTCGACGCCGGCATCGGCGCGCGCTTCGGGCTGCAGAAGCGCCTGGTCGCGGTGCGCGGCTGCCGCAGCGCCAACAAGGCGGCGATGGTGCTCAACGACTACGCGCCGCGCATGGAAATCGACGCCCAGACCTACGCCGTGCGCGCCGACGGCCAGCTGCTGACCTGCGAGCCCGCCGTCAGCCTGCCGATGGCGCAGCGCTACTTCCTGTTCTAGACCATGCTGCAAGCGAGCAAACGCATCCCCCAGGGCGCCGGGCTGGCGCCGGTGCTGGTCCGGCGCGCGACCACGGTCACGCTGGACTGGGACCAGCGCCAGAAAAGCCGCTTCGACTGCCACGACAGCGAGGGCCGGCACATCGGCGTGTTCCTGCCGCGCGGCACGCTGCTGCGCGGCGGCGACATGCTGGTCGCGCTCGACGGCAGCCTGCTGCGCGTGGTCGCGGCGCCGCAGACGGTGCTGCGCATCACGCATTGCGGCGAGCATGGCAGCGCGTTCGACCTGCTGCGCGCGGCCTACCACCTCGGCAACCGCCATGTCACGATCGAGCTCCAGCCCGACCACCTCAAGATCGAGCCCGACCATGTGCTGGCCGATATGCTGCGCCAGCTGCACCTGATCGTGACCGAGGCGGTCGAGCCGTTCGAGCCCGAGGCCGGCGCCTATGGCGAGCACGCGACCCTGGGCCACTCGCATGGCCACGGGCACGCTCATGCACACGACCACCACCACGGGCCGGACGGCCATGGGCACTGACCTTGACGCCGCCGCGCTGCTGCCGCTGATGTGGCTGGCCTCGCCGGCGCTGCCGGTCGGGGGCTTTTCCTATTCCGAGGGCCTGGAGGCGGCGGTCGAGGACGGCCTGGTGCGCGACGAGACCAGCGCTGCCAGCTGGCTGAGCGACCAGCTGCACTTGAGTCTGGCGCGCGCCGACCTCGCGCTGCTGGCGCCAGCGACCACCGCCTGGCGCGACCGTGACTGGGACACGCTGCTGCGCCTGGACCAGTGGGTGCGCGCCACGCGCGAGAGCGCCGAGCTGCGGCTGCAGAGCGAGCAGATGGGCCGCTCGCTGGTCGAGTGGCTGAAATCGCTGCAGCGAGCCGACTTCACGCCCGAGCAGCTGCCGGCCGCGCTGCGCGCGCCGACCTACCCAATCGCCTACGCGCTCGCGCTGGCCGTCCACCTGCCACCCGGCCAGCCGCCCGGCCACGGCCTGTACGCCTATGCCTTCGGCTGGGCCGAGAACATGGTGCAGGCCGCGATCAAGGCCGTGCCGCTGGGCCAGAGCGCGGGCCAGCGCATCCTGGCGCGGCTGTGTCAGCAGATCCCCGCCGCCGTCGCGCACGCACTGAGCCTGGGCGAGGACGAGCGGCAATCCTTTTCGCCGATGCTCGCCATCCTGTCGGCGCGCCACGAAACCCAATACTCACGCCTGTTCCGTTCATGAATTCTCCCGCCCTGCACCACATCCCCGGTCGCACCAAGACCCTGCCGCCGTTGCGCGTCGGCATCGGCGGGCCGGTCGGCTCCGGCAAGACCACGCTGCTCGAAATGCTGTGCAAGGCGATGCGCGAGCGCTACGACCTGATCGCCATCACCAACGACATCTACACCAAGGAAGACCAGCGCCTGCTGACGCTCAGCGGCGCGCTGCCGGCCGAGCGCATCATGGGCGTGGAGACCGGCGGCTGCCCTCACACCGCGATCCGCGAGGACGCCTCGATCAACCTGGAGGCGATCGACCGCATGCTGGAGCAGTTCCCCGACGCGGACATCGTGTTCATCGAGAGCGGCGGCGACAACCTGGCCGCGACCTTCAGCCCCGAACTCAGCGACCTGACAATCTACGTCATCGACGTCGCCGCCGGCGAGAAGATTCCACGCAAGGGCGGCCCCGGCATCACCAAGAGCGACCTGTTCGTGATCAACAAGACCGACCTGGCGCCGCATGTCGGCGCCGACCTCGAAGTCATGAAGGCCGACACCGCGCGCATGCGGCCCGACTCCGGGCGCCGGCCCTGGGTCATGACCAACCTCAAGACACTCGACGGCCTGGCCGAGGTGGTGCGCTTCATCGAAACGCGCGGCCTGCTGGCAAACGCCTGAACCCGATCAGCCCAGCGGCAGCGCCGTGGTCGACTTGATCTCGTCCAGGCAAACGCTGGAGCGCACTCCGTTGACCCCGGGCAGCAGCGCCACGGTGCCAAGCAGGAAATCCGACAGCTGCTTCAAGTCACGCGCGACCACCTTGAGCATGTAGTCGAAGTCGCCGGTCACGGCATAGCACTCCTGCACCTGATCGAGCACCATCAGCGTGTCACGAAAGCGCGCCACCTCGCGCATGTGGCCGCGCTCCATCGTGACATGGACATAGGCCAGCACGCCCAGGCCGAGCTTGCCCGCGTCGAGCCGGGTCTCGTAGCCCTTGACATAGCCCTGCTCCTCCAGCCGCTTGTGGCGGCGGTGGCTTTGCGCCGGCGACAGGTGCACCGCCTGCGCCAGCTCCTGGTTGCTGATGCGCCCGTCCTGCTGCAGGCAAGCCAGCAGGCGCTTGTCGATCGCGTCGAGGTCGTTCATCAAAATCTCATGGATTGCTTGATCATAGAAATATTATTTCATCAATACCGCGAACAACCCGAATATAAGCAAACCTTTTTCGGCGCTGTCTGGGTAAGATTTCTCCATTCAACCGCTGCTCCGACCAAGGAATTTTCATGACCGACCTGTTTGACAACCCGATGGGCCTGTGCGGATTCGAGTTCGTCGAGTTCGCCTCGCCGACGCCCAACGTGCTGGAGCCGCTGTTCGAGCAGATGGGCTTCACGCTGGTGGCCCGGCACCGCTCCAAGGACGCGCTGCTGTACCGTCAGGGCGGCATCAACTTCATCGTCAACCGCGAGCCCAGGAGCCTGGCGGCCTACTTCGCGGCCGAGCACGGCCCGAGCGCCTGCGGCCTGGCGTTCCGCGTGCGCGACTCACACCACGCCTACAACCGAGCCTTGGAACTTGGCGCGCAGCCGATCGAGATCCCGACCGGCCCGATGGAGCTGCGCCTGCCTGCGATCAAGGGCATAGGCGGCGCGCCGCTGTACCTGATCGACCGCTACGAGGAGGGAAAAAGCATCTACGACATCGACTTCGAGTTCATCGAGGGGGTCGAACGCCATCCGGTCGGCCACGGTTTCAAGCTGATCGACCACCTGACGCACAACGTCTACAAGGGCCGCATGGCGTTCTGGGGCAGCTTCTACGAGCGGATCTTCAACTTCCGCGAGATCCGCCATTTCGACATCCAGGGCGAATACACCGGCCTGAGCAGCCGCGCGATGACCGCGCCCGACGGCCTGATCCGCATCCCGCTCAACGAGGAAGCCGGCAAGACCGGCGGCCAGATCGAGGAATTCCTGCTGCAGTTCAACGGCGAGGGCATCCAGCACGTCGCGCTGCTGACCGACGACCTCAAAGCCAGCGTCGATGCGCTGCAGCTCGCCGGCATCCCGCTGATGAGCGCGCCCAACGACATCTACTACGAGATGCTGGCCGAGCGCCTGCCGGGCCACGGCGAGAACGTGGCCGAGCTGCAGATGCGCGGCATCCTGCTCGACGGCTCGACCGCCGGCGGCGACAAGCGCCTGCTGCTGCAGATCTTCTCGCAATGCCTGCTGGGGCCGGTGTTCTTCGAGTTCATCGAGCGCAAGAACGACCAGGGCTTTGGCGAAGGCAACTTCAAGGCCTTGTTCGAGTCGCTGGAGCGCGACCAGGTGCGGCGTGGGGCGATTGCGGTGGACGCGGGCTGATGGGGAAGTGAGGCGCCGGAGGCATCAAGCCTCCCGCACCAACCCCAACGCCGCCGCGAAATCAAAGTCCCGGATCGCCTGCGCCACCGCCTCGTAATGCGGCCCGAGGCCGGCGCGCAGGCCGGTCTCGTGCTCATCGAGCAGCGCCTGGCAGGCGGTGTCGTCCTGCGCCAGCAACCCGGTCAGCCGCTCGCGCAGGGACGGCCATGACTCGGCCTCGGGAACGGATGCCACAGCGGCCTCGGCGTCCGGCCGCAGATGGGCCGCAATCGCGCTGGTCAGCGTGCCCAGGCTCGCCGCCAGCTCGGTCAGCAGCGGCGCGCAGGCCTGGTCCGCAACCGGCGCGCCCAGCATCTGCTCGATCCACTGCGCCTGATCGCGCACCTCAGTCGCACCAATCTGCGCCGAAACGCCCTTGAGCGTGTGCGCCACGCGCTGCGCCAGCACCTGGTCGCCGGCGGCCAGCGCGACGCCGATGCGCTCGGCCGCATCGGCCTGGTCCGCCACGAAGCGCCCCAGCAGCTTGCGGTAGAGCGCCTCGCGGCCCATGGACAGGCGCAGTCCGAGCGTCACGTCCAGGCCGGCGATGTCGAACAGGGAAATCGGTGCGGGCTGGACGGCTTTGTCCTGGCCAACCGGCGCGCTCGCGTCCGGGGCTTCGCCGCGCCCGCCACGACCGACCCAGTGCTGCAGCTTGGCCGCCAGGTCCCGAGGATCGACCGGCTTGGCGATGTGATCCTGCATCCCGGCCTCGAAGCAGCGCTGGCGGTCGTCCGCCAGGGCATTGGCCGTCATCGCCAGGATCGGCAGGCCATCCAGGCCGGGCAGCTTGCGGATCTCGCGCGTCGCGGTCAGGCCGTCCATCACCGGCATCTGCATGTCCATCAGCACCACGTCATAGGCGCGCCGCTGCACCATGTCCACGGCGACCACGCCGTCCGGCGCCAGATCGACCACCAGCCCCAGCTCGTGCAGCAGCGCCAGCGCGACCTCCTGGTTGACCTCGTTGTCCTCGACCAGCAAAGCCCGCAGGCCGCGCAGCGCAACGGCTCCCGAAGCCGCCTCGACCGGCTCGGCCCGGATCAGCACCGCACGGGCATCGGGGCGCAGCAGGTGCATCACCGTGTCGAGCAGGCGCGATGGCGTGACGGGCTTGTCGATCACATCATCGATTTCCAGCCCGCTCACGGCCTGCAGCAGCGCCTCGCGGTCATGCGCCGTGACCATCAGCACCAGCGGACGGCGGCGCCACGGCAGGCGCGCAATCTCCCTGACCAGCGCCACGCCGTCCATCTCGGGCATCTTCCAGTCCACGAAGATCGCGTCGTAGGGCTGCCGACCCTGTTCGGCACGCTCCAGCTCGGCCAGCGCCAACGGCCCGGACTCGACCGCCACGACCACGAAACCCATGGTCAGCAGCATCTCGGTGATCACGGTGCGCGCAACCTCGTTGTCATCGACCACCAGCATGCGATGCTGCCGCAGTTCGGGTGACTCCAGCCGCCGCGCCGGCTGACCGCTGCCACGTCCGAGCCGGGCCGTGAACCAGAAGGTCGAACCCCGCTCCGGCGCGCTCTCGACCCCGACCATGCCGCCCATCAGCTCGGCCAGACGCTTGGAGATCGCCAGCCCCAGGCCGGTGCCGCCGTACTTGCGCGTGGTCGAGTTGTCGGCCTGCTGGAAGCTCTGGAACAGGCGCTCCTGCTGCTCCGCCGTCATGCCGATGCCACTGTCGCTGACCTCGAAGCGCAGCACGGCCGCGTCGGCTGAAGCCGGCTGCGACAGCACCCGAATCTTGACCGTTCCCTGCTCGGTGAACTTGACCGCGTTGTTGGCGAAATTGATCAACACCTGGCCCAGGCGCAGCGGATCGCCGACGAGGTGGGTCGGCACATCGGGCATCAGCTCCAGCACCAGCTCCAGCCCCTTGCTCGCCACCCGGTCGGTGAACAAGCCCACCACGTTGTCGAGCACCTGCTCCAGATCGAACTCGACCTGCTCCAGCCGCATCTTGTCGGCCTCGATCTTGGAGAAGTCCAGGATGTCGTTGATGATGCCAAGCAGATGCCGGCTCGATGACTGGATCTTCTGAACCTGATCGAACTGCTGCGGCATCAGCGGCGTGCGCAGCACCAGATGCGTCATGCCGATGATCGCGTTCATCGGGGTGCGGATCTCGTGGCTCATGTTGGCCAGGAAATCGGACTTGGCGCGCGCCGCCTCCTCGGCCAGATCGCGGGCGCGCTTGAGGGTCTCGATCACCTCGCGCTCGCTCGTGATGTCCTGGATCATGCCGAAGAAGCCCGCCTCCGGCCGACCAGGGTAGATCCCACGCCCCGACAGGCGGGCCCAGAAACGGCTGCCATCCTTGCGCGCCAGCTCGCGCTCGCCGACATAGCGGCCACCGCCGAGCAGCACCGGACGAAGCTCGGCATTCAGCTCGGCGAAGCTCGCGTCGTCGGGGTAGAAGATGCGGGCGCTCCGGCCCAGGATCTCGCCGGGACCATAGCCGAACATTTCCTCCAGCGTGCGATTGCAGCGGTGGATCACGCGGTCCTTGACCGACAGCAGTCCGGCGGTGGCGGCATCGAAGATCGCCTGCTGCTCGGCGCCGGCCTCGCGCAGCGCGGCGGTCGCGGTCTCCAGCTCGGCCGTGCGCTCGTCCACCATCTGCTCCAGCTGCTGGCGATAGCGCTCCAGCTCGAACTGCGCCCGCTTGAGTTCGGTGATGTCGGTCGAGATGCCGCACAACGCATAGACCTTGCCGGCCGCGTCGCGCAGCGGCATCCTGATCGAAAGGTAGTAGGCACGCCTGCCGTCCGGCAGCGAGCGGGCTTCCTCCGTGACCACCCGCTCGCCACCCTCGATCACGCGCCGGTCATCGGCACGGATCTGCCGGGCCTGACGCTCGCCGAAGAACTCGCCGTCCTCGCCGCCGACGATTTCATCCAGCTGCTTGCCGAACAGCGCGCAGGTACGGCGGTTGGCATAGACGTAGCGGCAGTCGCGGTCCTTGATGTAGATGCAGGCCTCGACGCTGTTGAGTATGGTGTTCAGACGCTCGCGCTCCTCGCGCAGCGCGCGCTCCAGCCTGACCTGCTCGGTGACGTCGCGCGACAGCAGCACGTAGTAGGGGGTATGTGCCGGCCCGCGCAGCCGGTAGGTCAGCGAGACCTCGAACCAGGTTTCGTCGCCGCCCTGCTCGAAGCAATAGCGGCGGCCATGATCCGCCCCCGTGCTGCGCGCGGCCTCCATGCTCGATCCGATGATCGTGGCCTCCTGCGGCGATACCAGCTCGGTGTAATGCCGGCCGACCAGATCGGCCGGCATGGCCGCTGCAGCGACCTGGCGTGCCGAACGTGCATCGGTGACACGACCGTCGGCATCGAATTCGAGCAGCAGGTCCGGAATCGCGTCCAGGATCGCCCCGAGGCGGTCACGCGCCTCGATCGCCTCGCGGCTCATCTCCCGGGCCAGCTGCTCGGCCCGCAGACGCTGGCCGACCTGGGAACGGCTGAGCGCGAACAGCAGCAGCGTCATGACCGTGCCCCCCACCAGCACCAGCAGCGGATAGACCCGCTCCAGCGGCAGCAGGAACAATGCGGTCGCATTCGTGACCAGGGTCCACGAGCGCCCGCCGATTTCGAACTCCTGCACCTGGCGCAGCCCGGCGGCACTGCCGTCGCGCGGCAAGGGATCGCCGTAAGCCAGCGTCGCGGCGCTGATCCCGGCCGCGTGACTGTCGTAGAGCTGCACCAGCAGATCGGGCTCGCCGACCGGCAGCAATTCGCGCATCAGGTCGCGGTAGCGCAGGCTGGTGCCGACGAAGCCGGTCAGCAGCGCGCGGCGGTCCTCGACGCTGGCGGGCAGAACGCCACCACGATAGACAGCCTGATAGATCAGGAACGCCGGCTCCGGGTCCGCGCCCCGGTCGATCACCAGCTCGGTCTTGCCGCTGATCTTGGGATTGCCGGTGTCGCGTGCCCGCTCCAGCGCATCGCGGCGCAACGGGTCGCTCCAGGCATCGAAACCCAGCGCGGTGACATTGCGCTCACTCACCGGCGCCAGATTGCTGACCAGGACGTAGAAATCGCGCGCACCTTCTGGCCGCACCACGAAGTCCCGCCCGCCCAGCGCACGTTGCTGCTTGATGACGCTCGGCAGCCCCTCGGCATCGGCCACCCGCAAATGGATCAGGTCCGTGAAGCCGGGGTAGCTGTCCTCCAGCCGCAAGGTATCGCGCAGGTGCTGCCAGGACTCGGGCGTGACGGTCTCGTGCTGGCCCGCGTAGGCCTGGATCCCGCGCAGCAACTCGCTCAGGCCGGAGACATGGGAGCGCAGCCCGGACTCGAATTCGTGGCTGCGCAGCTCGAAGCGCGCCGCCACCATCGAATGCACCCAACGCTGGCTGAACTGGTACAGCGCCAGGGTCGAGAACGCACCGGCCACCAGGATCAGCCACGACACCCAGCCTGGAGCACGCCCCTTCGCGCCGGAACGGTCCGCATCGGAAGCGGCGGCACTCGACACTCTGGCTCCCTCCCGATGATTGCTGGAATGCACCCCCCACCGTGGCACGCGACCACCAGCCGGCATCGGTGCGATGCGTTGTCCCGATTCTATGCCGACGGGGCGTCTGGTGCTCATTGCACCGCCGCTGCGGGCCTTGGCGACATCCGGTTCAGTGCTTGACCATCACCGGCCGGATCTCGAACAGCTGCTCGCGGCGCGGATCGACCGTGACCTCGACCCAGTGGGCAAGCGGACTGCCGAAGGTCTCGACCCGGGTCAGGTTCGCCAGCACCCGGGTCGGGCTGTAGAGTGGCTTGTCGATCTTGAAGTAATGCGTGTCGCCGTGTACCAGCAGCACCTGGCCGGCAAAGGCCTCGGTTTCGGCGGTCAGCGCGGCGATGAAGTCGCGGTAGCCGCTGTAGACCGGCAGGCGGCTTTCGTCCACGCGATCCGTTTCGGGCAGGTCGAAGCCCGGATCGGCCTGGATCACGATCACCACGCCGCGCGAATGCGCAGCCCGCGCATAGGCGAACGCGGTGCGCAGCCAGGCGATGTTGGCGGCATCGCGCTGCCGGTATTCGGTGTTGGCCGCCTCGCACTGCTTCGGGCCACGCACGCTAAACGCAATGCAGTCCTTGTCGTCGAGCACGCGGTTGTTGTTGCTGCCGGGCAGGTTGAGGGTCACGAAGGTCACGCCCCGGTGTTCGAAGCGCGTGTTCTCGACATAGGGCTGGCCCGGCTCGCCCTGGTGCGCCAGCGCCAGGGTCTCGCGGCCCAGACTGCGCCCGCTGGCGAACATCACGCGGCGCAGATGGCCGAGGCGCTCAACCGGGTCGTAGCCGCCGTTGTTGATCCGGTGGCAATCGGTCCATTCGTTGTCGCCCGGCACATAGACCACGGGCTTGCGCAGGCGGGCGAACATCGCGAGCGCATCGGTGTAGACCGCATCGTCGCAGCGCGAGCTGCCATCCTTGATGTCGCCATCGTGGAAGGAAAAGGCGATGTCGGCACGGTTGATGCTGTCGATCAGCGCCGGCATGCGCGCCTCGTCGCCGGCCTTGTGATAGGGCACGTCGCCCCACAGGCCGAAGGAATAGGACTGTGCCTGGCTCGCGGTCGCGCACAGGGTCAGCAGTAGCGTGGCAAGGAGGCGCTGCGCCATGGGGAAATCTCCAGGAAAAATCAAGCTTGAGCGGTGGTCGGACCGCACTGCCGGTCCGACCCGGCGCGGCCGGAGCCGACGCAGGGACTATACTCGCGCGCCCGTGCGGCATTATCCTTGCCGCCCCACCCTGCACGCCCTGGATTTTCGCCCATGTCCCAAGAACCCGAGACCGCTCAGCCGGCTCCCGCGACGCCGCCGCGCGATCCTCTGCACGGCATGACGCTGGAAGCCATCCTGACCGCCCTGCATGCCCACTACGGCTGGCAGCGGCTCGGCGAGCAGATCCCGATCCGCTGCTTCAACCTCGATCCGAGCCTCGCGTCCAGCCTGAAGTTCCTGCGCAAGACGCCCTGGGCGCGCGCCAAGGTCGAGCAGCTCTACCTCTACATGCTGCGGCAGCAGCGACGCGAGCTATCCCGGCGATGAACGACGACCCGACCCCGCACAGCCATCCCCGGACCGAAGCCGCGCTGCAGCGCCTGCGCCAGGCGATGCGCGCGATCGAGACCGAGATCGAGGCCCACCAGGGCAGCTACCCCTACAACCATGGCCGGCTGACCCAGTCCGAACTGTGCCGGCGTGCCGACGTCAAGAAGGCGACGCTGCAGAATCCGGTCCACAAGGACACGACCCGGGTCGAGATCATGGCCTGGTGCGACGCGATCAACGCCCGGCTGATGCAGACGCGCGACCAGGCCCGCGAGCGCCAGGACGCGCCAGCGCCCGAGCAGGCCGCGCTGCAGCAGCGCCTGGAAGCCGCCGAGCAGCGCATCGCCGAACTCGAACGCGAGAATGCCGCGCTGCGCGGCCGCCTCGGACTGACCTGAGGCCGGCCGGCGCCCATCACGGCGGCGCCCCGTGACCGGCCTGGATGTTCAAGATCGCGAGCCGGTGCTAAGCTGACGGTCAAGGTGGCGCCAGGAAGTGCGCCAGGGAGGACCATAACGATGAACCTCGACGTCAGATACGACCAGGACCGCTCGGGCTACTGGGTGCGTGGCCTCGGCTTCAACTTCCTGACCTGCTTCGCCTCGCGCGGCGGCGAGAGTTTTCTCGAAGCCGCCGTCCAGCGCGCCGGCGGCGATGAGCTGGTGCAGCTGTCGATCCGCCTCGGCCGCGCCCAGCTGCCCTCGACCGATCTGATCGAGACCCTGGTCACGCGCGAACTCGGCCGGCACTGGAAGCTCGAAATCAGCCACTGAGCCGCAAGCCCGTGGCGTAGCGCGCTCGGTTCCCGGATGCGCGCGGGGCCATGCCGCCGTTCAGACCGCTGGCAGATAACGCGCCAGGAACTGCGCCACCGCCGTGGCCTCGGTCGGTCGCACCAGGCGCTCCAGCTCCTGGCCGTCGCGCAGCAGGATCAGCGTCGGCCACAGCTTGACCCGGAACGAACGCCCGAGCGGCCGGCCCGGGCCGTCCTCGACGCGCAGGTGCGGCAAGTCCGGGTGCGCCGCCAGCGCGGCATCGACCGGCTCCTGCGCCGCCTGGCAATGGCCGCACCAGTTGGCTCCGAAATCGAGCAGCAGCAGACCGCGACGCGCATCGATTTCCTCGCGGGTGGGCGCAGTGGCGGAATAGGGAATGGCGAACGGCATGAAGAACTCCGATCAGAAAGCAAAAAACCCTTGCAAACGCATTTTGCAAGGGTTTTGAAACTTTGGCGGAGTGGACGGGACTCGAACCCGCGACCCCCGGCGTGACAGGCCGGTATTCTAACCAACTGAACTACCACTCCTGATGGCTTTGCCAGCCGACCTTGCGATCAACCGACCAAGTGCCACGAAACTTGGCGACCCTACGGGGATTCGAACCCCGGTACTCACCGTGAAAGGGTGATGTCCTAGGCCTCTAGACGATAGGGTCAAAACCTGGACTACTGACTTGTCGCAAACCTTGATGGTGGAGGTAAGCGGGATCGAACCGCTGACCTCTTGCATGCCATGCAAGCGCTCTCCCAGCTGAGCTATACCCCCTTGGGGTTTGCAACGTCGCAGATTGTACATCACTTTTTGCTTTATCGATTTAAGTTTTTAAAACTTTCATCTTTATCGCGTTTCGCGCTGTTTGTCTGCATCAGCAAGACTCGCATTGTATAGCGATTTTCAGCCCTGGCGCAAGTTGCGCAAAACTTTTTCGCGCCCCTGCAGGAACAGCACCGCATCGACCGAAGGCGTCTGCGGCGTGCCCATCACGAGCACGCGCAGCGGCATCGCCAGCGCGGGCATCTTGAGGCCGAACTCGGCCAACGTGGCCTTCAAGGCGGTGGCGATCGCCTCCTTGGACCACTCGCCCTGCCCGATCTTGTCCGCGAAGGCCGTGATCGCGGGCTTGACGGCATCGGTCAGGTGCTTGTCGAGGTCAGCCTGCTGCGGCGCCACCTCGGTGTAGAAGGCTGCGGCCCAGTCGGCCAGCGCGACCGTGGTGTCGCAGCGGTCCTTGAACAGCGCGCAGATCGGCTCCAGCCGCGCGTCGGCGGCGATGCCGCGCCGGCTCAACTGGGCCGCGACCAGGCCGGCGAGATCGGCGTCGGGCGTGGTCTTCATGTGCTGGGCGTTGACCCAGCGCAGCTTGGCCTCGTCGAACTGGGCAGCGCTGCGGCCCAGGTGGTCGAGGTCGAACCACTGCAGGAACTGCGCGCGGCTGAAGATCTCGTCGTCGCCGTGGCTCCAGCCCAGGCGCGCCAGGTAGTTGACCATCGCGTCGGGCAGGTAGCCCTCGTCGCGGTACTGCGTCACGGCCTTGGCACCGTTGCGCTTGCTCATCTTCTCGCCCTGCTCGTTCAGGACCGTCGGCAGGTGGGCGTAGATCGGCGGCTGCTGGCCGAGCGCCTGGAAGATGTTGATCTGGCGCGGCGTGTTGTTGATGTGGTCGTCGCCACGGATCACGTGCGTGATCGCCATGTCGAGGTCATCGACCACGACGCAGAAGTTGTAGGTCGGCACGCCAACCAATTCGCCGGGCGCGGCCGGACGCGCGATCACGAGGTCGTCGAGTTCGGCGTTGGCGATCTCGATCCGGCCCTTGACCTTGTCGTCCCAGGCCACGACGCCATCCTTCGGGTTGCGAAAGCGCAGCACCGGCTGCACGCCCTCGGGAATGGCGGGCAGCACCTTGCCCGGCTCGGGACGCCAGGTGCCGTCGTAGCGCGGCTTTTCCTTGCTGGCCATCTGGCGCTCGCGCAGCGCGTCAAGTTCGGCCATGCTCATGTAGCAGGGATAGACATGGCCGGCGGCGATCAGTTGCTGCAGCACTTCCTTGTAGCGCTCCATGCGCTGCATCTGGTAGAACGGGCCCTCGTCATGGTCGAGGCCGAGCCAGGCCATGCCTTCGATAATCACATCGACCGCAGCCTGGGTCGAGCGCTCCTGGTCGGTGTCCTCGATGCGCAGGATGAAGTCGCCGCCGTGGGCGCGCGCGAAGGCCCAGGGATACAAGGCGGAGCGGATGTTGCCGAGGTGGATGAAGCCCGTCGGCGACGGAGCGAAGCGGGTGCGGACGCGTTGGGTCATTGTTTTTTAGAAAAGGCCCAGGCCGCGCTCAAGCTCGGCCTGGATGTCGGAGAGATGCTCAAGGCCGACCGCGACGCGGATCAGGCCCTGGCCGATGCCGGCCGACTGGCGCTGGGCCTCGGACAGCTTGCCGTGCGAGGTGCTGGCCGGGTGCGCGAGCAGGGTCTTGGTGTCACCGAGGTTGGTACACAACGACAGCACCCGCAGCGAATCGAGCACCTGGAAGGCTCGCGCGCGCGCCTGCTCGGGGCCATCGGCCTTGACATCGAACGACAGCACGGCGCCACCGAGGCCAGACATCTGCCGCATCGAGAGTTCGTGCTGCGCATGGCTGGGCAGGCCCGGGTAATAGACGCGCGCAACGCCGGGATGCGACTCCAGCCACTGCGCGAGGCGGTGCGCCTGCGCGCTTTGCTCGCGCATGCGCAGCGACAGGGTTTCCATGCCCTTGAGCACGACCCAGGCATTGAACGGCGACAGCACCATGCCGGTGTTCTTCTGCACCGGCAGCAGCTTCTCGGCCACCAGCTGCTCGCTGGCGCAGACCGCGCCGGCCATGACGCGGCCCTGGCCGTCGAGGTACTTGGTGCCCGAGTGGATCACGATGTCGGCGCCGAACTCGATCGGGCGCTGCAGGGCGGGCGTCGCAAAGCAGTTGTCCACCGCCAGCAGCGCGCCGGCATCGTGCGCGATCGCGGCCAGCGCGGCGATGTCGCAGACCTCGGTCAGCGGGTTGGTCGGCGTCTCTGCGACCAGCAGCCGGGTGTTCGGGCGCACGGCGGCCTGCCAGGCCGCGAGGTCGGTCTGCGGCACGCAGCTCGATTCGACGCCGAAGCGCGCGAACTCCGAGCCGATCAGCTTGAGCGAGGAGCCGAACATCGACTGCGAATAGATCACGTGGTCGCCGGCCTTGAGCAGGCTGAAGCACATCAGCATGATGGCCGACATGCCCGAGGAAGTCGCCAGCGCGGCCTGCGCGCCTTCCAGCGCGGCCAGGCGCTGCTCGAAGCTGGCGACGGTCGGATTGCCGGAGCGGCCGTAGGTGTAGCCGTCCTCCTGGCCGCCGAAACGGCGCGCCGAAGCCTCGGCGCTGGGCTGCACGTAGCCGCTGGTCAGGTAGAGGGCCTCGGAGTTCTCGCCATACTGGCTGCGCTCGACGGCCACGCGCACCGCCTGGGTGTCGCGGTGCAGTCCGTTCCAATCCGGTGCGCTCATGGCTCAGGCGTCCTGGGAGGAGTTCGGCAGGGCCAGGCGCGAGGTGGCGCCGTCGTCCTCGTCGGCGCCGACGCGCTGCTCGTTCAGGCGCACCGCGTCCTCGGAGCTGACGTCGCCGGTGCAATAGACACCATCGAAACAGGATGCCTCGAAGCCGTCGAGGTCGGCGCGCAGCTTGCCGACCGCCTTCTTCATCGCATCGACGTCCTGGTAGATCAGCGCGTCGCAGCCGATCTGCTGGCGGATTTCCTCCAGCGTGCGGCCGTGCGCGACCAGCTCGCCCTTGGTCGGCATGTCGATACCATAGACGTTGGGATAGATCACCGGCGGCGCGGCGCTGGCCATGTAGACCTTGTTGGCGCCGGCATCGCGCGCCATCTGCACGATTTCCTTCGAGGTCGTGCCACGCACGATCGAGTCATCGACCAGCAGCACGTTGCGGCCCTTGAACTCGCTGGCGATCACGTTGAGCTTCTGGCGCACCGACTTCTTGCGCACCGACTGGCCCGGCATGATGAAGGTGCGGCCGACATAGCGGTTCTTGACGAAGCCTTCGCGGTAGGGCTTGCCGAGCAGATGCGCCAGCTCGGTCGCGGCCGGGCGGCTCGATTCGGGAATCGGGATCACGACATCGATCTGGTCCGGCGGCACCATCGAGACCACGCGCTGCGCCAGCGTCTCGCCCATGTTCAGGCGCGCCTGGTAGACCGACATGCCATCCATCGTCGAATCGGGGCGGGCCAGATAGACGAATTCGAAGATGCAGGGGTAGAGCTGCGGGTTCGCGGCGCACTGCTCGACGCGCATCGAGCCGTCGAGACCGATGAAGACCGCCTCGCCCGGAGCCACGTCACACACGAAGTCGTGGCCCGTGCCTTCGAGCGCGACCGACTCGCTCGCCACCATCACGGTGCCGTCCTTGCTCTGGCCGACGCACAGCGGGCGGATGCCGAACGGGTCGCGGAAGGCCAGCAGGCCGTGGCCGGCGATCATCGCCACCACCGCGTAGCTGCCCTTGATGCGCTGGTGTACCACACGCACCGCCGCGAACACCGCGTCGGTCGTCAGCGCGCCATGGCCGCTGGCTTGGCCCAGCTCGTGCGCCAGCACGTTGAGCAACACCTCGGAGTCGCTCTCGGTGTTGATGTGGCGGTGATCGTCCTGGATCATCTCGCGCTTGAGCTGGTCGGCATTGGTCAGGTTGCCGTTGTGCGCCATCACGACGCCGAACGGGGCGTTGACGTAGAAGGGCTGGGCCTCTTCCTCGCTGAAGGCATTGCCGGCGGTCGGGTAGCGCACCTGGCCCAGGCCGCTGGTGCCCGGCAACGCTCGCATGTTCCGGGTGCGGAACACGTCCTTGACCATGCCCTTGGCCTTGTGCATGAAGAACTTGCGTTCGAGCTGGGTCACGATGCCGGCGGCATCCTGGCCACGGTGCTGCAACAGCAGCAGCGCGTCATAGATCAACTGGTTGACTGGGGTATTGCTGACAACACCAACGATTCCACACATGACGAGGTCCTAGAGGGATTTTCAGGGAAAGTAGCGGACGAGGTTTTCCGGCATGGCGCCCTTGAGCAGGTGCAGGCCGTTGTCGAGCCCGCGCGCTGCGGCCGACGCCTGCCAGCCTTCTTGTTCTTTCAGGGGGGTCATGTTGACCACCAACGCCAGTGCGAGCAGCAGGACCGCGCCGCGCAACAGGCCGAAGCCGGCGCCGAGCACGCGATCGACCGGACGCAGTCCGACGGTCTCTATCAGTTTCTTGAGCAGCCAGGCCAGCCAGCCGGCAGCAAACGCGGAGGCGATGAACACCGCCGCGAAACCGGCCGCATGACGCAGCGGCTCGGAAAAATCCTGCAGCGGCAGGCGCTCGGCCGCCCATGGCGCCTGCCATTGCGCGAGCACGAAGGCTGCGACCCAGCCCGCGACCGACAGCACCTCATAGACCAGGCCGCGCCACAGTCCGAGCAGCACCGAGGCCAGCAGGACCAGCAGCAGGAAGATGTCGATCGGCGTCATCAGGGCGTCAGGACGGCGGCGGGCAGGCCGAGCGCCTTGATCTTGGCGGCGGCCTGGTCGGCCTCGGTGCGCGACGCGAAGGGGCCGACGCGCACACGCGTGCGCTTGCCGCCCGGCGTATCGGTGACATGGGCGGAGGTGGCCAGACCGGCATGCTCAAGCTTCTGGCGCACCTCGCGCGCCCGATCGGCATCGGCAAAGGCGCCGACCTGCACGACCGCGCGTTCCCGGCCTGCCGGCGGCTCCTGGCGGGACGCCTTGGCAGAAGATTTGTCCTCAAGCAGGGCCTGGGCGCGCAGTGCATCGCTGGCCGGCTTGGGTTCGGTTTTGGCGACAGGCTTGGCTTCGACCTTGGCGGCGGGCTTGGGCTCGGCTTTGGCCACGGGTTTGGCTTCAAGCTTGGCGACAGGCTTGGGCTCGACCTTTGTCACCGGCTTGGGCTCGGCTTTGGGCACGGGTTTGGCTTCAAGCTTGGTGACAGGCTTGGGCTCGACCTTGGCTGCCGGCTTGACATCGACCTTGGTCACGGGCCGGTATTCGAGCTTGGCCACCGGCTTGGGTTCGGGCGTCCTGGCCACGGCGGGAGCGGGCTCGGGGGCTGACTCCTGGCGGGCCGTGGCAGCGGACCTGATGGCCGGAATGGCCTGGGCCACCAGTGGCGAGGCCACCACGGGCAGCGCCGGCTTCGGCATCGACGCAACGGGAGCCGGAGCCGGGGCCGGGGCCGGGGCTTGCGGCGGCGTCGGCGTCACGACTTCTTCATCGCCATCCAGCCCGTCGATGCGCGCACCCGACTCAAGCGGAGCGGCGACCGGCGACGCTCCCTGGGACTTGGTGCCATTCTTGGCCGGGATGTCGATCTCGAAGTTCGCGGGCACCGGACGCGGCTGCGACTCGAACAGCAGTGGAAAGCCGATCACGCCAGCGACCACCAGCACGAAGGCGCCAATCAGGCGATGACGCGCACGACGACGCACGACCTCGATGGTGGGAGCTTGCGCCGGGCTGGGGCCGCCCTGCCCGCCGAATCGGAATTTGAACATTCGCCAGTGCAGTGAATTGAGGGGGGCGAGCCGGGCCAGAATCATCAGGCCGGACTTCAGGGCTGTAGGTGCTTGGCCGCCAGCCGCGGCGTCCCTTGCTGCAACACGCCGCCCACGGTATAGAAGGAACCAAAGACGACGATTCTATCAGCCGGGTCGGCCGCTGTAACCGCAGCAGCCAGCGCGGCCTCGGGACCGGCGTAGCAGCCGGACTGGACATCGGTGCGCCGGTTGGTCTGCTGCCACAGCGCCTCCAGATCGGATGCGGTGGCGGCGCGCGCCAGCGGCAGGTCGCAGAAATACCAGCGGTCGATCAGCGGATTGACGCGCGCGAACATCGGCTTGAGATCCTTGTCGGCCATGGCGCCGAACACGGCATGCGTGGTCGGGTAGTAGCCCATGGCATCGAGGTTCTCGGTCAGCGCGGCGACCGAGTGCGGGTTGTGCGCGACGTCGAGCACCAGCGCCGGCTGGCCCGGCACGATCTGGAAGCGTCCGGGCAGCTCGACCAGAACCAGGCCGTTGCGCACCGCCTGCGCCGTGACCGGCAGCCGGGGATGAAGCGCCTCGACCACGGCCAGCACGCCGGCGGCGTTGACCAATTGATTGGCGCCGCGCAGCGCCGGATAGGCCAGCCCCGCGTAGCGGCGGCCACGCCCGGCCCAGTTCCACTGCTGCTGGTCGCCGCCGCAGCTGAAGTCGCGCCCGGCGCGCCAGAGGTCGGCGTCGATTTCGAGCGCGCGGTCGAGCACGCTTTGCGGCGGCAGCGGGTCGCTGACGACCACCGGACGGCCGGTGCGCATGATGCCGGCCTTCTCGTAGCCGATGGCCTCGCGGTCGTGGCCGAGGAATTCCTGGTGATCCAGATCGACGCTGGTGATGACGGCGCAATCCGCGTCGAGAATGTTGACCGCATCGAGCCGCCCGCCCAGACCCACTTCGAGGATCATGACATCCAGGCGCGCGCGCGCCAGCGTCAGGACGATGGCCAGGGTGGTGAACTCGAAGTAGCTCAGACTGATCTCGGTCTGCTCGGCGCCATCGCCCCGGCGCGCGCGCTCGACATCGGCGAAGGCCGGCAGCAGGGTCGCGGCATCGACGACCTCGCCGAGCAGGCGGCAGCGTTCCTCGAAATGCACCAGATGCGGCGAGGTATAGACCCCGGTGCGGTAGCCGGCCTGGCTGTAGATGGCTTCGAGCATGGCGCAGGTCGAGCCCTTGCCGTTGGTGCCACCGACGATGATGACCGGGCAGCCCGGCACCAGGCCACGCCCGCCGTCGAGACGCTGCGCCACGGCGCGCACGCGCTCCAGCCCCATGTCTATCGTCCTGGGATGGATGCGCTCGCAGTACGCGAGCCATTCGGGCAGGGTCTGGGGCAGAGCGGCGGGCAGGACGTCGGACATCGTTATCTCGGAACGGGGATGGAGGGGCGTCACGCGCCCGGCAAGGTCGATATTGTCGCAGCGCCGCAAAACCCGGCATCCCCCGGGGGCGACTTTTATCGCCGGGTTCGCACATGGACCAAGAAACGCCAGAAACGACATGGTTTGTCCATCGCGGTTGCTAACATTCATCCAAGTGAAGATGTTCTTTGCTGAAAAAACCATTTCAACCACGACCCACAAGCACACGCCATGGCGCCAGCTCCCGAATCCACGGACACGATAGCCGGCCGGCTCAGCGAGCTGCTGCACCGGCTCAACGCAGGCCAGAAGCTCGACCCCAAGGCACTGGCCGAGGAATTCAAGGTCAACCTGCGCACGATACAAAGAGACCTGAAGGAACGCCTGCACTTCCTGGAACTCGAAAGACAGCACGGCCTGTACCACATCAATGTGCAGCGCCTGGGACAGCTGACGCCACAGGACATCGAGCGCTTCGCCGCCGTCGCGGGACTGCAGGGCCTGCATCCGCGCCTGGGCACCGAGCTGCTCAAGGATCTGCTCGACAGCCGGCTGCAGAGCCTGCAGATACGCGGCCACCACTACGAAGACCTGAGCGGGCGCGAGGACGACTTCCGCCGGCTCAAGCAGGCGATCGAGCACCGCCATCCGATCGGCTTCCGCTACCGCAAGGCCGAGGGCGAAAAGATCGTCGAGGGCATCGAGCCCTACAAGCTCGTGAACCAGAACGGCATCTGGTATCTGTCCGCCTGCGACCGGGGCGCGCTCAAGTCCTACGCCTTCACCAAGATCAGCGCGCTGCTGGTCAGCGATGAGCGCACCTTCGAGCCCGACCCGACCGTCGTCAGCACGCTGGCGCAAGAGGACAGCATCTGGCTCAACCTCAAGAAGACCGAGGTCGTGCTCAAGGTCAACAGCGAGGCGGCCGACTATTTCCGGCGCCGCAAGCTGATCGCCAGCCAGAAGATCGAGAAGGAACTCGCCGACGGCGGCCTGCTGGTGTCGTGCCTGATCGCACACCCGAACCAGATCCTGCCGATCGTGCGCTACTGGCTGCCGAATGTCCGCGTCATCAGCCCCGAGGCGCTGCAGGACGAGCTGGAACAGCAGCTGCGGCGCTATCTGGGCCAGGAGTGACGCCATGCCGATCACGCCACGCCCACGCACCTACTGCTGCCCGGCCTGCCACTGGTCCAGGACCGTCGCGCCCCGCAGCGACGTTCGGATACGCGGCATCGATCATTTCGACTGCTGCCCGGCCTGCGGACACCAGCCGCTGGAAACCAAAGCCGCCAGCACGGCTCAAGTGATGCTGGCGGAAGTGGCCGACAGGATGAAGCGCTTCAGGGCGTGAGTAATCCTGCAACCTCTCACCCTCCACCTAGTACGAAGAACTGCAACCCCTTGTCATGACATCCATCAGCCCTTCCCGGTTTCAGATCGACGTACCGAGCATCCCGATAGACTGGGATGCACCAGAAATTTCTCACCTGCAACTCAGCACTTTACCGAAACAGAATCTCAAATACCGCCTGTTTCGCCTGCATGAAATTAGCGCGGACAAGCCCAAGGCGTACCGGCAAGCGATTGGCAACGTGTTCTCCAGCCTGAACGAAAGCGGATGCGCTTGCGTGTACATCCTGTCCGGCCGCCCGGAGGGCATCGAGCTGTATCTCGGCGTGGCGACGAGCCAGGAGGACGCCGACATCCACGAAGCTGGAAAAATCTTCAAGGCCGGCTTTGAAGGCAACTTTCTGGGCGGACGCATCGTCGATCTGAAAAACGACGCCTCCGAAATTTCCGGCCTGCTGTCGTACAGCATGCATTTTGGCCAGATGACGGGCGTTCCCTCATTGAATGAGGACATGCAACAAGCCGACGACGAGGATTTCCAGGGGGTCGAGCGCTTGGTAAACAGCCTGCTGGGCGAAACCTGGCAGCTCATCATCGTCGCGGAACCCGGCGATGACGCGGAGATCCGTGGCACGCTCGACCACATTTACCAAATCGCCTCCGATGTATCCGAGCAGATCAAGCACTCGGTACAGCGCTCGGAAAATACCGGTCACCAGTTCACCGAAACCAGCGGCACATCAGACAGCAAAACACGCGGAACGTCCGACAGCGAAACACAAGGCACTAGCAAAGGGATCAACGAATCACACGGCACTTCACGAAGCGAAACACAAGGCACAAACAAAGGAATTAACGAATCCTACAGCACATCAAAAAACGAAACCCAAAGCACCAGTAGAGGCTCTAGCGAATCCTACGGCACATCAACAAATGAAACACGAGGAACCAGCAAAGGCGCAAGTGAGAGCAAGAGTACTTCAAACATAAGAGGTCAATCAGCATCCAACGAAAACAGAAGCCAAAGCACCAACTCAGGCATCAACGAATCAAAAAGCAACAGCTCCAACAGCAACAAGAGTTCAAACTCAGGCAATAGCCAATCAATAAGCAACAGTTTCAACAATAGCAAAGGCACCAATTCAGGAAGCAGTGAATCTACGAGCAATAGCCACAATACCAGCCAAGGTAGAAACTCAGGCACCAGCGAATCAAAAACCACGGGAAGCAACCATTCCTCGACCCAGGGCCACTCGACTTCCAGCGCCAGGGGACACAACTCCGGCAGCAGCGTCGCACTGACCAGCGAGCGCACGAACAAGCGGGCCGAGGGTTTTTTGAAGCATCTGGATGAAACGCTGACCGACCGTTTTCTGCGCGGGCGTGCCAAGGGCATGTACCGGACAGCGGTTTATCTGGGCGCAGGTACCCGCTCCACTTACGAACGGCTGGCGCGCGGCGTGGTTTCGACCTTCCAGGGCAATCAATCGAGCTTCACGCCGCTACGTGTCAACAAGCTACCAGTCAAGCCGTACGTCCTCCCCGAGTTGCTGCAATTACGGCAACTCAAGCGCGGCCTGACCTCCCCCCAGCAAGCGGTCGCCCACAGCCTGCCACTGCTACCGGATGCCCAGTTGCACGCGGCGACCTGGCTCAACAGCGAGGAACTGGCGCTGATCGCCGGCATGCCGACGCGCGAACTGCCCGGACTCAAGATCCGCAAGAGCGTCGATTTCGCCCTGAACACCAGCAACCCGTCAAATACAGCCAACAGTCTGGCGCTTGGACATATCGTCCAGCATGGACGGACACTGCCGCACAGTCTGGTACGACTCTCGGCCGAAGACTTGCGCAAACATATCTTTGTCACTGGTGTCACTGGCGCGGGCAAAACCACCACCTGCCTGAAGCTGCTGCTCGAATCCAGACTACCCTTCATGGTGATCGAACCGGCCAAGACCGAGTACCGCGCGCTGCACGGTCAGGGTATCGAGGTCGAGTATTACTGCCTGGGGCGCGAGGACTTGACGCCGTTCCGCCTCAACCCGTTCGAACTGTTGTCGCCGCGCCAGAATCTGACCAGCCATATCGATACGCTGAAGGCCACGCTGGCAGCCGTCTTTCCGATGGAGGCGGCGATGCCGCAGATCGTCGAGGAAGCCATCATCAAGGCTTACCAGCACAAGGGCTGGATGATCCACGAAGGCGAAAACCTGCTGGTCGATGACCCCTGGACCGTCGATAGCGAGGTCTGGCCGACCTTCTCGGACATGATCCGCGAGCTGGACGGTGTCATCAAATCAAAAGGCATGGGCAGGGAGTTCGAGGAAAAATACCGTGGCTCGCTGGTCGCCCGCCTGAGCAACCTGACGCTGGGCACCAAGGGGCGCATGCTCAACACGCGCCGCTCGATGAATTTCGACCAGTTGCTCGACAAATGCGTCGTCATCGAACTGGAAGAACTCAAGGATGAACAGGACAAGGCTCTGTTCATGGGGCTGATCATCACCCGGTTGGCCGAATGCATGAAGCAGCGGCACAGCCGACAGCCGGGTTTCCAGCATCTGACGCTGGTCGAGGAAGCACACCGTCTGCTGACACGCCCGGAGCCTGGCGACAGCGGCGCGCGTAAGATGGGCGTCGAGATGTTCGCCAACTTGCTGGCCGAGGTCCGCAAATACGGCGAGGGCCTGATCATTGCCGACCAGATTCCGAACAAGCTGGTGCCGGACGTCATCAAGAACACCAACACCAAGATCGTGCACCGCCTGTTTGCCGCCGACGACCGCAATACGATCGGCGATGCCATGGGGCTGTCAGATGAACAGAAGGATTTTCTGCCGATGCTGCAGCCCGGCGAAACCATCATTTATTGCGGCGGCTGGCACGCGCCAGTGCGGCTGAAGGTAAGTGAGCGGGCATCGACTGGCGGCAAGGGGTTGGCCGATAGCGAAATCAGGCGTTACGGGCAGGAACAACTCTGGGCTCAACGCAAATTCCTGTTTCCTCGTCTGGCACAACACCTGGCGATGAACAATGCAATCACGCTATCGGAATTTTTGCATGACGCGACACTGATGCTGGGCATGCTGCTGCGCTTGAACCCACGTTGCATAACAAAATCAAACCCGACCTTGCGTGAGCGCCTGCGAGAGCGCTTGCTGCAAAAACAGCAGGTCTGGCTGGACCGCCTCGATATGCACGAGCTAGCATTGGCTAACGGTCTGAACGGGCTACTCCGTGACGTCGTGGTGCAACTGCCATTCAGCGAAGCGGATTATGCCCTGCTGGAGCCAGCTCTGTGGCAAGGCTTGCAGCGACTCAACATTTCACTCGCTGATTTTGACGCCTTTGCCACCGGATCTGAAAGCAACGAAGTGTTCAACAGCCTGTCCGGTATTGATTCAATCTAAAGGAGAAACTCATGGTTTTTGGAATTCTGGCCAACATTGGAGCTGCCATCATCAGCACGGTCAGCAGCATAGGCCCGGCGGTTTCGTCATTCTGCACGACGGTGCTACCCAAGATCGCACCGGTACTCGGGCAGGTCGCGGAGGTCATTAAGGTAGTTGCGAACGTCGTTCTGACCGTGCTCGACATCTTCAAGCCTGGAGAAGATGTTGAAGAAATTGGTGACCGTGCGCTGCAGGCCGCCGAACAAGGTATCAAGCCGGAAAACTTCGATACCTACGACGAGTACATGACCGAGATCAGGAACTTCCAGCTTGATCCAGACAAGTCATCCACTCTCAGCAGCACAGAGAAGATCGGCGCTGGACTGGCGGTTGCTACCAACGGATTGGAGAAAAAATTCGATGTCCCCGAGGGCTCACTAGGTCCGATCTGGATGTTGGCAGCGAGTAACCCAACGTATTTCAATGCCGATCGCCTGGTCAGAATTGTTCAAACCGGAAAAAATGTAACGGACGTTCTGCACTATTTCGAAGGCAAGCTCGGCCCTGCGGATGCTGTCAATGCTCGCGACATTCTGATGGGCATGGAACGCCAGCGTTCGCCCGAAAAAACCGATGCAGCTATTTACGCTGAACTGACGACTGCAAAAGACGCCGTAAAGAATCTCGACCAGCAATCCTGACAACATGATGGAGAACTCCGAAAAATTCCTGGTCGTGGTGCTGCTCGACGGCCATGCTGCTTGCTTCTCGCGCGACAGTCAAACACGCTGGCAACAAGAACGAATTCATGGCGAGCATTGGTATCCGCTCGCCAGCGACGATGCGTTGGAAGCAGTGCTGAACGAACTGGATCAGCGGCTCAACTGCTCCGATCAATTGGCAGGATTCGCACTACACCTTGTCTATCAGCAATCGACGTTGCCGTGGCTCACCAACGTCGCCAGCGCACTGGCAGCCGTAAGTTGCCACAACTGGCAAGTGCTGCGATGGGAGCCGCTGCGCGACCGCGCTGTATTGCTGAGTGGCCAATCGCCGGCAACCCACCTGCCCGCAATCGACTGGCTGCAGACAAGCCTGCTGCCAGTGCTCGAAGCGACCTTCCAATATCAGGAAAACGCATTGGCGGCCGAACGCGCCCGTGCCGAACAGCAGCATGCCGACACACTGGAGAGCCTGCGCGCTGACCGGCTGCGCCTGGAAGCCGAGATCGCCACCCAGCGCGAACAGCTGGCCGCACTGCAGCGCCCAGCCATGGACGACGTGCTGACCTATCTGCCCGCGATCTACCGCAATGTGTTCGGCACCCTCGCGCCGCACGACCTGGCCTTGCTGGCTGGACAGTTACAGGTGCCGCCAATTCCGTCGCCTTGGCCCGAACCCCTGCCCGACACCCTGCACGCGCTGCAGGCCCGCCTGCGCAAGCTGCCGGAGCCACGCGCAACGCATCTGCGCGATTTCTGCCGGCAATTGCCGCACCCCCTCGAACTGCGCGCCGAGATGCGCGCCTGGCTTGGAGCTGATTGATGAACAAGGATGAACTCAAGCGACTCGATAAACTCCGCAACGATGCGAACAATGGCGTCGTTAAAGCTTGGGAAAAACTGACCCTTGCCGACCTGCTGCTGTTGTTGCGCGAATACGCCCCGCTGCGCGCGCTGATCCGCGAAATCGCGGCCGAGGCCGATGAGGCTGGCCGCGAAGCCCACGACGCGGACATCAACGAGGCGGACGACGAGGACGAACGCGGCCGCCCACCGCATCCGCTGCTACCAGCCTTGCGCGCCGCGCCCACGCCCCTTGCACCAGCGGCGCTGCCGCCGCCCGACCCGCTGCACCAGCAGCTCGCGCCCGAACTGGCGCTGCTGCACGCGTTGCGCGCCGACGCCGAACTCGCAACCGCCTGGCTGGGCGCGACGGCCGAGGACGAAGGCAGGCAACTGACGCGGTTGATCGCCTGCGCCGCGCAATGGGATCTGTTGAGCGATCTGTGGGAGAAGCTGGCCGCCCGCTGTAAGCAGGCGCAACGCGCCGCGAGCGCCGCCGAGATGCAGATCTTGCGCGGCGCGCTGACGTTGCACAACCTGCGCTGGCAAGGGCGGCAGGCGCAGCTGGCGGAGGTCGCTACCGGCACGCCCTATGACTACGAGCGCCACCAACGTGGTAGCGCCACAGGCGACACCGTGCGCGCGCTTTGGCTACCAGGCCTGATCAATGCTGGCGGGCAGTTGCACAGGAAGCCGTTAGTTCAGACCTGAACAGCGAACTAAAAATTAATCAAATTTTTATCAAAATCCACCTACCAAATCAAATGAACAACAAATCAAAAGAATTATCTTTCATCCCAAATTTTTTAATCGAAAATTATAAAAAAATAAAAATTCAATCTTTAAGAGAAAAAATAAAAAAATATCCATTTCACTGGATTAGCACCATAGATGACGAAGGGATTATTTATCAAACCACCACATCAACACTTTGGTGCACAGAAAAACAATACTCTTATTTCTCGATGCTAGATTTGGAAAATATAATAAAAAGCAACAGAGCAATCAAAAGGGCACTAGGAATCTCAGAAGAAGACCCGCCAGAAGAACAAATCAAGATTGAATTAAACTCGCTTAATGAAAGCAAAGAAAAAGCTGCCAGCGCTCGATTTGGCGGGATAGATGGATGGGAAATTCCATCCAAAAATGATATCATTAATTTCTCCAAAGCATCAGGAAATTTAATAGTAGATAGCTACAAAGGGGGAAATATTTTCGGCCAAGAAGAATGGCTTTGCACAGAAGGAGTAATTAACTTAAGCAATGAGTCTATTAATAATGAATTTTCCACTCCAGGCCACATCATATTTTGTAATAAAAATTATTTTAGATTAAATGAAGTAATAGAAAAGGCAATAGAAAGCAAGTGGTTAATATCTTATGAAGAACCACCCGAACGCCACAGCAATCACATGACCAGAAGCGGAATAATTTTTTCCCTCGAAGACATCTCTTGGATAACCGGAACACCTCCCGACAGAAAAAAGAATACCATTCACGACGACTTTATGTCGATTCAATACCCCAATACGAGAGAAATATTTTCAGACATTGATTACATAATTTGTAGACAGCCACAACTGGAGGAAGCACAATTCACAGATCCAAATAAGGGACTATGGGAAGCCTGGGGCCTAACCGAATCTGAACAGAAAAAATTTAATATTCGCGCTCGCGACCCGGCGCGCGACCTGCGCGAAGGCTTCGTCGCCATCGACTTCGGCACCAGCAGCACCGTCGTCGCCTGGGACCACAACGGCCGCGCCGAACTGATGCGCGTCGGCGTCAAGGATTTCTGGGCCAAGGAACGGCCTGGCGATTACGAGAACCCCACCGTGCTCGAATTCATCGACCTGGCTGCGATGCTGTCTCAGTGGCAGTCCAGCGCCTACCGCCCCAGCGTGCGCTGGGATCAAGTGCGCTGCTCGCACGAGGCGCTGCACAACTGGCGTAACAACGAAAGCAATCCACAGGTCGTTGGCAGCATCCTGGGCAAGATCAAGCAATGGGCATTGCGCCAAGCCAATGACTACCGACTGCGCATCACCGACCAGAAGAACGGCTTGGAGCACGAGTTCGCGCCGCTACAGCCGCGCAACCCGGTCAAGGGCCAACCGCTGACGGTTGGCAACGACGATGCCTTCGACCCGATCGAGCTTTACGCTTGGTTCCTGGGCATGAACATCAACTGGCGCCAGCGCGGATTGTTCCTGAAGTATTACATGAGCTTTCCGGTGGATTACCCGCAGGCAGTCAAGGACAACATCCTGGCCGCCTTCCGCCGTGGCCTACAGCGCAGCCTGCCCGAGACACTGGTGCGCCAGCCGGTGTTCAGCGAATTCTTGGTCGAAGAGCGGGCCTCGGAGCCGGCGGCTTACGCCGCGATCGCCCTGCCGACGCTGGGCATCGCGCCTGGGGCCGACAGCGGCGAGGGCTACGCGGTATTCGATTTCGGCGGTGGTACGGCCGACTTCGACTTCGGCTTCTACCGCCAGCCGACACCCGAGGAAGAAGACGAAGGCTGGGAAGCCGTGTTCGAGCGCTGCGGCAGCGCGGGCGACAAGTTTCTCGGCGGCGAGAATCTGCTGGAACACTTGGCCTACCTGACCTTGCGCCACAACCTCGACCTGTGCCGCAACAACAGAATAGCCTTCACCCGACCGCTGGATGCCGAGGACTTCCCGGGCAGCGAAATGTTCCTGGAGAAGACCCGCGCCGCCGCCACCAACACGCTGATGCTGATGTCCCGCCTGCGCCCACTGTGGGAAACCGGCGAGATGCCCGACGCCGGCAGCGGCGTCACCAAGATCGATTTGCTCAACCGCGAAGGCGCCAAGGTGTCGTGCGAACTGGCGATTCCGAGCGCTGCGCTGCTGAAATACCTGGAACAGCGAATAGAAAAAGGCGTGCAGAGCTTCTTTGTTGCACTGCGCGCGGCCTTCGGCGCGGACCTGCCAGAGCATGTCCACATTCTGCTGGCCGGCAACGCCAGCCGCTCGCGACAGGTCAGCGCGCTGTTCGGACTGCTGCCGGCGAACGCCGGCAATGACGCCAACTCCCCATTCACCCGCACGCAGGCGTATCAACGCAAATTGTTTGGCAACCGCATGCCAATCTTCACCACCCACCTGCCGCTGGCGGCCGACGAAAGCAATGTCTACAGTCCCACGGGCAAGACCGGGGTCGCGCTGGGCCTGCTCAAACTCTGTCCAGGCTCGGCTCTCAAGATCATCGACCACACGCGCCAGTCATCGGGCGATGAAGCGCCGTTCGCCTACCACGTCGGGCGCAGCCGCCTGGGCAAGTTCCAGCCGGGTCTGCGCCAAGGCATCCCCTACGGGGAATGGCATGAACTGGGTGTGCCGCGCGAACGGGTTTTCAACCTGTTCTACACCCAGTCACCTCTGGCACATACCGGTATGCTGGAAGAAGGACATACAGACCTGAACAAGCGGCCGCTGCATCTGGCGGGCAACACGCAGGGCCAGAAGGTGTTCGGCCGGGCCGTCAAGCCAAGCCAGATCGAGATCTGTACCGCAGCCTCTAAGGAGCTGGCGCAGCAACAACAATTCGAGAACTTTCGACTGATTGAGCTGAGTTGAGATGAATTGAGATGAGAAGCGCCACCGACATCCAGCACGACCTCGACCTCTCGCAGGACGACCTGCGCCGCTTGCGCCTACGCCGGACGCGCCAGGCGGCGACCGGCCTGCTGCTCGTCGCGCTCGGCGTGCTCGTGCTCGCCCATGTCATGGGCGGCCCGCAGCCGGCCTGGGGCTATCTGGCCGCCTTCGCCGAGGCCGCGACGATCGGCGCGCTGGCCGACTGGTTCGCGGTCGTCGCGCTGTTTCGCCACCCGCTGGGCCTGCCGATCTGGCACACCGCGATCATCCCGAACAGCAAGGACGAGATCGGGCGCAACCTGGGCGCCTTCGTCGAGAACCACTTCATCACCGAGGAGGCCATCGGCCGCAAGATCCACGAGGCCGATCCGGCCCGCCTGCTCGGTCAATGGCTGCAGGATGAGCAGCACACCCGCCAGCTCGGCGCCCAGGCAGCCGCCGCCCTCGGGCAACTGATCGACGGGCTGGATGACGCGCAGCACGAGAAGATCCGGGCCGTGCTGCGCGCAACGGTCACGCGCCAGCTGGCGGGAACCGACCTGTCGCAGGCGGTCAGCGTGCTGATCGACCAGCTGATGCAAGACAACCGGCACCAGCAGCTGCTCGACGCGATGCTCGAAGGCGCCAGCGGCTACCTCGGCGACGCGGACCACCACCCCGCGATCACCCAGTTCCTGATCGCCAGCCTCGGCATCGAGAGTTCGATGATCAAGATGGCCATCAACGCCTACGTCCCACGCACCATCGCCGCCCTGAACCAGACCCTGGGCGAAGTGCTCGCCGACCCGGCGCACCGCTTCCGCGCCCGCTTCGATGCCTGGATCGACGAATTCGCGCTGCGGCTCAAGGCCGACCCCGAATGGGCCGCCAAGATCCGCCAGCACCAGATCGAGATGTTGACATCCTCCCCGCCCTAAAGGGCGGGGATTCCTGCTGCCAGACGGCGATGTCCCGCCGCGAGAATGTTGCGGGCCGCGTTCACGTCCCGGTCGTGGACCGTGGCGCACTCGCCGCACACCCATTCCCTTATTCGCAGACCCGCTCTACCTTTCGGACTGCTGGCGGGAATGGCCCCGCAGCACGAGCAAGTCTGGGTGGAGTACGCTTCGTTGACGACCTCGAAGACGATACCGGCCTGCTGGCTCTTGTATTCCAACATCGTCTTGAACATGGACCAGCCCGCGTCGAGCGTGCTCTTGGCCATCTTGGTCTTGACCAGCGTGGCGCTGGCCACGTCGCCCACGAAGAGGGCGGCGTTCTGTTGCACCAGGGCCGTGCTCAATTGGTGCAGCGCGTCCTTGCGCTGGTTTCCAATCCGGGCGTGAAGGGCCTTGACGCGCTGTTTCTTTCGCGCTCGCTGGGCGGTCGCCAATTTTTGCTCATGCGCCCGATACCAGCGGCCTTCGAGGCGTTGACCGTCCGAGGTGGTGGCACAGTCCTTGAGGCCCAGGTCGATGCCGACGCTCGCGGTGGGACTGGGCAATTGGGGGCCGACAAGTTCGGGGATCTCGACGGCGACGTTGAAGTACCAGCGGCCCCGGCTGTCCTCGCTGAAGGAACCGGCGCGCAAGTCGTGGTGGGCCAGCCCGTAGCTGTCCCACAAGCTGAACTTGTGGCCGGCAAAGTGGATTTGGCCAGCCTTGTACCGCGCGTGACCGCCCTTGAACGGAATCCAGCCCAGCGAATACTTGCTGGAATGAGGATTGGAAACCCTCCAGTTCAGGCGTAAACGCTTGAACTGCTTGCGCCGGGTCGCGTATTCGGCGCAGACTACCTGCACGGTGCCGCTGCCAATGGTGATGCCGTCGCACTGACTGAAACCCGCCGTGAGCTTTTGGAGGTCGTATCCAGAGAGGAAATCATGGCGCTCGCGGATGGCGCGGGCACTGGTTTCGTTGCAGAAGTTGAACACCTGGTTGACCTCGCGGGCCATCCGAGACAGCACGCGGGCGTGCTTGTCCTTGATGCGCAGCTTCAAGGTCTTGGTGGCGGTGTTCACGGCAAACAATGATAGGGCATGGACTGCGCAGCGGACTACAGGCCGTGCCGGCCTGATCGCTCGAACCTCGGGCTGAACCCCGAGGCTTGCCGCTCAGTGCGGGTCAACGGCGCCCGGGCACAACAGATGCTCGACGACCTGTGGGACCGCATCCACGACAAGCTGCTGCACGACCTGCGCCGCGACGACCCCGCGCTGGCCCGGCAGGCCCAGGCCTGGATCGGCAAGCTCGGGCGCCTGCTGGTCGAGCAGTCCGCGCTGCGCGACTGGCTCAACCACACGCTGGAGAGCGGCAGCGCCGCGCTGATCCGCCAGCACCGGGGCGCGGCCGGGCGCTTCATCGAGCAGCAGCTCGCCAAATGGACGCGCGAGGAGATGACGCAGCGCGTCGAACTCGCGATCGGGCGCGACCTGCAGTTCATCCGCATCAACGGCACGCTGGTCGGCGGGCTGGCCTGGGTGGTGCTGCACGCGCTGCGGCAGGCGCTGGGTTGAGCCCGGGCCGCACCCGCTGCGCGCGCCCGATGGCTGCGGCACAATCCGCGCCATGATCAAGCTCTACGGCATCCCGAACTGCGACACGGTGAAGAAGGCACGCGCCTGGCTGGCCGAACACGGCGTCGCGCACGAGTTCCACGACTTCAAGAAGCTCGGCGTGCCCGAGGACCGGCTCGACGCCTGGCTGGCCGCCGTCGGCTGGGAGCGCCTGCTCAACCGCCAGGGAACAACCTGGCGCAAGCTCGACCCCGAGGTCCAGGCCGGCGTGAGCGAGGCGGCCAGCGCGCGGCCGGTGCTGCTGGCGCACAGCAGCGTGATCAAGCGCCCGGTGGTCGAGTGGGCCGACGCCACCACGGTCGGCTTCGACGCCGAGGCCTGGGCCGGACGAATCTGATCCGCCCCCTGCCCTAGAATCAAGGGTTAGCCTTGCCGCAGTGAGCGGCACCTTCAACAGCGACTTCATCCAGACCGGATTTTCCATGAGCAAGACCCAGATCGACGGCGTATCCGTCAGCACCCAGGCCAGCGTCTATTTCGACGGCAAGTGCGTCAGCCACGGCATCACCTTCGCCGACGGCACCAAGAAATCGGTCGGCGTGGTGCTGCCCGCGACCCTGACCTTCAACACCGGCGCGCCCGAGATCATGGAATGCGTCGCCGGCGCCTGCGAGTACAAGCTCGCCGGCAGCGACGAGTGGAAACAGTCCGGCCCGGGCGAGCAGTTCAGCATCCCCGGCAATTCGAGCTTCGAGATCCGCGTGACCGAGGCCTACCACTACATCTGCCACTTCGGCTGATCACGGGGAGACACAGATGGCAACCATCCTGCAAAACCTGCCCGTCGGCCAGAAGGTCGGCATCGCGTTCTCGGGCGGCCTCGACACCAGCGCCGCGCTGCTGTGGATGAAGCTCAAGGGCGCCCTGCCCTACGCCTACACCGCCAACCTCGGCCAGCCCGACGAGAGCGACTACGACGAGATCCCGCGCAAGGCCATGGGCTATGGCGCCGTCCAGGCGCGCCTGATCGACTGCCGCCCGCAGCTGGCCGCCGAGGGCATCGCCGCGCTGCAGTCCGGCGCCTTCCACATCAGCACCGCCGGCATCACCTACTTCAACACCACGCCGCTGGGCCGCGCCGTGACCGGCACCATGCTGGTGGCCGCGATGAAGGAAGATGACGTCAACATCTGGGGTGACGGCTCGACCTTCAAGGGCAACGACATCGAGCGCTTCTACCGCTACGGCCTGCTGACCAACCCGGGCCTGAAGATCTACAAGCCCTGGCTGGACCAGACCTTCATCGACGAACTCGGTGGCCGCAAGGAGATGAGCGAGTTCCTGATCGCCAACGGCTACGACTACAAGATGTCGGTCGAGAAGGCCTACAGCACCGACAGCAACATGCTGGGCGCGACGCACGAAGCCAAGGACCTGGAGCACCTGAACAGCGGCATCAAGATCGTGAACCCGATCATGGGCGTGGCGTTCTGGAAGGATGAGGTGCCGGTCAAGGCCGAGGAAGTCACCGTGCGCTTCGAGGAAGGCGTGCCGGTCGCGCTCAACGGCCAGCGCTTCGACAACCTGGTCGATCTGATCCTGGAAGCCAACCGCATCGGCGGCCGTCACGGCCTCGGCATGAGCGATCAGATCGAGAACCGCATCATCGAGGCCAAGAGCCGTGGCATCTACGAGGCCCCCGGCCTGGCGCTGCTGCACATCGCCTACGAGCGCCTGGTCACCGGCATCCACAACGAGGACACGATCGAGCAGTACCGCGTCAACGGCCTCAAGCTCGGCCGCCTGCTGTACCAGGGCCGCTGGTTCGACCCGCAGGCCATCATGCTGCGCGAGACCGCCCAGCGCTGGGTCGCGCGCGCCGTCACCGGCGAGGTCACGCTGGAGCTGCGCCGTGGCAACGACTACTCGATCCTCAACACCGACAGCCCGAACCTGACCTACGCGCCCGAGCGCCTGTCGATGGAGAAGGTCGAGGACGCGCCGTTCACGCCGCTGGACCGCATCGGCCAGCTGACGATGCGCAACCTCGACATCACCGACACCCGCGCCAAGCTCGGCATCTACTCCGACGCCGGCCTGCTGTCACTGGGCCAGGGCGAGGACTTCCTCAAGCTCGGCGGCAAGTAAGCCCGCAGCGCTCACGCGCGTGACACGAGGCCGGCCATGCGCCGGCCTTTTTTGTCTTAGATCTGAACGTGCAAGCTCAAACCACGACCGGCTCGGGCTCCAGCCGGATGCCGAAGCGTTCGTAGACGCTGGTCTGGATCGCGCGGGCCAAGGTCATGACCTCGCCGCCGCTGCACGGGTGCTCGGGCGTGCCCCGGTTGACCAGCACCAGTGCCTGTTTCTCGTAGACGCCGGCGTGGCCGACGGTCTTGCCCTTCCAGCCGCAGGCATCGATCAGCCAGCCGGCCGCGAGCTTGATGCTGCCGTCGGGCATCGGGTAGTGCACCACCTTGGGATCGCGCGCGATGATGTCGGCGCACTGCTCGGGCGTGACGCCCGGGTTCTTGAAGAAGCTGCCGGCATTGCCGATCACGGCCGGATCGGGCAGCTTGGCGCGGCGGATCGCGCACACCATGTCGAAGATCTGGCGCGCGTCGGGATGGGTGATGCCGGTCTCGGCCAGCTTGCGCTCCAGGTCGAGGTAGCCCAGCACCGGCTTCCACGGTTTCGGCAGCAGAAAGCGCACGCGCGTGATCAGCGCCCGGCCCTTGAGGCCGAAGCCGCGCCCGTCGGCCGCGCGCGCGTGCTTGAACACCGAGTCACGGTAGCCGAAGCCGCACTGCGCGGCGTCGAGCGTGAACGGCTCGCCGGTTTCGAGGTCGATCGCGTCGAGCGAGTCGAAGCGGTCCTGGCATTCGACGCCGTAGGCGCCGATGTTCTGCACCGGTGCCGCGCCGACCGTGCCGGGGATCAGACCCATGTTCTCCAGCCCCGGCCAGCCCTGGGCGATCGTCCAGGCGACGAAATCGTGCCAGCGCTCGCCGGCGCCGGCCTCGACCAGCCAGCCGCGCTCGGTCTCGCGCAGCAGGCGCCGGCCCGGAATCTCGACCTTGAGCACGAGCTGGCGCAGGTCGCCGGTCAGCACGATGTTGCTGCCGCCGCCGAGCACGAAGGCGTCGTCGGCGCGCCAGTCGGGATGGCGGATCAGCGCCTGCAGCTCGGCCTCGGAGCCGATGCGCGCCAGCCGCAGCGCGCGCGCGGCGATGCCGAATGTGTTCAAGGGCTGCAAGGCCACGTTTTTCTCGACTAACATCCCCGGATTGTCTCACCCAGGCGCCCCGGACCCGCCGGCGCGGCGCCGCCTTGCATTGAACCGCCATGCCCTCTTTTGACACCGTACTCGAACCCAACCTGGTCGAAGTGAAGAACGCCGTCGACCAGACCGCCAAGGAAATCGGTACCCGCTTCGACTTCAAGGGCAGCGCCGCCGCCGTCGAACTCAAGGACAAGGAAATCACCCTCTACGCCGACAGCGACTTCCAGATCGGCCAGGTCGATGACATCCTCAAGAACAAGCTGACCAAGCGCAACATCGACGTGCGCTTCATCGACGCCGGCAAGATCGAGAAGATCGGCGGCGACAAGGTCAAGCAGGTGCTGAAAGTCCGCAACGGCATCAGCGCCGAGGACGGCAAGAAGATCCAGCAGATCATCAAGGGCAGCAAGCTCAAGCTGCAGGCCGCGATCCAGGGCGAGGAAGTGCGCGTGACCGGCGCCAAGCGCGACGACCTGCAGCAGGCGATGGCACTGATCAAGAAGGATCTGGACCTGCCGCTGTCGTTCAAGAACTTCCGCGACTGACAGGCGCGCGCCTCGGCGCGAGCAGCCGGCCCGGGGCAAGTGGCCCCGCGCCGGCTTTTTTCATGCGCGGACGGCGGCGCGGCGATCGACAATATACCCTGCCGAGTATTATGATGATCGATAAGCCAACCATCTCCACCCTGAACCGAAGTCCGCGCATGACCGTCTCGAAATCCCTCTTCCCGACCCTGCTGAGCCTCGCGCTCGCCCTGCCCGCCTGGGCCCAGAACGCGGCCCCCGCGCCGGGCGAGGCCGGCACGCCATTCGCGATCCGCCCGGCCGAGGCCTATGACGTCAGCCAGCTGCCCGACGATGCCTATGGCCGCATGGTCCGCTACGGCAAGGAGCTGGCAG
>Ga0228698_1000360_pt1 | contig 38698 bp, 40 predicted proteins | sample McNCre117_Aug_MG_FD_178015 | JGI IMG/M metagenome (GOLD analysis project Ga0228698, IMG submission 178015) | Freshwater microbial communities from McNutts Creek, Athens, Georgia, United States - 1-17_Aug_MG | ecosystem: Environmental > Aquatic > Freshwater > Creek | place: USA: Georgia... | reverse complement strand
ATGGGCACCGATCCGCCCGATGGAAATCAACCCCTGGTTTTGACGATTTGAAACACTTAGGCCTACTTTGCGAGTGACATTGCCAGCAGGTACAAGGCACTCAGCAGCAGGGCCGTGAAGGTCAAGACCATGCCGAACACTCTGAATCGAAAATCTTCTGGCTCACGGCTTACTCCGAAAGCGTGCGCGATGCGGCCCACTAAAAGGGATGCGCCAAGTGCATGCACCAAAAGTTGGGGAGCACCGGAAGTCTCGACGAAGAACGCCAGCAGGAGACCCATTGGGACGTATTCGGCAAAGTTCGCGTGAACCCTCATTGCCCTGAGCATGACTGGATTTTCCGCGTCCCCGATACCGATGTGAAGTCGGCGTCGCATGCGAATAGTTCGCACGCTTAGAAACACGAACAGCAGGGCAAGCAGTGCTGCGTAGACTGGCAGGATTTTCATGAAGCCTTAGGCGCGAGCACTTCGGCAGACACTCGATCTTTCAAGTGTTTCTCCGTTCCCTTCTTCAGGGTATGAAGCGTTCCAATCTCTTGCACCAGCTCAAGTACAAGATCATCTGATTCTCCGTACTTTGCTACCAATTTGGCACACAGACTTTCCAACCTGTCGATACGCTTTGCGAGCTTTTTTTTCACGGGGACTCCATCCTAGGGTTTTCACTTAAGCATCTTAAACCCTCTGGCGGAATGTAAGGGCTGGTTTCTTCTGCTCAAACTTTAGGCATTCTGTTGATGCTCAATGACCAGGCGGTTCACACGCGCATGCCACCAAGTTATCCACAGGGCTAGTCACAGATTTCGGGGACTAAATTTTTAAGTCGGGGTGTGGTTTTTCCGAAGCGCCGATGACATCGGCAACGCATTTTGGAAAGCAGTCCACAGACTTAGTTGAAGCTTGAAATCAAAGCGTCACACTTTTCAACCAGACTTCGGAAAAAGAGAGAAAAACATGACAGTCTGGGAGCGAAAGCGAGTTGGTGCGATCGTTGATGCAGTGCGGTTCCTATCAAGCGGCATAGGGGACCCGGTTGTGCGTGCGCAGCTGTCGGAAATCCGCCAGCACTGCGAGGAGGTGGAGCGCGGACCTTCTGTGCCTGCCCATGTGCGTTTGGCCTTGCAGCAAAGGCTATGTTCTTTTTGCAAACAGCTTGATCTGTTGAACTGTGATCACCACGTCGAAGAAAGTGGTTGTGACCTCGCCGAAATCACGCAAATTGAGAGCCAGTTCGGCCCCCGCCATCGACCCATTTGAGGGCATCGCAAGCCTCAATAAGTAGCCATCGGTACGCGATTCGCGATGGATGCATTCAGTCTGCAACCACCGGCATAGAAATTGGTTCTGGACTCCGCGGAAGAAAGGCAATTGCTACCGCCCAGCAGCACTCTCCACCATGTCAAACGGGTTACTAATTTGCGACGGCGATTTGGTGGTGCCATTTCAAATACGCTTTCAGCGGCATGTCCCTTTCATGAAGGTGGCTCCATGCCCATTCGGTGATGCTGTGACTCAAACATTCGAAGTCTGTGCTCTGATGATCAGCATCCCGAACCAGGCTATCAAGCATTGCCTGGACCGACTTGTGGTGATCAACTACCTCCGCCAAGGTTGGACACCCGTGCGATTCGAGAACGCCCTCTTCAAAGGCATGATGATGGCGCACTAGGGCCGCGACATCTTGGAGCAAGGCAAGAACTCGCTCTGGGCAGCGAGGCTGAGTAGCGGCGGATGCAACAAGATCCCTGCAAGTTTCCAGTATGGTGATGTGCTGCACGTCCAGATCTGGATTTCGCACGCTTAGACCGACATGCCAAACAGGGATGGATTTCATTGGTGCCACCTTTAGGGGGCATGACAGTATTCCACTCACGCAGCCATGTCAATGGACATTCGCGCGATCGGAATGAAAGGCTGCAGCCAGTGCGCTCGTATCGCGCATGTATACCTTCTGGGAAACATGCGCTGTCATAATGCAAACTGTATATACCGTTTACACACTATGAACAGCGATCTCAAGACAGCGTCAACTACCCCATTGCCGCCCATGGCTTCCGAGTTGGCGGAAGAGCCGAATTCAAAGGTGACCGTTCCAGTAAAAAAGGCCTCCACACCGCGTCGTGCCCTAGCAGCGGCAGTCAAACAACTGCCGTCGGCTAGTGACTTGAGTGACAAGCAACCCAGCACACCGTCCAAAAGGCGAACTGCTGTTAGTCGGCCCGTTACTGCTACTGGGATAGCGGTGGCATCTTCAGCAGTAGCCACGCCACAGTCCGGCAAACTGAAGACGACAGCTTCCAAATTTGCATCGAAGCCTGTGCCCCCTGTGGCTCCCGCATTTGCTGAGCCTACCCCGCCGGTAGAAAACGTTGCTGTACTGCTCAAGCCAAAAAAGGCGGAGAAAGTGCGCAACAGTTTTTCCGTCACCCCAGAGGAGGATGCGCTTCTAGATGTCCTCAAGCGCAGAGCCAAGAGGTTGGGAAAGCCAATCAAAAAGACAGACTTGGTTCGGGCTGGCATCAAGGTGCTGATTGCTATTTCAGACAAATCATTCCTCTCGGTTCTGGGGACACTTTCCTCCCCACAGGAGGATGGAGCGCCACCAGCGCCTTGAGAAGGGTGCTGTCAGTTGCCCCCAGATTGATGCGTTCAGAGACAGCGATGGGCTACGCGGCTTGCAGTGTCAGTTCCGCCAGCAGCTTGAATTCTTGAAGCAGGTTGCGCACATACGTGACCTGGTCAACGGCCCACTTCTCTTCCTGCTCCAACACATCTTCCAGCGACATGCCATGCGGTAAGTCCGTCTGGCTCATGGCCCGGTAAGGAATGAAAGGGTCGGCGTCTTCGTTGGCGTAACGAAACGCGGGGGCTGCGTAGTGGTTCTCTTGCTCCAGGCAGAAGGCGATGATCTGGGGCGCGTGGTCGCCCAGCATCAGCAATTCATACAGCATGCGCGCACCGGGCAGCTCGTCTTCCGCGCTCCCTTGCAATACGCCGTAGTGGCCGCACCCATGGGCTTCGGGAACCATGCGAACGCCCTTGAGATGCACTTGGCGAATGCGCGGGGTCAGTGTGTGCAATGCGGCCAGTGGTTGCTCGCCCGCATTCACCATGTTTCCAAAGTCCAGCAGCGCATTCAGCCGGGGGCTTTGGATGCGCTCCAGCAGGCCCAGAATCTCTTGGCTCTTGAGCTCTTCGTGCTGCTCAAAATCAAAATACAAATCGTGCAGCTCGGCCTGCGCCACCAGGTAGCGCAGGTCCGCCTCAATGGTGTTGAGCACCTCCGACAGTTTGCCTTCGTAGCGCGAATAGACGCGGATGTTTTGCACGCCCATGGTGCGGGCGATGCCAATCACATGGTCCACATCTTCTTTGCGGGTGCTGCTGATTTCCAGATGGATGGCAAGGTTCAGGCGAGCCGCATAGACGGCCAGGGCACGGCGATCTGCATTGCTCATTTGCTGCAGGCTGCGTTCTTCGCCGTCCAGCAGATGGATGCTCACACCGTGCAAGGCATGGTCGTGCGCAAACTTCAGCAAATCACGCGGGTGGTAACCGCCATGGGTGAACTGCATCAGATGCGGATACGCATGCGCATACAGCCGCACCCGGTCCAGGCGTTGCAAGAGCTTGGCCGCCAGCGCTGGGGTGAGGATGGGTGCGGGATGCGCGGACGTGTCTGCCACGTTGTGCAGCATCCGTTTTTCAAAACGGGACTGTAGGGCTTGCATTGTGCTTGGTGAGGGGCTGTCGGAGCATGGTTTGAGAGGTACTTATTGCCATGCCAGCTGCGGCCATTGGCGCTGCGCCACGATCGCTTGGAGCTTGGCCGATGGGTTGACGACATGGGGCTTTTCCACCGCTTCCAGCAACGGCAGATCGTTCAACGAATCGCTGTAGCCGTAGCTGCCCGCCAGCGTGTGGCCTTGGACGCTTAACCAGTGCTGCAGGCGCTCCACCTTGCCTTCCCGGAAGCTCAGCACACCGCGTGTAGCGCCGGTGTAGAGCACGTCCTGGGTTTGGAGGTCGATGGCAATCACGTCATTGACTCCGAAGGACGCAGCAATCTTGCGGACGATGAATTCCGCCGTTGCGGAGATGATCAGCAAGGCATGGTTCTGGTCCTTGTGCCACTGCACTTGCGCCTGCCCTTGCGCATAGACCTGGTGCGGCACGATGCGGGCTACATAGTCTTCTGCCCATGCATCAACTTCTGCCACCGACTTGCCAGCCAAGGGGCTCAGCGTGTAATCCATATAGGTCTGCATGGACAGCGTACCGGCGTGGTAGGCCTGCATCATGTTGCTCTCCACCTCCAGCATGGTGGCGGGCGCCAGCCCTTTTTCGACCAAGTAGTGCAGCCACAGGGTGGAGCTGTCGCAACGAATCAGTGTCTCATCCATGTCAAAAATAGCCAGCGTGCTCATGCCACCTCCTGGATTTCTTCGGCGTTGAATTGCAGCAGCAAAGCGGTGCCGTTGGGCAGCAGTGAGCTGGCGGAGCGGTTGAGCAAATCGACCATCACCTCGCAGCCCTGCGCTTGCACCACGTAGCGAATGACATTGCCCAGAAGCTGGTGGCTCTGCACGGTGGCGGGGTAGCTTGGGCCCAGGCTCGCCACTGGTGTTTCGCCTGGCAGCACCACATGAATGGACTCCGGTCGGATTGCCAATTTGCCCTGCACTTTTTTCTCCAGAAGCGACCACGCGGCATCGGCGTCCAGCAGGTTGTAGTTGCCCATAAAGCCCGCCACAAAGCTGCTGCCAGGCCGGGTATAGACCGACTCGGCCGTGCCGTGCTGCACGATGCGCCCGCCATTCATCAAGAAGATGCGGTCCGACAGCATCAGCGCCTCTTCCTGGTCGTGCGTGACGAAGATGGTAGTGAGCTTGATTTGGGATTGGATGCGGCGGATTTCTTCTTGCAGGTTTTTACGGATGCGCGCGTCCAATGCAGACAAAGGTTCGTCCAGCAGCAGGATGCGCGGGCGCACCACCAGCGCCCTGGCCAGTGCGACGCGCTGGCGCTGACCACCCGAGAGCTGGTGCACGTATTTGCTTTGGTGGCTGCTCAGTTCCACCAGTTGCATGGCCTCGGCCACACGCTGCGCGCATTCGTCCTTGGGCACGTTTTTGACGCGCAGGCCAAAGGCGATGTTTTCCACCACCGTGAGGTTGGGAAACAGCGCGTAGCTTTGGAACACCATGCCGATGTTGCGCTTTTGCGGAGGGGCATGGGTGATGTCTTCCCCCGCCACTTGGATGGTTCCTGCGTCCACTTCGGCCAGACCGGCAATGCAGCGCAGCAGCGTGGACTTGCCGCAGCCGCTGGGGCCTAGCAGGGTTACCAGTTCGCCTTCTTGCAGCGTGAAATGGATGTCTTCAAATACCGGCTGCTTGCCGAACGATTTGGAGAGCGATGAGATTTCGAGGTAGCTCATAAAAGGGCCTAACGGCTCAGGCGCGTGGCGATCCAGGTCACGCACAGGGTGAATGAAAAGTAGCTGATGACGATGGCGCTGGTGAAGTGCCCGCTGGTGGCGCGCACCGAATACAAATACACGTTCAGCGTTTCGTAGCGCGCGCCCACCAGCATGTTGGCAAACACAAAGTCGCCCATCAGCAATGAGAAAATCAGAAAGGCCGAGGCCATCAGCCCTTTGCGTATGTTGGGCAGAATGACTTTGATGAAGGCAAAGGTAGTGCTGGCCCCCAACAGATGCGCCGCATCCATCAGGTCGTGAACATGGATGCCTTTGAAGCTATTGGCAATGCCGCGGTACATGAATGGCAGCGCGATAGTGAAGTAGCAACCCACCAAAACCCAGGGCGTTCCGATAAGCGGCAAAGGGTCTTCGGAATACAGCTGCAGCAAGCCCACGGACGACACCACGGGCGGCACCGCAAACTGCAGCAGGATCAGGACGTTCATCCATCGGTCCAACGCGGGGAAGTAGTAGAAAACCACAAACGCCGCCGGAACGATCAGCAACATGCTGAGCAGCAAGGTGCCCAGCACGATCCACAAGGAGTGGCCAAAGGCGGCCAGAAAGCGCGTGTCCTGCCAGAGCCGAATATACCAATCCACCGTCAAATCGTCCGGCAGGATGGTGGCACCCCAATGCCTTGAAAAAGAATAGAGCAGCGTGGCGAGTATCGGCAGACTCAGCATTGCGGCGAACAGCCACACGACGGTCTGGTGGTAACGGTCAGCGCGCATGATAGCTTCGCCTTAGCAAGAATTGATTGACCACTGACACGGCGACCAGAATGGCAATGAGGAGCAAGGACATGGCTGCAGCCAAGTTGGGCTCCAGGCTGATGTCGCCTGCTACCAGGCTGGAGATGCGGATGGTGACCAGGTTGTAGTTGGACGTCATGAGCGCATAGGCACTGGCGTAAGCGCCCAGTGCATTGGCCATCATGAGAATGAAGGTGCCCAAAATCGCAGGCAGCAGGATGGGAAATCCCACGCGCCGCCAGTAGGCCATGTGGCTGGCGCCCAGCAATGCCGCAGCAGCTTGCCAATCGTCTTGCAGCGCATCGAAGGCCGGGTACAGCATCAGCACGGCCAGTGGAATTTGGAAGTAGCTGTAGATCAGCACCAGGCCGCTTTGTGTGTAGATGCTGAAGTCCGACAGCCAGCCCATGTGCCGCAGCACCAAGGTCAGCGCGCCATTGGTTCCCATCACGATGATGAAGGCAAACGCCAGCGGCACACCGCTCAGGTTGGACGCCATATTGGTAAACGCCACCACCGCATCGCGCACCGTGGACTGCACGCGGCGCAGCGATGCCGACGCCACAATCGCAACCACCAAACCGATGAGGCTGGACCATACGGATATCCAGACGCTGTTGACAAAGGCCTGGCGGTAAAACGCGGAGTTCAGTATTTCAACGAAGTTATTGAAAGACCACGAACCTTCGTACTGAAAGCCATGCACCACGATCCACAGCGTGGGCGCTATGGAGAACAACAGCAGCATGGCCATGAAGGGCAGAAGAACCAAGCAGGGCCGCCATAGGCGGCCCTGCTGGTAGCGGGCGGAGCGCACTTTGGGAAATCCAAACAAGCGAGTGGCTTGTCAGTGTCCGTGTCCGATTACTTCTTGTAGATCATGACTTGCTCTTGCCACTGGCGCGGAATGGCCTTGGTGCTGACTTCCCAGCCTTCAAAGTCCTGGATGGGCTTGGCGTTTTTGTATTGCTCGGCGGGCAGCATCTTGTCCTTGGCATCCTTGGGCAAGGCCACGTTGCTTCGGATAGGGCGTGCGTAGCCACGTGCCAGGTTGATCTGGCCGGCATCGCTCAGGATGTACTCCCGTGTCAGCTTGGCCGCATTGGGGTTCTTGGCGTACTTGTTGATGATGGTGGCGTAGCCGGCGGTCACGCTGCCGTCAGCCGGAATGGAGACCGTGAACAGGGCCGGGTTGATGATGGCGCGCTTGCCCAACGCATTGAAGTCCCACATCAGCGCCACTTCCACTTCACCTTTTTCCATGTTGGCCACGCTGGCGTCGATGGTGGACAGGCGGCCTTGCTTGGCCAGCTCTGCAAACAGCTTGAATGCGGGTTCCAGGTTGCGTTCATTGCCGCCCTTGGCGATGGCTGCTGCCAGCAAGGCGCTATTGGCTTGGGCTGCCACACCGACCTCACCCACCGTCACCTTGTAGGTGCCGGTCAGCAGATCGTTCCAGCTCTTGGGCGGGTTTTTCACCAGGTTGTTGTTGCTGATGAAAGACATGGTTCCGGTGTAGCCCACCACCCAGTGGCCTTCCTCGTCCTTGGCCCAGGCGGGAATGTCTTTCCAGGTGCTTGGCTTGTAGGGCTGGGTCACGCCTTTCTTGACGGCGATGGGGCCGAAAGACTGGCCCACGTCGCCGATGTCGCCCGACGCATTGGTTTTCTCGGCTTCGAACTTGGCGATTTCCTGGGCGGAGCTCAGGTCGGTGTCGGCGTGGGTCAAGCCATAGGTCTTGGTGATCTGGCTCCAGGTGTCTTTCCAGTTGGCCCAGTCATCGGGCATACCCAGGCTGTTGATGGCCCCTTCTTTTTTGGCGGCGGCGATCAGGCTGTTGAGGTCCTGGGCGGAGGCGGTACCGAAGGCGAGGCTCACTGCTGCTGCAATGAGGCCGGTTGCGAATAGTTTGCGCATTTCAAAGTCCTTTTGACTAGTCAAGTTTTGAGGACTGAATGCTAATTCGTGTTTGTGACGGTGGTATGACGGTGAAATTTGCCTTGAATGTTGCTGATTTTTCATTGAAATGTATAAAATCGGCCACTTTTATGCCATTCAGAGCATAAATTTGAGCTACCGCTCTTTTTCATAAGTGCCTATACAAAATGCCATCCACATCCACCACCCAGATAAGCCAGATCCGCCAGTCGCTGGAAAACCAGATCGATACCGGGCTGCTGCTTGCCGGATCGCGGCTGCCCTCTGACCGCGTCTTGTGTGAGCTGTTTGACACCACCCGCATCACGCTGAAAGACGCGCTATTGGCCCTGGAAGCAGACGGCCGCATCTACCGCGAGAAGCACAAGGGGTGGCGCATTTCGTATCCACGGCTCGACTACAACCCGCTCTACAAGCTCTATTTCCAGCGCATGGTGACGCTGCAAAACCGCGTGGTGGAGACCAAGGTCGTGGCAACGCGGGAGGTGCTGGCCAACGCGGTGGTGACGCGCGACATGGAGTTGCCGCCCCTCTTCAAGCTCTACCAAATTTGCAGGCTCCGCTACCTGGACAACCGCATCGTTTCCTACGTGGAGCACTTCCTCAAACCGGCGCGCTTCCCCGGCATCCTTGACTACGACCACTCCCAGTCACTGACGCAAACCTACGAGCAGCACTACGACCTGCACTTTTCCCGCTCGCGCTTCACAATCTATCCGGTGGCGGCTTATGGCGACGTCGCGCAGCAGCTCAACGTCACGGTGGGAAGCCCGATCCTGATGATCAAAAGAATCAACTACGACCAGCACGGCATGCTGGTGGACTGCGACCACGAATACTGGCGGCATGATGCCGTCCGCATCGTGGTGGATAGCGGAGAGCAGCAGCCATGAATTGGATGATTCTTGTGCTGGCAGGCCTGTTTGAGGTGGGGTGGGCCGTGGGGCTCAAGTTCACCGCAGGCTTTAGCCGGTTCTGGCCCACTGCGGGCACAGTGCTGGCGATGGTCTTGAGCGTGGGCCTTTTGGGCGTGGCCATGAAAACGCTGCCCATGGGAACTGCCTATGCAGTGTGGGTGGGCATAGGCGTCGTCGGCACGGCGGTACTGGGCATGGTGTGGTTCAACGAGTCCGTCACCGCATTCAGGCTGATCAGCCTCGGGCTCGTTATCGCAGGTGTTGTAGGACTCAAGCTTTCGAGCTAACAGCGGCAGTGTCCCGTGCATTTGAATGGCAGCTTTGAAGCGCTCAGATTGAAGTGCTCTAAGACCGCAATGGGCACTTATGGAAAGCTTTCCATAATGCAGAGCGTCTTTAGACTGGCGGGCGCGGCGAATTTGGCTGAGCAACGCCAGTGGTCATCTTCCGCGACCGGTAGTCTAAAGATCCCGTTGAACTGAACCGCCACCCAGATGCAGGCGCTATGGGTATTGAATGGTGGTTATGCCTGTTGCCAGCATGTTGAAGGCATGCCAGTTGCAACCGTCACCTTCGCCGGGCATGGCAATTGAGCGCCCGAGTTGAGCAATCGGCACCGGCATTTCACTTTTCTGCCATTTTGAGGCAACGCGTGCGATCACTTCAATTGCACACGCAGGACACATCCACCCAATTGGCCCGTGACCTTGGGAGACATGCAGAACCTGTCGGGACTTCATGGCGGCTCCCGAGGTGGTGGCCCGCGAGGTTGCTTGCCCGGAGCAAACACATCGATCTGGATCATCTGGCCGCGATGGCAATGTGGGCACTCCCGTAAAGAGACGCCGGTCAATCGCTCGTAGCGGTCCCGATAGTCGAGCGGTGCCTCTGGCAGCGTGGCCACTGGAGTGGGCACCGCCAACACTTCACGACAGCGCTGGAGGTTGGCTTCTCGATGCCTATTGGCCAGCAGTCCGAAGTGGCGGATTCGTTGGAAGCCTGAAGGTAATACGTGCAGCAGGAAGCGGCGGATGAACTCCTGGGCATCGAGTGCCATCGTCTTCACGCGGGACTCATGGCGATAGTCCTTCCAGGCAAACGACACCTCGCCATCGTGGAAGTCGAGTAAACGGTTGTTGGAGATGGCCACCCGATGGGTATACCTGCCCAGGTAGTCCAAGACCTGCTTGGGCCCGGCAAATGGCGGCTTGGCGTACACCACCCATTCGGTGTTTGTGACCGGCGCCAGATATTTTGCAAAGGCTACGCGACTGTCCAAGCCTTGCAACGCGTTGAAGAACTGGAGCTTGCCGCAATCAAACGCCTGCCCCAGCAGTTCAAGAAACAGGCGCCGAAACAGTCTGGACAGGACACGCACGGGCAGGAAGAAGCCCGGCTTGCACGGCACCCATCGTTGCGAGTCCGGCGACAGCCCTCCGCCAGGAACCACGCAGTGCAAATGGGGGTGATGTTGCAGGTTCTGGCCCCACGTATGCAGTATTGCAATAAAGCCGATGTGGGCGCCAAGATGCTTGGGGTCGGCGGCAATGGCATCTAGCGTCTGCGCGGTGGCTTGAAACAAGACGTTGTAAACCACCGCCTTGTTCTGGAACGCAATGGCTGCGATTTCCTGCGGCACGGTGAAGACGACGTGGAAATATTCAACAGGCAGAAGTTCGGCTTGGCGATCCGCAAGCCACTGGTCGCGCGCGAACGACTGGCACTTGGGACAATGCCGATTCCGGCAGCTGTTGTAGGAGATGCGGTGGTGACCACAGGCGTCACACTGTTCTACGTGTCCACCCAACGTAGCGGTTCGGCATTGCTCAATGGCGCTCATGACACGCGTCTGTCCCCGGCTCAGGCAAGCCGCATGTTCGCAGCGATAGGCAGGGCCAACCTGGCGGAAGATGTCCGCCACCTCTAGCCCGCAAGGGCGCAAGGCTGACCTTAAAAGTGAGAGGGCTGAACTGCGTCCAGTGTCAGCGGATCGAGTTTGGGCAGCAAGTCAAACGGGCTGACAGTGGCACACACGGTGCTGGTTGCGATCTTCAGGTAGCGTGACGTCGTCGACAAGCTGCGATGCCCCAGCAGCAACTGAATTCGTCGGACGTCTGCCCCACACTCCAGCAGGTGAGTGGCAAACGCATGTCGCAGGGAATGTGGGGTGATGGGCTTGGCAATTCCGCTGGCCTTGTGTGCCTTCTGGCAGGCCTGCTCGACAGCAGCCTTTGTGATGGGGCGTCCATGCACATACCCAGGAAACAGCCAGGCCGTGGGCCGTTCCGACTTCCAGTAGTCGCGCAACTCATCAAGCAATTGCGGCGACAGCATCACGTAGCGATCCTTGTTGCCTTTGCCTTGATCGACTCGTATCACCATGCGCATGCTGTCAATGTCGGTCACCAACAGGTGAGTTGCCTCGGAAACTCGTAAACCTGCGGCGTAAGCCGTCGTCAGAATGGCGCGGTGCTTGGTATTGGCAATGCAATTCAGGAAGTGCTTTACCTCCTCTGGGCTGAGGACGACTGGCAATCTGAATGGCTTCTTGGGCAACGGAATATCGTCCGACTGCCAGTCCTGTTTGAGCGTGACCTTGTACAGGAACCGCAGCGCTGCCGTTGCGATACCAATGCTGTTGGATGAGAGCTTTCGCTGGGTTGTCAGATACACCTGATAGTCCCGAACCTCTTGCGGTCCAAGCTGAGAAGGTGATCGACCAAAGTGTTTTGCATACTGGCCGACTTGCTGAAGATACGAAAGCTTGGTGTTCTCGGAGAAGTTGCGGATGCTCATGTCTTCGAGCATGTGTTGGCGTAGCGTGGTCATGGCAAAGCTCCTTGGTTGAGTGAAGGGATGACGTGCTGTTGGCAGCAAATTCATCGTCTTCCAAAGAGGCTTCGGGGGCCAGGGTCACGGACTCCAAAGACAGTTGAGGTCAGACTATCGCGTAGCGGTTTAGTTCAACTGGGCACTATGCATAAGGGCACTCCAGAGTCGGTCGCATCGGTCCGCTTTATGTCACCCCAAAACGGTCCACTCATCAAAATCGGCAGCCTGCATCCAGGTCACCGTGCTCGGGCAATGGTGAATGCCCAATCGGTCATTTACCTCAGCCGCCAAGGACGGACATGACGACTCCGGCCAACCATGCAACAAGACACAAGAATGGGAATAGGCCGGCTGCGCTACCCAACAGCGTCATCAGCCACATGGGAGTATCAATGGTGAAGGACATAGGGCACCTACCATTGCATCCAAGTCAATCACTACATCGGCCATGGCCGTCAGCTCCGGCGTCTGCGATACAAAGAACTCCCGTTCGTATCCCCCAAGCCGCAACACTTCACGCTTCATTGCCATAAACATGCGCTTGCGGTCGGCATCCAGCGGCCCATCCGCTTCGTCCGAAAACAGGGTCTCGTAAGAGCGGCCCGAGCTTTGCGTCAGGTACAAGGCCACCGCCCGGGTCAAGCATTCATTGACCCAAACCCTCTCGCCACCGCTCATCAAGCTCACACTCTTGGCCTCTCCCGATTCGGCATCGTGGACCACGATGTCAAAGCCTTCTCGTTGGTCGCCCTTTCCGGTCTCCACCAAGGTGTGAATCGACACCGTGAACCGCGCCCCGTAGCAGGCCAACAAGAGGTCATTGGTCAATCCAGATAGTGCGGGGCCTGCATCGTCAATGGCCAGTGCAATCAAACCATCGTTGCTCATGCAGCGCGCAAACAGATTCCACACACCGAGTTCGCTCTCCACATGGGCGATGCGGCCTTGTACCTGCGAGCGCCGTTTGGCAAGTGAGGCGACTTGCTGACGCAACGCATCTAGCCTCTCCACATTCCGAAGGGCAGCCAAGTGGGTTTGGTCTGCACACTTGACCTGATCTGCAGCAGTCGCCAGAGCGTTCTGGATGCTCTCCAACTGCGAATGTTCGAAGGGTACCGGCAGAGCGGCCAATGCTTCGTCCACCCGGTTCAAACGCTCCCGAAAATGCTTTGTCTGCGCAGCAAGCTGCTCCGCAATCACCCGCCGCGTCTCGACGATCTGCAGTCGTTCTCCTCGCTCATCGTCACTTTCCTGCGAGTCGGCATGCAATGGGCCAGACCGCCCCAACTGCGCAAGCTCCGCCTCCATTTGCGCCAAATCTGTGCGCGCCTGAGCCATCTCACCCGTCCTAGCTGCCAACACGGAATACCTTGAGACACGCGAGCGTGCTCTCTCGGCGTGCCACTCCGCCCGCATGAGCGCTTCTGTTGCATCACTCAAAGCATTTATCGAGTTCTGCGCTTTTGCCAGGTCCTCCAGAGCCTTTTCCCGTTCGCCGTGCAAGCGAGTGACCTGGACCTTGGCGCTAGGAATGAGCACCTGTGCCTCTCGCGCATCCCCCAGCAACTTGCAAAGCCCTTGCAGGTCAGTTCCTGAACACGGAACTTCTCCGGTAAGCCCGTGGCGGTGGGCCAGTTCTTCCATGTGCAGGACTGCCCTACCCGCCGCTTGCTCAATGGTCAGCAGCTTCTGCTTGGCCATGTTTTCGTCTGCACGGCATTGGGTGAGGCGTTGGACGTTCCCCCGGCTGGCGGTCAACCGATCGGTACGCCATTGGAGAACCCGCTCCGCTACGGGGAGGCGTCTTTTGGAGTGAGAAACTGCTGTGTCGGCCTGCAGCACGTCCTTGCATTGCCGGCGTGTGTGCTGTACTTGTTCCCGACGTTGGTGGTCTTGCGCCATGCGCACGGCGATGCGTTGCAGGAGGCGATCATGACGGGTCTGTTCCCTCTGGTCCTGCGCATTCAAATCCGCTATGGCCAGCTTGCCCGCGTCAATCAATGACCTTCGGTCACTTTGGAGTTCTGCTCTGCGCAGCTCATTAGCCTGGCACCGCTCCTGCTCGGCCAACAATGCAGCTTGCCGTTCTTGCGCCACCTCCAGTGCGCTTTGCGCCTGTTCTCGAACAAGAAGCGTCTGCGCAACACGGGTCGGTGCGCCCTCCACTGCGGATATCTCCCTGTGAACTTCGTTGGCCTGAGCCTCCAAACCGGTGGCTTCCTGTCGAATCGATACCAGGCCAGCCTTGAGCAAACGGGCGGTCTCTGACGCCTTTTGCCCCAGCGCCCGTATTTCTTCCTGGCCCAAAAGATCGGCCAGCAGCGTCTTGATTTCCGCATTGCGCAGGGTGCTGAGTTGGCGCTTGCCCTGGGCTGAAAACACCGACGTAAAGAACGTATCTGCGCTGCCGCAAATCGACTCCACACACCGGTTGTATGTTTCCACTTTTCCATCAGAAACCGTACCGTCCGGCTGTCGCATGGGCACCCATTGACCACCTTCGTCCAGGATGAATAGGAACGCCTCGGTCCTGCGTCGATTGCCCGAGCGGATGACCACCTGTGACCGGTAGCTTCTCCCTGCATGTGCCCAGACCAGATCCTTTTCGCTTTCAGGAAGGTAGACATGGTCGTAGTACGAAAACCCGCCAGGACCGGCCACAGCCGCCCGCGACGGCATGGTCAGATAGGGATGCATGTTGTCCATGACCGTGGACTTGCCCCGTCCGTTGGCTCCAGCAATGGCAACCAACTGCGCGCCATCGGCCAGACGTTCAAAGTCCAGGCTCAACGCACTACGGCCCAAGCCATCGCGGATACCGCGGAACCCTTTGAGGGTGAGCGAAAGAACTTGCATGGTGATTCTCCCAATTGAAGGTGGAACCAGTCTCTCGTGCCAAGGGCCGTTTGCAAGTGCACTTGGGCCCGAGAGAAACCTACTCACAAACCAGTTCAGGCTGTGGCGCTGCCGTTGCGGTCAAAGGAATCACCGCCACAGGTGGCTCGGCGTGGACGGCCGCAGCGCACAGCGTCTGGTCGGCAATGTCCTGGGGCGTCTGGCTGGTGAGTGTTTGCAAACACGCCAGCAGTGGTTGCGGCTTGGCCTCCATTGCTTTGGCCCACACCCGGACTTTGTCCGCGAGGCTTGCCAGTTGGGAAATCCCTGCTGCTCGCGTACGCACCACCGGAACAACCCGCCCTTCAAGACGGACCTCTGCGGCCCCCTCCAGCAAGCGCTGAATCGCCCCCCGGTCCACTTCGTGCCGATCTTCGTCGGCAATGGTCCATCGCACCCGCACACAGGCATCGGTAACACCTTCACGCTCAATGGCAAGTCGCAGTGCATCCATGTCGGGTTTGCCGTCGAACACAATGTCCACCGTTCGACGCGCGGGGGTGGGCACCAAGGTATGACGTACAACGCCACCCTCAAACTCCCACAGCAGGAAGCCTTTATCGCCTTCCTCGCCGTAGTGAAAGCGCCCAATGGAGCCGGGATAGGCGATGCACTGGAGTGCGGCACCAGGGGATGTAGACGGGATTTGCCACGCCTGGTGGCGATGGATATGGCCCAACATGAAGGCTTGGGCTAGGGCCGCAAACAGCGCGCCGGTCGTGAATTCGTGGTCAAAGCCAGCCATGGGAACGCCATGTTCGGACAGGCATCCAAACACGGTTCCATGCGAGACCCCTACGGTCGGAATGTTCTGCGCAAGGGCCTTTTGGTTGCTCGCAGCCAACCCCTCCAGCAGGAGCGCCAACTGCTCGCCTACCGCCTGGGCCGCATCACAAGCCCCCACCGTGGCGGCAACAACCGCTTTGTTCACCGTCGGAATGCACGAAAACAAGACCGCCATGCCCTCTGGAAATTCGGTGAAACGCCAGTCATCAGAAGCCACCCAGCGCCCATCGGATTGGAGCGCAACCTGTGCAATGCGGTCGGCCACATGCACGGCGAAGCGTCCACCCAGCAACCGAAACATGGAGAGGGTTCCAGGCGGTTCGTGCGAGAAGGTCCCCTGCAGCATCAGCACGGGGCAATGGTCCGCCAGTCGCCGGATGTTGGCAGCCAACCGTGCCACGGCGGGCGCATGCAAATCCAATGCATGGTCGGTTGCGTCTCCCGAGACCACGGCCACGTCGACATTCAAGGCAATGGCGCGGTCTACGGCGTGGGTGAAACAGCGGTCAGCTTCCTGGAGGTTCTTGGCGCTGTAATGGAGATCAGAAAAGTGGGCGATGCGCATGATGGTGGTTCCTGCTTGATGGGTTCCTGAATGGATGTGAGCTGGCGTTCAGCTTCCCCCCGAAGGGGGCGGTGTCAAGGCGCAGTACCCGATGGGGGTTGGCGCCTTGGGTGCAATGACCTTCATTCCCGCCCGCGGATGACACACTCGATCTTGTCGAGATAGCCTTTGGGGTCGTTGCGGTGACGCTCCAACTCATCGAGCACGTGTCGGCGCCCCGATGCATTGATGCGCCAGCCGCACCCCCAGCGCCGGTCGGCATAGGTTTCAAACCGTGCCAGGTCAATTCCATAGGCCGCGATCACGCCACCGATTTGGTCCAATGGCGCCGGATTGCCTGCACTCTTCTCCATGTCGCTGGTGTCAGGGGGTTCAGCGGCTGGAGAACGCTGACTGGCCACTTGTTCAGCGCGTTCAAAGTCCCCTTGGCCTTGCTCGGCAGCCTCCAAGGTGCCTCCCAGCACATGGGCTGCATGGGTGGCCTGTCCGATCGTGCCCCCCGCTTCTTCGTTGTGGCGAATCAGGGCGGTGACGTCCACAGGTGCCTCCAGGTCAATAATCCACTGCGATACCCGCACCGCCCTACCCTGCTCGTCAATGCGCGGTACATCCATGCGCTTCTTGGTCAAATAGAACGGTGTACGCTGGCTGTCCAAGAATCCCGAAATCCGTCCACCCCGCAGAAAGCTGATCGTCTCAAAGCGCTGAATCGCTGCGTTCATGGCGTAGAAGCTGTTGGTGGGTAACTCGAATGCGCTGATGGAGCGGATACCGGGAATAAAGAACAAGAACCGGCCTGTCAGATTGCAATGGCGACACTGGTACTCGCGGCAGGATTCGGGGTCACACAGGCCCGCGTTTTCCTCGCGCAGGACCGTCTTGCGTCCGCCAAACAGACGAATCACCCGTTTGCCGGTGTCATCCATCGGGACCGAAGCGTGTTGCTTGCAGTACCGAATGCGGCCATCTGGCGAATACTCGGACCAATAGCGCTTTTCAGATGCGCCCCAGGCCGCCAGCTCGTGGGGCATGACCACTTGCCAATAGTCCGAGGGAAACACCACCGGAAAGCGGTAGAGCCGTTTGACTCCATCACCCCGGTCTTCGCCATGGGCCTCCAAGATTTGCCGAGCGACCTCTGGGTTGGAAAAGTCCTTTTCACGCACCGTAAACCATGGCACGTTCTTGGGCACAAGGGGGGACTTGAGCTGCGGCAATGCAGCCATCAGCGCCTGCTCGACCTGAACAAAGGAATCCCCCGCCGCCAGACCCCGCTCGTAAATGTCTACGGCCTCAGGAACTGCTGCCGCTTTGGCGGTAAGTGCCTTGATACCCGCGCGAATTTTTCCGCCAGTGGGAATGCGTGCAGGGCCTTGCCCCAGCACCGTGGGCGGCATGACCGCGCCACCACTGACCCGGACCACTGCGTTTGCCATGGGCTTGCTCCTTCATGAATCGCGATGTATTTCGCACATTCATGCTCTCGCGCAAATGCCCTGCGTCAACCCGTTGCCGTGGCCCGCCTTGCTCCGTGGGGGCGCCAACACCTGGTTGGTGCCAAGATAAGACTTCGCTCGCTTGCGGTGAAGACCAGCATCGCGATGCTTCCAATGTTCGATCCATGGCCCATGCACCCGGGTGTCACACCGGTCAGCGTTTTCAACCATCCAATTCAGGCAAATAACTTCTACTTAGACAACGATTTGAGCCATAAAATGTAGAAATATGGCTGATTTTTCAATCTCAACCCCGGACGAAGTGTGCTCCACATTGGGCAAGTTGGCCCGTGAACGGCGTTTGGCATTGAACCTGAGTGTCGAGGAACTGGCGCAGCGCGTGGGCATCTCTGGCAAGACGCTGGGTAGCTTTGAGCGCACAGGCCGCTGCACGCTGGAGACCTTTGTGCGCATTCTGGAGGCCTTGAACGCCTTGTCCGACTTGCAAAACGTATTGGTCTCCCATTCTTTGAGCATCGAAGACATGCGCAAGAAAAACGCCGTTCGTACGCGGCAGCGGGCCTACACCAAGACACGCAGGGCTGCCCTATGAAAGAGTTAGTCGTTACCTACCAGGGTTTGGGAGACCCTTTTGTCGTGGGCACGCTGGCGGACGACGGCCAAGACGTGCTTTTTCAGTACGACCCGCAAGCGCTTGGGCAGGGGTTGCAGTTGTCCCCTATCCGTCTGCCATTGCGCATGCCTGCCTACCCAGACCGCCGCACAGACTACGCGCAACTACACAGCGTGCCCGGGCTGATCTATGACTCGTTGCCGGACGGCTGGGGATATCGGCTCATGCACCGTCGGATGCAAGCCCGTGGGTGGGATCCCGATAAGGTATCCACCCTGGACCGACTCGCCTATCTGGGGGCCAACACCATGGGGGCACTCACCTATGCCCCGGCCCTCGTCGATACCCTGGAAGGTCGGGATTTGACCTTGCTGCACTTGGCGCAAGAAGTGCAAGCCGTATTGGTGGACGATAGCCATGAAGTCTTGGCAGAGTTGGCACGCGCGGGCACTGCTTCTGCCGGGGCACGCCCGAAAGCGCTGGTTTCTTTCAACCCCGACACCGGAGCCATGAGCACTCAAGCCAGTGAGGTGACAGGAGGGCAAGCCTGGCTGGTCAAATTTCCCGGAAATGATGACGCGCGGGATAGCTGCGCCTTGGAAGAGCTCTATGCCCAAATGGCCCACCATTGCCAGCTGGGCATGACTGAAACCCGATTCTTTGAGTTGCCGGGCGGGCGCAGCGCCTTTGCAACCCAGCGATTTGACCGGCGGGGAGAGCAGCGTGTCCATGTGCATTCGCTGGCAGGTCTCTTGCACACCAATTTTCAGGTGCCATCGGTCAGTTACGAAGATTTCTTCCGGGTGACCCGCCGCCTGACCCGCGATCAGCGCGAACTCAAAAAGGCGGTACAGCGATGTGTTTTCAACATCGTGATGAACAACCGCGATGACCATGCCAAGAACCTTTCGTTTCTACTTGAAGCAGACGGCAATTGGCATCTGGCCCCTCCCTATGACTTGACCTATTGCCCTGGTTACCAAGGTGAACATTTCATGGACGTGGCGGGCGAGTCGGTCGCGCCCAAGCGCAGTGATGTGATCCACGCGGCCAAATCGGCGGGCTTGCCCGTGGCAGCTGCTGAGCAGACCATCGACGAGATTCTGGACAAGACCACACCCCAGCTGCTTTTGGAACTTGCAAAGGGCCTTCCGGTGCACCAACAAACGGTGAAATCTGTGCACCACGCCATGCAGATCAACTACGCACGCTTGGTGAAATAAACAGACGGTAGGACCTGCTTGCCCAGTGATCAGCCCGGACAAGCGTTGGAGGTGTGACTGCCGCTTGAGGCATTGACAATGGCCTCTTGCGTCAAGCGTTGCCCGTCACCCGCACTGTGCCAGTCCAAGTTGGCACGATGGTCTTTGACAAGAACCGAAAGCGCCATGAGTGCATCACCCATTTCCGCCAGCCCCTGGGCAATGTCTTCCCAAGAAAGTTGCTGATGAGGTTTGGACTCGTTGCTATCCACAGGCAATCATTACACGGCAATTGAAGGTGCCCTTGCACTACGGTCGGGTGCATCCAGACCTTGCTGAATGGCTATTTTTACTGCCGTCGCGCTCAATGAGGCGCCCCCAGCGTATCCCGTGTATGGGTCGATTCACCATTCCACGGTGCTTCAGGGCATTGCCGGGAGCCTGCTTTGAATATTTTGACCAGGTCAACGCACGTCATGTGGGTCACGTGTCGCTTGCTCTCCGGGCCTTTGCGCGCCCTTTGGCAGCCGCAGTCGTTCTGTTGTGGGCACGCGTCTGCCGTCTCCAAGCACCTGCCACGCGATACGCTTGCCTGGCCCCACGTCAAGAGCACTTCGTACGGCGGTCGGAACAGTGGTTCGACCATTTCTCGCAATCGTAGACTCGGTCATGGTGTGCAGCATTGCTTTTCTAAATTGTGCAACGCCTCACCATCTGAGGCAATTGTCATTGATTCGTTTCTTGTGACTTACACATTCCAACCCCGCCATGTCCTAGAAGATTCAAAATTCAGGATATGAATGCGTTGTACCTATATATAAGTACAAAATAAGCTTATTTGCGCTACCATATCGTCATGTCAAAGTCCGTGAAGGCCATTCGTCAACTGCCACCCGCAACCCTGGGCGCCCTCCAGAAGCTGGGTGCCGACCTGGCGGTGGCGCGCTTACGCCGCAAAGAATCCCTGCGCACCTGGGCCAAACGCTTAGGCGTTACGGTATCGACGCTCCAGCGGGTCGAAGCGGGCGACCCAACGGTAAGCCTTGGCATCGTTGCAAGCGCCCTATGGCTCATCAACCGCGACGCGGAGCTGGGAAATCTGGCGGCCCCTGAACATGACAAGGGCGCCCTGGAGATGAGCATTCGCGAAGCAATGGAACTTGGCCAAGCCCGTGCTCAGGCTTCTGCAGAAGCCCGCTTGCGCACAACACCTGATAACACGCTCAAGGACTGACATGCGCTTGGATGACCTTTACCTGTGGTACTTGGGAGAACCAACGCCTCGCTATGTCGGTGCGTTGAAACTGGCTGCCGCTGGGAAGGGCGTCTCACTCCACTACGCAGCGGACTGGCTAACCCATGGATTCGCACTGAGCGAGGACCTGCCCCTGGTGGACAACGAGTTCATCCCACCTGGACGGTTGAGCGCGTCGGCGCCCCGCGCCGTAGGTGCAGTAGACGACGCACGCCCTGACCGCTGGGGTGAAAAAGTCATTCGCTTTATTGACAAACCCAAGCGAATTTCCTTGATGGAATTGCTTTATTACGCAGGTGACGACCGCTTTGGCGCCTTGGGTGTGTCTACGTCGCCCAGCAACTATCTTCCCCGCAAAGGCGGCCCCTTGCCGCGCTTGGCCCAGGCCCAAGAACTCAGCGAGGTGGTCGCCAAGATTGAAGCCGGTGACGCATTGACAGTGCTCGAAGCCAAGATCATCGAAGGCGGTGGAAGTCCCTTGGGTGGTGCAAAACCCAAAGCACTCATTGACATTGACGGTGAACAGTGGGTCATCAAATTCTTCAACAACGAATACGTAGACGCCCCCCTCATTGAACATGCGACCATGACCTTGGCCGCCAAAGCGGGTATCACCGTCGCCGAAACCAGGCTCATCCACCTCACCGCCGCGAACGCACTGGCCATACGGCGATTCGACCGTACAGAGGGCCAGCGGATTCACAGCATATCGGCGGGAACAGCAATACGTGCAGCCACGCCAGCCGGTACAGAACCCGAGATGGGATATCCGCAGCTCGCACGCATATTACGTCGCATCGGTGTCAGCGCAGGTGATGCACATTTGGCCGACGCACAAGAACTGTTTCGCCGAATGGTGTTCAACATCTTGGTGGACAACACCGACGACCATGAAAAAAATCACTCGCTCTTAGTAGTGAACCCTGACGCCAATGGTCGGTTGAGGCTCGCACCCGCCTACGACGTGCTCCCCACCAACTCGGGACAGGGGTACCAAGAGTTCATCTGCGGGGCCTACGGTCAAGAATCAACGCTCACCAATGCAATGTCCCAATGCGATGCGTTTGGATTGGAGCCAAACCAGGCCGCCGCTCAAGTCATCCAGGTCATCAAGGTGGTCAACACGTGGCAAGCGCACTTTGAATCTGCGGGTGTTTCCAAAAGCGACCTACTCAGTTTGGCAGAGCACCTGGACGGTGAGGAACTTCTGAGTCAGCGACAGGCATTCGACGCCAATCTGTATCAGGCAACGCTACCCAAGAAAAAACCGTCCAGTCCGTTTCGCAGGTCTTAGAGAGGATTCCGAAGGACTGCACTAAGAGATCGCAAGCTTCAAGAAGCGCCTGCATCCACAACTGTTCGCGGCAGTGCTGCAATGGAGACGGCTGAGGGCAAGCACGGCATGTCTTCACTGGTCCGCCATATCCACACGTCCTCCCCGCCCTTCAAGGCCGTGGCTTTGGCGCTCTGCTCCTTCGGATCGAGATGGCTGCTGACGATGTGCAAGGGAACGGTACGCTCCCCAACATCGATCAACAAAGCATTGGCAAACGAAGCGGCATGGCGGGCGTCATAGCGCAGCGGTTTGATAAACCTGCGCCGCGCGTGAACCAAGGCCTGCACTAGAGGCAACTCATGGATGCCCTCCATGGGAATCCAGTGTTCACTTGTGAGCATCAGGCTGGCCACATCGATCTCATAGGTGAACTCACGGCGCTCTCGAATCAAAGCGGCCATCATGAGTCGCACACGTTGGCCGCCATCGGCATCGCGTGCTTCAAACAGTGGCGCATAGGCCTTTGCAATCCTCGCCCATGTTTTGTCAGCCAAAAGGAGCGGTGCGTCGGGCATGTGCTTGATCCAAATTCGGCGTCCCCATGGACTCTCATCACTGGCTTTGAACTCCCCAATGACCAGCGCCAACGGGCTTTGTAGTTCCTTCGGGTGGAGCACCGCCAATTTGGAGCGGCGGCGCTGCGCACATGCAGCCTTGTCCGCTTCGTGGAAAGGCTCAGGCACATACAGGCGATCGGCAAGTGGCATGCCCTTGACGACCATGGTCTGCGCGGCCTCCAGCAGGTACTTGTGGAGGACGGCCTGGTTGCGCCGCCCCTCCATGGCAGGGCTCCACCGGTTGAATCCTGCGCGCTCAAACAAGAAATGCATCAAGGCCCGCAGGCTCATGCGCCGACGTGGCACCGCCACCTCAGCAACATCCTGTGACTCTGCCCGGGCCACGCCACGCCCCACCGATCGCGCCCAAGGGAAGTCCACGCGCAACTCGACCGCACCGGCCTGCGACTCCAGGATAGCCTCGCCCACGAGTTCCCCGAGTCCCGACTGCTGGGGAGCCGCGTCAAAGGCAACACAAGCGGGGTGGTGCTGCCCTCCCGTGTCCGGCATGCACTTGACTATGAACTGGCGGTGTAGGGCGACGTACATCTCCACTCCTTCAGGCACACACATGCAGCGGGGCCGCTCGTTGGTTTCGTAAATGCGCGCCAGGATAGCCTGAAGGCCAGGATCGTCTGCATCCCATCCCTGTCCCAGAATGGTGAATTGCTGACCCGTCATACCAACTCATCCACCAGGTCAGACAGGGACGGCTTGGGTTTAGGAAGCAAAGCCCGCACGGCACTGGGCTCACTGATGCCCAAGAGCAGTCCGATTTGGTGTAGATCGGCACCACGTGCATGCAAGCGCGCCGCAACCGTGCGCCGGGATGAGCGGGCCGACACGTCCTTGATCTCAGCGTATCGGAAGAGCTTGTCGTAGGTTTCCAGGATCGGTCGGCACAAGTAGCGCGTTTTGCCCTCTTCTAAATGCGGGATGATCTTGAAGCCCTCCCCGGTGGCAGACAGGAACAGCCGACTCATGGGATCGAAGCCTCCAAAGGTTTCCTCCTGGTGCACACCCAAGTTCTGCGCCAGTCGCTCTTGCAGATAGTTCGCCAGCGCTTCGTCCAGATGGGAACTTGCAAAGTACAGCGCACGGGACCGGCCATTGATCGCAACCTCAGAGCGCATCAAGGACTTTCTACGTATGCCGCCATCGGCATCCAGGTAGTCACGAATCTCTAGGCGAGCAATCTCTAGAGGCCTCGCGCCAGTTGCAAACAGCAGGTAGAAGAGAGCGATGTCGTGCCACGATCGGCTGCTACGCCGCTTGATACGCGACACCGCCAATTCAATGTCTTGCTCGGAGAGCACGCGCGGGGCGTTCGCCTGTGCTGCGATGTACGGGTCGAATACTTCCAAGGCCGTCAGGATCGCCTTTCTGTGATTGCGTAGGCGTCTCACAAAAGCGGTCCCCTCCTCGTTGAGCCCTTGGACACCCACCACTTTGGTCAGATGGGCAGCCAGCGTCTTGATGCGCCGCTCCACCGCTGTGCGCGATTTGTCGAAGCGCGTGGCCACCTCTTCATAGGTTTCACCGTCTACCACGGCCTTGAGCATTTCTATGGACAGCGCCGCCGAATCAAAGGGTTCAGGCTTGCCGTTGTCCAGATGCTCCGTTGTATTCCTCATAGTTGACTGCGTCTCCTGATTGTCTTCATGCTGATAGCAATCAGGTACAGCCACCACTGGAAATTGCCAGCAAGTGCGGGGGATTTCGGTGTCGGCTTGTTGCCATTCAAGCCCAGTGGGTATCGCCTCCAACGTAGTGGCTAGAGAACTTCCAAATGCTTGAACGGCGCTCATAGTCCTTGCTCCCCAATCCATTGGCGCACGTCTTCCGCACGCCACACCGTGATGCGCTGCGAGAGCTTCACCGGCTCCGGAAATGCTTTGGCCTGGACGCGCCGCCACAAGGTGGATTTAGAGAAGGGGACAAAGGCAAGAACCTGCGGTTGCCGCAAGAATCCGGTATGCGGCAATGCTGGTATGGGGTTGGCAGTAGAAGTGGGGAGCGCCTGGGCGCGGGAAACAGAGAGATTGGGTTTGGACATGATGTGACCTCTTCATGGCGTACGCCATCAAAGGACATGACCCACACTGTCACGGCTGCGCTAGGTCAGGATTGCGCATGCCAATAGGAACGCTGAGCTCAGGAATCCACCGCAGGCGTTCCAGTCATGCGGTGTCAGTAAATCAATAGCAATAGAAAACCACGCAGACCATGTTCGGTGTTGCGAGCGTGGATGGTCCTGGGGTGTGCGCCACTCACCATGGTGTGCGGCTCCCCTTATGCACGGCGTCGTGCTGATCAAGGCAGGTAACGACTGCAACGCCGCTGCTTTCGAAGCGGAAAAATCGATTCGGATGCGGGACAGCCTCATAGAGGCCCCGCGCATTCCTCTTTCAAAAACCTATCTACTACCGCCCGAGGGCGGCCTGCTCAACCTCGGTTGAGGCAGAGGTGTCCTGACCGGAATGGCCAGCCAACACATTGGTGTCCAAAGTATCAATTTCCGTCTCACGTGCTGCGGCTTCAGGGTCACCGATGGGGGCCAATCCGTCTCGGGTAGCGACGACATTCATGCGCCTGCGCATGCCAGCAGCGTAGTTGCGCGCGGCACTCGACAGATTGCGCACTTCCCGCTTCAGAACGGCACGCTGGGTATCGACGACTTCAGTGGATATGACCTCGTGAATTTCCAGGGTCTGCAATAGCGGCATCAGCTGGTCCAACTTACCCAGCAACTCCAGATAGCGCCGCCCTATTGAGGACATCACCCCGACGTCAACATCCAGGGGCACCGTGTCATACGTTGCAATGCTGGTCACACCATGGCTCTTGAACAGGGCTTCCGACCCGTCTATGGCCTTGTTGAGATTGTCATTGACGGTGTCCATCTGCGTGCGCAATGCGGCTTCTACTTTGGCCACATCGTCATGGTCCAAACGGGTGCGCGCAATCACGGATATGAAGTGGGTATTGAGCTGCAAGGTACTGAAGTAGCGCACAAAGAAGCGCTTGCCTTCTGCACTGGTGAAGCGCGAGCGCATCTTGAGGCTGGCAGCCTCCACCCGTCGGAAATCCGCTTTGGTTTCTCTGGCAAGGATGCGGGCGTTGACCCCACCCTCATCCAACTTCACGATTTGAATACCCGGCATGCTCGCTTTTCCGTTGATGGCCTATGGTGCTGGATCATCCGTGCCAAGGACCCGACGCACTACGCACAATGGGCACAATTTACCCACCCTATCGGCATCAGCTCACCAAGCACGCTGTTTTGCTATTGACCCAGCCCAGGCAGCACGCTACCTTATGGGTCATGCAGCAGCTGGCCCTGCATTCAAATTAGGCAAGACCTGGAGTTTCAAATTCAAGAGAAGGTGTCACCCGGCGCATAGACGGTGCGGGGTGCATCTACTGTGCTGGCCCATGAGGCCCACGACTTTCTACATCGCCATCGAAGTCAGTTTTCGAAGAGCGGGTGCGCGCAGCCACGATGGCGGCCCACCATGTCCTCGAAAGCTTTCTCCGATCGGTAGCTGGCATACCGATCCAAGCGGATCGTTCCGCTTTCAAGCCAGCCGCATAGTCTCTCAATTTCAATAGCCGCTGGCCTTGCGCCAGCTTGTACCAACCCTGTGGGGCATTCGCCCCCAGCTTGGTGCGTGTTGCCCTCACATCCCTTTGGAGGCAACCGTGTATAGCCATAGTCCCCTCACCTCGGATGTTTCTTCAACATCCATGGGGTCTTTCTTTCCATCCTTCGCTGCATTCCAGCTGCGAACCCCGACAGTACCACCGCAAGGGGAAAGCGACACCCTCGCTGACCTCGACAACGGTCCTATCGAATGGAGCGAGGAAGACATTGTTTTTCTGCATTGGCGCATGTTGCAGGAGGTCAGTCACCTGGCCGACCCGGACAAACCCCTGGAAGAGAAATTTGACACCCTGCGGTGGATCTTCACCGAACGGGAAAAGGACTCTCAACCTTTTTCGTTCGTGAACTGCTTGCGCGTGGTGGGGTGCAGCCCGCTCTCTCCCATTGCGTACTGTGGCTTGGTCGACGTGCAAGAGGTACGCGACCGCATTCAAAACAGCGTCAAGGTCTGGCTCATCGCCACGCTGAAGCGTTACCCCGACTGGGTTCGGGAGGCAGTCATCCACAACCCCGAGTGGGTCGAGGAACGACTTCTCAAAAACCCACAGTGGATCAACGAACAGCTCAAAAAGCTGTCGGTGCAGGACGACCTGTTCGCCTGACAACCAACCCATTCCCAACGGATGGCCCTGCGTGGCCATCCACTTCTTTAGGAGTGCACTGATGCACACATTCAAAGACGCCCTGTGCCTGATTGGCATCCTGCTCGCCTATGGCATCGCTGGGCACCTGGATTTTGAGGACGCTCAGATGCTGGAGGAAGCGCAAGCGCCCTCGCAGTTGACTGAGTCCGGCGCCGAGCGCGCGTTTCCAGTGGCACTGGCCGCCCAGGCACCAGCGCAATGGACACCGCCAGCAGGCTCGTACAGCGAAATGGACATCCAAGCGGAAGTTCAACCAGCGGCGCCCAGGCTGAAGGTCAATCACTAGAAAGCCCCGCCCCCCTTGGCCAAGGCCATTGGAATGCGGAGGAACACAAACCCGGCACGGACTTGCCAAACCCGGCAAGTCCGTGCCAATACCCAAGGAGAATTGCATGCAAATACAAGTTCGCATCAACGAAGAGGGCACTCTGCGCAACCAGCGCTTTGCCTTCACCGATCGCTACACGCTCATCTCGGAGCTGTTGCAAAACGCCCGGCGGGCTGGTGCCTCCCATATATCGGTCACCTACGATCTGGATCAGCAGTGCCTCGTGGTCACCGATGATGGCCGGGGCATTGAGGACTTTCAGAAGCTGTTGACGTTCAACGAGTCGGGCTGGGACAGCGGCACTTGCGAAAGAGAACACCCCTTTGGAGTGGGATTTTCGAAGTGCCTCTATGCCGCCTCGCGCTGCGTAGTTACCTCAGGCCACCAGCATGTGGACTTCGATACTGCCAGCGCTTTGGACAAGGCCATCATTGAGGTTGTGTCCAATGAGAATGCCGCCGCATCCGCGAGAACCCGGATCGAGCTGCACGGCGTGGATTTACCAGACCTTGCAGCGCGCATGCCAGACCTGTGCAGGGGCTTTCCCGTGCTAATTGACTTCAATGGCACGGCGGTGGAGCGCCCCCACGCTCTTCCGTCCTTGGCATGCATACCCACCGACATCGGTTACGTGCATCTGGCGGGAACGCAGGATGGAAAGTACAGCTCACAAACCTTCGTGTACCTGCAGGGCTTCTGCGTCCTGCGAATGGGCTACTACTACGTCCATGGCGACATCAATGTGGTGCACTTGAACCCGCAACTGTTTCATGCACGCCTCCCAGATCGGGACAAGCTCATCGACGAGAAAGAGCAGCACGACCGCATCTATGCGCAGGTCAAGGCCTGCTGGCGCAAGGTGCTGAAAGACTCCCGGTCTAATCTGGAGCCCCAACGTTTCGTAAAAGACTATTACGCAGCGATGCGGCACTGGGGGCACCTGGACATGCTCAATACGGTTGAGGCCTTACCGCATTCGCTGTTCGAGTCGATCTCGGGTTACCCCGTCCAGGAAGGTGCGGGAAGCCGCGATTACCTGACTACGGTGAACGTGGCTCCTACGCGTCAGTACATCGAGGATGGCAAGGCGATCTTGGTCGAACTCGATCCACTGGACGAATCCAATGCAGGGTACTGGATGTTTGCAAAGGCTAAGGGCTACCTCGTGTTTGATGCCGGTGGTTTGGCCCCCGGCCATTGGATTCAAGCATTTGTCCAACGGCCCGAGGAGCTGAATCTGTCCATCACGCCAATATCCGAGCACATCCGTACGGAGCTCGACGGTCGTTGGATCTGGGCTCCTGTGGTCTTGTGCGAGACCGTCCGCATCCAGGTGGGCAGTGACCTTGTCGACATTAATGATGAGGGCGTGGTCCACGGTGATACCTTGTTGATTCCGGTCCAAGAGTTTTCTGGCGAATCGGTTCGTCAGCTCTCGGACTTCGAGGATGAGAATGACCAGTTCCAAGAAGGTGACCTGGATGCCGATCGCGACAGTCTGGCGGCCTTGATTGGCCACCTGCGCTCGGTCGATCCCGTCCAGACGCTCAATGCCTTGTTGGTGCAACTGCGACTGGGAACCTACCCCTTGCTCCAGGGGAAGGCCTTTGAGGTGCGCGTGGGCAGCCATGGTGCTACCGACTTGACGATTGCCGTGGTGGAGTAAGCCATGACCAACCTGGCATACGCCTCGCGGATCAATGCGGTCAAAGACCGGGCGCACGGCCGCTGGACCGAAATCCTCGGCAGCCTGGACGTAGATGCGCGCATTCTCAAGCGCTGCAATCTACCTTGTCCCATGTGTGGCGGAACCGATCGCTTCCAGTACACCGACAAGTTTGGTGAGGGCAACTACCACTGTCGCAGTTGCGGGCCTGGGGGCGGCTTCAAGCTGCTGCAAGCGGTCAAAGGAATTGACTTTGCCACCGCCTTGCGCGAGGTAGAGCGCTGTGTGGGCTCAGCCCCAATGGATGCAGCACCAGCTCCCATAGAGCCGTCCGCAGGGCGCATGCAGGTCCTGGCCAAGCGCCTTTGGGCTGAGGCCGTGCCGGTCACGGAGGGTGACCCCGTAGATCGCTACCTGCGTACAAGGGGACTGGAGCTCGCGACTTATCCCAAGGTCTTGCGCTTCCATCCCGCGCTGGGCTACTTCGAAAAGGACGAAGGAGGCAAGTCGCGCAAGGTGACCGAATACGGCGCCATGCTGGCATGCATCCAGGGTCCTGACGGCCACGCGGTGAGCCTGCACCGGACCTACTTGCAGGATGGACAGAAGGCCACCCTTGCTGATGCCAAGAAGATCCTGTCCTCAGGCATCAATGGTGCGGCCGTCCGGCTGGTGGAGGCCACCGATGAGTTGGCAGTGTGTGAAGGGATTGAGACTGGCATCGCAGTGCACCTGGCTACCGGCAAACCTGTGTGGTCAGGTTTGAGCGCTGGCAATCTGGAGCGCTTGTACCTACCGGACTCCGTGCGTCGGGTGTGCATTTATGCAGACAACGACGCCAACGCGCAGTTTGACGGTCAAGCCTTTGCCTTTGCATTGGCCAGGCGCCTCAAGAAAGAAGAAGGGCGAACCGGCCCCCGGCAAGTTCAGGTCTTCCTGCCCAAACAGGCCGGATCGGACTGGGCGGATGTATGGCGTACGCGTGCCGCGCAAGTGGGCGCCGTGTCGTAGTTGTGGCGGTGTGGCTTTGGTCACACCCGCCTTTTCATGGCCATTGGACCGTTCGCGTGTCCGATGGCGGTGAAAAGGTGAAGGTTTTCCCCCACTGGTAGCTGTCAAACCAGGTTGCGCTTCATGCGCAACAAAGATAGCCCTGTAGTGCTTTTTGTGTGATGCAAATCACACCGTTATAAGACCGGCTTGCCCGGTTCGTTTATTGACCCTTGCGGGGATACGCACCCCCGCAAGAGGGATGGTGCCGCCCTGCTTTTTCTTACCCTGGAGATTGCTATGAAAAACGGACGTTCACTGGTTAGCCTGGCCCAAGAACTGGAACGCCAGTTGGGCTCGAAGAAAGACCTCGTGGTGCCTTCGCAATTGCTGCGACACGCCACCAACGACGATGGAAACACGGGACTCGTCATTGAAGAAATCAGTGGCCCGGCCTCGTATGGGATCACTTCCTTGGCACGGCGCCAGCTGGCTGAGAAGCTCAAGATTCCTTTTGCGTACTTTGAGCGCATGCGCCAGGAACAACCCACCTTGCTGGACCGCAATGTGAATACCTGGCTGCAAAGCGAAGACGAGCGGCGCATGATCCGCACGCTGGATGGCCGAGTTCGGGCGGTTTTGTCCGACCGCTACCGTCGGCTGGACAACTTTGATCTGGCCGAGAGTGTGCTGCCCATCTTGCAGCAGCTCCCGGAAGTCAAGTTCGAGTCCGTGGAGCTGACCGAGACACGCATGTACCTCAAGGTTGTGACGCCACGCCTGAGGTACGAGATGGCGCCCGGTGATGTCGTGCAGGCCGGTGTCGTGATCACCAATTCGGAGGTCGGTCAGGGCACACTCTCCGTGCAGCCCCTGATCTACCGATTGGTGTGCCGCAACGGCTTGATTGCCTGGGACCGTACGCTGCGCAAGACCCATGTGGGACGAACACAGGGCGCGCAGGACGAGGGCATTGCCGTGTACCAGGATGACACCCTGCGCGCAGACGACAAGGCGTTTTTCCTGAAGGTGCGTGATGTGGTGCAGGCGGCCGTGTCGGAGACGACATTCCGCCAGATTGCCCAGAAGATGCAAAAGACCTTGCACATTCCGCTGGTCGGAGACCCTGTGAAAACCGTAGAGGTGTTGGCCAATCGCTATGACCTGACGGACACCGAACGCTCCGGCGTTCTGCGTCACCTGATCACGCAAGGCGACTTGTCTGGTTATGGCCTAGTCAATGCGGTGACCCACTATTCGCAGGAGGTCGAAGACTATGACCGTGCAACCGACTTTGAGCTGTTGGGCGGCAAGTTGATCGAGCTACCTTCCGATGAGTGGAAAGGTTTGGCACAAGCTGCCTAATAGCCACAGGGTTCTAGGACCCTGCCGTGCCTGCCCATCAATTCGGTTGGCAGAAAAATTGGTAGAACCATCGAGGCTTTGGCCTCGGTGGGTCTCTACCCATCCCTAAGGGTCAGACGGCCCCCATTCGCAATCGGCAACGCGCCCGATCTTGCGACGTTTGCAGGTGGCAATCGCAAATGCCCCACTCAAAATCATTTTTGCGCAATTTATGCTGACACCTATCGAAGACCCAGACGGATCATTCTGCGCCGGGCGGCGATGAGCAAGCTGTCACATAACTTAAAGCGCCAATACCAACGCGCCAATGGGAAGCAACATGAATCATGTGCAACTGTCTGACGTTCAGTACTTCAACCTGAGCGCACTCACTGCCATCAAAATGGGGGTGCAACAGGACAAGGTTTCGACCTGCTGCAAGTTCGGTCTCAATGCAGAGCAGGCTGAGCATTTGGGAAGCCTTCGCATGGAACAGATCTGGGCCATCGTCGCGAACGTAGGCCCGACTTCTCTGTTCCCCCCGCGCCCCGACTTACTCACCCTTCTTCAAACCCCACTGCCTCTAGCAGCACCACTGGCCAGCGTCCGCATGCCAGTAACCGTTGACTCCATCTAGGCTAGGACGCCCATGCCTACCCGCGCTGATCGCCATCTGCGCTCGGTCAAGCTGGCCAAAGAGTGTGCAGATTTGGGTGCACGTGTTCGCACCATCCACAAGCTCACCGGCCTGCCACCCCGGGACATTCAACGAATTTTCTTTACCAACCCCATGGCTATCCCACGGGGTCGGCCTCCTGCGTCCCCTGAGTGGTACCACGGCGCCAACTTGCTCTTTCGCACGGACGCATCCATCTTTGCTACAACCTACCAGCGCCTGCGATGCGGTGGATTCAGACCGGAAGAATCATTGTTAGGAGCCTACCGGCAGTACCAACGGGTGTGCCCTACCCCGCCCCGCATCAGTTTTGATCGTGCGTTTGACTTGGCATCCCACACGGATGGCATCTGGATTGCAACGGCCCCGAGCTTTTCGGTGGTGACCTGTCCTTGTTGCAGTAGCGCCTATCTATGCGCCATGGGCGCTGTCGCCCAATCGGACGCATGCCCCTTTTGCAAACTCGTCGTGCGCTTTGGCACTGACGCGCGGGTTCAGTCTTCTTTTCCGGCCCGCCCTCTTCCGCACCCTTCAGTATTTCACCAAGAGATGTTGGTACGCCAACACTTGGCCCGGGCATGTCATCGTGATTCGGAACTGCAACACGAGAGTTCGCAGGGAGTTGGCCGTGGCGACTGAAGCTCTTAGACATGTGCCTTTATTCCTCTTGCCAGGATGGTTCCTGTGCGAATGATGGGCTCGCAGCAACGGGGAGACTCCGGATACCCCGCCGCTTCGATTGACGATGTGCTCGCGCCCCATGCGGACATCGTTTCACGCATCAAGCTTTGTTATGGCGCGGACCGGCAGACCTTTGATGCGGACATCATGTCCGTGGTGCGAAGCTATGCAGCATATGTCCATCTACTCCCCGCCACCCCGGACAACTACTTCCACCATCCCGGAGGCTTGTTACGTCTGGGCCTCGAAGCCGGGTTCTTCAGCTTGCAGGGCACCGACGGGCACATCATCGCTGGGCGTTCCACCATCACCACACGCCGGCACCTGGAGCCGCGGTGGCGCCAAGCCACGTTCATAGCGGGACTGTGCTGTGAGCTGCACCGCACACTGAGCCACATGGTGGTGGAGGCTCCATCCGGTGAACTCTGGTCAGGTTTCCTACATCCGCTTGCCCATTGGCTCTCGGAAAATCAGATTCCAAACTACCGTGTGCGTTGGCGACCGGAGGCGCAAGAAGCGCGTGGCCAGGGGCTGTTTGCACTTGCACACGTCGTGCCATCGGCAGTGTTGCACTACCTCGCAGAGGACAACACGACAATTCTGCCGCACCTATTAGCTAGCGTCACGGGTCTTCCGCTCTACCGGGAACACAATGTCTTGGACCAACTGGTACGCCGCTCATTGGCCTTGGTCATTGATTGCAACCTGTGCGCCAATGCCGATCGCATGGGTTCATCCCAGCTGGGGGCCCACATTGGACGCTACCTCGTGGACGCCCTACAGCGCTTGGCCAGTAGCAATGCGGCATGGACGTGTAACGGGGACAAGTCAAGGGTCTGGTATGGCAATGACGGCTTGTTTTTGCTGTGGCCCAACGCGGCCGATGATGTGAAGAAGCTCTTGGAGTCTGAGCAACTACCTGGCATTCCGCGGGCGCCGGATGCCATGTTGCAAGCACTCCGAACAGCAGACGCCATTGAGGTATTCGAACCAGAGAGCTTGACCTGGGACATTTGCCCTCCTGGAACCAAGACGCCCGTGAAGGCAATCAAGCTGCATTCAGCGGCGATTTTGTTCACAGGGATGGTGACGGAACCTGTGGCACTGGAGGTCGATCTGGTACAAGGGCTTGATGCGCCTGTCGCACCGCCCAAGCCGCCTACGCCTACGCCTACGCCTACGCCTACGCCTACGCCGGCGTCTGCGTCTGCGCCAGCTTCTCCATCTCAGCCGCCCACCCCGGCCGCGAAACTTTCACGAGAGGTAGACCGATCTGCGACAAAGCAGGTCACCGTTCCAGTCGAACAGATGGACTTGATTCCAGCCGAATCGGCAGCGGATGTTCAGCTTCAGGATGGCTTGAAAAACTCAAGCCCAGCAATCGTTGCCGGCGAATGCGATCCACCTCCGTCAGAGGAACCTGAGGCTCCGGGTTACACGCTTCAGGCCCCCATGCGCCTGCATCCAGCGACCCGCGCAGCATTGATGACGATCATCCAATCTCTTCACGGTGACGCATCCTCGGCATTGGCTCGCCCCACATCGCAAGGGTTGTTTGTACCGCTGGGGTGCTTGGAGCGGCAAGGAATACAGCCATCGCACGCCATTCGCACCTTGGCTGAAGTCCAAATGTTGGTGCGAACAGGAAACGCACCCACTCTCAGCCAAGATTTCAATGGTGTTCCCACCATTGGCTTGGTGATCGCCCCGCCCTTCATTGCAGGACTACCAAAGGACACCGAAATCACCTCCACCCAGAAAAGCAGTGCCCATGCTGCTTAGGCGCTATGAAATGCCGTGGCGTCCCGCCTATGAGGCCTATGCGGGAAGCGTTTGGTTGTGCTGCCTGGTGTGGTTCTTGGTGGTGGGTGTCACTGGGCATCTTCCATCCCCGTTGGCACTGCCAATGTGCGTGGTGTGTTTCTTCATGGCCGTGCTTCGCTTTGCCCAGGCACTGCGCACCCTGTCACTGCGGGCTTCATTGTCAGGTCGCAGCATCCAGCGGCTCACTACCGAGGCACTGGCCACCCTCTGTACCAAGCCTGAACAGGTGTTCGTGGGTTTTGGTTTTGAATGGCAGCCGGTACATGCCCAGCGGCTGTACGAACTTGCCAAAGTGGACTACCGCACCTTCGCCGTTTCGCCGCGGTTTTTGAGATGGCTGGGCCACGATGTAAATCCCCAGCCCGATTCGGAAATTGGACTCCCTTACATCCACGGGGTTGAGCCCCGGGAAGTGCCGTTGTACCGGCCGCTGCAAAACTTTGAAGGTGGCACCCTGCTGGTGGGAACCACGCAGTCAGGGAAAGGTGTTGCACTGGCCACGCTGGTGACCCAAGCCATACGGCGGGGTGATGTGGTCATCGTCATTGATCCCAAGAACAGCCGCAGACTCAAGCGCGTTGCCCAGCGAGCCTGCGAAGACTACCGGGAGCCGGATACCTTTCTAGAGTTTCACCCCGCGTTTCCACAAACGGGGGTGCGGATCGACTTCACATTCAACTGGCAAAAGCCCACCGAATTGGCATCCCGCATTCAGTCGGTGATGCCGCCCGACACGGGCGGTGCTTTCTCGGCCTTCGGATGGGACGCAGTCAACGTGGTGGTCCAAGGTTTGATTGAAATCGAGGAACGGCCCAACCTTGCCAAGCTCACCAAATACATTGAGGGCGGCATAGAGCCGGTATTGGAAGGGTCACTGCGACGCTTCTACGACAAGGTGCTCGGTGGGAACTGGCGTGAGCTCGCTGACATGAAAAAACTCATCCAGGACGCGCAGCGCGGCGCCATTCGCAAGCCTTCAGAGGCAGCCAGTACGGACCTGATGGCGTTTGTAACCTATTACGAGCACCACATTTCCCAAAGCCAACGCAGCAAGGTGATTGACGCCCAAGTACGCACCTTCCGCCACAACCGAGAGCACTACCAAAAGATCACGGCCAACCTGCTGCCAGTGCTGTCGATGTTGACCTCTGGCGATCTGGGTCCCAGCCTCTCGCCCGATCCATTCGACCCACATGACACGCGGCCGATCATGAACTTCGAGAAAATTGAGCGCGCTGGCCATGTTCTGTACATGTGCCTGGACTCATTGCCCGATCCATCCGTCGCATCCGCCATTGGTGCCCTGGCCTTGGCCGACCTGGCAGCCCGCGCCGGTATGCGCTACAACTTGGGCCTCTACAAACGCATCTCGCTGTTTGTTGACGAGGTCTCCAACGTCATCAACCAGCCCTTGATTGAAATCCTCAACAAGGGCGCGGAGGGCGGCATTGCCACGACCTGTGCGATGCAAACGCTGGCAGACTTGGCCAAGCGACTTGGCAGTGAAGACGCGGCGCGCATGGCCCTTGGAAATTTGAACAACCTGATTGCCTTGCGGACCAAAGACCGCCCTACCCAGGACTTCGTTGTGGAGACCTTTGGGAAAACGGCGATCCACTCCATGCGTGTGGGCATGGGGCATGGGTCGGATACCCATCTGGGAGACTTTTCAGCCAACAGTTCAACCCAGGTGTCGGAAAGTTTTGAGGAAATGGTACCCGCCGACGTATTGGGCAAGTTGCCCAACCTGCAGTACTTTGCATCCGTTTCCGGAGGACGCATCATCAAGGGCCGGTTTCCGATCCTCGATCCAGACAGCGCCCCGGTCGCCTCACACAAGAGGGCAACCTTGTGATCCGTGCCACTGCAGTGATATCACTGGTTATCCTGCTGATCCTGGTGCTGTATGTCCCAGCTTCCAATCCACCGAACCGTTTCACCAATCAGATTCGCTTGGAACACGAAGCAGCTGTCGCGTATTGGGGAGACGAGGCTGCCCTTCAAATTTTAGAACGGGCAGTAGTGATGCAGTCCCAGGCCGCTGCAGCCGCCCCAATACCCAAAGCCTCCGATGCGCCACCGACAGAAACACTCAACAATGCAGTTGCCACAGAAATGGCATCGGTGAATCAGCGTCTCTTCAACAGCGCCTATTTTCGGTCGGTGGATGCACTGCTGTTGATGGGAAGCTATCGGCTGTCGTGCCTTTTGCAGTGGTTGCCTTGGTTGCTTCTTTTTATAGTTGCAACAGTGGTCGATGGACTTTTGACTCGAACACGAAAATCCAAAGAATTTTTGCAGGCAGACCCTGAGGTATTCGCCGTCTACACATCTCTGGCGATCATCACCATCTCGGCAACGATAGCCGGATTCTTCCTTCCCATATCCATACAGTCGCTAGTTTTTCCGAGCGTTCCGTCGGCGGTATTTATTCTTCTAGGTCGTGCAATTGCTAGCTACCACTACTCACAAAAAGTAGACTAGCTTTTTTTCACAACTTCGCTATAACCACTCAACACCGCCGTAACCATGCACACTGCGCTGTGCCACTCGCACAGCACTGAACTGCCGCCCCACTCCCTGTCTCACACCACAGATTTACCCAGACGGCTTGCGACGTTATGGCATGAAATTCCATTAACCGCATTCGCATACCCTTGGGCCATCAGAAATTGAACCGCCTGGTTTGACCTGGCACCGGACGCGCAATAAACCACAATTTTTTTTGCCTTGTCTTGAATGACCGTGGCATAGGAATCCACGAAGCGGTCCAGGGGGAGGTTTATGGAACCCTCAACATGGCCGCTCGCGTATTCCATAGGGGAGCGTACGTCAATGATGATGAGATCTTCTGGGTTTGCAGCGGATGTCATATGGGCCGAAGTATCAAAATTGAAGAGAATGGAATACGGCCATTATACTCACCGGGGTATATCGAGCAACCGTTTTGTGACACAGTTTTGAGTCACTGGGAATGACAGCCTGCGACAGGACATTGCTGTACGGCACGGTCCGTTCAGGAGACCGTCCGAGGCTGGTACAGGATGGCAGCGCCGTCCGAATGCAGGTCATCCTTGTTTGCGCCCCTGATAGAAGCCCCGGTGGGTGCACCAATTGCGGAGTCAGCGTAAGTACCCAGCACAGTGAACTTATCAATTGAGAAGATTCCAAAACACGGACGACACGCCGGCACCCGCCAGTAAGGATGTGGTGTTGCGTGGTACTTCTGCGGCCACCTACAACAGCGCAATGAGCGCAATCCAGCTGCTGACAGCGATGACCCATACGGTGCTCTCCAGTATTACCCTTCGCTGCAATTGCTCTTAGCCACATTTGCAAAGCGACGCACGTGGATGGCGCCCCGGGCAGCTGCCAACATGTCGGCGACTGTGCCGCGTCGTTGCTAAGTCTCGCCTAATAATGCACTGCAACAATTGAGTTCCCGGCACCCTTTCGAGATGCCATCAACCAAGGAACTTCATTTTATGAAATCGCTACTCGTACTCTCCGCCCTCATTGCTGTTTCAGGCGCTGTCATGGCAGAGCCAACATGCCATGCCGCCAAAGACAAGTGGATGACTCAGGCGAGCTTCAAGCAAAGCATGGAAAGTCAAGGTTACAAAATTAAGACTCTCAAGGTGACCAACGGTTGCTATGAAATTTACGGCCATGACAAAGCTGGCAAGCGCGTTGAGATGTCTTTCGACCCAGAGACAGGCGCCCTGGCAAAATAGTCTAAGAGGCTGAATTTTTCACCATGAAACAAGTGGCAATCTTTGATGCCCAGCCAGTCTGGGACCGCTTCGTTCGGGTATTTCATTGGTCGCTTGTTTCGTGTGTGACCTTCAACTACTTTGTACTGAGCGATGGCAAAACCACGCATCAAATCGTGGGCTATTTGGCCTTGACTTTGGTGCTGTCGCGCATCATCTGGGGCTTCATCGGATCGCGCCACGCCAGATTTGCAGACTTCTTTCCAACGCCGAGTCGGTTGGTTCACCACCTTCAACAGGTGAAGTCTGGAAACCATGTCGCCATCCAGGGGCACAACCCAGTGGGTGCCTTAATGATGCTGGCCTTGATGGCTACCGTTCTGGCATTGGGTACTACCGGATGGATGCAGACACTGGATGCCTATTGGGGTGAAGAATGGCTGCAGAACTTGCACCGGGACATTGGCAATGTACTGATAAGCCTTGCCACATTGCATGCACTCGCGGCGATCGTCATGGGTCGAATTGAGCGCACGCGCCTGATCAAAGCCATGATCACTGGCACAAAGGAAC
>Ga0228698_1000359_pt1 | contig 38708 bp, 34 predicted proteins | sample McNCre117_Aug_MG_FD_178015 | JGI IMG/M metagenome (GOLD analysis project Ga0228698, IMG submission 178015) | Freshwater microbial communities from McNutts Creek, Athens, Georgia, United States - 1-17_Aug_MG | ecosystem: Environmental > Aquatic > Freshwater > Creek | place: USA: Georgia... | reverse complement strand
TCAAACCAGTTCCTGCGCGCCTCCCCGGCGCTGCCCACGGCAACCCATATCTGCCGTCCACGATCAGCCTGAAATGGGCGTCCACGATCGCTGAAATACGCATAGAAGGTTTCGCTGGCGCGGGTCAGCGCGCGCACGCCCGGCGGGCCGTAGCTGGCCATGAACATCGCCGCCGATCGGCCTGTGCTGTGGTAACCCGGCTGGTCTTCGCGCTCGAGCAGCAGCACGCGCGGGCGGCGCGGATGCGCGGCCAGGCGCCAAGCCAGACTGGCGCCAGCGATGCCAGCACCGACAATCACGACGTCGGCTTGCAGGGAGGGTGTGGACATCGCGCGATGCTACTCAGCCCGGCGTGCCCGGCGGTCAATCTGCCTAAAACCGGCCCGAGCCTCCGGGACACGGGTGGGCGTCACCGTCGTTCCAGCGTTCGACTTCGCAGCGAAGCCATGACCATTTTCCTGATCCGCCACGGCGAAACCGCCCTCAACGTGGCCCGAGTGCTGCAGCCGCCCGAGACGCCTCTCTCTGTGCGGGGCCAGGCCCAGGCCGCCGCCCTGGCGGCGCGCCTGGCGGGCATGACCGGCCCGCTGCGCCCGGCGGGGGTGCTGACCAGCGACCAGCCGCGCGCCGCACAAACCGCCCAGGCCTTGGCGGCGGCCTGCGGGCTGCGCGCGCAAAGCAGTGCGCTGCTGCGCGAGCGGCACTTTGGCGACTGGCGTGGCCGCGCCTACGACGAGCTGCCGGCGGACGTGCTGCGCAGCGAGGCCGCGCCGCCCGGTGGAGAGTCAGGTGCGGCCTTTCGCGCGCGCGTCGATGCGGCGCTGGCCGAGCTGCTGCGCTGCCACGCGGCGCTGGGCGGCGCGGGCCCGCTGGTGGTGGTCAGCCACGGCCTGGTGATCTGGGACCTGCTGGCGCGCCACCTTGACCGCGCGGGCCTGGCGATGCCGGCGCACCTGGGCAACACCAGCCTGACGGTCTTCGATGCCGCGGCGCCGCACCGCGTGCGGCTGCTGACCTGCATGCGCCACTTGGAGGACGGGGGCCGCGCCGGCCTCTGGGCCGATGATCCCCGCGCACTCTGCGGCGGCTGAGGCGCTGGGTCGATGTGGGCAGGCTTCAGGCCGAGGGCGCCAGCAGCGTCGCGGCCGCGTGGGTCAGCGCCTCGGGACCGGCATCGGGCAGATCGACGACCTCGGCCTGCGCCAGGCCCTGGAAGTGCTGCTGCAGCGAGCGCTCGTAGCCCGGGTCGTAATGCTGGCGCATCAGGTCGGCGAAGACCTCGGCAATCTGTCCGGCGCGCGCCGCGGCCTGCCACTGCTGCACCAGTTCGCGCCCGCGCAGCTCGATCAGCCCGTCGAGCAGCGTGCACAGCCGCTCGGGGTCGTCGCGCAAGAAGGCGTAGTCTTCCAGCAGCAGCTGCACCCGCGCGTCATCGGGCAGGTTCAGCCAGACGCAGCGGCCCTGTTCGCGCATGCGGGCGATCAGCGCCGGCGGCACCCAGAGCCGGCCGATGCGTTTGCTCTCGCTTTCGACGTAGACCGGCCGCGCCGGGTCGAAGCCGTTCAGGCACTCCCAGATGCGGCGATCCAGCCCCTTCTGGCTGGGCTGCGGCTGGCCGGGCAGGTCGCCAAGCACCGAGCCGCGGTGACAGGCCAACGCTTCGAGATCGAGCACCTGAGCGCCCTGCGCGGCCAAGGCCTGCAGCAGCCGGGTCTTGCCCGAACCGGTGCGGCCGCAGAGCACGCGCCAGTCAAAGCGCGTGGGCCAACGTTCGAGGTCCTCGCGCACCACGGCGCGGAAGGCTTTGTAGCCGCCCTCGACCAGGTGGGTGCGAAAGCCGATGCGTTCCAGGAACCAGGCCAGCGTCCCCGAGCGGTCGCCGCCGCGCCAGCAGTAGACCAGCGGGCGCCAGTCACGCGGCAGCGGCCGCACCCACTCGTCGATGTGGCGGGCGATGTTGCGCGCCACCAGCGCCGCGCCGACCTTGCGCGCCTCGAAGGCGTTGACCTGCTTGTAGAGCGTGCCGACGATGCGGCGCTCCTCGTCGTCGAGCACCGGCCAGTTGACCGCGCCGGGCAGGTGGTCCTCAGCGAACTCGGAGGGCGAGCGCGCGTCGATGATCGCGTGGAAGGCGCCGAGGTCGGCGGCGGCTTGCGCCGCGGGCAGTCGAATCAGGGACATGCTGCGATTGTCGCCGCCCCTGGGTGGCGTCAGATCGCGAAGCGCGTGCCCAGGGCGGTCTGCGCGGCCTGCAGCGCGATCAGGCGGTCGAGCGCATCGCAGACGTCGCTCATGCGACCGCTGATGACGGCGCGGCGCGTGTCGATCGGATCGACCGTGCAGCGCGCAGCGCGGGGGGCCGGGCGGGTCGACGCGCCAGCCCCAAGGGCAACGGTGGTGCCCCGGGATTCGATCTGCGCCTGCGCGACGGCGCCAGACGGGCTGCTGCGCATCGGCACGCCGCGCGCCACGGTGGCCGAGCGGCCGTGAGGGTTGCAGGCGGTCCGCGGGTTGCGCAGGCCCCAGCCGGCCAGGTTGGCGGCGCTGGCCGCGGCAGCGGCCGACTCTGTGCCTTCGATCGGGCGCTCCGCAGAGGCCGCACGCGGCCCATTCAGGCCACGCAGACCCTCCAGGAGCTGGCGACCCAGCGGGGAGGCCATGGCCAGCGGACGACGCAGGTTCTGAGACAACCGGCGGGTGATTTGGCGGGTCAGCGTGTCGTACATGGTCGGGCTCCGGGCGGGGACTGGGGCTGCTTCAGCGGCGATGACCGGTGTTTCGGCTTGGCGCGGCGCCGCTGAACCGCGCAAATGCGGGGGGTGTCGCCGGGTGTGCTTTTTTCACTTCTGGCGGCCGACTCTACGGAGGCGCGAGCGCGCTCCCCAAGCCAATCCGCACATCGACTGTGCAGCGGCCTTTGGCCCGGGCGGCCTTGACCACGGCACGCTGACGCACAGGCATGCCCGTCTCCTCATCGATCTTGAGGGACTCGACGCTCTCGGCGGGTTGCGCGACCGGTCAGGTCACATCAGCATCGTGTTGCGGATCAGCCCGACCGCGATGCCCTCGACCTGAAAGCCCACGCTGTCCGGGCCGACGTGGATGATCTCGAAGTCCGGGTTCTCGGGAATCAGCTCGATGCCGCCCTTGCTGCGCCGAAAGCGCTTGACCGTCACCTCGTCGCCCAGTCGGGCCACAACGATCTGGCCATTCTTGGCCTCGTCGGCGCGCTGGACTGCCAGCAAGTCGCCGTCGAGGATGCCCGCGTCGCGCATGCTCATGCCGCGCACCTTGAGCAGGTAATCGGGCTTGCGCGGGAAGAGGTGGGCTTCGACCACGAAGCTCTGGTCGATGTGCTCCTGCGCCAGGATCGGGCTGCCGGCAGCCACGCGGCCCACCAGCGGCAGCGACAGCTGCGCGATCGCGGGCAGCGGCAGATTGAACTGGCGGCCCAAGCCGGAGCGGCGCGTCTCATCCATCGAGCGCAGCGTCTCGGCGCGCAGGCGAATGCCGCGCGAGATGCCGCTGACCAGCTCGATCACACCCTTGCGCGCCAGCGCTTGCAGGTGCTCTTCGGCGGCGTTGGCCGAGCGAAAACCGAGCTCGGCGGCGATCTCGGCACGTGTGGGCGGGACGCCCGAGCGCTCGATGGTGCTCTGGATCAGCTCCAGGATCTGTTGCTGCCTGGCCGTGAGCTTGGGACTGGGTTCCACGGAGCCTCGCGAGCGCGCAGTGCTGCGCGCAATGGGGGGAAGTCTGGCCGGGGCCACGGCCTCGGCATGGCAGGATGCAGGGCGATCACGGGAGTCTCTGCGGAAGTCTTTGCGGAAGTCTTTGCAGAGGACTCTGTGATTGCATCCAGTGCCTGTATTTTTATCCAGTTCTTTGAGAATGACAAGCCAAAAATCTAAGGCGGCGGCACCGAAGGAGGCCGTGCTCCTGCCGGGCCGGGTGGTGGTGGTGCTCGGCACCGGAGGCACGATCGCGGGGGCGTCGAGCACGCCGGGCGATGTCGTGGGCTACCAGGCCGCGCAGCGCGGCGTGGCCCAGTTGCTGGGGGCGTTGGGGCCCCATGCCGGCTCGGTGCTGCCTCAGGGGGTGCGGCTCGAGGCCGAACAGGTGGCGCAGGTCGACAGCAAGGACATGAGCCACGCCGTCTGGCGCCGCCTGGCCGAGCGGGCTGAGGCCCACCTGGAACGGCCCGAAGTGGTGGGCATCGTCGTGACCCACGGCACCGACACCCTCGAGGAGACGGCCTACTTGCTGCACCGGGTGCTCGCGCCCACCAAGCCGCTGGTGATGACCGCGGCGATGCGCCCGGCCGACGCGCTGCTGAGCGATGGCCCGCAGAACCTGCTCGACGCCGTGGGCATCGCTGCCACCGGCGACGAGACGGGGCTGAGTGGTGTGCTGCTGGCCATCGGTGGGCGGCTCTGGGCCGGTGCCGAGGTGCGCAAGGTGCACCCCTATCGCCTCGATGCCTTCAGCGCCGGAGACGACGGTCCGCTCGCGCACCTGGAACAAGGCGCCCTGCGGCTGCTGCGCCGCTGGCCGCCACAAGGCGTGCCGGTGCCTGCGTTGGGGCTGGCTGTGCTGGCGGCGGACATCTGGCCCGAAGTGCAGATCGTCACCAGCCACGCCGGGGCGGACGGCCGCATCGTCGAGCTGTTGCTCGACGCCGGCGTGCAGGGCCTGGTGGTCGCCTGCACGGGTAATGGCTCGATCCACCAGGATCTGCTGACCACGCTGCTGCGCGCCCAGCAGCAGGGGGTGCTGGTGCTGCGCGCCCTGCGTCAGGGCGAGGGGCACATCGTGCCGGGAGGCTCAAATGTGCTGCCCGATGCGGGGGGGCTGACCCCGGCGCAGGCGCGCGTTGAAGTCCTGCTGCGCCTGCTCGACCGCCGGGGTTGACGCGTCAGTAAGGCTCTGGGCGCCTTCGAGCACGCCCAGGCCTCGGATAGAATTTGCGGCCCGGCTCCGATGGCGAAATCGGTATACGCAACGGATTTAAAATCCGTCGCCGCAAGGCATGCGGGTTCAAGTCCCGCTCGGAGCACCAATTCGATTTCTGGGGTGTCCAGGGTCACCTCCACCTGAATCTCTGCATTCAGGTCCCGGAGAATTTGCCGGCGGCTCGGGATATTGATGGTGGGGATAAGTCACGCAAACGTGAGAAGATGGCGAGGCATTTCTCTCCATGACTTCTCATGAACGAACTGACTTTTCGGGGCGAGCGCCGGGCCATTTGGGTTTGGCGAGTGGCCGTCATCGTCCTGCTGCTGTGGAATCTGTGGGAGGCGCACTCGACCCGTGAGGCGGCGCGGGGGGCGGAGAATGCCGCCGCCGCCGCCCAACATGCAGTGGGCGCGTTGCGAGAGGACTTGGACGATGCCTTGTCTGGCGATGGCCCGGCGGATGAGGCGACGGGCACCCTCGCTCCGACCAAGCCGGGTGCCTCCCTGCGAGAAGGGGTGCCGACCGCGTGCGCCGCTGCGGTCTGAGTCGGCTGGGTTGACCCGCGTCGAGTCGCGGGCCTCAGTTCACGGGCGCGCGGGGCACGGCCGCGTCCAGGGCCATGACCTTGGGACGCAGTTGTGACCAATTGGCCTGTGAGGGGCGGTAGATCAGGTGAATCACCAGGCCGGGCAGTGCGCTGAGTCGCCTCAGCCCCAGGGCCTGTTCGCCGCCTTTGATCAACAGTTCCTCAGTTGGCGCAGCCAGTCCCAATTGCTTGCGACTGGTGTTGGCCGCGGTCATCAGCAAGGTGCCCCGGCGGGCCAGGTCGGTGGCTTCCTGGGCCGTGCCGCTGTGGGCGAGCACTTTGCTGGTTTCGATGTCGAACAAGCAGGCGGCGACCACGCCAGGTTGGCGCAGGATCTCCTGGATGAAGCGCTGCAGCGCCTGTCGCGGGCTGGGCGGCGCTGCCGCAACGCCGGGCGGCGTGGGCATGGGCCGCAGGCCATCGCGGGCGGCCGCGGTGGGCAGGTGGGGCACGGCCCCGCCGCCATCCCCGACTCGAACCTGCTGTTCGTTCCAGGCGGCGCTGATCATGATCCAGGCTTCGGCGGGGCGGATCGCCACGCTGCCGACCTGGGTGTGAACGCCTGCGCCAGCGCCCATCGCGCTGGCCATGCTGTTCAGTGCGGCCACGGGTGTGACCGCCAGCGGCAGGAAGACGAGGCGGCGGCACTCCCAGTCGCTGGAATACAGGGCCTGGCGCAGGGGCTGCAATTGTTCGTTCAGTGCGTGGGCGGGCAGGTCGCCCACCATCACCACGGACAGGGATGCGCGGCAGAGGAGCACGCGCGAGAGGGCGTTGCGAGCGGCGGAATCGGCTTCTTCCGCGTCGGTCGCGTACAGGCGCACGCTGGCCTGGTCTTCGCTGGGGCAGTCAACGTACTCGACCACGGCCAGAACGGTGCCAAATCCCTGGCGACGGATGATCAGGCGCTGGACGGCCTGGCCTGCCGCAGCTGCGACGGCGTGCAGCAGGTGGCGTGACGCCAGGCAGGCCAGATCGTGAAGCGCGATGTAACTGGGGCGCAGCCGATCGAACTGCTCTTGAAGCGCCTCCCCCGGGTCTCCCGTGACGAAGAGTTCGCGGGTGTGGTTGCCCACCGCCCGGCCAATGTCGGTTCTGCCGTCGAGGTAATCGTCTTCGCTGCGCTGCCACTGGGTCGGCACGAGCGTGTCGGGCTCGAAATCGTGATGCTCCGGCGTCGGATCTGCGGGCGGCGTGGCTCCGGGCGATTCGATGAAAAAGGCCGAGTCCCGGTCGAACGATCGGGCCGCGGGCGATGCCGCTGGCGCCGGTCGCGGCGTGCTCACGCGCACCTCAGGGGCCGCCCCGGCCGTCGGGTGGGGCGACTGAACGAGCGTGGGCGGTGCCACGGGTCGCAGGCGGGTGACGGGAGACGCCGACGAGCCAACAACGCGGGCAGCGCCGACGTTGTTGGCGCCGCCTGGTGGGCGCCCGAGGGTAGCGAGCCGTGGATCGGAGGTGGGGGCCATGCCTTAGGAACTGCGTAGAGCGTGAATCGATGCACTGGTGGCGCGAATGTGCGCACGACAGGCGGCGATATGGCGCGTCGGCATCCTATCATTCGTGTCTTGTGTCACGAACCGGTCACCGCAGAGCGGGACCGTACCGGGCGCCGGACGCGTCTTGCGTCGTGTTGTAGGCAACGCTGAATGTCATCTCCCCTGAGTTCTTCCCCCACCGCTGCATTGCCGGTGGTGATTGTCGGCGCCGGGCTGGCCGGTCTCACCGTCGCACTTCATCTGGCGCGCGAGCGTCGGGTCATCGTGTTGGCTAAGCGCAACTTGGACGAGGCCGCAACCGCCTGGGCGCAGGGGGGCATCGTCGGGGTGCTGGGCGATGACGACAGCGTCGAGAGCCACGTGCGCGACACGCAGGAGGCTGGCGCCGGGCTGGTGGACGAGCACACCGCGCGCTTCATCGCCGAGCGCAGCGCCGGCGCGGTGGAATGGCTGGTCGATCGCGGCGTGCCGTTCTCGCCCGACCCGGGTGGCCCGCTGGGCCTGCACCTCACGCGCGAAGGCGGTCATGCGGTACGCCGCATCGCCCACGCGGCGGACGCCACCGGCAAGGCGATCCACGAGGCGCTGCTGGCCGAGGTGCGCCTGAACCCCAACATCGACCTGCGCGTGGGCTGGATGGCGATCGACGTCATCACGCCGCACCATCTGCACCGCGAAGCGCTGCCCTGCTGCTACGGCGTGTACGCGCTGGACATTGCCACGCAGCGCGTCGAGACCCTGCCGGCCAGCGCGGTGGTGCTGGCCAGCGGGGGCGTCGGCAAGGTCTACCGCTACACCAGCAACCCGGACACCTCCACCGGCGACGGCATCGCGATGGCCTGGCGCGCAGGCTGCCGGGTGGGCAACATGGAGTTCGTGCAGTTCCATCCGACCTGCCTGTACCACCCGACCGACCGCAGCTTCCTGATCACCGAGGCGCTGCGCGGCGAGGGCGGCCTGCTCAAGCTGCCCAACGTGGAAGGCGAGGCCGCGCGCTTCATGCCGCAGCACGACGCCCGCGCCGAACTGGCGCCGCGCGACGTCGTGGCCCGCGCCATCGACTTCGAGATGAAGCGCCACGGCCTGGACTACGTGCACCTGGACGCCACGCACCTGGGCGAGGAGTTCCTGAAGTCGCACTTCCCGACCATCCACGCGCGCTGCCTGGCGCTGGGCATCGACATCACGAAGCAGCCGATTCCGGTGGTGCCCGCAGCGCACTACACCTGCGGTGGCGTGGTGACCGATCTGCACGGCCGCACCGACCTGCCGGGGCTCTACGCGGTGGGCGAAACGACCTACACCGGCCTGCACGGCGCGAACCGGCTGGCCAGCAACTCGCTGCTGGAGTGCGTGGTGCTGGGACGCACCTGCGCCGAGACCATCCTGGGCGCCCCAGCGGTCGAGCAGCCCGCGCTGCCGGCCTGGGACGAGAGCCAGGTGGAGAACGCCGACGAGCAGGTCGTCATCTCGCACAACTGGGACGAGCTGCGCCTGCTGATGTGGAACTACGTGGGCATCGTGCGCACCACGCGCCGCCTGGAGCGGGCCATGCACCGCATCCGCCTGCTGCGCGACGAGATCGAGGACTACTACGCCAACTTCCGCGTCAACCGCGATCTGCTGGAGCTGCGCAATCTGGTGGAGTGCGCCGAGCTGATCGTGCGCTCGGCGCTGCTGCGCCACGAGAGCCGCGGGCTGCACTACAGCCGCGATTTCCCGAACGCGCTGCCGGTGAGCTTCCCGACGGTGCTGGGCCGCGAAGCAAGGAGCCGTCGCGCTCGCGATGGTGCGCCCGGCACGGGCGGCTCCACCTTCGGCAACAGCCGCTGCGTCTGACCCTCTTCAGTCCGCTGGTGGTGCCCCCTGAGGGGGGGGAGTCATCTCCTGGCGCGCATCGCAATGCGCGCCTGCACGAACTCGAAGGCGAAGGTGACCGACTCGACGATCGTCTGCTCCATGCCCAGGCGTTCCTTTTCGGTCAAGTAAAAGGACAGGTCCACCGAGTGGCGGATGTAGCGCGCGCCCAGCCGGTTCAGCGCCACGCAGGCCACGTCGGGCAGCGACGCCTCGTCGAGGTAGGGGTAGCTCGGCGCCAGCCGGGTGACGGCGTCGAACACCGGGCGCTCGTAGTGGTTGTGGACGGAGCTGAAGTCGATGGCCATGGCGCGATCCGTTGAGGCCCGGCCAACGCCGGGATTGCCCGCGTTATCGGCCGCCGCGCGGCCGAACTTGAACAATCCCGCCGGCCGTCAACCGTCGATGCGCAGCCAGGTCGTCTTCAGCTCGGTGTACTTCTCCAACGCGTGCAGGCTCTTGTCGCGGCCGTTGCCGCTTTGCTTGTAGCCGCCGAAGGGCACCGTGATGTCGTCTTCGTCGTACTGGTTGACGTGCACGGTGCCGGCGCGCAGCGCGCGGGCCACGCGGTGGGCGCGGTTGAGCTGATCGCTCCAGACGCTGGCCTGCAGGCCGTAGCTCGTGCCGTTGGCGATCGCGATGGCCTCTGCCTCGTCGCGGAAGCGGATCACCGACGTCACCGGCCCGAAGATCTCCTCCTGCGCAATCGTCATCGCCGGGTCCACGCCCTCGAAGACGGTGGGTTCGACGTAATAGCCGCCGGTCTCCGTGCGGGCCTGCCGCCCCCCGACGACGCAGCGTGCGCCCTGCGCCCGGCCCGCGTCGATGTAGCCCATGACCGTGCGCAGCTGCGTCTCGTCGACCAGCGCCCCCATCACCGTTGTCGGCGCCAGCGGGTCGGCCGGCTGCCAGGCCGGGGCCTGCGCGGCCAGCAGCTCGACGAAGCGATCGGCGATGTCCGCATGCACCAGCACCCGCGACGGCGCGTTGCAGCTCTCGCCCTGATTGAAGAACATCGAGCCGGCCAGCGTCTTGGCCGCACGCGGCAGGTCCTCGAAGTCTGGGAAGACGATGAAGGCGCTCTTGCCGCCCAGCTCGTTGTAGACGCGCTTGAGGTTGGAGCGCGCGGCGTAGTCCAGCATGCGCCGGCCGGTGCGCGTCGAGCCGGTGAAGCCGATGGCGTCCACCTGCGGGTGCAGCGCCAGCGCCTCGCCGGCCTCGTGGCCGTAGCCGGGGACGACGTTGAACACGCCCGGCGGCAGGCCGGCCTCCAGCGCCAGCTCCGCCAGGCGCAGGGCGGTGTAGGGCGACTTCTCGCTGGGCTTGAGCACCACCGAGTTGCCCGTGGCCAGCGCTGGCCCGAGCTTCCAGGCCGCCATGATCATCGGGTAGTTCCAGGGCACGATGCAGCCGATCACGCCCATCGCCTCGCGGGTGATCAGCGCCAGCGCGTTCGGGCCCGTCGGCGCAATCTCGTCGTAGACCTTGTCGATCGCCTCGGCGTACCACTGGATGCAGCGCGCCGCGGCCGGCACGTCCACCGTGCGGGCGAACTGGATGGGCTTGCCCATGTCCAGCGTTTCCAGCAACGCGAGCTCGTCCTTGGCCGCCAGGATCCGGTCGGCAAAGGCCTGCAGCACCTTCTTGCGCGCCGCAGGAGCTCGGCGCGCCCAGCGGCCGTCCTCGAAGGCCGCGCGGGCGCTGGCCACCGCGGCATCGACGTCGGCCGCCTGGCCGCGTGCCACCTGACCCAGCAGCCGGGCGTCGATGGGCGAGTGCTTGGCGAAGGTGGCGCCGTCGGCCGCGTCGCGGCGAAGGCCGTCGATGACGGCGCGGCCGTCGGGGCGCAGCGCCGCAGCGCGCTCGGCCCAGGTGAGCGTCGGGTGGGTCATGGTTAGAAACTCACCACCACGGAACTGCCGAACACCGTATTGCCGCGGCGGTAGGTGTCATCCCCGACGTACCAGAACACATTCTGGTCGGCATGGTCGAAGCGCAATTCGACCTTGAAGGTCGTGTTCAGATTGACGAGGTAATTGGCGCCCAGGGCCAGCGCCCAGCGATTGGCGCCGCGGTTGATGTCCGCAATCGCCCAGGTGCCTGAGGCGCTGTCGTAGCTCATGCCCGGGCCGATGCCGTTGGCCCCATCGGGTCCGACGACGGCGCCGGTCGAATCGGTGCTGGCCACCGCATTGAGCGTGCTGCCGCCGTTCTTCTGGTTGTTCAGGTAATCCAGCCGGCCGGAGATTTCGAAGCGCGGCGTGACCTTGTAGGCCCCGAGCATCGAGGTGCCCCACCACCGGGCCTCGCCGCCGTTGGAGGCCGAACGCGCCTGGCGGCCGACGGCCACCTGGCCTTGCGCCGTCAGGTCACCGCGGATGAAGTAGCCATCGACCTCCAGCATGTTCAACCGCTCGGCCTTGCCGGTCACGAGGCTGTCGACCTTGCCGTGCTGGCCCGCAAAGCCGAAGCCGTTGAATTCGCCCTTGGAGTAATCGACGCGGTAGCTGAAGACCGGTGTGCGTCGATTTTCGGTGTATCGGCTGATGTTCATGTTGCCGATCACCGCCTTGGTTTGCCATTTGCCACGCAGGATGTCGAGACCCACGCCGGTGTAATAAGTCGGCGCGGCGAAATCGAACAGCAGGTTGTGGGTGATGAATTTGTTCTGGTTTGGGAAGAAGTATTCATAGCCCGACCAGTCCGGCAGCTGGCCGGCCCAGAAGCGGGTTTGCAGATCGGTCAGGGGCACTGAAATGCTGGCCTCGTGAACGATCGACGGGTAGTTGTAATTGGAGCCGGTCGATTTGTGGGGCACCAGCGTGAAGCGCCAGCGCGTGCCACCTTCCAACTCTTTTTGCAGGTCCAGCCCCAGCATGCCGAAGTAGGAGTTGTCGTAGGTGTAGGCCTCACCGTTGCCGTCGGCGCTGGCGAAGTTGTTCAGGAACCGGAACCCCGTGCTGCGCTGGGCCCGGTTGCTGATCACCGTGGGGTCCATGAAGCCGCTGACCTTCAGCATCTTGAAGCCGTTGGCCTCGGTCGAGTCCTCCAGGGCCTCGGTCTTCATCGTGATCCGGTTCAACTCGGTCTGCTGCTCGGGCGTCATGCCCCATTGCCGCTCACCGCTGGCGGGGCTGCTCGGCTTGGTGTCCAGCTTCTTCTCAAGTTCGGCGACCTTTTCCTTCAGCGCGCGCAGCTCCTTGAGGAGCTCGTCGTTCGACGTCTGCGCGGTCGCGGCGATCGGGAAGGCACTGGCCAGCGCCAGCACGATGGGCGCCAGCAGCAGGGCGGCGGCGGGTTGCCTGGGGGTCATCGGGGCTCTCCTTGAGATCGGAAGAAAGGGGCGGGCCGGGTGGCGGAGGCGGGGGCTTCTGTTTCAGTGGCGGGCGGCCTCGGCCATCTCGCGCAGGCGGCGGCGTTCGGCGTGGGCGATCGCGTAGCTGGCGGCGATCACACCGATCGACACCACCACCACCACCACGGTGGCGATCGCATTGACGCTGGGGTTCAGACCCAGGCGGGCGCGCGAGAAGATGACCAGCGGCATCGTCGTCGCGCCCGGGCCGGACAGGAAGGCCGACAGCACCACGTCGTCCAGCGACAGGGTGAAGGTCAGCAGCCAGGCCGACAGCAGGGACTGCGTGATCATCGGCAGCGTCACGAGGCGAAAGACCTGGTGCGGCCTGGCGCCCAGGTCCATCGCCGCCTCTTCGAGCTGCGGGTTGAGCTCCACCAGCCGCGCCTGCACCACGACGGTGGCGTAGGCCAGGCCCAGCAGCAGGTGGCCCATCCAGATCGTCAGCATCCCGCGCTCCGGGAAACCCCAGCCGAAGGCCGCCTGGGTGGCGCGCTGCACCGACACCATCATCAGCAGCAGCGACAGGCCGATCACCACCTCGGGCATCACCAGCGGCGCATTGACCATGCCGGAGAACACGGTGCGGCCGGTGAAGCGGCGGTACTTGACCAGCGCGAAGGCCGCCAGCGTGCCCAGCACCACCGAGCCACAGGCGGTGAAGAAGGCGATGCGCAGCGACAGCCACAGCCCGGCGATCAGCTCGCGGTCCTCGGCCAGCGCGGCGTACCACTTCAGCGTGAAGCCGCGCCAGACGTTGGCCACCGACGAGTCGTTGAAGGAGTACAGCACCAGCGCCACGATGGGCAGGTACAGGAAGATGAAGCCGGCGGCCAGCCAGCCGATGGCGAAGCGCCGGTTGAAGGCCGCGGAAGTGCCGCGGTGGCGAGCCCCGCTCATCGCCGGCCCTCCTGCGCCTCGGCCTGGTAGCGGTTGAACACCGCCAGCGGCACGATGATCAGCAGGATCATCACCACCGCCACGGCGGAGGCCATGGGCCAGTCGTTGTTGGAGAAGAACTCGTCCCACATCGTGCGGCCGATCATCATCGTCTCCGGCCCGCCCAGCAGCTCAGGAATGACGAATTCGCCGACGCAGGGGATGAAGACCAGCATCGAGCCGGCGATGATGCCGGCCTTCGACAGCGGCACCGTCACCTTCCAGAAGGCCACCCAGGGCGTGGCGCCCAGATCGGCCGCGGCCTCCAGCAGGCGCAGGTCCATCTTCGCCAGGTTGCCGTACAGCGGCAGGATCATGAAGGGCAGGTAGGTGTAGACCATGCCCAGCACCAGCGAGAAGGGCGTGTTCATCAACTTGCCCGGTGCCGGGATCAACCCGGCCCAGGCCAGCAGCTGGTCGATGCCGGTGGCCATCAGCGCATCGGCCACCCAGCCGTGCTCAGACAGCAGCGCCTTCCAGGCGTAGACGCGCAGCAGGAACGACGTCCAGAAGGGCAGCATCACCAGCATCAGCAGGGCGGGCTGTGTCGTCGACTTCGCCCGCGCCATGAAGTAGGCGAAGGGGTAGCCGATGCCCAGGCACAGCAGCGTGGTCACCGCGGCGTACTTCAGGCTGGTGACGTAGGTGCGCCAGTACAGCTCGTCCTGCGTGATGAAGACGTAGTTGCCCAGCTTGAGGGTGAGCTGCAGCAGGCCGTCCTTGTAGACCAGCAGGTCCTTGAACTGCACCGTCTCCATCTCGGAGACGCTGATCTTGGCCAGGATCAGGAAGGGCAGCAGGAAGAACACCAGCAGCCAGAGGTAGGGCAGGCCGATCACCGCGCGGCGGCCCTTGCCCCCGCCGCTGAACCAGCCGCGCAGGCGCTCCAGGGCGGGCGGCGCCGTCATTGGGTCAGCACCACGTGGGCCGAGCGCGACCAGTGCGCCCAGACCTCGTCGCCCCAGGTCAACTCGTCGTCGCGGTGGCGCTGGGTGTTGGACTGATTGACCTTGAGCGTCGCGCCGCTGGCCAGCTTCAGGTGGTAGACCGTGTAGCTGCCGAAGTAGGACATCTCCTGGATCGTCCCGCGCGCGGTGTTGAATTCATCGGCCGGTTTGTGGCGGCCGAGGTGGATTTTCTCGGGACGCAGCGCCACGCTGACCGCCATGCCCTCGGTGCCCGTGATGCCGTGGCCGACGTAGTGGCGGCAGTCGGCGCAGTCGATCACCACGTGGTCGGCCGCATCCTCGCTGAGGCGCCCGTCCATCAGGTTGACGTTGCCGATGAAGTCGGCCACAAAGCGGCTGGCCGGCGTCTCGTAGATGTCGTGCGGCGCGCCCACTTGGAGGAAGCGGCCCTCGCTCATCACCGCGATGCGCGAGGCCATCGTCATCGCCTCTTCCTGGTCGTGCGTCACCATCACGCAGGTCACGCCGACCTGCTCAATGATGTTCACCAGCTCGATCTGGGTCTGCTCGCGCAGCTTCTTGTCCAGCGCGCCCAGCGGCTCGTCGAGCAGCAGCAGCTGCGGCTGCTTGGCCAGGCTGCGTGCCAGCGCTACGCGCTGCTGTTGGCCGCCCGAGAGCTGGTGCGGCCGGCGCTTGGCGTACTTGCCCAGCTGGGTCAGGCGCAGCATGGCCTCGACCCGCTCGGCGATCTGGTCCTTGGGCAGGCCGTCGCGGCGCAGCCCGAAGGCGATGTTCTCCCACACCGTCAGGTGTGGGAACAGCGCGTAGGACTGGAACATCATGTTCAGCGGCCGCTCGTAGGGCGGCAGCCCGGCCAGGTCCTGGCCGTTGAGGATGATCCGCCCCGAGGTCGGCGTCTCGAAGCCCGCCAGCATGCGCAGCAGCGTGGTCTTGCCGCAGCCCGAGGAGCCCAGCAGCGCAAAGATCTCGCCCTTGGCGATGTCCAGGCTGACGTGGTTGACGGCCAGGTAGCCGTCGAAGTCCTTCACCACGTCGCGGATCTGCAGGAAGCCAGGCTCCCTGGCGCTGGGGGTCACCGGGGCGGTCGGTGCCGATGTGGCCGTTGCGGCCGCTGTAGCCGGTTGGGGGGCTGCCACGCTGCTCGCCATGCTCACAGGCCGGTCTTGAAGCCGGTGTAGGTGCGCGTCATCAGGCGGCGCAGGTCGTTGTTCAGCGCCTCGGGCGGCACCATCTTCTTCATGTCGGCGTCGGACAGGAACACCGTCGGGTTGCTGGCCACCTCCGGCTTCACGAACTTGCGCGACTCCTTGTTCGGGTTCGCGTAGAAGACCTTGTTGGTCAGCGAGGCGTGCACCTCCGGGCGCAGGATGTAGTTGATCCACTTGTGCGCGTTGCCCGGGTGGGCGGCATCGGCCGGGATCACCATGCAGTCGAAGAACAGCAGGCCGCCGGTCTTGGGCAGCAGGGCCTGGATGTTCTGGCCCGTCTTGCCCTCGATGGCGCGCTGGCGGGCGATGTTGATGTCCCCCGACCAGCCCAGCGACAGGCAGATCGAGCCGTTGGCCATGTCGTTGATGTAGCCCGACGAGCTGAACAGCGTCACGTGCGGGCGCACGCTCTTGAGCAGGGCGGCGGCGGCGGCGTAATCCGCCGGGTTCTTGCTGAAGGCCGGCTTGCCCAGGTAGTGCAGGGCGGCGGGAATCACCTCGGTGGCGGAGTCCAGGAAGGACACGCCGCAGGTCTTCATCTTCGAGATGTACTCGGGCTTGAACACCAGGTCCCAGACGTTGTCGGGCATCGGCGTGCTGCCGAGCGCGGCCTTGACCTTCTCGACGTTGATGCCCACCGTGGTGTAGCCCCACAGCCAGTTCACCATGTGCTCATTGCCGGTGTCCATGCGGGCGAGCTGGGCCTGCACGGCGGGGTCGAGGTTCTTGAAGTTCGGGAGCTGCGCCTTGTCGAGGCTGCGGATCAGCCCGCCGTCGATCTGCAGCTTGGCCCAGACGGCGCCGGGCACCACCACGTCGTAGCCCGTCTTGCCGGCCACCAGCTTGGCGTGGAGGATCTCGTTGTTGTCGAAGTTGTCGTAGCGGACCTTGATGCCGGTCTCCTTCTCGAAGTTCCGGATCGTGTCCTCGGCGATGTAGTCCGACCAGTTGTAGATGTTGAGCACCTTCTCTTCCTCCTGCGCCTGCGCCGGGGCGGCGAAGCAGGAGAGGGCGGCCAGCGCCGAGGCCAGGAGCGACCGGACGGACATCAGTTTCATGAGCGAACCTCCAGAACGGTGAGGCGGTGGGGCCGCCCCGAGCCGGCCACAGGATGTGGCGTCTTCAACGAAAAGAACCAGACAGTTGGCGATGAGTCTACGGCGCGCCCCCGGGCTTGCCATCGGGCGAATCTGCATTTCGCTGCCCTGTGGCGCGCCAGCGACTGACCCGCCGCGGCGGGCGGCCGCCTCATCGACCCTGTACCGGAATCAGAAAAGCAAGCAGGTCGCATGCCTGGCTTGCGACCACGCTCAGGCGGCCCAGCCGCGCGAGCGCACATCGGCCAGCGTCAGGTCCAGGCAGCGGCGAATCAAGGCCACCATCTCGTCGACCTGCGCGCGCGTCATCACCAGCGGCGGGGCGATGATCATGCGGTCGCCCACGGCGCGCATGATCAGGCCGTTGCCGAAGCAGTGGCCGCGGCAGACCATGCCGACTTCAAGCTCACCGGGGAAGGCCTCGCCGGTGGCCTTGTTCTTCACCAGCAGCAGCGCGCCCATCGCGCCGCAGGTCTGGGCCTCGCCCACCAGCGGATGTTCGCCCAGCTGCGCGAACTGTTCGGCCAGGTAGGGGCCGAGGTCGTCGCGCACGTGCTCGACCAGCTTCAGTTCGCGGATCAGGCGGATGTTGGCCAGCGCCACCGCGCAGGCCACCGGGTGGCCGGAGTAGGTGTAGCCGTGCTCGAACTCACCGCCCTGCTCGATCAGGGCCTTGGCCACGCGTTCGCCCACCATCACGCCGCCCAGCGGGATGTAGCCGCTGGTCACGCCCTTGGCGAAGGTGATCAGGTCGGGCCGGCTGCCCACGGTCTGGCAGCCGAACCAGTTGCCGGTGCGACCGAAGCCGCAGATCACCTCGTCGCTGACCAGCAGGATGCCGTACTGGTCGCAGATGCGCTGGATCTCGGGCCAGTAGGTCTCGGGCGGCACGATCACGCCGCCAGCCCCCTGGATCGGCTCGGCGATGAAGGCGGCCACCTTGTCCGGGCCGACTTCCAGGATCTTGGCCTCCAGCCAGCGCGCGGCCTGCAGGCCGAACTCGGCGCGGCTCAGCCCCGCCGGCCGGCCGTGCAGCCACCAGTAGGGCTGCTCGATGTGCGTGATGCCGGGAATCGGCAGCCCGCCCTGGGCGTGCATGTACTTCATGCCCCCGAGCGAGGCGCCCGCCATCGTCGAGCCGTGGTAGCCGTTCCAGCGGCTGATGATCACCTGGCGCTCGGGCTGGCCTTGCAGGTCCCAGTAGCGGCGCACCATGCGCACGACGGTGTCGTTGCCCTCCGAGCCGGAACCGGCGTAGAAGACATGCTGGAAGCCCGGCGGCATCACCTCGGCCAGCAGCTCGGCGAGCTCGACCGCCGGCGGCGTGGTGGTCTGGAAGAAGCTGTTGTAGAAGGGCAGCTCGCGCAGCTGGCGCGTGGCCGCGTCAACCAGGGCCTCCTGCCCATAGCCGACGTTGACGCACCACAGACCACTCATCGCGTCGAGGATCTTGTGGCCCTCGCTGTCCCAGAGGTAGATGTTCTCGGCGCGGGTGACGATGCGCGAGCCCTTCTTCGCCAGGGCCTGGAAGTCGGTGAAGGGGTGGAGGAAGTGGGCGGCATCTGCCGCTTGCCATTCGGCGGTGGTTCGCATGATCTGGATTCCGATGGGTTGAAGCGGTTCAGACGTGGAGCAGCAGGTGCTCACGCTCCCAGGGAGAGATCACCTTCATGAACTCGGCGTACTCGATCTCCTTGACCTCGGTGTAGACGGTGACGAAGGCCTCGCCCAGCACCTCGGCCAGGTCCCGCTCGGCGCGCAGCTTCTCCAGCGCCTCGCCCAGGCTGCGCGGCAGCTGGTAGTCGCCGAGGTACGCGTCGCCCTTGCACTCGGGCGTGGGCTCGATGCGGTTCTTGATGCCCAGGTAGCCGCAGGCCAGCGTGGCCGCCAGTGCCACGTAGGGGTTGGCGTCCGCGCCGATCACGCGGTTCTCGATGCGCCGGGCGTGCGGCGGCGCCACCGGGCTGCGGATGCCCACGGTGCGGTTGTCCGTGCCCCACTGGATGTTGATCGGCGCGGCGGTGTAGCGGGCGAGGCGGCGGTAGCTGTTGACGTAGGGTGCGAACAGCGCCATGCAGGCGGGGATGTACTTCTGCAGCCCGCCGATGTACCAGAAGAACTCCGGGCTGGCGCGGCCGTCGGCCTTGCTGAATAGGTTCGCGCCGTCCGCACCGAGCACACTCTGGTGCACATGCATCGCGCTGCCCGGCTCGCCGGCGATGGGCTTGGCCATGAAGGTGGCGAACATGTCGTGGCGCATCGCCGCCTCGCGCACCGTGCGCTTGAAGAAGAACACCTCGTCGGCGAGCCCCAGCGGGTGGTCGTGGAAGAAGTTGATCTCCATCTGGCCGGCGCCGATCTCGTGGATCAGCGTGTCGACGTTGAGCTCCATCTGCTGGCAGTAGGAGTAGACGTCCTCGAACAGCGGGTCGAACTCGTTGACCGCGTCGATCGAGTAGGCCTGCCGCGAGGTTTCGGCGCGGCCGCTGCGGCCAATGGGCGGCTTGAGCGGGATGTCCGGATCGGTGTTGCGTGCCACCAGGTAGAACTCCAGCTCGGGGGCGACCACGGGGGTCCAGCCCTCAGCGGCGTAGAGGTCGCAGACCCGGCGCAGCACCGAGCGCGGCGCGAAGGGGATGATGTTGCCGGCCCGGTCGTAGCAGTCGTGGATGACCTGCGCGGTCGGGTCGGTGGCCCAGGGCACGATGCGCACCGTGCGCGGATCGGGCCGCAGGTGCATGTCGCGGTCGGTGGGGTTGATGACGTCGAAGTAGGGCCCCTCCTCGGGGAACTCGCCCGTCACGCCCATCGCGACCACCGCCTCGGGCAGCCGCATGCCGCGGTCCTCGGTGAATTTCTCGCGCGGCAGGATCTTGCCGCGCGCCACGCCGGTGAGGTCCGGCACCAGGCATTCGATTTCAGTGACGCGGTGCTGGTCGAGCCAGCCCTCGAGTTCCGCAAAGGTGAAGTGTTCCTTGCTGACCATGATGATTCCCGTTGTCCATCCCGTTTGGTGCGCGGGGCACCCGGCCGGTGATGCGAGGGCCTCGTGGGGGCGTGCGGGCCCGCAGGCGCGCACGGCCGGTCAGCGATCGGGGGGTCGGTGGGTGTCGCGGTAGTCCTGGCAGGCCGCACCGAAGGCCTTCAGGAGGGTCATCGAGACCGGGTTGTCGGCGGCCAGCCACTCCGGGTGCCACTGCACGCACAGCGCAAAGCCGGGCGCGGCGGGCGACGGTGCGGTGGAAAAGGCCTCGACCAGGCCGTCGGGCGCCAGGGCCTCGATGCGCAGACCGTCGGCGAGCCGGTTCACGCCCTGGCCGTGCACGCTGTTGACCTGCAACTGGGCGCCAGCACCGAAGAGGGGTTCGAGCAGCCCGCCTGGTTGCACCACGATGGGGTGTGACGGCGCGTATTGCACCTCGGCGGGGGCCTCGGCCGGCGCGCGGTGATCGTGTTTGCCCTCAATCTCCTGGACCGCCTGGTGCAGGCTGCCGCCCAGCGCCACGTTGGCCTCCTGAAAGCCGCGGCAGATCGCCAGCAGGGGAAGGCCCCGGGCCAGGGCCCGCGGGATCAGCGGCAGCGTCCAGTCGTCGCGCGCCGTGTCCAGCGGCAGGCTGGGGTTCAACACCGCCTCGCCGAAGTGGCGGGGGTGCACGTTCGAGGGCGAGCCGGTCAGCAGCACGCCATCGGCGAGGTCGAGCAGCGCGTCGATCTGATCCACCTCGACCGACGGCACGATCAGCGGCAGTGCCCCGGCCAGGCGCACCGCATCGACGTACTTCTTGCCGGCAACGTGAAAGGGATGCTGTCCAAGCATCCGGTTGCAGGCCGGGACCAGCACCACGGGCTGGCGGGACGGCAGGGGGGTTCTCATTGGGCTTGCCGCCGTGACCGGGGGGCCGCGACTCTGGGCTTACTGAAGCGACAGGATGATCCTGCCCGTGCAGGGAGTGTGCCAGACCCCCTTGCCCGTCCGCCCACGGGCTTCCCCCAGGGGCTGTGGCCCCGCTCAGGCGACCCGGTTGATCGCGCCGCGCAGCGTGTCGACGATCTGGTCGATCTGGCCGGGCGCGATGATCAACGGCGGCGACAGCGCGATGGTGTCGCCCGTGGTGCGAATCAGCACGCCGCGCTCATAGCAGTCGAGGAAGACCTCGAAGGCGCGCTTGCCCGGCTCGCCCGGCCGTGGCGCCAGCTCGATGCCGCCCACCAGGCCGATGTTGCGGATGTCGATCACGTTCGCGCAGTCGCGCAGCGAATGCACCGCCGCCGCGAAGTGGCCTTCCAACTCGCCCGCGCGGGTCAGCAGCCCTTCGTCGGCGTAGGTGTCCAGCGTGGCCAGGCCGGCCGCGCAGGCCAGCGGGTGGGCCGAGTAGGTGTAGCCGTGGAAGAGCTCGATCAGGTGCTCGGGGCCGTTCATGAAGGCGTCGTGGATCGCCTGCTGGACGAACACCGCGCCCATCGGCACCGCGCCGTTGGTGATGCCCTTGGCGGTGGTGATCAGGTCGGGCGTGACGCCGAAGGTCTGCGCCGCAAAGGGCTGGCCGGTGCGGCCGAAGCCGGTGATGACCTCATCGAAGATCAGCAGGATGCCGTGCCGGTCGCAGATGTCGCGCAGGCGCTGCAGGTAGCCCTGTGGCGGAATCAGCACGCCGGTGGACCCGGCGACCGGCTCGACGATCACCGCGGCGATGGTCGAGGCGTCGTGCAGCGCCACCAGGCGTTCCAGGTCGTCGGCGAGTTCCGCCCCGTGCGCGGGCTGGCCGACGCTGAAGGCGTTGCGCGCCGGGTCGTGCGTGTGGCGGATGTGGTCCACCCCGGTCAGCAGCGAGCCGAAGGCCTTGCGGTTGGCGACGATGCCGCCCACCGAGATGCCGCCGAAGTTGACGCCGTGGTAGCCGCGCTCGCGGCCCAGCAGCCGGGTGCGCGTGCCGTCCCCGCGGGCGCGGTGGTAGGCCAGCGCGATCTTCAGCGCCGTCTCCACCGACTCGGAGCCCGAGTTGGTGAAGAACACCCGGTTCAGCCCCGCCGGCGCGAGCTTGGCCAGCCGGTCGGCCAGCTCGAAGGCCTTGGGGTGCCCCATCTGGAAGGGTGGGGCGTAGTCCATCTCCGCCGCCTGGGCCTGAATCGCCTGGACGATCTTCGCTCGCGCATGGCCGGCGTTGACGCACCACAGCCCGGCCACGCCGTCGAGGATCTGGCGGCCGTCGTCGGTCCAGTAGTGCATGCCCTCGGCGCGCTGCAACAGGCGCGGGGCCTTCTTGAACTGGCGGTTGGCCGTGAAGGGCATCCAGTAGGCGTCGAGCGGCGTGTCGGTGTGGGTCATGGCTGCGCGGGGTCAGGGTCGAGGGGGAGGGGCGTTTGGGGCGTTCATCGCGGCCGACCCAGAAGGCCGGCGGCGCAGAGCCCCAGTCTAGGCAATTCACGCCGCAATGGGGTTGCGCATTGGCGTCGGGCTCTCCCGCAGCGGCGCCATAGAATTCCACAAAACCACCTGTCTGCGCACTGAAATGCCGACGATGCCCAGTCCCTCGCAATTCGATGCCATCGACCGCGCCATCTTGCGCGAGCTGCAGGCCGACGCCCGGCAGACAAACGTCGAGCTGTCGCAGCGGGTGCACCTGTCGCCGTCGGCCTGCCTGCGGCGGGTCAAGGCGCTGGAGGAGGCGGGCGTGATCGCCAAGGTGGTGGCCCTGCTGGATGCGCGGGCCGTGGGTCAGGCGGGCACCTCGTACACGATCGTGAACCTGGAGCGCACGACGGTGGAGGCGCTGGCGCGCTTCGAGGAGGCGGTGCGCCAGGAGCCGGCGATCCTGGACTGCCACTACGTCGCCGGCGGCAACGACTACCTGATCCGCTTCGCCTACCGCGACGCCGAGGATCTGGAGCGCCTGCACTCGGAGGTGCTGGCCCGGCTGCCAGGCGTGCTGCGCCTGAACTCGATGCTGGTGCTGCGCACCGTCAAGAAGACCACCGCGTTGCCGGTCTAGTTGAACCGGATCGGGGCCAGGATCGGTTGCAGCGTTTGGCTGCCCGACAGATCGACTGAAAGCTCGACGGTGCCGTGGCCTGGGTGACGGATCGTGAGCCCGCACGCGCGCGCCTCAGTTTCCAGGTCCCGCAACCGGAACTCGCCGAACGCATCCGTCACCGTCTGCGCGATCACCCGGCCGGCGTGGGACAGGGTGACCGCGGCGCCCTCCACGCAGTCCTCGACGCCGTTGCGCTGGGTGACGACCGTGCCGGCCAGCACCCAGTGCGTGTAGCGCTTGAGGTTGCGGTAGTGCACCCGGGGGCGGGTGCCGAGTTCGGGCTTCAGGACTTCGAGGCCCTGGTCGGCCGACAGGCGGGCCATCTCCGCATCGCTCACCTTGACCGCGCGGATCGCCTCGGTGGGGCAGGCCTGGGCGCAGCGGGGGGCCTTCCAGCCCTGGTCGAGCAGGTGGGCGTCGAAGATCCAGTGCTGGGGGAGTTGCAGCTCTTCGTTCCACCAGACGGCGCCGTAGGGACAGGCGTCGACGAGATCACGGCGGCCGCGCGCGGCCTGTGGGTCGATGAGGACGATGCCGTCGTCGCGCTTCTTCACCGCGCCTCTCCCCGCCTTGACGCAGGGCGCGTCGTCGCAGTGGTTGCACATCGCCGGCAGGTTCACGATGTCGACGATCGGCGCCTGGCCGTGCTCGGCGCGCTTCATCTCCAGCCAGGGGTGGCCGTGCCGCGGCTGCGGGGCGGCGTAGCCCGGGAAGTCGTTGCCGACGTGCTCATCCTTGACCGCCAGCACGCAGTTGTTGCAGTTGTTGCAGCGGTCGATGTCGATGATCAGGTTCCACTTCGGCGTGGTCATGCTTGCACCTCCGTCCGGGCGGGTTGATTCAGCGGTCGTCGCCGCTTCGCGGGCAATTCGCCGTCCCAGCGCCGCACCTGCACCTGCGCGTTCATCGCGGCGGTCGACGAGGTCTTGGCCGACTGCGGCCGTTTGGGCGTGAGCAGGTTCATGCAGCCGCCGATGTCCGCCGACGCGCCGGGGGTAGCCAACGGCTCGTAGGTGGCGCAGGACTCGAAGCTGTGCACCACGCCGGGCGCCAGCGTGGCGGTGAGGTCGGCGGCGCAGATCACCCGGCCGCGGTCGTTGAAGACCTCCACCAGGTCGTGGTGGGCGATGCCGCGCGCGGCCGCGTCCGCCGGGCTCATGCGCAGGATCCACCAGAAGTGGCCGTCCTTCCAGACGCGGTGGTCACGGATGTCGTTGATCGCGGAGTCCTTGCCGTCGCTCATGGTGTGGAAGGAGAAGCGCTGGTGCGGGGTGATCATCTGCAGCGGGTACTTCACGCCGTGTTCGGTCCGGGGGCTCTCCCAGGCGGGGATGTAGCGGTTCAGCGGCGGGCGGTCCGGGCTGTCCGGGTCAAAGCGCTTGAGCGAGGAGGAGATGAACTCGATCTTGCCGGTCTGCGTCTGCAGGCCCTCGCCGTACTTCGACGAGTAGGCGCCGGGCAGGGGGTAGGGCTCGGGCACGTCCTTCTGCCGGCCGTCGAGGTACCACTGCATGTCCCGCGGCGGGCGCAGGCCGGCGGGGGCGGGCGGCACCACGAAATAGCCCTTCTTGAGGAACCGGCGCCAGCTGACGTGCTTGGGCAGGTCGGTGGAGTCGAAGACGCGGCGGCACCAGTCCAGCTCGGTCATGCCCTCCGAGAAGTAGGTGCCCAGGCCCAGGCGCTTGCAGAGGTCCCAGAAGATCTGGTAGTCGGACTTGGACTCGCCCAGCGGCTCGATGCACCGGTGCTGCATCGCGATCACGCGGTGGTTGAGCTGCTCCTGCATGTGCAGGCCGAAGCCGCCGGCGTTGCCCCACTCGCCGATGTCGTCGCGCTCGAACTGGGTGCAGGCGGGCAGGATGACGTCCGCGAACTTGGCCTCGCCTTCGTTCCAGATCGACTGGTTGACGACGAACTCCAGGTTCGGGCTCTGGTACATCGCGACGAAGCGGTTCGAGTCGCCGATGGTGCCGAAGGACGAGCCGCCGTAGCGGTAGAGCATCTTGACGCGCGAGTAGCCCGGCGCCGGGTAGAGGGTGCGGCGGAACTGGCCCTCGATGGAGCTGGGGTCGAGCGGGTAGCCCTCGGTTTGGCCATCCAGGATCGCCTCGGGCAGGCGCTGGCGGGGGATGGTCTGCGTCACCGGGTTGACCGAGACCAGGTGCGGCATGCGGGTGTAGTTGTTGGCCGCCGCCGCCGTCTGGTTCAGCTCGCCGGAGATGCCGCCCTCGGCGTAGCCGGGGAAGTAGAAGTGCAGATCCACGGGCGTACCGCCCTGCAGATTACCGAAGTTGACGCCCGGGCGGCCCCAGCCGCGCATCGCCATCAGCAGGATCATCGCCCGCGCCCACTGCATGCCGTTGATGCCGCGGCAGGCGCCGCCCAGGCCGCTGCCGCGCACCCCCGGGGCCAGGTAGGTCTTCTTCTTGGCCCACAGGCGGGCCAGTGCCCGCACGTCCCGCGCCGGGATGCCGGTTTCGGCCTCCTGCCACTCGGGCGTCTTGGGCTGGCCATCGCTCTCGCCGGTGACGTAGGCGCGCCACTCGTCGAAGCCGGTGGTGCGCTGGGCGACGAAGTCCCGGTCGTACAGGTCCTCGGCGATCCAGACTTGCATGATCGCGATCGCCAGCGCGTTGTCGGTGCCGGGGCGAATCGGCATCCACTTGCCGCCCATCATCCCGGCGGTGGGGCAGTAGTGCGGGTTGATGTGCACACTCTGCATGCCCAGCTGCTTGCCCCACAGCCGCCGCTGGCCGCCATCCTGCCCGCCGTAGGTGCCGAACTGGGATTCCGGGTCGCTGGACCAGAAGAGGATGAGTTCGCACTCTTCCAGGCAGTCCTGCAGCGTGCCGTAGTTGGTTGGCGAGCCCAGGCGGAAGCTGTTGCCCAGGTGGTGCATCGCGCCCCAGTACCAGCCTTCCCAGCTGTCCGGGTTGAGCGCCACGCGGGTCACGCCGATGGCGTTGCCGAAGCGCATCAGCGCGCTGAGGTAGTAGCCGACGTTGCCCCACTGGTGGTGGGAGGAGTGGTACGTCGCGATGGCGCCCGGGCCGTGCTCGCGCTTCATGCGCAGGATCTCGCCGGCGACGATGTCCAGCGCCTCGTCCCAGCCGATGCGCTCGTAGCCGCTGACGCCTCGCATCGCTTCGTTGCGTTGGCCAGGGGGCTGGCTGGGGTCGAAGTCCACCCGCTTCATCGGGTAGAGCAGCCGCTGGTCGGAGTAGACGGTGGACTTCATCGCCAGCGCGTGCGGCGCCACGTTCGCCTTGCGCTGGGGCTTGAAGACCTGGCCGCGCGCGGGCATCACCCAGCTGGGCGCGTCCTCGGCGTCGTCGAACTCGATGGGCGTGACGCGCAGGATGCGCCCGTCCTTCACATAGACGAACAGCGGGCCGCCGTTGGTCACCTGGGTGAAGCGGCGCGAGCCGTCGGGCATCGCCAGGCCGCGCTCCCAGCCGACGCTGCGGATCAGGTTGAGCAGCTGCATGAACCAGGCGATGCCGTCCTCATCGCCCTGCACCACGGCCTTGAAGTTCTTGGCCGCATGCACGATCAGCGCCTGGTCCACGCGCGGGTCCAGGAAGCTCACCGCGGTGTCCAGATCCCGGAAGACCAGGCTCAGGTCCGGGCTGGCGTGCAGGCCGCGGCCGGTTTCCAGGCGGCCGGCGCGGAAGGCGAACCAGCGGCCCTGGCTGCCGTCCTGCAGGCGGATCTGGGCGACGCCGTCGTAGCCGGCCATGTGGCGGGCAAAGGCGGGGTGGCGGCGAGCGAACAGCCGCATGACCTGGGACAGGCCCCACAGGCGGGCGGACAACGACAGGCTTGCAAGAGTCACGGGCGTCTCAATACAATGAAATCTCACTATTTGAGATTCTAGATTGGAGATGAGCCATGGGCAAGCGAGCCGGTTTTTCCATCAACCACCTGGGCATCCATGTGTATGACCTGGCGGCGATGAAGGACTTCTACACCCGCGTCTTCGACTTCACCGTCACCGACGAGGGGCCGCTGCCCACCGAGGGCGGTCCGGTCAACATCGTCTTCCTCAGCCGCAGCCCGGAGGTGCACCACCAGATCGCGCTGATCCAGGCGCGCCCCGAAACCGTTGAGTTCAATGTCGTCAACCAGATCTCCTTCCTGGCCGACAGCCTGGACACGCTGCTGGCGGCCTACCGCAAGCTGGTGGTCGAGGAGGGCCGCGTGGCGCGCAGCCTGAGCCACGGCAACGCGCTGTCCTTCTACATCCACGACCCGGAGGGCAACCGGCTGGAACTGTTCTGGAACACGCCCTGGTACGTGGTGCAGCCCATGGTCGAGCTGATGGATTTCAACCAGACGCCCGAGGCGCTGCTGGCCCAGGCCGAGGCGCACGCCCGCACGCTGCCGGGCTTCAAGCCGCGCGCGCAGTGGGTGGCCGAGATGGCCGAGCGCATGGGCGTGCCGGCGGCCTGAGCCCCAGTCGGCGCCGGGCGTAACGGGCGCGTAGCATTCGCGGATCGGGCGAATTCGCCCCGCCGTTGATGCCATGCGCCGTTCCCGCCTTGCCTCCCTGCTGCTCCTGCTGGCCGTGCTGGCCAGCCTTGCCGGCCTGACCGGCTTCACGCTGCCGGACTTCAACCCGGCTGGCCTGCTCGAGCCCAAGGTCTCGACCCGGCTGGACCAGGCCCCGCTGCCGGTGGCGGGCGAGCCGAGCTACCGCCGCGACGTCAAGCCGCTGCTGGATCGGCGCTGCGTGGTCTGCCACGGCTGCTACGACGCCCCCTGCCAGCTCAAGATGCAGGACTGGGCCGGCATCGCCCGCGGCGTGAGCAAGGACAACGTCTACGCCAGCCTGCGCCTGGACGATGCGCCGACCACGCGCCTGGGCGTGGATGCGCAAAGCGCCTCCGAGTGGCGCCGCCGCGGCTTCAGCGCGGTGCTCAACGAGCAGGAGCACTCGCCGGAGCGGGCGCTGTCGGCCAGCGTGCTGTGGCAGGCGCTGCTGCTCAAGAGCGCCAACCCGCTGCCCGACGAGAAGGTGCTGACCTCGGGCGGCTTCGATTTCTCCCCGGACCGCGACAACAGCTGCCCGAACCGCGACGCCTACGACGAGTACGCCCGCAACCACCCGCAGGCCGGCATGCCCTACGGCCTGCGCGCGCTGGAGCCGGCGCAGATGCAGACGATCGCCCGCTGGCTGCAGGCCGGTGCGCCCCAGGAGCCGGCCGAGCCGCTGCCTGCGCCGATCGAGCGCCAGGTGCAGACCTGGGAGGCCTTCCTCAACGGCCCCGGGCTGAAGCCGCAGCTGGTGGGGCGCTACGTCTACGAGCACCTCTTCCTCGGCCACCTGGAGTTCGAGGGCGACCCGGGCCGCCACCTCTTCAAGCTGGTGCGCTCGGCCACGCCGCCGGGCCAGCCGGTGCGCATCCTGCCCACGCGCCGGCCCTACGACGACCCCGGCCTGCCGCGGCCCTGGTACCGCCTCGTGCCCGACCGCGAGACGGTGCTGGCCAAGACGCACATGCCCTACCGGCTGTCCGAGGCGCGCCTCGCCCGTTGGCGGCAGTGGTTCGTCGAGCCGCGCTTCGAGGTGGCGGCGCTGCCCGACTACCGGCCGGAAAACGCCTCCAACCCCTTCCGGACCTTCGCGGCGCTGCCGATGGCCTCGCGCTACCGCTTCCTGCTCGACGACGCCGGCTTCTTCGTGATGAACTTCATCAAGGGGCCGGTGTGCCGCGGGCAGATCGCGCTGGACGTGATCCGCGACCAGTTCTGGGTGTTCTTCGTCGATCCGGCCATCGGCGCCAGCGACGATGCGGCGCAGCTCGTGGCCCGCGAGGGCGAGGTGATCCGCCTGCCCGCCGCCGCGGGCCCGAACGCCCGGCTGCTGGCCTGGCGCGACGTCGCCCGCGCCGAGGACCGGCTGCTGGCCGTCAAGGCGGCGGCGCTGGCCTCCGACGCGGCCCACCCGCCGCGCATCGACCTGGACTTCATCTGGGCCGGCGACGGCCGCAACCCCAACGCCGCGCTGACGGTGTTTCGCCACTTCGACAGCGCCTCGGTGGTGCAGGGCCTCGTCGGCCCGACGCCGCGCAGCGCCTGGGTGATCGGCTACCCGCTGCTCGAACGCATCTTCTACCTGCTGGTCGCCGGCTACGACGTCTACGGCAACACCGCGCACCAGCTGCAGACGCGGCTGGCCATGGACTTCCTGCGCATGGAGGGCGAGGCCAACTTCCTGATGCTGCTGCCGCGCGCCGATCGGCTCGCGCTGCGCGACGAGTGGTACCGCGGCGTCAGCGACGAGGTCAAGCAGCGCGTGCTGGGCGGGCCCTACCGCTTCGACGTGGAGTCGGGCATCCGCATCCCCGCCGGGGTCGATGCGCGCCAGCAGGTCTTCGGCCTGCTGCGCCAACGGCTCGCGCCGGTGCTGGCGCACCAGCACGACCTCGGCCCGGCGCAGGTGCCGGACGCCCGCGAGCGCGAGGCGCTGCACCGCCTGGGCGCGCTCACCGGCAGCGCGCTGCAGTGGTGGCCGGAGGCGGCGCTGCTGCTCGTGGATCCCCAGCGGCCCGCCGGGGCGGGCGATGCGGCGCCCAGCCCGCACCCCTACAGCCTGCTGCGCAACACCGCGCACCTCAACGTCAGCACGCTCTTCCTGGAAAAGAAGATGCTGGTCCCCGCGGAAAACACGCTGACGGTGGCGGCCGGCTTCATCGGCGCCTACCCGAACGCGGTGATGCGCCTGCGCGCCGACGAGCTGCCGGCCTTCACCGCCGCGCTGGCGGGGCTGCGCTCGGAGGCCGATTACCGCCGCCTGGCCGACCGCTGGGCCCTGCGCCGCACCGACGCGCGCTTCTGGGCCACCAGCGATGAGCTGATGGACGCTTACCAGCGCCTGGCGCCCGGCGAGGCGGGCCTGCTGGACCTGAGCCGGCTGGAGAACCGCTGAAAGGCCGCTGAAAGGGCGCTGAGTGGCCGCTGAGCGGCCGCCGTCGGCGCAACCGCCTCAGGCGTCCAGCAGCCCCCAGCGCAGCGCCACCAGCGTCAGCTCGCTCTGGTTGCCCGCGCCCAGCTTCTGCTTGACGTTGTAGAGGTGCGTGCCCACGGTGCTGGGTGAGAGCTTCAGGTGCTCGGCGATCTGCGCCACGCTCTGGCCGCGCGCGAGCTGCATGAAGACGGCGAATTCGCGTTCGGACAGGCGGTCGGCTGGGTGCGAGGTGCCGTCGAGCTGAGCCACCGCCAGCGCCTGGGCGGTCTGCGGGTCCAGGTAGCGCTCGCCGCGCATCAGCGCCGCCACCGCCTGCAGCAGCGACTCGGGCGCGCTGCGCTTGGCGAGGTAGCCCATCGCGCCGCTGCGCAGCGCGCGCTGCGGGTGGGCGGTGTCCTCGTGCGCGGACAGCGCGAGGATGCGCGCCTTCGGGTCCGCCGCGAGGAGGCGTCGCAGCGCCTCCATGCCGCCCATGCCGGGCATCGACAGGTCCATCACGACCACGTCGGGCCGGGCGCTGGGGTAGGTCTGGCAGGCCTGCTCGCCGGTGCCGCATTCGGCCACCACCTCGCAGTCGGCCTCGCCAAGCAGCATGCGAAAGCCCATGCGCACCAGCGCGTGGTCGTCCACCAGCATCACGCGGGTCGTCATCGCGGCGGGTCTCCAGGATCAGAAACAGGATCGGGGCGGGCATCGGTCGGGCGGGGCGCCTCGGCCGCCGGCAGCGGCAGGCGCATGCACAGCCGCGCGCCCCCCGCCTCGCCGGGCTGCAGTTGCAACTCGCCGCCCAGCGAGCGGGCCCGTTCGCCCAGCCAGGCCAGGCCATGGTGGCCGCGCGTCGGGCGAGGTTCACTCGGCGGGCCGCGGCCATTGTCGGTGACGCTCAACTCGACCGCCTCGGCCGCGGCCTGCAGCTCGATGCGCACCTGTGTGGCCTCGCCGTGGCGCAGCGCGTTGGTCAGGCCCTCCTGCGCGGCGCGGTAGAGCGCCAGCACCGCCTCGGCGTCGATCGCGCGCTCGCCCAGGTCCGCGCGCAGCGTCAGCGCCAGGTCCGGGTGGGCGCGGCGGGTGCGCGAGGCCAGGTCGCCCAGCGCGTCGGCCAGGCCGAAGTGGTCCAGCACCAGCGGCGTCAGGCGCGGGATGAGGCCGTGCATCGCGTCGTACAGCCGCGAGGCCTCGTCGGCGATGGTCTGCGCCGCCAGGGCGGACTGGGCGTCGCGGGTCTGGCTGCGCTGCGCGATGCCCAGCGCCAGGGCGCGCATCGCGGTGACGCTCTGGCCCAGCTCGTCGTGCAGCTCGCGGGCGATCAGGCGGCGCTCGGCCTCGACGTGCTGGTCGATCCAGCGCGTCAGCTCGCGGCTGTCGGCCAGCTGGGTCTCGGCGCGGGCGGCGCGCTTCTCGGTCTCGAGGTGGTCGCGCAGCTCGTCGAGCATGCGGTTGTAGGCCTCGCCGATGGCGTGGGCCTCGCGCCCGGGCAGCGGCGGCAGGGGCGCCACCGACGGGTCGAAACGCTGCGCCTGCAACTCCTCCAGGGCCCGCACGATGCGGCCGAAGGGCCGAACCGCGCGCCCCACCGCCCAGTACACCAGCGCATTGGCCAGCAGCAGGGCGCCCAGCGCCACCGCGGCCAGGCGGGTCAGCTCGTCCCAGGCGTCGAGCACCGAGCGGGAGGCGTCGGCGCGCAGCTCCAGCCGGCCGTCCGGGAAGGCGATCGACTGGCGCAGCTGTGGCGGCGACACCAGCGCCTGGAACCAGGCCGGCGCGTCGCGGCCCAGCTTGTAGGGCGAGGGTGGCGAGTGATAGAGCTCGCGCCCGGCGCTGTCGATCAGCACGATGTCGTGGGCCCGCACCCGCCCCAGTCCCTGCAGGTAGGCGCGCAGCGCGTCGGTGCCCTGCGCGGCGTAGACCCAGGTGACGCGGTTGAGCAGCTGCACCGCGACGCGGTGGGCGGCGACGATCTCCTCGCTCACCGCCGCGCGCATCGACTGCAGCTGCAGCCCGAACACCGCGGCCAGGAAGGCCAACATCAGCGCGCCGACGATGAGGTGGATCTTCAGGCGCAGCGTCATGCCGGGCTCCCGTCGCCGCGGTGGGGCCGCTCGAAGAGCTCGGCGCAGGCGGCGCGCATCGCCGCCGCCATCGCCGGGTGGGTGGGGTCGTGGCCGGCGCCGTCGATCCAGCGCAGGTCCAGACGGGGCAGCGCCGCCTGCAGCGCCTCGGCGCCCGTGGGCGGGCAGACGCGGTCGGCGCGGCCGTGCAGCAGCGTCACCGGCAGGTCCGCGGGCCAGCCGCTGGGCGCTTGGCGGATGCGCTCAAGCAGCGGCCGCTCGCGCAGCCCGCAGCCGGCCACGAGGTACTGGGCCTGGATCTGGAAGCGGCGCCGCGCTGCGGCGGGGTCGGCCGGGCCGGCGGCGAGGAAGGCCGCCGGCAACGGCGGATCCTCAGCGCCGCGCTGCTGCCGCTGCTCCCAGGCCCACCAGGCCTGCACCGTGGCGCGCTGCGCAGCGTCGTCGCCGTTGTTCGCGAAGCAGCGGCCCAGCGCCGCGGCGAGCGGCTCGCCCGGTAGGGCGCCGCAGGTTTGGGCCAGCTCGTCGGCCCCGTCGAAGAAGGCCGCGACGTCCGCATCCCGAGCGAGAAAGACGGCACGCAGCAGCAGGGCGTCCACCGCCTGCGGCTCATCGAGCGCGTGCAGCAGCGCGAGCGTCGCGCCCCAGGAGCCGCCGATCACGCACCAGCGGTCGATGCCCAGCGCCCGACGCAGCCGGCGCAGGTCGGCCAGCAGGTGAGCGGTGCTGTTGGCGCGGGTCTCGCCCGCGGGCTGGCTGCGCCCGGCGCCGCGCTGGTCCGGGCAGATCAGGCGCCAGCGCCGCAAGTCGAAACTGCGGCGCAGCACGGGGCTGCAGCCCGAGCCGGGCCCGCCGTGCAGCAGCAGCAGCGGCCGGCCATCGGGGGCGCCATGCTCCTCGACGTGCAGGCGGTGGCCGTCGCCGGTCTCGATGGCGTGGACGGCAAACGGCGTCGGCTCGGTGAACGCGACGGGGGAGGGCGGGACGGGGTCGGAGGCGGCGGCTGACACGGCGCGAATGGTAGGGCCGCCCACCGGCCCCACCCGCCCGCCCGGTCCGCCGGCTCCGCACGGGGCCGAGATTCATGATTTTCATGAGCCGCGATTCATGGCTGCCGCGATGGGCGCCGATCGACCGCGGACGGAAGATGCGTTCCGGGATCTGCACGTCGCGGCTCCCCGCCGCAGCGGCCCCCGACGCGGCGCCCCCTTCGGAATCCAACCCCTGTCTACGGAGCTCTCACCATGCAATGGCAAACCCCCGCCGCCACCGACCTGCGTTTCGGCTTCGAAATCACGATGTACGTCGCGGCCCGCTGAGCCGCTGAGTCGTGAATCCCGCGCCGTCGGTCTCGTGGGTCGGCGGCGCGGTTGGCATTGAACCCCCAGATTCCAGCCTGAAGACCCCATGCGCATCACCATCCTGGGCAGTTCGGCCGGCGGCGGCTTTCCGCAGTGGAACTGCAACTGCCGAAACTGCGCCGGCTGGCGCGCGGGCACGCTGCGGGCCAAGGCGCGCACGCAGTCGTCGATCTTCGTGCGGCCCGATGCCAGTGCCGACGGTGGCGCCGAAGGCATCCTCTTCAACACCTCGCCGGACCTCCTGGAGCAGATCCGCAGCAACCCCGCGCTGCAGCCGGGGCGCGCCCAGCGCGACACCGCGATCGCCGGGGTGGTGCTGATCGACGGCCAGATCGACCACGCCACCGGCCTGCTGATGCTGCGCGAGCGCGGTCGACCGCTGCCGCTGTGGTGCACCGACCCGGTTCACGAGGACCTCACCACCGGCCTGCCGCTGCTGAACGTGCTGGGCCATTACTGCGGCGTGCAGCGCGAGCGCATCGGCCTGGACGGTGCTCCTTTCGAGATTCCTGGTGTGCCTGGCTTGAGCCTGCGCGCGCTGCCCCTGACGAGCAAGGCCGCGCCCTATTCGCCGCACCGCGAAGCGGGCGTGCCGGGCGACAACATCGGCGTCGTCCTCACCGATCGCGGCAGTGGCCGCAGCCTCTTCTACGCGCCCGGCCTGGGCGAGATCAGCCCGGCCGTCTTCGACGCGATGGCCTCGGCCGACGCGGTGCTGGTCGACGGCACCTTCTGGACCGACGACGAGATGATCGGCCTGGGCCTGTCGCGCAAGACCGCGCGCGACATCGGCCACCTGCCCCAAAGCGGGCCGGGCGGGATGATCGAGTGGATGGACCGCCTGCCGGCCACCACCCGCCGCCTGCTCATCCACATCAACAACACCAACCCCATCCTCGACGAAGACTCTGCGCAGCGCGCCGAACTGGCCGCGCACCGCATCGAGGTCTGCGAGGACGGGATGACCATCGAGCTGTGAGCTGTGACCATGACCGCCTGGACCCCCGCCGAGTTTGAGGCCCGACTGCGCGAGCGCGGCAAGGCCTATCACATCCACCACCCGTTCAACGTGATGCTGAACACCGGCCATGCGACGCCCGAGCAGGTGCGCGGCTGGGTGGCCAACCGCTTTCTCTACCAGGTGGCGATTCCGGTCAAGGACGCGGCCATCCTGGCCAACTGCCCGGACCGCGAGGTTCGGCGCGGCTGGATCCAGCGGATCCTGGACCACGATGGCTTCGAGATCGGCGGGGTCAAGGATCCGGGCGGCATCGAGGCCTGGCTGCGCCTGGCCGAGGCCGTGGGCCTGAGCCGCGAGGAGGTGATGGACGAGCGCCATACCATCTCCGCCGTTCGCTTCGCGGTGGACGCCTACGTCAACTTCGCCCGCCGCGTGCCCTGGCAGGAGGCGGTGTGCTCCTCGCTGACCGAGCTCTTCGCGCCCGAGATCCACAAGCAGCGCCTGGCCACCTGGCCGGAGCACTACCCCTGGATCGAGTCCGAGGGCCTGCAGTACTTCCGCAACCGCGTCAGCCAGGCGCGGCGCGACGTGGAGCAGGGCCTGGCGGTGACGCTGGACCACTTCAACACCCGGGCGCTGCAGGAGCGTGCGCTCGACATCCTGCAGTTCAAGCTCGACATCCTCTGGGCGATGAACGACGCGATGGCGCAGCGCTACGGGGTGAGCGCATGACGGCGGCCGCCGCGATCGGTGGCGCCGCGCTGGCCGACGACCCCGCCTGGGCCGCGGCGGTGCCGCGCATCGGCCGCAGCTTCCGCTTCCAGTGGGAGTCGGCGCAAAACTGCCACGTGCTGCTCTACCCGGAGGGCATGGTGCGGCTGAACCAGAGCGCGGGCGAGATCCTCAAGCGCTGCGATGGCCAGCAGCCCTGGTCGGCCATCGTGACCGATCTGGAAGCGGCGTTCTCGGCCACCGGGCTGGCCGGCGACGTGGCGGCGTTTGCCGCCATGGCGCGGCAGCAGCGCTGGGTCGAGTGGGCATGATGGGCATGACCGGCCCGATGGAGCGCCCCGGCCCGCCGCTGTGGCTGCTGGCCGAGCTGACCTACCGCTGCCCGCTGCACTGCGTGTTCTGCTACAACCCGGTGGACTTTGCCCGCCATGGGCAGGACCAGGAGCTGAGCACCGCCGACTGGCTGCGCGTGCTGCGCGAGGGGCGGGAGCTGGGCGCGGTGCAGTGCGGCTTTTCGGGCGGCGAGCCGCTGCTGCGCGACGACCTCGAAGAGCTGGTGGCCGAGGCGCGCGCCTTGGGCTACTACACCAACCTGCTGACCTCCGGCGTGGGGCTCACCGCAGCGCGCGCCGCCGCGCTCAAGGCCGCCGGGCTGGACCACGTGCAGCTCTCCTTCCAGGACAGCACCCAGGAAATCAACGACTTCCTCTCGCACACCCGCACCTTCGACCTGAAGCAGCGCGTCGCGCAGATGATCCGCGACCAGGGCTGGCCGATGGTGATGAACGTGGTCATCCACCGCCTGAACATCGAGCACGTCGACCGCATCATCGCGATGGCGGCCGAGCTCGGCGCCGAGTACCTGGAGCTGGCCAACACCCAGTACTACTCCTGGGCCGAGGTGAACCGCGCCCACCTGCTGCCCACCCACGACCAGCTCAAGCGCGCCGAAGCGGTGACCGACGCCTGGCGCGAGCGCCTGGCCGGGCAGATGAAGCTCTTCTTCGTCGCCCCCGATTACCACGAAGGTCAGCCCAAGCGCTGCGTCAACGGCTGGGGCAGCACCTTCCTGAACATCGCGCCGGACGGCACCGCGCTGCCCTGTCACACCGCGGGCATGCTGCCGGGCCTGAGTTTCCCGAACGTGCGCGAGGCCAGCCTGCGCGAGATCTGGTTCGACAGCCCCGGCTTCAACCGCTTCCGCGGCACCGGCTGGATGAAGGACCCCTGCCGCAGCTGCGAGCACCGTGAGCGCGACCTCGGCGGCTGCCGCTGCCAGGCTTACATGCTGTCGCAGGACGTCGAGGCCGCCGACCCGGTGTGCAGCAAGAGCCCGCACCACCAGCTGGTGAAGAACGCGGTGGCCGACGCCGAGCGCCGCGCCCTCACGGGCGAGCCGCCCGCGCAGCCGATCGTGTTCCGCGACCGCGCGTCCTCACTCAAGCTGTCGGCTGGCCGTTAAGCCGGCCGCAACGGGGGGGTTACTTCAGGATATCCCCGAGGCAGAGGTACTTCAGCTCGATGTAGTCGTCGATGCCGTGGTGCGAGCCCTCGCGGCCCAGGCCGGACTGCTTGACGCCGCCGAACGGCACCTCGGCCACCGAGATCAGGCCGGTGTTGATGCCGACCATGCCGTACTCCAGCGCCTCGCCGACGCGGAAGATGCGGCCGATGTCGCGGCTGAAGAAGTAGCTCGCCAGGCCGAACTCGGTGGCGTTGGCCAGCTCGATCACCTCGGCCTCGGTCTTGAAGCGGAACACCGGCGCCACCGGGCCGAAGGTTTCTTCGCGCGCACAGAGCATGTCGGCCGTGACGTTGGCCAGCACCGTCGGCATGTAGAAGCGCTCGCCGATGCGGCTGCCGCCCACCACCACCGTGGCGCCCTTGCTCACCGCGTCGGCCACGTGCGACTCGACCTTGGCCAGCGCCTGCTCGTCGATCAGCGGGCCCTGGGTCACGCCGGCCTCGAAGCCGTTGCCCACCTTGATCGCACCGGCCTTGGCGGCCAGCTTCTCGACGAACTGGTCGTACACCGCGTCCTGCACGTACAGGCGATTGGCGCAGACGCAGGTCTGGCCGGCGTTGCGGTACTTGCTGACCATGGCGCCCTCGACGGCGCTGTCGATGTCGGCGTCGTCGAAGACGATGAAGGGCGCGTTGCCGCCCAGCTCCAGGCCGAGCTTCTTGATCGTCGGCGCGCACTGCTTCATCAGGATGCGGCCGACTTCGGTCGAGCCGGTGAAGCTGAGGTGGCGCACCACGTCGGATTCGCAGAGCACCTTGCCGATGGCGATCGAGCTGTCCGCGTCGCCGGTGATGAGGTTCAGCACGCCCGGGGGCATGCCGGCGCGCTGGGCCAGCTCGGCGCAGGCCAGGGCCGACAGCGGCGTGGCCTCGGCCGGCTTGATCACCACCGGGCAGCCGGCGGCCAGCGCCGGGGCGACCTTGCGGGTGATCATCGCGATCGGGAAGTTCCAGGGCGTGATCGCCGCGCACACGCCGATGGGCTGCTTGAGCACCAGGAAGCGCTTGTTGCCGTCGGTGGTCGGGATCGTCTCGCCGTAGACGCGCTTGGCCTCTTCGGCGAACCACTCGATGAAGCTGGCGCCATAGACCACCTCGCCCTTGGCCTCGGCCAGCGGCTTGCCCTGCTCGGCCGTCATGATGCGGCCCAGGTCCTCGGCGTTCTGCAGCAGCAGGGCGTTCCAGCGCTGCAGGATCGCGGCGCGCTCCTTGGCGGGCTTGGCGCGCCAGGCCGGCCAGGCGGCGTTGGCCGCGGCGATGGCGGCCTCGGTTTCGGCCGCGCCCAGGCGGGCCACGTCGGCCAGCTTGGCGCCGGTGGCAGGGTCGGTGACGTCGAAGCGGCTGGCGCCGGCGACCCACTCGCCATTGATCAGCGCGTCGGTCTTGAGCAGGCTGGGGTCCTTGAGCAGGGCCAGCGGGGAAGTGGACAGGTCCATGGCGTCTCCTGAACGGTGAAGGGGGTTTGGTCGGGAAGGGCGGCCGTTCGGTGGGCGCCGCGCCTCAGCGCAGCGGCACCCCGGGCAGCACGCAGAGCATTTCGTAGAGCAGGTTGGCGCCCAGCAGCGCGGTGTTGCCGGTGGCGTCGTACGGCGGCGAGACCTCGACCAGGTCGCAGCCGACCAGGTTCAGGCCGCGGCAACCGCGGACGATCTCCAGCGCCTGCGGCACGCTCAGCCCGCCGATCTCCGGCGTGCCGGTGCCGCCGGCGTAGGCGGGGTCGATGCCGTCGATGTCGAAGCTGAGGTAGCAGGGCGTCTCCGGGCCGATGGCCTGGCGGACCTGCGCCATCAGCGGCGCCAGCGAGGTCCACCAGACCTCGTGCGCCGGCACGATCGTGAAGCCCTGGCGGCGCGGCCAGTCGAAGTCGTCCGCCGCGTAGCCGCTGCCGCGCAGGCCGATCTGCCAGACCTTGTCGCCGCGCAGCAGGCCTTCTTCCACCGCGCGGCGAAAGGGCGTGCCGTGGGCGATGCGCTCGCCGAACATGTCCTCGTTGACGTCGGCGTGGGCGTCCACATGGATCAGGGCGACGGGGCCGTGGCGCTCGGCCATCGCGCGCAGGATGGGCAGCGCGATCGTGTGATCACCCCCCAGCGTCAGCGGGCGCACCGGCTGGCCGCTGCGCCCGGGCTGGGCGAGCAGGTCGTGGTAGAAGCCGGTGATGAGGTCGACCGACTTCTCCAGCGAGTAGGTGTTGATGGGCACGTCGCCCAGGTCGGCCACCTGCAGTGCGTCGAAGGGCGCCGCGCCCGTGGCCATGTTGTAGGGGCGGATCAGCGCCGACTCGGCGCGGATCGCGCGCGGCCCGAAGCGCGTGCCCGGGCGGTGCGAGGTGCCGATGTCCAGCGGCACCCCGACGAAGGCCGCATCCAGCCCGGCCGCTGAATCGGCCGTGGGCAGCCGCATCATGGTCGCGACCCCACCGAAGCGGGGCATGGCGTTGCCGGAGAGGGGTTGGTTCAGCGTCTCTTGCCGCGGATCCATTCGAGCACCAGCATCAATGCGGTCGTGAAGATCGTCAGCAGCGTCGCCACCGCGGCGATCGTCGGGTTGATGTTCTCGCGGATGCCGGTGAACATCTGTCGCGGCAGCGTCACCTGGTTGGGGCCCGCCAGGAAGAGCGTGACCACCACCTCGTC
>Ga0228698_1000358_pt1 | contig 38749 bp, 56 predicted proteins | sample McNCre117_Aug_MG_FD_178015 | JGI IMG/M metagenome (GOLD analysis project Ga0228698, IMG submission 178015) | Freshwater microbial communities from McNutts Creek, Athens, Georgia, United States - 1-17_Aug_MG | ecosystem: Environmental > Aquatic > Freshwater > Creek | place: USA: Georgia... | reverse complement strand
CGCCTTCACCTCGCGCTCGCAAATTTGGCGTTGTTTCAACCCGACAAGCGGATCGCAGACGATCACTGTTACGCCAACGACTGCGGGTGACACGGTAGTCGGCGTTCTGTCGGAATTCACGGGACTGCTTGCGGGGAGCGTGACACTCGGGACAACGAGTGCCTTTACCTCGACTCCGAGCATTGGGCCATCTGCCGCAACCACGAATGCGGTAGAGCTTGTTGTCGCAACGTTGGCAGCGTTTACAACGAACAATGGCGGAACGTCGCCAGCCACCACGGGTTACACCAACCTCGGCAACCAGGTAACGCCAAACGGCACCATCCGGGCGGATTACAAGGTCACAAGCAGCACAGGCACGCAGTCTGCAGCATGGGGAACGCTTACCGCTGGCGACACGCAAAACGCCACGCTTGCCACGTTCATCGACAACAGCGGCCCAAGCGGTAATTCGGATGGATGGCCGCTTGCAGGCATGGTGGCTGTTGGCCGTTTGCTTGCGGGTGGTGGTGGCAACACTGCAGCACTTACCGGGCAATCCACAACATCAGCGGTTGGCACATTAACGCCAACAATCACTACTGCGCTCACAGGACAAGCAACAACGTCCGCAGTTGGCACCCTGACGCCTAGCCAAGGGGCGACCGCAGCACTCACAGGTGTGTCAGCAACATCGGCAGTCGGAACACTGACGCCCAGCATTGCCACTACATTTGCAGGTGTTTCGGCAACCTCTGCCGTTGGCGCGTTTGCTCCGAATATCTCGGTTGCGTTGGTTGGTCAATCAGCAACGTCTGCAGTTGGCACACTGACAGCGACGTTAGCTAGCCTGCTAACCGGGCAAGCGGGGACATCTGCGGTTGGAACGCTAACGCCCTCCATAACAGTCGCGTTTAGTGGTGTAGGCAGTACCGCATCAGTCGGCACGTTATCGCCTAACCAAGGGGCTACAGCAAGCCTTACAGGCGTATCTGCAACGTCTGATGTTGGTGTATTGACTCCAATCATCACGACTGGAATCGTTGGCGTCGGGTCAACTTCAGCCGTTGGAACACTGACCGCCAACCAAGGCAACACAGGAAACCTGACGGGGCAATTTGGAACCTCGGACGTTGGCATATTTGTTCCGAGCATTTCTGCCGCATTTAGTGGAGTTTCAGCTACAGCAAGCGCGGGAACACTGACGCCATTTGTAGCTACAACCATTAGCGGACAGCAGGCAACGTCTGCGGTTGGTGTGCTGACAGCGGCACTTGCAGCAGCACTTGCAGGCGTTCAGTCGCAATCCGATGTCGGCACCCTTACTCCGTCTGCGGGAAACGCAACCGTCGCCCTTGTTGGTGTGGAGGCAACCTCTGCTGTTGGCGTCTTGACGGCGGTCGTAGATACGCCAGTCACACAAGGCGCAGGCCAGCGACGTAAACAGCGTTTCATCATCGGAACTCGTGAGTATTTCGGCACCTTTGAAGATGCTGCAGAACTGCTATTAGAGCGTGCAAAACGGGCACACGATAAGCAAGCAAAAGAGAGTATTAAGAAGCCTGTAAAGACGGCAGGTAAGCCTGTAACCGTCAAGCCTTCAGTTGATGAAGTCCAGAAGCTCATAGAGAGCGATCAAGCCAAGGTTTCGGCATGGATCACGGCGCAACAGGACTTCATTGATAGCGTTACCCGAAGGATTGAAGAGCTTGAGCAGCAGCAGAAGCTTGCAGACGATGAGGACGAAAGCGAGATCGAATGGCTAGTTCTGATGGCGCTATAGCAAACGAAGCGCAGCTAAGCAAAGAGATGACACGAGGGCAGCAGGCAAGGGAATTGTTAGAGCATGAACTCATGCGCGAAGCGTTTGAGGCAATCGAGGCAAAGGTTATCAGTGAATGGAAGACAAACGAAAACCAGGAAGGCCGCGAAAAATGCCACCTGATGCTCAAAGCAATGGAGCAATTGAAGGGGCATCTTTCGGAAGTGATGTTGACGGGTCGTTTAGCGTCATTACAACTGGAAGCGAGGCGGTCGAGAGTGCAGAAGCTGAGGGAATGGATATCGGAGTATTAGCCATGCACCTACGGGTGGTGGAAGGTGAATTGAGGGGAAGGAAGACCATTACACGAGTCTTTCACCCGGATGCAAAAACAGAACAAACGTGGAACGGGATTTATAGCGATGCACCCGTGGAAGTCGGCTCCATTGGATACCGATTGAACACAGGTGAGTCGTTCAACCTGTAGTACTCGTTTGGAGTAATGCATGAGTGATGTTGCTACCGATTTCGGCGCGACGGAAGGCGAGGCAGAGATTGTCTCTGCGTTTGAGAATCTGCTTGATCCTCAACCCAAGGAAGAAACTGAAGGAAAACCGGATGTAGAGGCGAAAGCCGAAGCTAACCCGGAACCTGAGGAAGAACCTGCGGAGGGAGATGAACCAGAAGCAGAACGCTACAAGGTCAAGGTAAACGGCAAAGAGATTGAGGTATCTCTCCCGGAGTTGCTGGCGACCTATCAGAAGGAAACAGCCGCTAACGAGAAATTTGAGCAGGCTGCGGAGATTCGCAAGACAGCATCAGCGGAAATCCAGAAGGCGCAAGCGGAACGTGCTGAAACAGCACAAAAGCTGCAGCAGGCAGAACTTGTGCTTAGGGGGCAGTTGGCAGAACAACCCAATTGGGATGCTCTGTTGCAGTCTGACCCGGTGCAATACCTGCGTATCAAACAGGTATGGGAGCAGAAACACGCGCAGTTGAACGCCATCCAGGCGCAACAGCAAAACCTGAGTTATCAGGCCCAGATTGAAGATCAGAAGAACATGCAGGCATTTCTCGCTGAACAAGCGGACGCCTTGCACCAAGCTCTCCCAGACTGGAAAGACCCCGTAAAGGGTCAAGCCGAACGACAAGCCTTGTCTGCCTACCTGAAGAAACAAGGATATGGCGACGATGAGCTTGTAAACTTTACACGGGCTAAGGATGTACTCATTAGCCGCAAAGCCATGCTTTACGACGCACTCATGTCGAAGGCAGCAAAAACGACAGAGAGGGTAGAAAAACTGCCGCCTCAGAAGGTCATGCGGTCAGGTGCTACTCCAGCGTCAACAGATGGCAGAACCAAACAAATGCAGGCGTTACGGCGCAGTGGAAGCACTGCAGACGCGGCGTCTATTTTCGAAAAAATGCTTTAAAGGAATTGAATCATGACGATGCAAACCAATGCCCAGAACACCTTCAGCTATAACAGCCTGGTGAACATGGAAGATGTTAGCGATGTGATTGCCAACATTGCCCCGACTGACACCCCGTTTCTTTCGGCTCTGAAGAAGACCAAAGCAACGAACACGATGCACGAATTCTTGACGGACACCCTGAACTCTGCGGCTAACAATGCCCAGCTTGAAGGGGATGTGTTCACGTCGCAAACCCGTCCTACCCCGGTTCGTCTGAACAACCGTACGCAGATCAGCTACAAGGTCGTTTCGGTTTCGCGCACGCAACAAGCGTCGAACCCGTACGGCATGAAGAACATGCTCGCCTATCAAATGGCGAACGTGGCGAAGGAAATCAAGCGCGACCAAGAGTTTGCACTGACGCAAAACTCGACGGCCAACGCTGGCACGACTTCGGTTGCTCGCCAGTTGCGCGGCCTTGAGGGTTGGATTGCGACCAATGCTGACTACGGCGCAACGGGTGCGGCTCCGGTGTACACAGCAACTCCGGGTACGGCTGCAACGGATGGCACCCAGCGTGCGTTTACTGAAACCATTCTCAAGAACGTGCTGCAGCAGATTTACACGCAGGGCGGTAATCCTGAGCTGATTCTGGTAGGCCCGTCGCAGAAGCAAACATTTTCGACGTTCACGGGTAACTCGACTCGTTTCAAGGAAGCCGAAGACGGCAAGCTGAATGCGTCCATCAATATCTATGTGAGCGATTACGGCACGTTGAAAGTTGCCCCGGATCGCTTCAGCCGTGCGCGTACTGCGTTCGTGTTGGACATGGATTACTGGGCACTTGCTGAACTCTCGCCTGCATCGATGGTTGATCTTCCCTCCACGTTTGATGGCGTGGGTAAGGCTCTGGTGACTGAGTACACCCTTGAAGCACGCCAAGAGAAAGCCAGCGGCGCATGCCGTGACTTGCTCTAATCAGTTGAACTAAGCCGGGGCCTTCGGGCCTCGGTTTTCAAGGGGAAGACATGGAAGACGCAATCGCAATTTTCACCACTGGGGCAACGATTACCACGGGCGCAGCATCGGCCAACGTGGCGATTCCGTTGGACTCATCGGGTAACGTACCTCGTTATATCCGCATCGCTGCTATTAACCCGTCTTACATCAAGCTGGGTGTGGCTGGTGTGACGGCTGCTGTTGGCGACATTCTTGTGCAGCCCGCAGACGCGGTAATTCTCTGCACGAATGGATGCACGTTCGTTGCTGCTATTCAGCAGGCGGCGGCTGGTGTTGTTCAAATCTCTCCATTGTCAAATCTATGATTCAGACCAAGGCCATTCTTGATGATTTGGGCGGCAACCTGATTGTGAATCGTGTTCAGGATGTTGAGCCTATTGTGAATCATGCAGCGGCTTTGCGTCAGTCTGGCGAAGTCGGATCAAGAGACATGAAATTGGCCGCAACGCTTCCTGGTGTTGTGGTGGAACAGTACCTAGCAACCAACGGAATCACGTTCCGCGAGTTTTGCCAAGATGAAATCCACGCAAAGCGGATGCTGAATGATCCTGCGTTGTCTGCGTTCAGAGTTTGGGAAGGCAGGCTGTAATGGCACTCGATACCTATACAAACCTGAAGACAAGCATTGCGGATTGGTTGAATCGTAGTGACTTGACGGCGGTAATCCCGGATTTCATCACGCTAGCCGAAGCGCAGATGAACCGCGACTTGAATGAATTGACGGCATTGCAAAAAACAGTGACGGGAACGGTTGATAGCGTCACAACGTCCATTGCAATTCCTGCCGACCTGTTGAACCTGATGAACATCGTACTGAGCGATGGCACGAACAACAATTCGCTTTCGTACATTGCCCCAGAGGATGCCGGCAACTTCGGGACGGGTCAGGACAAGCCGCGCTACTACTCGGTGATCGCGGATAACTACGTTGTTTATCCAATCCCGAATCAGACCTATACGTACTCATTGCATTACGTTGGCGAGATTCCGGCGTTAAGCGTCTCCAATGCCTCCAATTGGGTGTTGGCTAACACACCTAACCTTTACCTGTTTGGGGCGCTTCTGGAGGCTGCTGCGTACCTTGGCAACGATCCTAGGGTGCCGTTGTGGGAAGCCAAGTACGCGAAGGGTAAAGAGACATTGCTGCAGCAGGATAGCGAGCTTGCAAGGTCTGGGCCTCTCACGATCAAAGTGGATGCGCAAACAGCATGATTCCATTTGCTGGTTATCTGCCGGATGCTGACCCTACAACGCCAGGACTGATAAAGGACTGCGTGCAGTGGATTCCGTACGAAAACGGATACGAGGCAGCACCTAGCCCTACCAATGCTTCTGGAGTCTCTCCGCTAGCAGCTTCATGTCGTGGGGCTGCGGTGATGACGTTGCTCGATAGCACCCGCAGGCTGTTTGCGGGAACGCAGACAAAGCTTTACGAGGTTTCATCCGGAAGTAATACGGACGTATCCCGTGCAGGCAACTACACGGGTGCGACGGATAACCGTTGGATATTCGGGCAATTCGGCAATGTGTCACTTGCCACGAATTACACGGATACGATGCAGTTTAGTAACGCCTCAGGTGCCTTTGCAGATATTGCCGGCGCACCGAAAGCGAAGACAATAGTTGTCGTTAACGGCTTTGTGATGGCGTTGAACTACAACAACGGCACGCAGGTTTCAGATGGTTGGTTCTGCTCAGGGTTGAACGATTACACCATTTGGACGCCATCCATTGCGACACAGTGCGCCAATGGTCGTTTGTTTGGCACTGAGGGTGCTATTACTGCGGGGGCGAGACTCGGTAAGTACTGCGTTGCGTTCAAGGATTCCGCTGTTTACCTTGGATCGTATCAAGGTGGCAATCTCATATGGGCATGGGATGAGATATCTACTGACATTGGCTGCGTTGGCCCGGAGGCATGTGCCAATCTGGGAAATTATGTATTTTTTGCGCATCGCGACGGTCTGTACATTTTTGATGGTTCTCGCCCTCAGGATATTTCTGTCGGATCAGTGAAGCAGTTTTGGCAGTCTGACCTGAACCAGATTTACCGTTACCGCGTGATCGTCAATTACGACAGGCAACGGGATCGTGTGTACGTGTACTACCCGGATCAATCCTCCTCAGATGGAACGCCTAACGCCTGCCTTGTATGGCACAAGGGCGCTAACAAATGGGGCAAAGCTAGCAGGACGATTCAGGCAGCATTGAACTATGTTCAGCCTGCGGTCACGTATGACGGCATCGGCGGCCTCTATTCCACATGGGATTCACTCCCAGCAATTGCGTACGACTCGCCGTTCTGGTCAAGCGGATCAAGGGCGATGGCGGTCTATGACAACACTGCGCAACTGGTGACCCTGACAGGGGTTGCAGCAACGTCGAGCTATACAACTGGCGACCTTGGCGACATGGATGCAGTCACACAGGCGACTCTGTTCCGCACGCAATACATCACACCTCCGGCTACGGCGAGCATTGAATGCTCCGCAAAGATGAACGAAGACGATAGTTATTCGGTCACACAGACGATTAACCGGGCATCTGGGAAGTTTGATATTCGTCAGTCTGGCAGGTGGCACAGGTTCACCTGCACGCACACGGGTAACACCAAGGCCATTGGCTTTGATATGAAGATCAACCCGGCAGGTGTGCGATGAGATTGAACGAGCCCCGTTTACCTGTTGAACCTGAATCCAACTATGACCGGCAATTGTCGATCAGCCTTTACCAGTTTCTCCGTGATGTTGGAAATCAACTTAATGGGGTAGCTGAGGGTCAGATTGGGGTAATACACAACAGCGTTACCGCCGTCCCTACGACAGGGACATACAAACAAGGCGACAAACTTCGCAACGGTTCACCTACTGAGTTAGGCACTGCGGGAAGCAAATATGTCATTACGGACTTCATATGCGTTGCTAGCGGTACTCCTGGTACTTGGCTGCAATGCCGCTCACTCACGGGGAATTAAAATGATGCCACCAAGTTACGGCCCGATGTTTGGCAACGTTTCAGGCAAGACCGGACAACCGCTGAACCCTTACCAGATGGTAGGTGGTTATGCACAGATGCCTAACACGGCAAATCCTGCGCAGCCATTGCCGGGTCAGTATGGCGGTCAACCTCAGCAGATGATGCCGCGTCCGATGGGGTTCCGGCCGCAATCGCTTCTTGGTCATCAGATGGTGCGCTGATCATGATGCCAACCGATTATCAAGGCCTGTTTTTGAACGGGAATCAAAATGCGTTGATCAATCGACAGCCTGCAGCCGTTCCTCAGGTGAATACGAATTACAACCCGTACGCAGACCAATGGAAATACACCGATACCGGGGCGAAGAATGTCGGCTATCTCCCACGTATCCAAGCGTCTGACATCGTAAACGGCAAGTTTGTTGGCGGTGATAACTATGGTCAGTTCTCAGCGGCCAACATGGGCGCGCACGGGGATAACTATCAGACATCGATGAACCCGGATGGCACCTTTCGTCTTGGCGTCAAGACAGACAAAACCAACCGTCTCGATACGACTTACGTCAAGCAAGGGGATTCATGGGTTCCGCAGGCTCAAGCTAATGCGCATTGGGACACCGGGACGGGCGGATTTGGCGGGACACTGAGCAAAATACTTTCCGCTACTCCGGCGGGGGCTTTGATGAATTCCCCGCTTGGCCAGAAGCTTGCGCCAATTGCCTCCATTGCATCGATGTTCGTTCCCGGAATGCAGCCGTTTGCACTGGCGATGAACGCCATGAATGCGGGTATGCACGGCGATCTGAAAGGGTTGGCAATGTCCGCGCTTCCAGGTATGGGGCAACTTGCCGGGCAAGGTTCCATGTTTGCCAATCTTGCCAATGGTGTCAGTACTGCAGGGCAGGCTTATGGCGGTGTGAAGAACCTGCAAAACGGCAACCTGTTGGCGGGGCTTGGTGGGTTGGCGGGTGCCGCTGGTGCTGCTTCCAACATGTCGGGAAACTCAGATTTTGGATCGATGTTTGGAAATGCGTCTAAAGGTCTTGGGATCGCTAACAATCTGCAACATGGAAACGTTATGGGAGCAGTTAGCGGCGGTCTTGGATTGGGCGGATACGGGCAAGCGGCAAGTGCACTAAATGGCATTAATTCTCTCTACAATCTTACACAGCAGCGCGGTACCCCATTAGGGCCTGTGCGTACTGTTCAAAGGCCGATGATGTTCGGCAATCCAACAGGGCGGGGCTAATATGGCATGGGTTCAGGACGCAAGCGGTAACTGGTATGACGACGGCTCATCGTCCGGTACTACTACCGATTACAGTAGCTATGTTGATCCGTTCAATTCGCAGACGGCTCCAACTTACGACCCTTCGCAAGGCGTCGATTATTCGTCGATGTTCGGACTTGATCCGAACGTAACAGGTGCCGCACCGAATCCGCAGACTGGCGCAAATGGCGGGGCTGATTACAGCCAATACCTGAGCGCAGATGGCCCTTCATGGCTTCAGCAATTGCAAGGCTATGGTGGAACAGGTAATACCTTGGGCGCACTTGGTAGCATGCTCAAAGGCAACGGCTCCACTGTTGGCGCATTAGCTGGTGGATTGGCTGGCGCATTGGGTTCTGGTAATGCTGCAACCCAAACACAAAGCAATATCCCCTCATGGGCAACGCCGTATTACAGGAATTATCTGGAGTCTGCGCAGAACCTTGCGAGCAATACGGGGTTTAATGACACACAGAATCAAGCGTTTGATCGCATCAATTCGCTTGCCAACAATCAGGGTGGTATCAACGGCGCAGCAACATCGCTTGCGACCGATACCATGAATGGCAAGTATCTGAACCCTGAAACGAATCCGTATCTGCAAAAGACTGCGGATTACATGACAAAGAACATGTCTGACGCCTATGCACGGGGTACGGGCGCGCAGACGATGGGACAGTTTCAGAATGCAGGGGCTTTTGGTGGCTCTGCAATGAAGGAAACGCAAGCAGCCAACAATCAGCAGTTTGCAGACAGCCTTGGTAACTCGCTTAACTCACTGTACGGCGGGAACTACGCCAACGAGCGCAGCAACCAACTAAGCACAATGGGGCAAACCCCGTCACTGAACGCCAATCAGTATTACGGCACGCAGCAGCAGCTTGCGGCAGGCACACAGAAGCAGCAATGGCCGTATTACCAACAGCAGATGTTCGGTAATGCCTTGGGTGCGATTACAGGGACTCAGCAGTCAACGAGTGCGAGTCAGAACCCGTGGGCTGCAGGATTAGGTGGCGCTATCACCGGGGCGAAATTGGGCGGACTCTTGGGGGGTAATTGATGGGACTCCTAAACAGCATGACCCCGGAAGATGAAGGCATCCTGCAGCTTGGACTTGGTTTGCTTGGCTCCCGTGGAAACTTTGCGAGTTCACTAGCCCAAGGGGGCGAAAAAGGACTTGCGGCATTCAATCAGGCAAAACAAGTACAGATGGCGAAGCAATTGCAGGACGCACAGTTGCAGAACTTGCAAGCAGAGGGCGCATTGCATGGACTGCAAGCAGATCGTATGCGCCGCATTAACGCCATGATTGAACAATCGTTAGGCGGCGGGCCCTCAAATGTATCTCTTGCGTTCAATGGTGGAGTGAATAGCTCTGTTCCAAATGGCGGGGCTCCTGGTTCGTCTGGTGGCATGTTTGCTGGCCTTCCTGCGGATGCTGTTGCGTCTGACCTTGCGTTCAATGATGGCAAGGGCATCGCTAATGAAATGTTCCAGCGCACGAGGCCAAACAAACAGAACGTCAACGGAACAATCGTAGACTTTACGGATACGCCAAGCGGAACAGCACTTCCGCAAACTAATCAACAAGGTTTCTCGACAATCACAGTCAAAGACCCAACTGACCCGAGCGGATATAGGGTTGTACCAGTTGGCGGAAGTAATGATGTGTTTGGAACACAACAAGGAATCACAGAGCGCGCAAAGGCAAACTTTGGTTCACCTGTGACGATCAATGGCCGAATGATGACGCCAGCACAGGCAAGCGATTCTTTGTCTGTTGGTAGCTCTCCAACGCCTAACAGAATACCTCCGGTAATCCAATCTGCTCGGGACGATGATGCAATCCGTGTGATGTTGCAGGAGCGCGGGAATGCCTTGCTTCGCGGTGATACCAATGAGGTTGCATCATTGGATCGTGAAATAGCAAGCATGAAGAATCGATCTGCCCCTGTTACACAAGCATCCGATGGTCTTCCTGGTGTTGCTGTTCAGCCAAACAAGGTGAAGGCAATAGAGGATTCTACAAAAGGAATAAATGACGAATGGATTCAAGGGACATTCAAACCCATTAGGGCGGCTGGAGAGTCTGCGCAAGGTCGTATTGAGCAAGCCAACATTGCACGCGCTGCTTTGTCCAAGGGCCTAGGTGGATGGGGTGATCAAACCAAAGCATCGATGGCGAATGTGTTGTCAGGTCTTGGTCTTGCGTCTGACAAGGTGAAAGACTACGCAGCAGACGCTCAGATATTCCAAAAGGTTGCGATGGAACGTTTATGGTCAACCTTGAATGATGCAGCGGGCCCACAGACCGAGGGAGATGCCGGTAGAGCGTCAAAGACTTATGCAAGCCTATCCAATACGCCTAAGGCTAATGCTTTCATCCTTGATCTTGCACAAGCTCAAGCGGAACGCGACAAGTTGCGCGCCAATTTCTACACCCATGCACAACCCATTGCAAAGTCAAGCGGTGATCTGACAGAAGTTGACCGTGAATGGCAGGCACGTACGCCTAGCATCTTTGACATGCCATCCATGAAGGCGTGGAAGGCAATGAAGCCATGAGCGATTACGACAAGGCATGGCAGGCAGCTACAGGCGGTGGAGGATCGCCTGAATATGACGTTGCTTTCGACAAAGCAAAGAACGGATTGTCTGAGCCGCCAAAGCCTGATGCCGGAAGAGATACCAGTCGGCAAATGGACTTTTCTGCAAGCCGGTATTCGTTCGCTACACCAATGGGGCGCATTGACACACCAATTCCTTTTGACTTCGGCATATCGAGTGGATTGAATGCGCTTGGTGCTGATGTTGGTGATTGGAACGCAGGCATTGCAAAGAAGTTGGCAACGTTTGGCTCTGGGCTTACCAACTTTGCAGAAGGTGTTAAAGGGCTGACAGCTTCGAACAAGCCTCAGTCACTTTCTGACCTTGTGACGGGATCAACTCCCGACATTAGGACACGTCTCGCTGTTGATGAAAAGCGGGCAACTGATGCGCCATTGACTTCTGACACATTCGGGAAGGTTGTTCAAGGATTAGGACAAACTGCGCCAATGTTTGCCGTACCGTACGGATGGGCGAAAGGTGCTGGCGCTGTTGCTGGCCCAATCATTGAAGGCATTGCAACCGGAGCAGCTAGCGGGGCGCTTGATCCTGTTGGAACGGGTGACAGTCGCGCCATGAATGCCGGAGTAGGGGCTATTGCAGGCGGCACTCTTCCTGCGGCTGTTGCTGGAGGTCGTGCGGTACTTTCTCCCGTATCTCAAGCGATAGCAGATAAAGCAAAGCGCGCTATTGATCTTGGCATACCACTCGGGGCGGTAGACACAGCAGGAAATTTCGTTAAGTCGGCCCGTTCGATGTTTTCTGACATGCCGTTTATTGGTGGCATATCGGCGGCACAAGACTCGGCAAAGCAACAGGGCTTCAATCGTGCTGTAGGACGAGAGTTTGGTGCGGATGCTTCTGCATTGACACCTGATGTTATGCAGGCAGCAAAAGGCAAAATAACGGACAAGCTCGATGCATTATGGAACAACAATAACGTCAACGTTGACCAAGACCTATTCAAGACGATTGTTGGCCTAGAAAACGAAGTGCATACACTTCCCTCTTCTGAGGCAAGGCGTCTATCCATGCACTTGACGGATTTGAAGTCAAAGATTCAGCAGGACGCCAATGGAAACCTGTTCATTCCTGGTGATGTTGCAAACAAGTTTCAAACGCAATTCAAAGATTTGAAGGGAAATGGATTCCTTGAAAACGACTTGCTTGCTCTGCGTAAAGGGATCATTTCTGCGTTTAATCGCAGCGTGACGGGTGATGAAGCAAATGCACTCACAGCGGCGCGCTACCAATACAAGAACTTCAAGACAGCAAACGGCGCACTGAACAATTCTGAGCTTGGAATTGCTGGGCGTCAGTCTGGCGATATATCCCCTGCACTGTTGGCAAATTCTGTACGCCAGAACTTCCCTGACCTTGCAACACGAGGCGCAACAAATGGACTTCCTGAGCTTGCGCAACTCGGCAATCAATTCCTTGTTGACCGTGTGAAGCAAACAGGAGGATCAACCCGCGCCATGTTGCAAAACATGGGAGTAGGCGGTGCTGCGCTTGGCGGGGCAGCATTTGCGCCAGCAGCAACAGGGTTAGGTATTGCTGGAGGTGGTTTGCTGAACTACACGCTAGGTAATCCAAAGATTGCGCGTGCGCTATTGAATGACTATGTGCCGGGACTTGCTGGAACAAGCATGCAGCGTCTTCCGATTGGTGTTGCAGGTGGACTGCTTAACGCTCCTTGAACAAGAAGTCCTTAACGCGTCCTGGAGGCATCTTCAGATTAATAAATTTCTTGATTGGGTAAATGAAGCAAACCCAAAGCAGAAGAAAGAACAACGGTTTAGCAATGATGCCAAGCACTAGCGCCATTGAATCCCCTTGGAGTCAGTATGCCCGTCCCTAGCCTCATCACTGATCTATCCACCACGATCAGCAGCAATTCTCCGGCAGGAAGCGAGAATGTTGGAACGTCGATGGATGACTACATCCGCGCACTATCGGCGTTCATTGCGCAATTGAACTCCCTTAAAGCCAATCTTGCAAGTCCCACATTTACGGGAACTGTGACGGTTCCATTGTTGACATCAACCGGAGCCATTGGCGCGTCTGGGAATATTTCTAGTGCCGGGGTGTTGTCTGGGGCTTCTGTGACGGCTTCCGGGGCGATAACTGGGGCTACACACTCACTGACAGCTCAGCCTAGCTTCTATGCCTACAACGGGGCGGCGACGGGTAACTCATTCTCGCAGGTCATTGTTTGCTTTACGGAGCAACACGACACAACCAACGCACACAACACCAGCACAGGAAGGTTTGTGTGTCCTGCGGCAGGTCGATATCTGTTCATCGGCGGTGGAAATCTTGGGAGTGCAGCAAGCACCACAGTGAACAGCAACATGTACATCCGGGTAAACGGAACGCTGATTTACAACATAAGCGCTTTCTCTATCCCGGCAGGCCAACAAGCACAACACACGACAAGCGCAATCCTGAACCTTGCTGCGTCTGATTACGTGGAATTGTTTGGGGTTGGCTCAACAACAACGGGAACAGTAACGATTAGTTCCGCCTACTTTTCTGGCTATCAACTAGGTTAACCATGCCCGTACCTACGCTCATCACTGATCTATCCACGACAGCGGCCACCAATAGCCCTGCGGGTACGGACGCCATTAGCAACACGATGGATGATTACATCCGGTCGTTGTCGGCATTCATTGCGCAGAACTATGCCAATAAAGCGAGTCTGTCTCAATTGGCAGCTAGCTCTGGCTCATCTCTTGTCGGCTTCCTGCAATCAGGGACGGGGGCGGTTGCAAGGACTGAACAGGACAAGCTTAGAGATGTTGTGAGCGTCAAGGACTTTGGCGCTGTTGGGGATGGTGTCACGAACGACACATCAGCCATTCAATCAGCAATCAATGCGGCGGCGAACGTCTACATTCCTCCCGGCACCTATCTGACGACTGCAATCAGCATCCCAAGCAACACGCGGGTTCTGGGTGCTGGCCCGCAAACTATCCTTCAGCCGCATTCGTCGATTGTCGGCACCGCCTTCTGGTCTGCTGCTGGCTCAGCCACGGATGTTGAATTCGGAAACGTGGCGATTAACGTCAACACGACTACCTATGCAACGATGTTGAGCTTCAGCGCCAACACAGTGACCAGGCTCAATGTGCACGACGTGAAGATCAGCGCGGGCGGCGGCTGGGGCGTCTGGCTTGCGAACTGCGTCGATTCAATCATCCAGCGCGTGCAGGTCTTGGCGGCCAAGTCCTACGGCATCCAAAGCACGGGGGGTGGAAGCAACAGCGTTCGCATCCTTGACTGCGTGGTCACTGGCCTGCCAGCGGCTGGCGTGCATGGCATCCAGTGCGACTCTGGTTATGGTCACGCCATCAAGAACTGCAAGGTCTACAGCCTGCTTTCCGCATCCGGCTTCGGGATCAACTTCAACATGGTCAATGACGGCACGATTGAGGGCAATACGACCTATGACACGGTGTTCGAGGGCATCAACATCACGGACGCGACCTCGTGCGTGGTGAAGAACAACCGGGTCTATTGGACTGGCGCGGCCTCGACTGACTTCGGCATCAGCATCAACGCCAGCACGCAGGGATGCAACTTCAATGTGATTGAAGGCAACACGGTCAACCGGAGTTATAAGGCCGGAATAGCTCTTGCTGGAACGGTATCTTTTGGTGCTGGCTACAACGTAGTGGCAAACAACACGATGTTTTCTCCAGGAATTGGCGGGGTTTCTGCTGATTCTGGTAATTCATCTGCTGGTGTGGTTTTGTATGGCACAGGGACAACAGGTAATCAGGTAATAGGAAATACTGTTTATGGGGATGGTTCAAACACAAAATATGGCGTGATTGAAACCACTGCGCTGGGTGGAGTTCCAAACACGAATGTTTTCGGGAATAACTACATTCAAAACGTATTGACGGCTTCAATATCAAAGTCTGGTGCCGCTTCGCGTGAATATCTTAATGGGTTCACCGCCAAGACTTGGACGCCAACAGTAACAACAGGGTCAGGATCGATCACAACGCTTGGCACAGTCACCGCAAGCTATATCGAGCTTGGCCCTTTAGTGATGTTCTTCGTCAATATTCCAATCACTACAAATGGAACTGGAGCAACTGACCTTCGGTTTACGTTGCCTTTCACAACTGGTGCACTTGGTGAGGCTACGGGGAGAGAGTCTGGTGTTAGTGGCAGCCAGTTGATTGCGAGTTATGCAAACGGCGTAACTACAGCCATTGTCAGGACATACAACAACACCTACCCGGGCGCAAACGGTGCTGTGATTGAAATTTCAGGAACATTCCTCAGGGCTTAATCATGAACCTATCCACTGAAACCATGATTGCCCTCGCAGGCTATGTCTTGCAACTTGGCATAGTCATTGGCGTCATGCGAAGTAATGCCGAAGCCACGAAAGAGCAATTGAAACTCTTGCGTGCAGACATGGACGCTAGGATAGGCGAACTACGCGAGGATTTGTCAGCACACAGGGCTAGGGTTCACGAGCTTGGCAATCAATCTCACATGATGGCGATGCAGGTTGTCACGACGCTTTCTCAGATTATTGCAGACAAAAAATGAACGCCTACAATCTCTCGCCTAATTTCACGTTGGCAGAGTTTGAGCATTCAGACACGGCTAATCGTCTCGGCATTTACAACAAGATGGGCAACAGCGCCATCCTTGAATCGGCCATGCATACCTGTTGGATGTTGGAAAAGATCAGGAAGTTTCTGACAGTCCATCGAGGGCGTGAAGTGCCGATCAACATTACCAGAGGCTACTGTTGCCCTGAGTTGAATCGGGCTACCACTGGCGCGATGATCTCGAGCGATCACATGAAGGGGGCAGCGGCTGATTGGATTGCCCCATTGTTTGGCAGCACTACCCTAATAGTCAGTGTGATTGCGCCTGTTGTTGACGATCTCGGGATAGGTCAAATGATCCTTGAGTATCCAGATAGTGAAGACTCAAAGATTCACACATCAACCCTTCGCCCGATGATTCCGGCTAACCGTGTCCTGGTGCATACGGATGAGGGCTATACGCCGTGGAGTGTTAATTGAGCGATATACGAGACAGGTTCCGCAGACTGATCGCCTACTTTGTCGCACGCCTTGGCGAGACTTCCACGATTCAGGGGTTGGCAGCTATTGCAACGCTTGCCGGCGGGTACACCATGAACTCTGAACGCATTGCAGAGTGGGCAGCATTGGCGGCTGTTGTGTCTGGTGTCTTGAAGATCATGCTTCCTGACAGCATCACCAAGGCTGACAAATGACGCCGCCCATTGTTCTTATCGAATGGGAGGATCACGGTGAGTTAGATAACACTCCGTGGGTGGAGAACAATCCAATAACGAAAAGCACTCCAATCATGTTTACCTCGGTTGGATTTGTCGTTTTTGAAGATGACCACAGGTTGATTCTTGTTTCGTGTTGGTCTCCGGACACCACTAGCCGTCGGGATCAATTGGTCAAATCCGCTATCAAGCGACGTATCACTTTGAAAGCAAAATGATGCCAGCGGCAAAAGTCACAGAAGACGAATTCATTGATGTGTGGAGGCGTCATCAAAGCCCGGCAGCTGTTGCAAAGGTGCTAGGTGTCGCTGAGCGCAATGTCCTGTCAAGACGCCGCAGGATTGAGGCCGCAAGGGGCATTGATCTATCGACCGTCATCAAGCCGATGATTTCCGATGATCATCCGAAGCGGTTAGACCTCGGGATATTGGACGGAAAGATCGTCGTTTTCTCGGATGCCCACTTTTGGCCGGGAATCAGGACAACGGCGTTTAAGGCTCTCTTGCGGTTCATCAAGACATACAAACCTCGTGCGGTGGTTTGCAACGGGGACGCCTTCGATGGGGCTAGCATCTCCCGTTTTCCCCGGATTGGATGGGATAGCACACCCAGCGTGCAAGATGAATTGATGGCGTGTTCTACGGCGCTGGGCGAGATCGAAGAAGCTGCGGGCGATGCCAAGCTTATTTGGCCACTAGGCAACCATGATGCGAGATTCGAGAATCGGTTAGCGGCAAACTCTCCACAGTATGAACATGTGAAAGGGTTCAGCCTGCAGGATCACTTTCCGAAGTGGCATCCATGCTGGGCAGTGTGGAATGGGGATGTGGTCATCAAGCATCGATGGAAGAATGGCATCCATGCCGCTCACCTGAACACGGTGAATGCTGGCGTTTCGATGGTGACGGGTCACCTCCACTCATTGAAAGTGACGCCATACGATGACTACAAAGGCACCCGTTACGGCGTGGATACCGGAACCCTAGCGGATACGCATGGCCCGCAATTCCGAAACTATCTGGAAGAATCCCCGACGAACTGGCGTTCAGGATTCGTTGTTTTGACGTTCAAAGGCGGAAAATTGCTATGGCCTGAAGTGGTCAAGGTCTGCGGGCAGGATCAAGTCGAGTGGCGCGGGGAAGTGTTCGACGTGTCTAGTTATTAGGATTTATAGGCTATTCACGCTATACATGCATAAATTTTGCAGATATTGGACAGGGCATGGGAATCGAACCCATATCGCCGTTGTACATCAACGGGCTCTACCGTTGAGCTAGCCCCGCTGGGGCCGGATCATATTCCGCCAAATTTCCGCCAATGTCAACCGAAACCAGCATGAATGCTTATGTTTTGTTTCCTTTCACCGGCACCACATAGCCCTAACTACTGTATGAATAATCAGGTAGTTAGGGCACCTCTCCCTAGTATCGTGTGTTTCGTTGTGCACTGTTTTGCGTTATCTTGCGTGGCCCTATTCCGCCAAAATTCCGCCAAATGGCTTACATACGAAAACGCGGCTCGACGTATCGGGCGGAAGTATCAAAACATGGCGTAGATCGTTCCGCCAGCTTCCCAACGAAAGCGCAAGCCGTTGCGTGGGCTACAGCATTGGAAGCAGAGATTAACGCAGGCCGGACGGGGGCAGTAGTCCCAGGAAAAACACTTGCGATGGCAATGAACCGCTATGCATTGGAGGAAAGCCCCAAGAAGCGCGGAGAACGCTGGGAGGGTCTGCGTATCAAGGCATTCCTGAAAGAGGCTCACGCGGCCTACAAACTCTCCCTGATGCCATTGCAGGCTATCAAGGGAACACACATCGCAGCATGGCGTGATGAACGGCGGAAACAGGTATCCGCCGGGAGTGTCTTGCGGGAATGGAATCTACTGTCCGCAGTGTTCAGCAAGGCTACAGAATGGGCGTGGATTAGTCGAAACCCGATGACCAATGTCAAAAGACTCGACCCAGTGAAACCCCGGCACCGCATATTTGCTGATGCGGAGATTGCTGCAATTCTTGATGTCTCATCATATCTACAGGGACATTATCCGGCCACAAAATCACAACTTTCGGCGGCTGCATTTTTGTTTGCTCTTGAGACTGCGATGCGGGCTGGAGAGATTTGCTATCTTCAAAAGTCTGACATACACCTTGAACGTAAGATTGCACTTGTTCGGATGTCCAAGAATGGGGAGGCGAGAGAAGTTCCCTTGTCGCAAAAAGCAATTTCAATACTTTCTCAGTTGGATACTGACCCATTGTTTCACCTCACTCCATCACAGTTAGATGCCAATTTCCGTAAACTGAAGAAAGCGGCAGGCATCACAGGTGCAACTTTCCACGACTCTCGTGCAACTGCCCTCACCCGCCTAGCCCCACGATTCCAAGCCCACGAACTAGCCAAGATCAGCGGCCACAAGAATCTGAATATCCTGCTGAACACTTACTATCGTGTCGATGTGTCTAGCCTTGCGGAGCGGTTGGACTAGACACACTCCCTCTGAGATTCTGTCCATTCAACAACTTCCCTCCGCAACCATTTCGGCCTGCCACCTGCCAGGACAATCGCTTGCGGGAATCCTGGTGAATACCGGACACGGCTGAAGACTGACCGCGACATGCGGAGATAGTCGCAGACTTCGGCAATGGTTAGGAGGTCGTTCATGACCTCATCGCCTCGTCGATTGCAGCATCCGCGTCGTCTTCGGTCTCAGCGTCCCATGTCACAAACTCAGACTCAAATCGGAGATGCTTACGCAGGAAGCAATACCGCATCGCATCCCGCTCATACTCCGCTGCCGCTTTGTCAGCGGCCGCTTGCAGGGCGCTTAGCTGCAGGCATTCTTCTTCAAGCTCTGCGACGCGGGTGCGGAGTGCTTCAAGCTCGGCAAAATATCTCCGAGGGATTGTGATGTGTTCTTCGCTCATGGCTTCATTGCCTCATTGATTGCATCAGGGATCGCACGAATGCGGTCGCTCAACGCTTGCAGCACTTCATGCGGGTCTGTGTCTTTCGGGCGAAACATCATCGTCCTGCCATCGTCCAACTTGATCGGTGGCGGGTACAGCAGCGAATGAACACTCATGAGAATCTTTATCGAATGTTCGTATTGTTCTCTTGCATGGTTGCGCTCCAATCGCAATATCTCATTGTGGCGCTCCAGATCAGCCACCAGTGCGTGAAGTGTTTTGATTTCTTCTTCTTTCAATGAAAGAGTTGCTTGGTAGTCTTGACAACATAGGCTCATTTCTCTTGCTCCTCAAAATCGTATCCTGCGATCAGCGCAGCGCACGCCAGACATGCGTGTAGTTCTCGTAGCTCATGGACGCTTTACCTCCTCGATTGTTGCGCGCTCAAACACCATGCCGATGAAGTCGTCCATGTGCACTCACGACTCCTCTGGTACTGGTGACATTGCCGCGTTCTTCGCATACTCCAGCATTCCGACAGCCAAAAGTGTTGCGGCTTCACCGGCAATGCCTTTGTAATGCCATTCCGTGGATACGTTGCCATCGCGGTCTAGTTCCACTAGCAGGAACATGATGGTGCTGTCTTGTATTTCTGCTTTCATGTCGTTCCTTTCAGTGCTCGGATTGCGTGCGCACATTCCACAGCCGCGTCATTGAAATACTCGTTAGCGCAGCCGTTTTCAGGCGGCACATAGCCAACAAAGCGGATTCCGTCACACAGCTTCGCGGCTTCCTCCAGCGCCTCCCGCCTCGCCTCTGCGGCTCGTGCGTCGCCGTAGTCCATGATTGCCATAAGCTCGGAGGGGCGAAATCCATCTTTCGATTTAGGTAGCGGGATGGTCATGGCTTCACCTTTTCAGTCAGTCCACGCCACGGCAGCTCTTGGAATCCACTGCGAAGGGTTTCTTGCTTTGCGAATTCATACTCGTGCCAATGAATGCGCCAGTAATAGCCATCCCAGCGGCTCCACATTAGGTATCCTCTAGTCGTCGTTCGCTCATACATCCCAACCCGCACCGGCTTCGTGGTGCCGGGATACCAGTCAGTTTTGGTCATTCCTTGCTCCTCGCGGCTGCTCGATAAAAGAAGCCGTCACGTGATTGCGAAACAAGTTCAAGTTTTCCATCCTTCGCAAGCCTGCGGCACATGCGGCGCTTGTCATCGTCTCGATACGAGTAGCGGTCAACGAAAAACTCTTGCCGTGTAGCGATCTCGATAATTTGCGCACGAGTGAGTTTCATTTCTGCACCTCTCTCGCGGCGGTGATCACGGCTCGGGCGAAGTCAAGATATCCATCTGAATCCCGCCACAATCGCGCAATGTCGTGAACAGATAACTCCCGCAGGGCAGGCGATTTGTAAAGCGGCGTCACAATTTCAAGCCGTGGATTTAGCTCACTCCATCCATTATCGATTTGCCATTGATCGACAAATTCAATTCGCCCAGTTTCGTTGTGTTGATACATCCAAGCCACAGGCTTGTGAAAGGCGATTGGAAATTTTATTTGCATAGCCTTCCAAACTTCCCGATAAATTGATTCCTCAATCATGAGTGCTTCTATCGGCACTTTTGAGTACACGTCATGGCCGTTTACATACTCAACAGCCGCACGGCACATTGCATTCGTCGGCATGCAATCACAATCACCTGCCGGATACGCTGGAGCATTATTCGTTGCGCAATCACTCCAATGCTCAGCAGCAGGCGCGGCGGGTTGCTCATGCTGATCCGCCTCGCCCCATGCTTTCACCGGGTCTTTGTCCGTTGAATTGACCGACAAATATTTGAATGCACCAGAGCAAAGTGGGCACTTAACTTTTACGCGATGCGCACCTGCGCTTGTGTATTGCTCGACACATCCTGTTCCACCACACACGCTGCACTTTTTCGGCTCAGCAGGCGCGGCCAGATAGTCCGGGCGCACTACCCACTTTGCCGCCTCATCATATTCAGCTTCATTGATCGCGTTATTGATGTACCTATGTGCCGTTTCTTTTGAGTGCGCCGCGTGACACGGCCACCCACACTCATCAAACACAACCCATGCGGCAGGCTCACCAGAAGCAGCAGGCGCAGCGGGTTGCTCCATGTCGTTGGAATCACCAATATGGTCTGCGATGCCTTTGCCATCGTCGGCAACCCGATCCGCAAGCTTGTCCTCGCAATGGTCTTGTTCAAGGTTCGATCCCGTTTCTTTAATAGGCGAAGCCGCTATTAAAGGTTTAGGTGTCAAGGAATCCTTGACTACTGATTCCTGCGCCATGTCTGACAACGCCTGCTGCGCGTTCTCCTGGATAGACGATTGCCATGCAAACCTAGCAGCATCATACGAACACGCAAACGGTGGCGTCCCATGTTTTTCTTCCTGCAATGTGTACCATTGATCGAATGTCATCACCACACCCCCAGCCAAACGCCCGTACCGTGGATATTCGCAATCGGAAAAATGAGCGCACCGGCAATCAGAAATCCCCACTTACCCGCAGACAGACACACAAATACGTGTGTAATCCACGATGCAATCAACCATCCAACAAGACACAAGCTAAAGAAATCGTCTTTCATACTTTCTCCAGAAATTAAAGAATTCGTCCTCGACTTCTGACAGGAATTGCTCTGCAATTTTTTCGATTCCGGCAATCTCATCAGGACTCGGCTCGAAACGAATCAGGAAGTGTTTCGGGCCTTTCAGAATGCGAGGGTCATAGCTGAAGAAGTCGCACCACTGGCGACGTGTGCAGGCCAACTGAAGCAGCATCTGCGGCTTGTACTGGTCAGGAACTACTCCAGCCTTGACGTAATCAATGTGTGTCGTTGTTGTCGGGCACTTGATTTCGAGCAAGCCATCAACGCCAACCAATCCATCCGGGGACGCTCCGCAGTATTCAATACGCGGATGCGGGATCATCCCGACAAGTGACACTTTGTTGTCCGTTAAAGCCTTGTATGCGGTTCTGGCTTCGTCCTCCGTGTCTATGCCGTGTTGCATGGCTTCATTAACGCGCATCTGCGTCATGGAGTCTGTAGCCCGTTCACTCACCATGTCGTTAAGCAACTTGATGCGAGACGCCCCAGGCTTGCCGTCCTTCCTGAAATCTAGGACAGCAGACATCCGGGAAGCAGTTAGGCATCCGATGCGCTCTTGAAACCATTCCGCGTTGCGTTGGAACGGATTACTACTCAGATTGTCTGCTGTCAGTTTCATGATCAGAATGGAATGGTGTCGTCAATCTTTGCCAGTTGCTTGTACTCTGGCGATTCTTGAATCAATTTCTTGAAGCCGTCTGACAAGCTGTGATAAGTCTCGCCGTCGTACTCATCCAACGAGAAATAGACCAACGGATTGATAGCCTCAGGACACGTCATTCCCTTCGGAAGACTCATCACACCAGCGACCTTGGCTTTACCCTTTTCCGTATGGACTACGGACAACATGCAGGGAGCGCCAAGGATTGCCTTGGGGTCAAAGCCGGTCAATTCCTTTTCCGTGAATTTTCGACCACGCCAGTTTTCCAAGTCCTTCCGCAGTGCAGCTTTTTCACCAAGGCTTGCCGTGTAGAACCTGGACACGCCAAACGGCTTGCCTTCCAATTCACCGTTCGGAATGAGTTCGTTTGGCAACTCCCATGTGATGATGAGTTGACGGCGGGTAGTGACCTTTCCCTCGTACTCGCCCTTTTGCGTGCCGATGTCAATCAGCTTGATGCAACGGGCGATGTGTGAACCTTCGGGGCATTGGGCGAAGTCTCCTCCACCTGTATCTTTGAGAATCATGATGTGCTTTCAGTGAGTAAAAATATCGTGTTTAAGTGGGTTGTCAAGAATCCAGCCACGGTTGGATGAGTGCTTCAGATACAACATGGATGCGATCCATTTCCTACGTGCATGGCGTACTGCGGAATCCTCAAGGTAAGGCGTTCTCGGGTAGAGCTTTATTGCCGTCATGATGAGTTTGCGAGTGTTCACAGGAAACTCCAGTAGCACAGGGCAACAGTCACCAGATACACAATCCACACACACATGATCAGCGGCGCATCAGGGTCTTTGCTGAATGGATAGCCATCGTTGTCCGTGATCATTTGATTTCCCCTTGCGCCTTGTTGAACGCCAATTCCCGAAGGGCTTCGCGCATCACCGTCCATGCCGACAGATGCTCGACAGAGTTAGGCGACGTGTTCAGCAGGATCGAAAGCGCGTCATAGACATATGTGCGCTTAGCTCCGGTTTTCATCTGCTCTGCGACGATTCCAGACACTTCCATGTCCATGTAGGACACATTGCCGTCAATGCAATCTCCCGCTATGGCATCCGACAAAAACTCTGGGTCATGCATCAATTCATCGCTTCGGGCTTCTTGCGCAACTCCGATCAAATCCGCTTCCTCACATGCAAGCTGATGGGCGGCAAATTCGTTGGCAATGAAAGTGTCCAATCCGTTCATGCTTGCACCTGTGCGGCTGTTCCAGTGGAGAACGACATGATTGCGTTGGCCTTTGCACGGCTGGCATCAGCCATCGTTTTGCACTGCTGGCGAGAGATCAGGAAGTTGCCAGTGCTGCCATCACACATAGTCATGGACTGTGTGACCGTCAGCGTGTGGCCATTGCTGTTGCGCTTGATTTGGAAGTTGTTCATTTCGTTTCGCTCCAGTTCGTTGTTCGTCGTTTCGTGTTGCTGTGAACGAACTATGGGCGCTAGTTTGATGCTTGTCAACATTGGCGCTAGTATTTCAGCAGAATAAATTGTAACAGCGCCGCTAGGCGTTATTTACTCTTTCGATTTTTCTGGAAATGGGTTCGCGGCACCGAAATTCGGGTGTGCGATGTTGTGATACTTGTTTGCGTCCGCTAGCAGGTAGTGCTGAAGCTCTGCGGGAAGTTGGCGGTAAAAATCAAGCAACTGCTTTTCATGCTGCGTCATGTCAGGCTCGGGGTATTCGATATTCGTCGCCTCTGCCATTTCCCTGATTTGCTTTGCAATACGCTCCGAAAACTCGGATACGTGGCAGCGAAGCCCCTTCGCAAACTTGGCAGCGGCCTCCGCATTTAGCGGGGCATCTGCGTTCAAGTATTGCCACACCATGCCCTGATTGCCTATCCCGTATTCCTGTCCAAACTTCGATTGCGACATCCCCGCCTTTTTCATGAAGATTTCACGGAGTTGTGCGGCCTCCTGGACATGCATGTCCGTAATGGTGGCCTTCCTGTGTGCTTTGCGCTCTGAAGTCATGTCAGCATTATCCGCAAGCTCCGCGAATAGCAAACACTGACTACCTGTTGCGCTAGTGAGAAAAAGCTTGCGCCCGTTTGCTAGTGGCGCTAGTATGTTTGGCATGAACACAATTCTCCACATCCGCAAGTCTCTGGGAGTTAGCCAGGTAGAGCTTGCACGGGCGGTCGGGCGCACTCAAGGCGCGATCTATTTTTACGAGTCGGGGACTACGGTTATCCCGCCTGATGTCGCACGAAAGTTGATCGAATTCGCATCGTCTCGCGATCTTCATTTGACATTCGATGACATTTACGGTGCGGCATGAAGCCATTACGCGCTTCCCCGTCCCCTGCCGCAATACCTGATTTGCGGTATTCAGCTTTTCTATCGCAGAAATTCAAGCAGAACGCTCCCGCTGGATTCAACCCGGAAGATTCCGACATTCCTGACGATTTCATGCCGCACCAATCGGCATTGCTCAAGTGGGCTATCCGTCGCGGTAAGGCTGCAATCTTTGCTGACACTGGCCTAGGCAAGTCCCGTATGCAGGTGGCATGGGCGGATGCTGTTTGCAGGAAGACAAACGGAAGCGTCCTGATTCTCGCGCCTCTTGCGGTTGCACAGCAGACGGTGCAGGAAGGCGATGCTATCGGCGTACAGGTCACGCATTGCCGTGATGCTGCGGACGTTAAGCCGGGCATCAATATCACCAACTACGAACGCCTGCACAAGTTTGATGCTCGCGCTTTCGTCGGGGTTGTGCTGGATGAATCTAGCTGCATCAAGCATCACGACACAAAGAGCTTTGCATTGCTCACCGAAGCATTCCGCAAGACCTCTTACAAGCTCTGTGCTACCGCAACCCCTGCTCCCAATGACTGGACGGAATTGGGGACGCATGCGGAGTTTCTCGGCATTTGTTCACGCGCTGAAATGCTCGCAGAGTTTTTCACACATGACGGCGGGGACACGTCTGTATGGCGTTTGAAGGGTCACGCACAGCACATCTTCTGGAAATGGGTATCGGGATGGGGCGCGCTCATCCGCAAGCCGTCTGATCTTGGCTTTGATGATTCGGCGTATGCCCTTTCGCCCCTTGAAATGATCGAACACATCATAGAAGTGGATCTCCCATTCGGTGATTCGTTGTTCGCCAGTGAGGCGCAGACGCTATCGGAACGCAGGGACGCTCGGCGGGCAAGTCTGGATTACCGCGTAAAGGCATGCGCCGATGTGGTCAATGCAGACAAACAGCCGTGGGTTGTCTGGTGTGATCTGAATGCAGAGGGTGACGCTCTTACGCGGTCGATTCCTGGTGCCGTTCAGATTTCCGGTTCTGATGACGCGGAAGTCAAAGAGCAGCGATTGATGGACTTTGCTAGCGGGAAGATTCGCGTTTTGGTGAGCAAGCCATCCATTTGCGGATTTGGATTGAACTGGCAACACGCTGCACGCATGGCGTTTGTAGGCGTTACGGACTCATTCGAAGCCTATTATCAAGCTGTACGCCGTTGCTGGCGCTTTGGTCAGAAACGCCCGGTAAACGTCCATATCTTTGCATCTCAACTTGAGGGCGCAGTCGTTAGCAATCTTCGCAGGAAAGAACGCGAAGCCATTGCAATGGCAGAGAGCTTGTCAAAAGAAACCCATGAAGCCGTTATCTCTCAGGTATTGGGAAATGACAGGCAAACCAATGATTACAACGCCAGCAAGAGCGTTTCTCTTCCCTCATTTCTCAAGGTGGCGTGATGAACTGCATTGATCAGACCATTGGCGAAAACTTCGCTATCTATCATGGTGATTGCATTGAAGTGTTGAAGGGATTGCCCGATGAAAGCGTGGATTACTCTATCTTTTCGCCTCCCTTTTCGTCTCTTTACACTTACTCCAATAGTCCGCGTGACATGGGGAATTGCAAGACGGATGCGGAGTTTTTCGAGCATTTCTCTTACCTTGTTGCGGAACTGGCGCGGGTAATGAAGGCAGGCAAAGAGGTGTCGTTTCACTGCATGCTCTTGCCCGCATCTAAGCAGCATGACGGCTATATCGGATTGAAAGACTTTCGCGGGGATCTGATTCGCGCATTCAAAGATGGCGGATTTATCCACCATTCCGAAGTCGTCATCTGGAAAGATCCAGTGACGGCGATGCAGCGCACCAAGGCGGTCGGACTGCTGCATAAGTCTGTTCGAGAAAACGCTAATCACTGCCGTCAGGGAATCCCGGATTACCTCATCACCATGAAGAAACCGGGTGATCCGGTAGAGCGCGTCAAGCATACGGATTACCCGGTTGACCACTGGCAAAAGGTTGCAAGCCCTGTATGGATGGATATCAACCCGTCCAAGACCCTGCAACGGGAGTCAGCACGCGAAGAAGATGATGAACGCCATATTTGCCCGTTGCAATTGGAAGTCATAGAACGCGGCATAGAGCTTTGGACGAATCCCGGTGATGTGGTGTTGTCACCGTTCGCTGGAATCGGTTCCGAGGGCCATGTAGCGATCCAGATGGGGCGCAAGTTCATTGGGGCGGAACTCAAGGAAAGCTACTACAAGCAAGCCGTTAAAAATCTGTTGCAGGCCCATTCCGTTTCTGGCGATTTGTTCGCAGCATGAACTATTACCCCTTCCACGTTGGGGATTACACAAGCCATACGGCACACCTAGAGCCAATGGAAGATTTGGCATATAGGCGGCTGATGGACTTGTATTACACGACAGAATCCCCCCTTCCGTCTGCCACTGAGTGCGCTCGATTGATTCGGATGAAGGCGTTTCTAAATGAAGTCGCTGGCGTCCTGACTGAGTTTTTCCATGAGACTCCAGCAGGATGGGTTAGCGACAGATGCGAGCATGAGATAGCGGCATACAGGGAAAAGCAAACTAAAGCCAGCGCTTCAGGAAAGGCATCTGCTATTGCTCGACAACTGAAAAATGAACGGATATTGAACGAACGTTCAACGAACGTTCAACGAACGTTCAACGAACGTTCAACGAATGAAGAACAACCGTTATCAGAACGTTCAACTACCAGAACCATAACCAGAACCATAACCAAAGAAGAAAACCTTACTGCATCGCCTTCGGCGCTGCCTGCTAGCAAAAAAGGTTCTCGCCTATCCCCAGACTTCGCGCTAACGGCGGAACTGCGTGACTTCTGTCTAACAACCCGGCCTGACCTATCGCCCGAAGTCGTTTTTGAGACTTTCCGGGATTACTGGCTAGCTCAGCCCGGGGCTAAGGGTTGCAAATTGGATTGGGTCGCGACTTGGCGTAACTGGGTCAGAAACTCCAGAACGTCAAATACGCGCTCTGCTGCGTCAGAAATTGCTCGTGCTATGGAGATGATCAATTGAACAAAACGGACGTTCCTGGGCTCTCTACGGCCCTTACAAAGGCATTCCTAGCTTATGGGCGCAATCCGCCTAACGCAGAAATGCTCACAGCGTACTTTGAAGTACTCCAAGAATTCGCAATGGCGGATGTTTTGCGGGTCATTGGAGATTGGCCGAAAACGCAGCCGAAAAGCCCGACAGCGGCGGAGCTTTACAAGCTGCTGAATGACCGGGCAATTGATGGGCGGGAACGTCAGGCGGAACGCGACCGGGCGGAATTTGCACAAGGCTATCGGAAGTTAGGGGCAAGTCCTGCAGGTAAAGCTGCTTTGAAATCGCTCGCAGATTCATTTCGGGACAAGCAGCGAATGACGATGCAAAGCATTGCTTTTCGCATCATGGATCAATGGTGCGACGGAATAACTCCAAATCAGAGAACGGTGGCGTATGTGCTTGATGCTGGAATTCCAGATGACAAAGTGCATGCAATTCTCAACATGCTTTAAGATCAAAGGGCGGCATGAATGGATCTCATGAATATAGAAAATACTGTTTTGAGCGATTCCGAAGCGCATTTGATGCATTGCGGTCAGGGAGAAAATCCGAGGTATCAGATTACCTGCGCGACCTTGAGGCCAAACACGGGCGTGAGCTTGCGGAACGAGTGCGAGCAAACCTTATCGCATGCCTCAAGTCAGACAGTTGGAATGCTCCTGACAGCAGTCAGCCGAAAAGCCCGAGAGGCCCACGAAAGACTGCGGAAAAATAACGCAATGACGCAAGGGCGCGTTCATCGAATTAGCGTTGGAATCCTGACAAAAGCCTTTGATGAAACCGGGTGCCCCTTGTCGGATGAGGAAATCACATTGATGCACAGATACGGAAACGAACCGTTTTCATGGGAGGAATGATGCTAATCGCCGCACTCGTTATCTACACATCCGCCGCCGTCACGATTATTGCTGATGACAAACCCACGTTTGACACCCAGTTGAAAGCCGTTGAATCGTCAGTCACAGCGACCCGTGATGACGGAACCAAGACTTACGGACGCGCACAGATTGACGGCTGCGAAAAGGGTGAAGGGCATATCTACATCCTGAACAACGGAAACAAGCGTATCGAGATTGACTACGACTGGAAAACATCCGGGCCGTTGATTGCGGACAAGATCGCGGAAGGCATCTGCAAGCAGTACCTGGGGTATGTGGGTGGAAACCTATGAGGGTGCTAATCGCCTGCGAGTATTCGGGACGTGTTCGGGATGCATTCATCCGTCGAGGTCATACCGCCATGAGTTGCGATCTGTTGCCCACTGAACAACCTGGACCGCATTACAGGGGAAGTGTTGAAGATGTCATCAATGAAGAATGGGATTTGATGATTGCACATCCCCCATGCACTGATTTAGCTGTATCAGGATCACGCCACTTCGCTGCAAAAATTGCTGACGGAAGGCAACAGGCCGCACTTGATTTTGTGCAATACCTGATGAATGCACCAATCGAACGTATCGCGATTGAAAATCCCATCAGTGTCATCAGTAGCAAGATCAGGAAGCCAGACCAGATTATTCAGCCATGGCAATTTGGACATGGGGAAGTGAAAGCCACTTGTCTTTGGTTAAAGAACCTTCCCAAGCTTGTTCCTACAAATGTTGTTGATGGTCGCGAGCCCAAGGTTCACAGAATGGCCCCTGGACCTGACAGGTGGAAAAACAGAAGCCGCACATATCAAGGGATTGCGGATGGATTTGCGGAGCAATGGGGATGAAATCAAAGAATCACAAGGCCATCACAGACAAAGAGCGCATTCACATGGCTGCGGTAAAAGCCCTGTCGTGTGGGGTGTGCGGAATACCTGGGCCATCGGATGCCCACCATATCGAGCAGCAAAAGCATTTCCTTGTCATCCCGTTGTGCAAGTCCTGCCATCAAAGCAACTTCAACGGAATTCACGGACTGGCGAGGATTTGGTCGGCATACAAAACCACAGAGATGTCAGTGCTGAACGAGACCATTGCGAGGGTGTATGCATAGAACTCAGCAAAAAACTCTCAAATCAATGGAATCTCCTATTTCAGCGATTGATAGGGTAAGAAAAAATGGGCCAAGAAAACCGCTTCGGAGTCTTAAAGAATTGTCTGATGAGTTTGGGGTCAAGTATGCAGCCTTAAGGCGCTATTTGGGGCTCGATGAAAATTCTCCTAAAGCAAGATATGGAACGGGATCATCAGCAAATGGGAATAGAAATACATGGTATGACCCGGATGAAATGCGTAAATGGTGGAAGGCTAGAAACAAATGAGACACGCCGCACGCAAGGATGCTAACCACGCCGAGATTGTCGAAGCACTGCGTACGGCAGGGGCTTATGTCTGGGACATAGAACTCCCGGTGGATTTATTGGTGGGATACAAGGGCAAAACCGTCTTGATGGAATTGAAGACGCCGAGAGGCAAATGGACGGATTTACAAAAGGCTTTCATGTTGTCGTGGCCTGGTGGAACGGTGGCTACTGTGCGGGACATTGAAGGCGCATTGCGGGTACTCAAGACAATGGAGAACGAATGAGCAAAACAACAGCGGTTTCGTACGTCAGGGACTACCTGACAAGCGTGCGTGGTGTGAAAGTGGGCGAACGGGAGAATGCCAAGCAAGTGGCGACAAAGCTTGCAGAGTATCTCCAATGCACTGCGCCAATATCTCTGCATGATGCCAATACCATGCTTAGCCAATTTGCAGCCGGCAAGCGTGCGCTTTTGTCGGCAAAGGCTGAAAAGTACCTACACAATGAATTCAAGCCGCTGAATCGTGTGCGCCACGAATACCCAACAACCCGGCATATCCCGTCTCTGGTATCCGGAAAACGCGTGTATTGGGACCCGCTATGCGTCTAGACGATCTGATGCACGTCATGGATCACCCGAAAACAGTCCCGATTGCGGAATACATCGGAACGCATGGGTTAGTCCCCAGCACAAAGATTCGGGAAGTTTTCCTGTCGGGAATGACGGATAGTTTCTTCAAATCCATTTTGCAATGCCTGAATCACGGCGGCGTCATCAAAGCAGGCAAGTTTGTGCGGGAGGCTGGGAAAACACCTTGCCGGGAATATGAAGCCTGCAAGGATTGGCGGAAGAAGCTAATTGTGTTGATCGAGGCCAGGATCAAGTGGCATCAGACGAAAAGGGAAACCAAGACTAAGCGGGAAAGGAAAGTCTACGACTATCCCACTGGCGACTGGGTGCAAAAGTGGAAGCCGTTCAGAGACCCGATGCACACCCTATTGATGGGGAAATGATGGACGCCCGTAAATCTGTTGTGCTTGAACAGTTATCCACAGGCCCCAAGACGCGGGAGCAGATGGAGGAGGCGACAGGACTACAGTTGAAGCGGGCAATTTGTTATCTCAGGGAAACGCACAAGGTATGCATCTGCGGACATGTGCCAATTCCAACGGGTGGGCGGATCACTGTTTACGAGATAGGGGAAACAGACAGAATCCAACTGAAACGCCAAGAACTGAAGAAGATGCGAAAACAGCGGGAAACATGGGTGACAACATGGCAACCATTCCGAGACCCGATGCTAACGGCGATCTTTGGGAAACGGGCACACGATGAATAAGTGAAAGCCGTTACATTGGGCCGTCTCCACGCACTCTCACGAGTGTTTAAGGGCGGCTCAGTCCGCCCTCTTTTTGCTACCCCTTAGGGGCGTAAAATGACCAATAAAGAAATTCAGTCAGTTAAGCGCGTTCCAAATCCCAAGGGACGAACTCCCGGCGTTCCAAACAAGGCAACAGCCAATGCTAGAGCGGCCATTGCTCGCTTGGTTGATGACAACGCATTGCGTATGCAGGGATGGCTAGATCAGATTGCTGAAGAACAGGGTGCATTGGCAGCTTGGAAATGCATGTCTGATGTCATCGAGTACCACATCCCCAAGTTGGCGCGCACTGAACACACAGGCGCGGATGGTGGTGAGATCAAAACTAGCCTGACCGTCAACTTTGGCAAATGACAGATATCAGGATTGGAAAGCCGTTCAGGTTCCTATTCGAGAAAAGTCGGGGAAAAGTTGCCTATGGTGGTCGAGGGAGCGGCAAGAGTGTCTCGTTTGCACGGGCTCTCCTGGTGCAGGGTGCAGCCTCCCCACTCAAGATACTGTGTGCACGCGAGACGCAGACATCGATCAATGAATCCGTGTATGACCTGCTGCGTACACAGATAGGCGAATGCGACATTGAATCGTTCTATGACGTTCTGGCGAACGAAATCAGGGGAAAGAATGGCACCCGTTTTGTGTTTGCCGGCCTGAGGCAACAAGGGATTGCCAACATCAAGTCGTTCAATGATGTTGACAGATGCTGGGTAGAAGAAGCCCAAGTCGTCAGCAAGCGATCGTGGGATGTATTGCTTCCTACCATCCGCAAGCCGGGGTCTGAAATCTGGTGTTCAATGAACCCGGAACTAGACACGGATGAAACCTATCTGCGGTTCATTCAGACGCCCCCGGATGGGTGGATTGTCCGCAGGGTGAACTATGATGAAAATGAGTGGTTTACGGATGAACTCGAAGCGGAGCGCCTGGACACACTCAAGCGCGACCCGGCAGGCTACAAGAACATTTGGGACGGTGAGCCGAGGGCGGCAGTTGATGGCGCTATCTATGCCGATGAGGTGGCGAAGGCATATGAACTCGGGAGAGTTAGAAACATTCCGCACGATCCCCAACTACGGACACATGTTGTCTTTGATCTTGGCTTCAATGACTCCATGGCGATCATTCTGGTGCAGAAAGTGGCGTCAGAAATCCGGGTCATTCATCACATTGAAGACTCTCAGCGCACATTGGCTAGCTATTCGCAAGAGTTGAAAACGTTGGACTTTGGTGGTGAGCCGATCAATTGGGGCTCTGTCTACCTGCCTCACGATGGGTTTGCGGTCAGGCATCAGTCAGGGATTGATGATGCAAGCGTCATGCGGGGCCTAGGTTGGACGATTGCCCAGACGCCTAACACTTCTGTCGAGTCTGGCATCAATCGAAGCCGTGAGATGTTTTCCCGTGTCTACTTTGACGCTGAACGCTGCGACAGGCTGCTCCAATGTCTGAAGCGTTACCGCAGGCACATTAGTAACTCGACTGGGGCTATTGGGGCGCCGATTCACGACGAGTATTCACACTCTGCAGACGCATTCCGGTATCTGGCGTTGAACGAAAGCCAGTTGACCAATGAGGAATGGGGCGGACAGAAGATGAATTACCCGAGATTGAATTACGCCTAGAAAACGGGCACACGCTGCTTGTTGTTTATTGAATAGACTGCCAACAGTTACCTAGCGTGGCAGCTAAACATAGCCCTTTAGTCAGGGTTCCCATGGGAGAAATCCCAACAGCCGCCACGCTCGGGAACCTTGACTAAAGGGCTTTTTCTTTGGTCAAGCGATATGCAGGCAGGGAGGGATAACCGCCGACGCTGCGTATTGGAATGGGCCAAGGACGATGCACAAGGGCCAAGCGTGGGTGATAGTGGATAGAGCGCGTGCGGGGTCGAGATATCAAATCGGCGGAAAGTCTTTCCTATATGTATGCGTCCGAGGGGAACTCAGGAAGCAGGCATTCACGGGCTTTGTTCATTCAGAGCTTGGGGATGCTATGCCAACGAACCGGAAGAATCTAGGAAGCAGTAGGAAAGACAATGGCTAGCAAACAAGTAAAGCAACTGATAGCAAGACAGAGGAAAGCGGGATATGTGGTCAAACTGCTTTCAATGTCTGACAATGAAATTGCTGAGTCAATTCGCAGAAGTTCAGACGGTTTCCTCTTTTCCCCTGAATGGCGGAAATTACGGGATGAAACTGTCAATAGGTATGGAACGCAATGCATGTGCTGCGGAATCCATCCGAAGCCAAAAAATTTGAATGTTGACCACATAAAGCCGCGTAAATTATTCCCGGAGTTGGCGCTTGATCCTGAAAATCTGCAAATACTTTGCGGGCGCTGCAATAAAGCAAAGGGCAATAAGCGATTCACTGACTACAGAAACGGGCACACGATAACCCGCAATAAATTGCTAGCCTTAGGACATGACTGCGGATTCCGTTGAATCTAAGCACAAGGTCATTTACTCCAAGGCCACGCATGAAGCCGGAACCAATTAGCGACGATGAATTGCTCGTTATCACTGACAGAGAGATTCGCAACGCATTTGGCTACCGCACTGGCAAATTGTCCGAAGCAAGGCGCAAGGCTTTGCAGTATTACATGGGCGTCGCGGTTGGCGATCTAGCTCCACCGGACATTGAAGGGCGTTCGCAGGTTGTGTCGCATGATGTTGCGGACACCATTGAGGGGATGCTTCCTGAACTGCTGAAGATATTCACCGCAGGCGACAATGTGGTGGAGTTTCAGCCTCAGTCTGAAGGCGATGAAGAAGCTGCAGAGAATGCGACGGACTACTGCAATTACGTGTTCTATCGGCAGAACACGGGATTTCAGACGCTGTACACATGGTTCAAGGATGCGCTGCTGTCAAAGGTTGGTATTCTCAAGGTCTATTGGGATGACAAGGTAGAAGTTGCCCGAGAGGTCTATAACGGCTTGAGTGATGTTGAACTCGCCACCATTGCGGACGATGAGGAAGTCGAGATCATCGAGCATACGGCAGTCCCGGATGAGGATGCCGAAGAACAGAAGCAGCAGGTTGTCCAGCAACTAACGGAACAGTTGCAGCAGATGCAGGCCCAGGCGCAACAGATGCCTCCGGAGCAGATGCAGACGGTTGGACAGCAGATGCAGCAGCAAACGCAAGGGTTGATGCAGCAATTGCAGCAGGTTCAGTCAACACCTGTACCGCCGTTGCACAACATCACATGCAAGCGAAGCAAGAAGTGCGGACGTGTACGCATTGAAAACGTCCCGCCTGAAGAATTCCTGTTTAGCCGTCAGGGCAAGACGGCGAAAGAGACGCCATTCGTTGCGCATCAGCGGCAGCTTACTTTGTCTGACCTGCGTCAAATGGGCTATGACGTTGGCGACGATCTGACAGACGATGATCAGATCAGCGCATTGTCTGCGGAACGAATCGAACGTGTGTCGTCTGACGATGAGTACGGCGGTTATGCGTCTGCGTATGAAAGCGGGGCAACGACTCCGGCCATGCGTCATATCTGGGTGACAGAGTGCTATCTGCAGGCCGATAGGAATGGCGACGGCGTAGCTGAATGGCTTAAGGTACTGCGTGCTGGTCATCAGTTGATCGATGTTGAAGAGTGCGACGGACCTCCGTTTGTCACCATCTGCCCGATTCCACTACCACATCGCTTCTTCGGGCTGTCTATCGCTGATGTGACGATGGAAACGCAACGGGTGAAGACTTCACTGCTGCGGGCTGCACTCGACAATCAATACATCCAAGCCAACGGGCGTAATTGGGCGGTTGAAGGTCAAGTGAACCTTGATGACCTGATGACATCGCGTCCTGGTGGCGTTGTGCGGGTCAAGACACCTAACGCGGTTGGCCCAATGCAACAAGGGTTGGGCGATTCACAAGGCGTCATGAGTCTGCTTGAGTACATGGAAACCGTCAAAGAGGCTCGCAGCGGCTATAAACGCCACGGTCAATCGACTGACACCAATGCGCTCAGCACGACAGCAACAGGCGTTAACGCTGTCCAAGAGGCTGAAAGCGAACGGGTTGAACTGGTGGCCCGCATCTTTGCTGAAACAGGCGTTACTGACCTGTTCAGCATGATCCTGAAACTTGTTTGCCAGTATCAGGACAAGCCAGCACAGATGAAGGTTGCGGGCAATTGGAAGATTGCAGACCCGCGTGAATGGCGAAACAAGTTCGACCTGATCATCAATGTCGGGCTTGGCACAGGAAACAAAGATGCCATTGTTAGCCACTTGATGGCGCTGCAAAACTTCATGGCAGGCCCTGCCGCAATGGCGGGCATTGTTCAGCCTGAGAATCTGTACAACTACGGCGAAGAGCTTGTGAAGAATCTCGGGATTAAGTCGCCTGACAAGTTCTTCACATCACCCGACAAGATTCAGCCGCAGCAACCTCCTCCACCTGACCCAATGATTGCGATCAAAGGGCAGGAATTGCAGGTGCGCACGCAAGAGATACAAGCGGACATGGCTAAAACGCAGATGACCTTGCAGGCGCAGGCAACACAGGCGCAGCAGGATAACCAATTGAAGCTGTACATCGCGGAACTCAACAGCAAGACGCAGGAAGTTGTCGCGCAGATGAAAGCTTCTATCGATGAGCAATCGCAAATCCTGAACGCTCAAGCCAATCAGCAGCGTGCAGAGAATGAAAACTTGCGCAGCCAAATCATGATGCTGGACAAGATGCAGCAGGCCACATTGCAGTCTGCGTCTAACAGCACCATGCAACAGGCCAACAATAACGAGAGCGGCAACCACGTTGCTACTGCATTGGCAGGGTTGGCAGATGGTATCAAAGCCTTGCAAGAACTTCACAGCAAGCCCAAGGATATTCAATTCGTACGCGATCCCAATACTGGGAAAGCATTAGGCGCGAGGGTGCAATGATCTACGCAGCAGACGGCAGGGAATTCGAGGATGAAGTCATTCGTATTGAGGTGGGGTCAGAAGAAGATGACAACGCACTCGTTGAATGGCGGGAGTTTTACTACGGCGATGAGCAAATCCGCAGGGATGTGCACGTCAAATTGAAGATGGGTTCGGCGTCGCTTGGCGCTATTGGTTTCTAAGGAGTAGAACATGGCGAACTCTAGCGGCGTTGCAAATAGTTTCAAATTCGAGTGCATGATGGGCTATCACCAGTTGGGTGCGCCTACTCTTGTTTCCCGCACGAGCCTGACCGCTCCGACAAACGATGTTGTGAAGGCGGCTCTGTATCTCAGCTCAGCCACCACAGGCCCTAGCAACACGGTCTACACGGTAACGGGTGAGGTGTCGGGTACTGGCTACACGGCAGGCGGTGTGACGGTCACGAATGCCACTGCGCCTAACCTGCAGACGACCACAGGTGTCTGGGATGCGTCGGCGGACATTGTGTTTACCTCAACGGCGTCCATTGGCCCGACGGATTGCGTGATGCTCTACAACAGCACGCAGGGCAACCGCAACATTGCCGTGTACACGTTTGCTGCACAGACGTTCAACGGGACATTGACCCTGACGCGTCCTGCGATTGGTGCTGCGACTTCCATGCTCCGGATTGCCTGACATGGAACGGCTTACGCGATTCTTCCTGTGGGTTGTGATTGCGGCGGCTATCTATGTATGGCTAACGATCTTCCTTACGCCGTCTGGATTGTAAATGGCCAATTTCATTGTTAATCCTGGTTCTGGAGGATCAACCTTCGCATCCGACACGATCACGGCGGTTGAATATCCCCTAGCTAAGTCTGCCTGGGGTGCTGCTGGAGCGGTGAACCAGACTTCCGTGGCCTCGCCATTGCCGGTTCAGGTGATCTCAGGCGCTGCAGTCAACACGACTGGCGCAATCACCACAGCAGCAACGACTGTCGGCCCGGTGACGATGGGGTCATATGTCAGTGTGACTGTTCAGGTGTCGGGCACCTATGCGGGCGTCAATTTCGGCTTCTGGGCTTCCAATGACGGCACAACCTACTGGCCAGTGAACGCGGTAAGGTCGGATACTGGTGTTTATGAAACAACCACAGGCGTTCTAACGGCTAACCAGACGCGTGCATGGGATGTCGATATTGGTGGCGCAAACTTCTTTAAGGTCATCAGTACAGCATTCACGTCAGGTTCGGCAGCGATCAGCATTCTTCAGAACATGGAAGAAGGCTCGCCCTCTGTAGCTGCAATTACCCAAGGGCCTGCGGCTGCAGCGACAGCGATCCTTGGCAACCCGACGCGCATTGGCGGAACGTTTACGACAGCGTTGCCGACATACACCACTGGCCAACAGACAGACCTGCAGACAACGGCAAGGGGCGAGGTCTATTGCGCGCTTTCGATTGGTGCAGTATCGGCAACCGTGAAGGCGGCTTCGACTGCGGCCGCAACGACTGACACGGCGCTGGTGGTATCAATGGCAGGCGCGAACAGCGCCGTGAAGATTGGCGACGGAACGAACAACGCGGCGGTAAAAGCGGCGAGTACGGCAGCGGCAGCGACTGACCCGGCGGCGGTGGTTTCGCTATCTCCGAACAGTCCTATAACACTGCCAACGCCATCGACTTCAATTATCAGCAGCGCCGCCACCACGAATGCCACGAGCGTGAAGGCAACGGCGGGAACGGTGTATAGCTTGACGGCTAACAACACCGCGGGAACTGCGGCATTCATCAAGCTGTACAACTTGGCGACCGCACCTACGGTAGGAACGAGTGTTCCGACGCTCACATTCTCTGTTCCTGCAAACGGTTCCATCAACGTCACATTTGGCACATCTGGTGCTCGATTTGCCACGGGCATCGCATTAGCGATTACCAACCTTGGAACGGACGCGGATGCAACAGCGGTCACGGCTGCACAGATCAAGTCTGTCCTAGCCTACATCTAGCGGGGTGACGCCTCATGGCGATTACACTCGTTGGCACCCCGGTAGTTAACAGCGCAGCAAGCGGCGCAGTAACTTTCACCAAGACACTAGCATCGGGCAGCAGCCTTGTGCTGTGCCTGAACGTCTACGATTCGTCGGGAACATCCCCGATGACCGTAAGCGTCACGGGCGGTGGTGGAACGTGGGCAAGTGTTGTCCTGGCGACGGCAAACGCCTTCACCTCGCGCTCGCAAATTTGGTGTTGTTTCAACCCGACAAGCGGATCGCAGACGATCACTGTTACGCCAACGACTGCGGGTGACACGGTAGTCGGCGTTCTGTCGGAATTCACGGGACTGCTTGCGGGGAGCGTGACACTCGGGACAA
>Ga0228698_1000357_pt1 | contig 38769 bp, 58 predicted proteins | sample McNCre117_Aug_MG_FD_178015 | JGI IMG/M metagenome (GOLD analysis project Ga0228698, IMG submission 178015) | Freshwater microbial communities from McNutts Creek, Athens, Georgia, United States - 1-17_Aug_MG | ecosystem: Environmental > Aquatic > Freshwater > Creek | place: USA: Georgia... | reverse complement strand
AAGCAGGTAACAAAAACACGCAGAATTGAGCGTGTAACGGTTCCTGATAAATTCAAAGGAATGGGTCTTGGCAAGGCATTGGTAATGGCTCATTTGCAGCAATTCCCAAACACCACATTCTATAACTCACAAGCATCGCCAGAGCTAACCCGGACATTCCAAGCGCTGAACCGCGATGGACTCATTGAGTTAAGCGGTGAGATGGCCCCACATGGCACAAGCCTGATCAATCACGTCGTTGTTTTGACGGATAAAGGGGCAAAGACAAATCCAACATCACTGATTAAGGGCGGCAAAATCCGCGACGGCTCCGGCAACGTCTCACAGCGCTTCAACGCGGCATCGCCGGATATTCGCGAATCTCGCCCTTCCTACTCCAACCCAATCGACGCCCAGCTTGCCAGCGCGGCAGAACGCATGCGTGCGATGCGCGAACGCGAGAAAGCGCCGGAGGTTCCGAAAGCTCTTTCGCGCCTGTTTGATGTCAACGCGCAGCCCACAGGGACGGCGAACAAGTTGTTTTCAACGGCGCAGGCTCCTGCATCGGGAAAACTTGGTGACATCGAGAATATGTCGCCCGAAAACATTGATTGGGCACTGACTCAATTGGATGGCAAAGGACGCCAAGATGCTCTGGGAGTTTCATTCAGTCATTACAAAAACGCTGATGTGGCAAATCAGTGGTATCGCTTCCTTGCCAACAAGGTTTTATCTCAAGATGCCCTCATGGAACTTAATTCCATGTATTACGAGATGAATCCGAACGCCAAGGTGATCAAGCGCGATCTTCCGCTTTCTGCCTTCAAAACAGGCGATATTGCCGAATTAACCCCGGAGCAAACGGAATGGATTCTAACCAATACAGACGGCGAGGACAGGCAGCGCTTGCTTGGCGTTACTCGGAATCACTACAGCGATCCAAGCATTGCTCATCAATGGGCTTCGTTCCTGGCAAACAAGGTTGCGAATAGTCCAGAAGCAATGGACGAGTTGAACAGGATGTATCAGGAAATGCTTCCTGAAGATGCTCAAACAGCCCAAGTCCCTGCTTTGAAGCAAGGGGCATCACCTCAATCCATCCGCGACGAAATCCGTTCCGCTTATGACCGTGCTTCGACGAAAGCTGCCGACATTTGGGTGAGCCTAGATCGACTCTACGATGAGGTTAAAGCGACGATGCCGACGCTGACAGAGCGTGAGTTTGGCGAGCAGGTACAGGAACTTTATGAAATGGACGCTGCAATGTTGATGAATAATCTTCCAAGCAACGAAGCAATGATTGCGCAGGGAGAGAAATATGGCGTGTATTTCAATATGGGTCTTGGCAGTTCCGGTCCTGCATCGGCAGTGCTCCTGATGCCCTCCACGATCAAGGCGAGCAGGATCAGCAGCGATGTCATCAACCGCCAAAAAACAGACCTGCAAAAGTATCGCATCACAGGCGAGACAGTTCCGTATCAAGGCCATCCGCTTACCAATTCCCAAGGTGAGCCGGTTGCTCCATTGCGCACAGAGCAGAATTACAAAGCCAAGGCCGATCTTGCGCAGAAATTCGTCAAGGAGATTGCCGACAGCCTGGATGACATCACAGAACTTCCAAATGAGGTTCTGAACAGCGAGTATCTCAAGTCCATTGACGCCGAATACATGGGTGATTTCCAGACCACCCTGATTGCGGCGGCGCAAAACTTTCTTCGTGCCAAAGCCAAAGAGGCAACCGATCCTGAACAAAAACAGCGGCTCAATGATGCCGTTGACAATGCTGCCGCGTTCCTTCGCAGAGGCGCTTCTCAAGGGGGCGTTGACCTCAACACGATCAAGCAAATCCAGAAAGACCCGCGTTTTGCTGGCATGTTTGCCATTGATACGATCAAGACCAACAAGAAAGAGGATCAGGCCGCTGTCGTCGATTCTAACTTTGGCAAGGACACAACAGAAGGACTTGGCGGGTTAAGCGATACTTCCAGCACCGAGGCAAGCGATGATGTGGAATCGCTGCTTGAGCAGTCGTGGCTGGAAAAGGCGGAGGCTAGTTTGCCAGAAAAGGCCCGCTTGCTGATGGCGAAAGTGAGGGGATGGCTGGCTGAAAAGGCCAAATTCCTTCAAAAAAGAGCGCATGTGATGGCGTCTATTTTGGCAAAAGGAGGCAAGCTCAAACAGTCTGTCGCAGCCAATGCCGCCTCGAATCCATACGATTCAATGACAGTGGCAGAGCTTGAGAAAGAACTTGCCCGCATTGATGATAAAATCTCCTCATTGGACAAGAAGATTGGCGACGCCCTTGAAGCCATTGGAAATGAACTTTTCTCCTCTGGACAAGCCGATTCTCCGCAATCCGGCAAAGCAAAGGCTGGACGTATTGCCAAAGCAACGCGCAAAGAAACCTTGCTCAAGCCTGGCAAGATGACCGCGCTCCAACGCTTGCTGGACAAAACTCGCGATGGGTGGGCCTGGAAGGACATCTTCACCCTTCCAAAGGCGGGTCAAGAACGCCGTCGTGCCGACATGCTGGCAAAGGTCAAGGAGAACGAGGCTTTCAAAGACCTAAAAGACGATGAAAAAGCGCAACTGGTTGAGCTGCTGGATCAAGCGTGGATTGATCGCAAGGCCAGTTATCTTGGGCAAAAGCTCAAGGCTGACAAGACGTTGAAGCTCCCTTGGATCACCAACAAAGGGGCTGCCAAAAAGCTAGAATCAGCCACCCCTGAACTGCTGGAAGCATTCAATGACGGCACGTTTAACCGCGACACGTTCAATGCCATCCTCGCCAAGAAGTATGGCGTCAAGCCGATTGACGAGAAGGCGATGGAACGCGCTGAGAAACTGGCTGAAGAGTTGCAAGACCCTGAGTTGCCAGCCCCGGCTTACGCCAAAAAAGCGGACGAGCTTCTCAAGTTGATTACTGCGACTCAAGACCTCAATTGGGCCAAGATTCTCAATGACGCATGGGTTGCGGCTGTGCTGGCCGGGCCTCGAACATTCTTTGACATCGGATTTGCCGCTCTCAACGGCTTGCAGCGCATCCTCGTGGAATCAACGAGCCTGGCATCTCATGGCGATTTCAAGACTCCAGCACAAGCATTGAGCCGGTTTTTCGGCATCCTGCCACAAGCCTTCAAGGAAGCCGCACACTTCATCAAAACTGGCGACACTTCCATTTTGGTGAACTCCAAGGATCAACTTTCCCGCTTCCTCGGCAAGGGATTGAAAGGCGGCAATCCAACGTCCACCTCGTATCAGCTTACCCATTGGAACAAGGACAAAGAAGCTGGCGCTACTGCGGCAGATAAGGTTCAAGGCAAGGTTTTGCGTATGATTGGCCGGTTCATGCAGACCGTTGAGCGCATTCTGACGGCGCTCGACCACATCAATGCAACCGCCACCAAATATGGCTACCTCCCGATTGCCATTGCTCAAAACAAGAAGCTTTACGATTCTGCCCGCCTGCCAAATGAGAGCGAAATGCAGCATTTTAGGAATAGAGCAAAGGCATACCTATTAGAAGGCCGCGAGCCTGCTAATTCCCAGGAAGAAACCGCTCTTAATGCGTGGACAAGGCACATCTCGGACGAGTTTTATCACAATGTTCAGGACATCGTTGATGGAGCTTCCTATGCTGGCGGTGTGGCGGCTGGAACAATTGAGCCAGAAGGTATTGCTGGTGATATTTACGATTGGATTCTTGAAAAAGTAACACGAACCGCCATTTCTTCTGACAGGATCAAGGAAGCAGCCAAAGCGATGCTTAAAGACCCTGAAGTAGCCAAACACGAGGCTTATGTCAGATATGCTTTAGCTACCATGCGGCAACTCGCTATATATTCTGCACGCAACTTGCTCGGTTTCCGCTTCATCCGATTTGGCGCGAACAAACTGAATGACTCACTCTCTTACATCCCTGGAATCGGCATGTTCCGCCTTGCCGAAGCAGAGAATTATCACGCTACCAAGCGCCAGATGATCCTAAACAATCAGATGTTTGGCCTTTTGCTCATGTTTGCTGGCATGTACGCCATCAAGTCCATCGAGGATGAGGACGATCCAGAAAAGCGTGGATTTGATATTCAGGGCTCATGGGACGGGTTGAGCGCCGAACAAAAGAAGCAGCTTTCAGACAGCGGCAAGAAGGAATACACCATCACCTTTTACCAGAACGGCAAACCTGTCACCCTGGCCTACAAAACATGGCCGATTAGCTCCATGCTTGCCGCCATCGGCACCATGACTGACATGGTGAAATTCAAGCGTGAGAAATGGGATCAGAAGCAATTCGCAGACCGATTGGTTGCCGCCACTGCAATTGCAGCCACATCCACATTGGATTCAGCGGCGCTTTCTCAGTTTGCTGACCTCGTTGGCAAGAGCGCCTACCAGTCCGACCCTGACGAGGCTTTCGTCAAACGCATAACTCGTGTTGGCACCAACTTTGCCGGTGGTTTTGTGCCTCGTGTCTTCAAAGACCTGGATTTCTGGCTCCTTGATGATCGTGCTCGCAAATATGAGACAGTTTGGGAGAACCTTGGCAAGGAAATCCCAATTTACCGCCAGCACATCGGCGGCGAGAAACTGAACATCTTTGGCGAGCCAATCAGAACCTCCAGAAGTCCTTGGAGCCGCGCCGTTATCGAAACGCCAAGCGATGAAGCCTATCGCAAACTCGGCATCCTGAACAGCCGTGACATTTGGATGCCTCCATCCTCGCCAGAAATGCGGACAGTTGGCACCAAGGCTCGCCGTCGCCATTTGACGCCAGAGGAGCAGAACCGCTACATCAAGCTCGTCGGAGCTGGCTACCGCAAGGTGATTGAGCAATATGGCGACAGGGCTATTGCGATGCCAAAAGAACGCGCCAAAGCCTTCATTGCGGACAAATCCAAGGAAGTTCGCGACCGCGCCGAAAGACTCGCCATCCGCCCATGAAGCAGCCTGTAAATGAAATTGAAGCCCCTTCTGGGGGATGGGCGTACGTCGATCCACGGACGAAAATACCATTCCACGATCACGCTTTGTCAGCGATTTTGACCCGTGTGTACATCGCATGGAACGCGAATGACATTCCCATTCCTGATAATTGGCAGGCTGTGGTGCGCCACGAAATGTGCGAGCAAAATCCTGGGATTGAGTGCCGGGAGATTGGCGAGCCTGAAACTTACGTAACGGTTGACGACATCGCCCGCTTTGGCGGCACGGTCAAAAACTGGCTGTCCGAAGGCGGAAAATGGGTCGATAAATCTGAATCAGAACGTCGTGCAGACATCTGCGCCAGGTGCGTTTACAACAAGCATGTGAAACTGTGTTTTGGCTGCCAGTCTGCTTTGAGCTGGCTCGCCGAACGTATTGGCTGGCCCGAGACAAGCAAAGACGCTGAATTGCTGTCATGCAAACGGTGCAAATGTCTTTTGAAGCTCAAGGTACATTTAGAACTTGGCGTTCTGGAAGATGGGGAAATAGCCTATCCTAGTTGGTGCTGGGCTAAGCATTAACTCCATTGCTGTTCACGTCCCAAAGGATGCCTTAGAGACAGACGGATTGACCTTTCCGGCTAATTGCTGGAAGGCTTCAAATTCCATCTCTGCTTCAGCTAGCTCTTTTTGAGCATTTAACATTTTTTGCCACTCGTAGGGGGAACTAGGGTGAAGTGTATTATAATAATTAGCGATTGCTGATCTTATCCGACTTTTATTCATATCTTTTGGACGACTCAGGGGTTGAATACCCGGATTGGTGTTGGGCTAAGCAAGACTAAGCCTACATGCAAAGCGACTTGAACTCTTGAGAGAGTAGCTTTAGTGCTTCATCCGCTTCCTCAAAGGTGAAACGCTTTTCTTTTTTACCAAGTATGCCGTCTTCCCAAGACACAATTATTTGCCGCGTTGGCTCAAAGATTCGCTCAATGGTGATTTTGTTAACCGGTGTCCAGCCCATAATATGAATTTCCTTTCTTTACCTCAAGCAGCCTTAATCCAAAGCCCAGGCTTCGTGACGACAAAACCCGCGTCAACCACGAGCTTTTCCATCGTCTTGTTGTCCACGTTGTAGTCCGTGGCGAGCATGTTCAGGCGAAGCGAGCCTTTTGCCAAACGCGCTTCAATATCAGATTTGATAGAAGTTGCCCCACTCGCCAAAACCTCCGTGGGGCTGGAGTTGGACATGCCGCTGTCTTTATCCCCAGACAGCGCTGGCTTTGGCGTGGCAGTTACGATGGGGTGAGATTCGCCGAAAAGAAGGTCGTCCAGGCTGTCGTCCTTGCATCCGTGAATGAGGACGGCCTCTTTGTTCACAAGTCCTCCACGGTTGCGCACGATGCGGTGGAACGGCATTGGATCACACACAATGCCTTCATCCGTTTGCCGGTAATTGCCCGTGTTCCACTGGTCGGAGATGAGATTGGTGTCGGCAACACCGATGATTCGGAGAGCGCCGCGCATGTAAACGTCGAAAGGCTCTTCTGGATTGCGAGGCGGCGTTTTGCCAAGATCGTTGATCAACGGCTTGGTTTGCTCGTTCAGTTCAAGCCCGGCAGGATAAATGCCAACCGCCATCATCATCCGGTCGCCGGTAACAGGCTCAAGGATGCCGCCCCGAACTCGTGGAACGTCAACCACGTTGCCAAGGCAGGATCGGCCTTTTTGCTTGTACTCACGCATCAGGGTATTTGCCCATCCAAAATCGCGAGGGCGGCTGTCCATTTCCATCCAAAGGAAAGGCTCCTTGTTGCCGATTGAAGACAGCATGCGAACGGTGAATCCAAACAGCATGTTCACATCTGTGTACAGGCCAAAGGTGTATTCGTAGGTGGTTTGCTTGACCATGACCTCAAGGCAATGCGAGCGCAGTTGGTCAGCCGCATTTTGAGCATCCAGAACGCACGAAGGAGACGCCACGAAGATAACCGTATGATCCATCAAGCCGCCGAAATGAATCAGTGCTTTGAGCATTTTAGGGAGACGGGCAACGTCGTGGATGGTGACGGGGATGATGATTTTCATGAAGAATGATTCGTTTACGCAAGTCCTGCGTTTCGTTTCGCAACCATAAACTTGCGTAGCTCATGTGCAAGTCCGTTGTTGTAGAAAGCCGGATTGAGCTTCCGATTGTGCTCCTTGAGCCGTTCCAGCGCCTCATCGTTTGACCATTCGGGGTGCTCCTGCCGCATGAAACTCACAGCAGCGGCGTAGTGCATGGACGCAGGAATACCGGGGAATTTCCATCCCCCAGGAGGAGTTTCGTGAAGGTTGACCTCCGGCTGCCACGCTGGCTCGATGACAAGCTCTGGCGTGTCACCGATGGCGGGGAGAGTACATGCACCATCTCCGACGTATTGAGCGTTATTTGGGCTGGAATTATAAAGGCAGTCAGGCAGCCAAAGGCAGCACTCTTGGATGCGAGGATGTTTTAGCCCCTCCGCAATCGTCATGCAGCTTGATTGGTTGCCGATAAATAGTGCCGACCCAGCTATCACTTGGGCGGCGATCAAAAAGTTGGCCGTTGGGTAGTATTCGACTTCACCGAATCGTTTCTCAAACAGATCATGCTCTGGCTTGGTGCCAAGAAACACCAGTTTTTTGCCGTAGTGTTCAACCATCTTCCTCCACGGGAAGAAATCATTTCCATATCTTTCGGTCTTGTTGATAACCACCCGTCCAGCCCATTTTTTACTTGGCTCGACTGTCAGCCACGGGCGAATAACATCTGGGAATGTGGAGATGAAGCCATCTCGCATCGCTGCTTCAGCGTGATTTAAGGCAAGGCTTAATCCATTGCCGTGATAAGCATATGTCCTGAAATTCTCTGAGTGCCAGTCAATATGCTCGCCATTCCACGGGCGCACATCTTCTATGTACGGTTGAGCTTTTACGAGTGGCGCAACAACATCAAATCGACGCATGATGCCAGCGGTTTGTGGGCTATCGTAAAGATAGCAAATGGACTTACCTATTTGACTTTTAACAGTAGCCAATGAGACAAAAAGGTCGCCCGCATCTCCAACGCTGGTGAAAGAAGTCATATTAAGATAATTTCGGCGTGAATAAAGCCATTTCAATATCCCACCCCAATTGGACAACCCTAGAGTAAATTAGTTGCCTTGGCATATTAAACATATTAGCCCACTCAGACACCCCTTTAATTTCACCGTTCCATTCGATCTTGATGGTGTTGTGTTGATTGTTACCCTGCTGAGTAGCAGTGGCCCATCTGCAATTAGATTGCTCGTAATTGCCGTTGTTGTTAATTCTGTCAATCGAATGCTTTTTAGATGGGGCGTTCCCCATATCTTTTATAAAACACTCGAATCCGGTCTTCCCAAATTCTCCAAAACGCCAACGGTCGCAAACGATAATTCCCCTTCCTGAATATCTTGAATGACCCATGCCGTGACAGCGGGCCAGCATGCCCCTGTGGGTCAAGTATTCTTTGGAGGCCTTGCCGCGCATAGAATGGCCGTGAATATTATTCCATTTGTGGCCACTCATTATGGCTTTGTGTAAGCACCCGCAGGATTGTGTATCACCATTTTTTAAAAAAGAGGAACACACTTCTTTGTCTTTTCCGCAATCACACTTACACATCATATACGCAACTGATTTTTCATTCCTTCTGGACAGGCCAATGACCACAAGTTTTCCAAACCGCATACCTTGAGCTTCATTCCAATTAATGACTCCCAAGTTAGCTGTGTTTTTTCTTCGGTCTGCCACCCTTTTTGCCGTTAATTCTGCTTGCCGTTTTTTTCTTATCAGAAGTAGATTTTCCGCCGATTTTGCCAGCCCTTGAGGCGTGTTGATAGCTTCCATTTTTCATGCTTAGGATATTATGATTGGGTTATCAAGATAAATCTTCTGTTTTTTCTCGGTATTCTCCGTGATAATCTTCACGCACAAAATTCCATGTCACCGTTTCATTGTATCCTTCAGGCGTCGTGTGGCATCCTCGGACTCCTATGTGCCAACTTCTCGATGCGGTGGGGACTAAGCATCTCAATCCATTCTGCGGCATCACTCGCAAATGAATGTTCCAGTCAAAGCCCGAAGGCGTGCCATCCGCAAGTCCGCTAGAGTAGTCTTTATCCCACCCATGACGTAAGTAGTCACGCCACTTGTCAGCCCATGTCAGCCAAATGTTCCCTGAAAATCCGTCATCGTAGGTGAACGTGGACGGGTCTTCATCACTATTCGGCCCAACATTTTTGGCGCAGATGGCAAGCGTTTTAGGCTGCGCTTGTTTGCGGGTGCTTTCAAAGAACCTCAAAAGATCGCTAGATGGTAGGAAATCGTCCTCGGCCAAAATGACAGCAGTAGCCAACTGATACTCGAACAGGTTCCTGAATAGCTCCCACGGATTACGCAGAACGCCATACTTCTCAGGATTCACATGCTTGATGACCGGGGCAACGCTTTGTGCGGCAAAGCCGTCGATAACCTGGATGATTTCCGGCAGCCGCTCAGAGGGCTCGATGAAAAATTGCACGCTCGTCACCAATGACAGATCGTTTTTCAGCCATGAGTCCAGCGATTCCTTCAGGTATTCTGGACGGTTGTAGGCCGTGAAGGCGAGAACGACTTGATCGTTGCAGAGGCGCTCGTAAACAGCCTTGCCGTGGGCGTAGCGTTCTTTGGAGTTGCTGATGCGGGCTACTTCGTCTTCTACTCCGTAGTTTTGAGAGGGATTTTTATGAAGAAATCCAAGATCAACCGTGCCGCCCTTTGTGGCGTCAACGTAACCCCAATTTTTCGCAAGCGTCGTGGCCCAATTGTCTGAATACACGCTCTTGAAAAGAGGATGATGGAAATACCCAATCGTCTCGTAAAATTTACGGGAAATCACCTGATGGCACATGAGGTCATCCTTGCGATGCTTGTCCCCGACATGGAGAATGTCGGCCCCGTTACACATAAAGGACTCGATGATGGAGTCCCACCCATTAACATTGCTGCAATCCCAATCTTCATCCAAATTGATAAGGATGTCGCCCGTGGATTTGGCTGCGGCGGCGTTATAAGCAGGACAACAGCCGCCAATAGAATTACGCACCACCACAGCATCAGGAAACGCCGCGATTGATTCAGCGTCATCCTCATCAACTGCGGTGATAATCTCGATGTTTGCCGCGTTGTCGGCGCGTTCCAGCCACATTTTTTGACAGGCTTTAGCTTGTTCTACTCTTCCTCTTGTGGCGTGCAGCAGGCTAATCTTCATAAAAACAATCTCGTTCCAATGGCGGCGGTGGGTGCATCTTCGGCGATCAGGTGGAGAGAGCTAAGCTCACGCTCCTCTGGCGTTCCAATACCTTCTGCTTCAAGTTGATCGCGGAGCTTGGAATAAGCCTCATCAGTGGACCTTCCCACAACGTAGCCTTCATGGCAGCTAACGCCGTTTTTGTATTCTCGGCACCCGCGTAGAGTGATCCTGTAGAGCTTGAGTGAGTCCATTTTATGTGGCGTCGTTTTCCATCATTCAATCTCGTTTCTATACCGTAAAGATCAAGCAATTCCTTGGCCCCAGCCCCCGTTGAGTACAATATAGGAGGGTGCTGTCTGCTGCGGCTGCCTGCGGTTCAGGTCAATCGGCGGGAAAAGAGAGTATGTCGAGTTCATCCGTGAAATAGCCCTTGGAGCGGCGGCTTCGTTGGAAGAAAGGCCGTGACGCATGCGGCATAGGTGAAGTCCGAGGAAAAATCCGTCAGCGAAGTCGGGAGATTTCTTAATACGCGCCTTCATATCATCCTTCGGTTCTACGCAAACAAGACCGTTGGATTCCTTATAGGTTCGAGCCACCATTTCGCCCATGATGTCGCCGGTAAGCCCCTTGATTTGGCCGGAGCGAATCAGTTCCTTGCCCACATACCAAAGCTCGGAAACCATGTTGCGGAAGCGTTCGTGGCCCTTGCGCGGATCATTTCGGCTGACCGGCTTGTCTGATGGCTTCCCGCTGAACTTCACATTCAGGAAGCCCATGCCGATGTCGCGGGCAATCAATGCTGAGAATGGATCGCCGCCACCAGTTGCATCAATCGCGAGGTTTTTCACATCAACCTTGTGCTCTGCCAGTTTCTCCTTGGTGAGCTTCACCACCCATTCTGTCTTGGAAATGGATGTGTTCGTAACGTCTTCGTCCAGGGAGTAAACTTTGACGATTTCAAAGACCTTTTGCCGCACTCCGGCATCCGACATGGCGATTCCCACGCGGCCAATGACCAAAGCCGCCCTGTCGCCACCGTGCGTGAAAGCAGGGTCAAGTCCGGCAACCATCGTTGGAGGCTCGATCCACGTCGTTACCTTGGCATCGCCACGCCACTTGATGATGTCAGCAGCGGAGTAGATGGCATCAAGCATCCCCACTGGACTCCAATAGCCGCGAATCATCTGGTAGTAAGCAGCCGTGCGAACGCCCTGGGATTGCGCTTCCTTCAAGTCCTCGACCTTGAGAAGCCCTTTATGCTTGTTGTGGCCCGCGAGGATGTTCGGTGACTTCTCACCGTCAAAGCGGATGCAGTAGCCTTTATAGCCGTATTCTTCTAGGTATGTTTCCCATTCATCGTCGTCCTCGGTGATGGAATGCCACCCGTTTTTGGGTCGGCTGATGATCCCGTCTGGCCCGAACATGTCAGTCGGGTTAAATGCGCCAAGGAGCCAAAATTCGTCATTTCGCTTCAAGTTGGTGAGCGCCGTCCTGACAAGGCTGTGTTCAAGTTCGGCAAACTCGTCGCCCATGAGAATGAGTTTTGGAGCCTTGATGCCTTGCACCTTGGATGCCGATTGCTTGGCCTGAGACTTTTCGCCGACTACCAGCTCGATCCCGCGAGTCTCGTCCTTGTGACCGTTGTTCTCGTAGCGAATCTTGTTCTTGGAGTCGATGAGCTTCCCTGGCATGTTCGCAGCACCGAAGAATCCCTCCATGTGCGTCCAGCAGTTCTTCACATGGCCCCAGACACGACCAGCGGCAGCAGAGGCGGTAATGGAGGTGACAAGAACCTTGGTGTTCTTGGGATCAAGCCAGAACATCATAACCGCGATCAGGGCCATTGCATGAGTTTTGCCGCTGTTGTGGTGGATTCCTCCCTCGGCGAAATAATGCTCCTCTACCGGGACGTGGATGTCGTAAAACGTATCCTTGCCAACTCCGGTAATGGACTCCACACGCACAGGGGCGACTTCCAAGGTAGAAGGATCGTATCCGAGCAGGGAGTCTCCGCAAGAAATCGAGGCGACAGTCTTGTAGCCATCAGGTGTTAAAACACGATGCCCCAAGGTGCATGTGAATTTGCCGCCATTGCTCAATACCAGTTCGTAAAGGTCTTGATGCCCCTTGATGAAGGGAACTTCAGCCTGGACAGGGCCATTCAGCGTCATCACCATTGGAGCTTCTTTGCGCTCGTAAAGCTCTTGAATGGTGGGTGAATCCTTGGTCTGGGGATTGTAAATCCGCGTTGAGCCATGAACGCACGACGCATGGCCCGCCACCGCTAGAATGTGATGCTTGCGGAAGTTCTTGAGAATCCGCATGGCGTTCGGGTTCCACTCAAACGGCCAGATGCCCTTTGGGTCGCCGAAAATGATGTCCACCAAGCGGCAGAAGTGCTCACACCAAGTCAGCAGCCTAGCCGTTCTAATGGCTTTGCACTGCTCGTAATGCGTCAAAATCTGACGCTCGATAAACCAATCGGGGCAGGTAATTCCCCTACCTTTTGGGTCTTTGATCGGCTTGAACGAGATGCCGTATTTGACTTTTACTTTGGCGTGCTTGCCCATTAAGGGGCATCTTTACGGCATGAAGCATCGGGCGTCAACCTTCTTGGGATTCGTCGTCATCCTGCCGCAGAACCTCAAATCGGAAGAACCTGCCGACAAGTTCCATGAGTACGTAGGTGTATCGCTCGCCATCTCGGAGCTTCTTGAAGAAGATTTTGCGCTTGTTGTTAGGCTCGTCGGCTTCCTTATCTTTCTTCCAAGCTGGCTTTTTGCTCGTGTCGGCGATCTTCAAAATCTGGATCAGATTGTCGCTATCCTGCTCTACTGACATGGACTCGCGCACATCTCCATCCTTGTTTTGCTGAGATGGCATGAGGATGTGAGCGCCCGTCAGTTTTGCACATTGCTTCGCGGTGGCTGTGATGTGGGCAACCTCCCGTTCGCGGTTGCTTGTCTTGGCGGATGTCTTACAAAGCTGGATGTAATCAATCAGCGCCACCAGTTTCTTGCCCGCTGGCATCCGCTTCGATCTGCGGGCGATGTCTCGGCAGATTTGCTCGATGGTCTTCCCAGCAGCATCAACAATGTGCATGTCCCAAGCTGAGATTTTGCGGGCCTGAACGCCAAGCGCCATCTGCTCGCCCTTGGTCAAAAGTCCCATTTTCAGGTTTTTGGAGTCGATTTTACCCTGGGAGCACAGCATGCGCCTAGCCTCGGAGGAGGGCATCATTTCATAGGTGTAATCGACGGCGCAATGGCCTTCCTCGCAAACAGCCTCAAGCATCTGGCGGCAGAGCGAGCTTTTGCCATCGCTGGACTCCGCAGAAACGACGGTCAAACAACCACCTTCCAAGCCGCCCATGATGGCATCCACGGCAGAAATGCCGGTCGAAAGCCCTGGAATCTTCCTGCCAGTCTCGGCCATTGCCTGCGAATCCTCCAAAACCTGCATCACCAGCTCCTTGATTGGCTTGTATTCCATTTCGCTGCTCCCATCATCATTCACAGCCTCACAGACGAGCTTTGAGCAATGTGCCAGTGCATCAGCGGCAGGAACGCCATCAGCCTCCTTAAACGCCTGCAAATGCGCAATTCCAGAAGCAAGCGCACCGATCATCTGGCGGAGCTTGAATTTCTCAGAAATGATAGACAGGTAGTGGTGGTAATGCTGCGGTAGCGCCGACATTTCCCCGCCTGAGTGCAGGCTTGAGATGTAGAAAGCGCCACCGCAAATCTCCAACTTCCCGGCTTCACGAAGCACGCGGGTCAGCGTGACCGGATCAAGCGGCAGTCTTGATGCGACAACCGTTGTGATTCCCGTAATAACCATCTTGGAAACGGGATGGTAAAACAGGTCCGAGGGCGGCAGCTCATCGCACAAAGAGGGCTTTTGAAGCAGGCACGAAAGCACAGATTGCTCCGCGTCGTAGTCCATCGGCAAAGCCCGGTTGAGGGAGGCTAGAAGCTCCTCGGTTGAGAGGGGTTCGGTCATTTCTTGTCAGGGTCGTAGTTTTTAGCCCTGTCGATTTCACCCTGCCAATTGTTCAATAAGGTTCCAAGGTCTTTGCGGAGGTATGGGCAGCCCGATTCGGTATAATACCACTTCAATGCGGCGTAATCGTCTCCTTTGCAAAAGTTCATATCGCCATTCAAGTTGGCCCACGCAACTGTCTCTTTCTTGCTCCAAGGCGTTGTTGGCCTCCGATTAAACCAAGAGGCTACTTCAATTTGCTCTGAAGTTGGATTCCAAGGATTATTAGAAATATTCAGTGCAAGCTCAACCGGCTCGTCATGGGATGATCTAACCAAGATGTCTCCATTGGGGAGACGTTCAAAAGCTCTATTATACTTGAGTGCAGTTTTGATGATTGGGTCAATTTTCATTTTGTTCGATGTGCTTCCTTTTGCACCCACTGATATATTTACCCATAGCAGTATCCGACCATTTGCAGGACATAGCAGCCTTTGCCACCCAAGCATATACCATCTCTTCTCCGTACTCTCTCAAATAACTGTTTACGACATGCAGCGTTCCTATATCAACTGAATCTCTACCAGTCAGATCGCGCCAAAAATCAGCCAAAGAAGACTCTCTTTGAATTTTGTTTTTAGCACACTCAGCCGCAAACATTGCTGCTGTTCTTTGCTCCAAAGCCTCCTGAATCATTCGTAACCGATCCATTTCAGTTGGGGCTACCGCATCAATGCCGATATTGGATTTCCCCAAATTGCAATCAACACAAGAAGTAATCAAATTTGATTCATCATTCGTCCCTCCTTTCGATACCGGGATAATATGATCTATGTGTAAAATGACATCGCCAGCCTGCTTTCCACAATATCTGCAAGTGTATCCATCTCTGGTGAAGATTGAGAATCGCAGTCGCTTGCTTAATGATTTTCGTTCCATTGGCGTAAAAATCCCCCTCATGTTCGGCCCACTTCCGCGAACGGTTATGGCATGAGAGGGAAGATTTTCCGAGTAAATCATCAGCCGAAATGATGATTTGGTTCTGAGTAAGAGTAATTTATCTCATTGTCCAGGTCAACAGGATTTCACCAATACTTCTCCACAAGCGCCTCGTGCAAACGAAGGGCTTGGTCATGGCCGCTGTTCAAGCAGGCATACAGCCTCTCCGCATCTTCTCGCGCTTCATCACGTTCGCGCCTCATTTTGCAAGCCGGACGCTGGCATGTGGTTCCGCAGGAGTGGATAGTAGCCGCTTCTAGGTTTTCGATGCGCTCTGCCATGCGTTCAGCCACGTCAATCACCGTTCGGAAATAACCGTCGTTCTCGGCATCCGCTTCAACGTCGATGCCTGCGCCTTTGGCGATTTCCTTGACGCGAGTGTCATCATCGGCCCAATCTCGGCAGCATTGTTCTGCTTTTTGACGCGCTTTATCCCTCTCCCGCTCAAGCTTTCGGGCGAAATCCGCGCTCACCAAGGGGTTGCTGCGCTCGATGTCGCCCTCGGAGAACAACTTGAACTGAGCGTCTGTTTCTGGGGTGTCGTTCATAATTCGCGTTTCCATGTGTGGTGGCAATCAGGACACTGCCACTCGCTGATGCCGTCATACCCTCCTCCGATAACTCGGCTGTAATGCGTTTCATTGCCATATAGGCCACGATCAATGGATTCCTGCGGTATAGGGCTGCCTTTGAAGTCGGTGTTACATTTGGGGCAGTGGGAAGGGATCATGCGGTTCATTTCTTGCCTTTCTTCTTTTGCTCCTTGTTGCGCTGCTCAACGAAGTTCTCCGCATCTAGTTTCGTAAGGCCGTAAACAACTGTCTGTCCTGCGGAGGTGACGATCTGCCAATGGCCCGGTGTTTTCGGATCGGGCGCTGAAATCCAGGTGGTCATTTAATGCGATGTTTTTCGAGGACTTGCTTAGCTGCTTTTGCAACAGCCTTGTGTGAGGACTTGGCCGCAAAGCCAAGAACGAACTCGTATTCAAACATTGCGTCAGCGCAACGGTTTAGCATTTGGCTAAGTTCAGCGCCTGCTTGCTCGATGGCTTTCAACTGTGTCGGAGTGCCTTTTTGGAAGCGTAGAACTTCAGCGGGCGTTCTTGGGTTGATAGTGGTCATGGGTTTGTCCTCCGGCAGTATTCAGCGATGAGCAACGCATCGGCAATCGCATGCGTAACCTTAATATGTGGGAAAAGCTGCTGGGCACGACTTTTGCTGATGTTCTTATTACCGCCAGTCAAGCATCCAAGCTCCTTCTGCCACTTTTGCGGAGTGACGTAAGTGCATGGAATCTTGGCAGCAGTGAGCGCCATTTCAAGACCGCCGAATCCTTGGCCGAACTTGAACGAAGAGGCAACCCCTTGGCCAGGCATACTATGCACCTTTTCGAGGCAGGCATGAACCGATGTTACCTCGTCATAATGGCGAAGTCTTTCAGCAGGATTGTGCTCATTTACAATCTCCCACAAATCTGCCAGCGTCTCCGGCATCTTCACGGTCCAAGCTTTCGCTGGAAGGTTATCTGGAATAAATGCGATTCCCCCAGATGCCCCCGGATCAAGACCTATGCTCAGACTGTTCATAGCGGCAACAACGGGCTGCTCAAGCCTCGCTCCTCCGGTGGAAGGTCGGACACCATGCGGGCATCACTGGCCTTTTTCAGCGGCGTGATGACAACACGCTTGTTGATCTTGAGCACGGTCAAACCAAGGACTTCCGCGACAATCCCCATGCGGTTCAAGCCCGTTGGAAGCTCGCCAAAGTCAGTGCCGACATCTTCGGTCACGCCAATCTTGTCGATGCTTTCCAGTGCTTTAAGCGCCCACTTGCGTCCAAACCACGACATGCTGGCGATGCGTGAAAGCTGGGAGATGTTAGCCAGCGCCTCGGTGACAACTTTCTGCTTTCGCGGGCCTTTGACGATGCCGTTGACGCTTGCTGCCCAGGTGAGCACTTCGCCGATGGTAGCGCGGCGGAAGTTCGGCGTTTTGATCTTGATCGGCTTCATTGTTCTTTCTCCAGTTCGTTGATCCTACTTGCGGCCCAAGGCAGCCAGTCGCTTTCATCCTTGGTTTTGTCAGCCTTTGCCGACGTTGACACAAATTGCTCCTTGAAGAGCGCGATTTTTTCGAGGGTGATGAGGGTCATGGTCGTTTAGTTGCCTCCATTTTCCCGTGGAGGCGGCGGGATTGGGTGAATATATCCTAATATGGAATGTCTGTTCCATCATCCTCAATCAGGATTTTAGGGCCAGCGTTCATCAATGGCCCCTTGGCTACTGGATCAGCCTTCTTCTTTTCGCCATAGTCCTTGACGACGTTTTTGGCTGGGAACTCTCCCGCTGGCTCGATGTCGATGCGAGCCTTGCCGCTGCGGCCAACAAGGCTGTCGGCATCAAGCTGACCGGTATCGTAGGCATTAATCATCCCCACTGTTTCGGCGAAGTGACGGAGCTTGTGAGACATGGCCTCCATTAGGAAGTCACGAACAAATTGAAACCCTTCACCGTGGAAGACCTTCAAGTTGACGGCAATCATATCATTGCCTTTTTTAGACTGCTTTTCCTCGGCCTTGACCACTTCAAAGTCGTAGGTGCCTTTCGGCAGCAGGCGTTCAAAGTCCAATTCTTCTTCTGTTTTTGGCTGTGCGATGCGCATGGTGGTAGTGTGTTACTTGGTTGGGTTGATTTTGGCAAGGAGGGCGGCAATGGCCTTGGCTGCTTGTTCTGTGGAAAGCTCGCTCCAGTCAGACGCGGAGGCTTTGGTAAGCCATTTTTGCTTTTCGTCATCAGTCATTTTGATGACAGATGCAAGGCGGTCAATTTCTGCAACCTGCTCAGGAGTAGCGAGGGTGATGCTTGCGACTGATTTTTCGATGACATCTTTGCCGTAGCGCACGGCAAATTCATCATAGCCCAAGGCAAACTTCTCACGGTCTGGAAAGCCGGTGAGACGAGACTTGCGAACAAGACCATAACGGGAACTGCCCTGCTTGGTGACTTGGAACGCCAGATCAAGCTCATATTCGATCTTGTCCCAGCAATCAAACGTGACGCCGGTTTGAGTGCGATTGCCTTGAGCGTCCTGACCCCACTCTTCTTTTTGGTGGCAGATCAAAACCACGTTCATGTCGAGACGATGAATCCAGTTCACCAGACGGCGCATGAACGCCAGGGCTGGTTTCTTGGACGCGCCGAAGGCATCTTTGTCGCCAAGGCGTTCAGCCTCGTTGGCAATAACGGTGTTGTACAGCTTGGTGATTGAGTCAACCACCACCGTCTTGAACGGATGCTTCTCAGTGGCGAGAGCTTGGAACTGAGAAATCACGACATCTGGATCAAGCGAGCCGTCTTCAGGGCCAAGAATCATGCCGCCAGACTTGGTGAGCTTGTCCATGTAATGAGTGCGGGATGCGCCGCCTTCTGTGTCGATGTAAAAGCAATTTGGAAAGTCCAGGCTAAACCATGTTTTCCCGACGCCAGAGGCACCGAAGATGAGGATTTTTGGCTTGGACGGCTCGACTTGTGATGGCGCTTTGGCTTTGAGTTTGGACATAAAGGATTTAGCTCCCGCTGTGTTTGATTAGGGGATGGTTTTGATAATGTTTATTTCAATTAAGCGAGACTAAGCAACCTTGGCGCAAACTGTGCAGCGATACTCCTGTTTTTCGCCTTTTTTAACCAAGGGGTTTTTGACTCGCCGACCTTTCCCGTACATGGAGTCTTGTCCGGCATGTGCGCAGTCGCATTCTTTGATGATGGGTTTCATAAGACTCCAACCCTCGCATCATCCCGCCTTCCAATCAAGATGAACTTTACGCTTTGCTATTTTTGTGCGAGACTTGCTTCATGAACGAGAAATTCCCGCCGCAGACAACCGCATCACTGGTTTCATATTCGCAGCTCACGCCATTCAGTTACGTCGTTCCCGCCGAGGCAATGGCGAAGCTGGAGGAAGAGCTGGCTTCATACAAGCGCATGGCAATGTTGATGGGGGGGCAAAGATGAAGCCAAATAACCACTACCATCGCGACAAAGGCATGCAGGCGGCAGAGGTTTACCTTGGCCTGATTGACGGTAGAACGCCGATGATCCGGCTTCCCAGGAAGCTCAAAAGGCGCACCGCCAAGCCATCCACAAGCCGCTGGCTGGCAATCTGGTGGATGATTTTGACGGCGATCAAGCCTTGAGCCTTCGCTTCTCCGCCTCTTCCAATTCCTGCTGCGTAATTAGGTTGCTGGCTGAATCTGGAATGGCTCCCATCGGCCTGCGGATGGCATCAGCCAATGCGACTCGGTAGGTTGAGAGCTTGGCGAGCAATGAAGGCACCGTATCGCGCTTGTGGTTGTCTGCCACTACGCAGAAAGACCGCTTGTTAAGCCTGTGCATAGGTGGGCATGGAAGTTCGCCACGACGAATACGCTTGGCGATTGTGAGGGGATGCACTCCGTATTCGGGAGCAATAAGTTCACAGTAAGCGGTAAAGGTCATTGATCTGAATATTTCATGTCATCCTGAAGAATATCGGCCAGACGCTCTGAGTTGTTTTGCTCTTCGCAAGATTCACAAAGTTCGCCACCTTCAATATCGCCTCCGCATTGTGGGCAACGATCTTTATTTTCTTCAATGGCATTCATGGCGTAAAAACATCACTGGTTGCATTCTCAAACGCCGCCTCTTTCCCGTCCTGGTCAGGATCGTTCAGGCATTCCTCGCAGGTGTCGTTGTAATTCTCGACTGGATTGCCGCACTCGCACGCAGGAGGGATGCGCAGGGCGTCGATTTCTTTGTCGGAAGGCTCTCCGTATGGGGTTGTTCTCATTGGTTTTTATAATTACTCAACCGTTAATTCTCGTGAGGGTCACATATTACCTTGTTCGGCATCCCAATTCGCACAGGTCACATTCCATCCGCACTCGCGCAGTAGCTGCGTGCTCCGGGCGTGATTTGAGCCGTAGAAGGTGTGCGTTGACAGGTAGTGTCCCATCGCTTCGGGGTCGCGTTTGTCTTTTATCCAGCCGTTACAGTTATCCACCTCGATTTCGAGGCGATGTGTTTCGGATTCTGGCAGTGCGGCGAGGTCTGCCCAATTGTGTATCATATTTTGTATTGTTCGCTGGATGCCTAACTTTTTTCGTTCGGCGCTTTCACGATTTCCACGCTTCCATCATGCAGTAGCCTGACTGCGTGGTTCATGTATTTCGCATTGTATGCCGAGTCTGGTTCGACTCCAAGCTTGAGTGACCATTTCTTGATTCGGTCATCGAAATAGACCTCGTAAATGTCACCCTCGCCAAACGTCCAGCCATTCGGTAGCACGCCAAGCGAGTCGTCGGCGGTCATGTTGCCGTCGAGAGACACCCAATCTCCGGCCATGATTTCCTTGCCGTGTTTGTCTTTGAGTCCTGTTTTCATAATTCCTCAACCGAGCACGAAGCACACTCTGAAGGTGTATCGGCACACATGGGCAGAGAAGATTTGCCAACCTTTGTAGTCAGGGAACGTCACTTCGGTTGGTTCTTTCTCGCAGCCTTTTTTCAGGTGCAGTGCGTTTGTTCCGTCGAGCCATATCACCGGCGCACCATCTTCCGTCGCTGATTCAGCCATGACCTCACATCGCTTTGAGCGCATATCTATTTCGATGGCGGCGAAGTTTTCGCCAGCGACCACGACATGTCCTTCGTTCAGGATTGGCCCACCCTGTCTTGTGACGACGAACCTAGCCAGGGCCATATTTTGCGTGCAGTTATTCATTTTAAATGAGTGATTGTTTGTGAGAACGCCAGTTTTGCAGGGCTTCGCGCCCATTCTCTGTGATCGTCAGATAGTGCATGCCGCCAACCAGCGATTGTGGGCCATGGTCCTTCAAGAGGCCGGTCGCTGCCATTTCAATTACTCGCTTTTCCTTGGTGGCATACCTGCCATTGTCGGAAGCATAAGCAAGCACGCCAGCCTCCCAATCGCTAATTTCAGTTTTCGATTCTGCGCTTGGTTTGGCATTCGCCGGATAATTCTTCAACTCTCCAAGATACTGCAACAGCCGCACAGCGTAATCCCCTCCAGGGGTCGTCACGCCTGACAGCCACCGCGAAAAGTCCTTTTGGGAAACCTCCACCTCGCGTGCGCATTTGATTTTTGAGCCGTAAGGTGCTTTGTCGAAATGCTTGCGCAGGATTTCGTTGATGGTGAGTTTTGGTGTCATTCGTTCCAAATGTTAAGAAGTTTCTCCTCCAGCGCATCCGCGACGCTGAACGGCATGTCATCCATCATCTCGATGGTCGCGAGAAGCATTTTGGCCAGCTTGGGGGAGTTTTTGCGGTAGCGTGAAAAAACCCACTCTCTTTGGGCGGCCAGACAATTCAGCTCAAGAAACTCCGTCAGTTCTTGCTTCAGCTTTTCAATTTCGGGGTTCATAGCTTGATGAAGGGTTGAAGTTTTGAAAGGGCGCGATGCGCATCGTCCATCGTTTCGCATTCTTGATCGCTGCCGCAAGAAGGGATGCCCAGCATGTATTTGAGGCACTTGCGCAATGCCGCGTCCGCATCCTGAATCGCCTCGCGCATGCTTTTGATCATCACACATGCCTCCGACGAGGTATGAGCATCAGCGGCGGCGCAGATGTCGGAGAGTTCGCGGCTCAGACGATCGCGCTCGCCTTTGAGGCTGGAAATCTCCTGCGGGCATGCGTTAGCAGGTGGTGGGGGTGGCGGAAGCGGCATCCAGTGCGAGAGCGGCCAAGACCCGTAATAAACGCCATCATCCGTTTCCCATGCCTGCCTTTTGCTATTCCATCGTGCGACATGTGGCACATGCTTGCCTCCACAGGTGACGAGTATCCAGGTGCCATCCTTGGGCACGGTGGCGATGGGCTGCCAGACGCCGAACGCAGGTTGATTTGTGTCGTTTTTCATTGTCTTATTCAGATATTGAGGTTGTTCACGAGGGCATTGAGTTCGTCGGCTTCGTCGCCCCAAGCTGCCACGACCAGGCAGCCGCCTCGGACGAACCTGACAACGAGTGGGTCGTTTGGCGGCGGTTCCTTTTTTTCGGCGGCTTGAATCAGCAATTTGCGGGTTCGAGAGCGCCAGTCTTCGGTAATGTTAAATGCAGCCGGTGGAGCGATAACAAACCAGGAGTTTTGGAAGTCCTTGATGGCTGAGTAGAGTGTCTGCCGTTGCTCGTTGTTGAGAGCCTGTAGCTGTCGGCGTCCTGATGTGAAAATAGAAGGGTGGTCATGGACCTCGTGGACGGGGTGATAGGGCAGACATGCTGCGATAATGTCTTGCCATGTGAAGCGGTTGATCCGACCATCATCTAGCAGTTCAACCATTTGGACGTGGGGCACTGTGTCGTTGGGGTCGAGCGAGAAAATGTCCAAGTAAGGCAGTTGTCCGGGGGGAATCGCTGCGGTGTAGTGCTTGGGCAAGTCGCACCAAAGACTGAGTGCGGTGAGGGTCGCGTTGAGAGCCTTCCACGGCAGGAAAAAGCACGCAGGGTATTTTGCGGCGTAGTAACTGACTTGGCCCTGGGCAGCGGACATGGCCTCCAAGAAGGCCACATAGCGTGAGTTGGCACAGGCCGTGAAGCCATGAGACTGCGCTGCCGCCGCCGAAGACTTCAGCCCAGAGAAGTCTTCCGACCGAGCTTCTTGCAGCTTCGATTTGATGAAAGTGTCGATCCGCAGGGGTGTCGGAGAGACAGCACCAATCGCAGTAACGGTGCTGGAGGTCTTTGGGGTGGTGGGAGACGGCAGAGCAATAGGGGCATTCATACATGGGAGGCGAGGCTCAGAGTCGTTTGAGAAGCAACATTACCACCAATGGAGACGGTGTAAAGTTGGTTGTGGGGTTATCGTTTTGTTTTAGATGCCGCGACAAATTTGCAATACTGAGAAACTGGAACGGTTTTCCCCACCAGCGATTTCAGCCAGCCGCGTTTTAACGGCCATTTGAAGCCGAAGACCTTCGCCTGCGCCGCCGTAAACCCGTGGTATCCGCATGAGGATGCGTCGTGAAGCATTTTCGAGGTGAGCGTGATCATCTCCTGCGGCAGTTTCGATGTCAAAATCCGCTGATTCTGCTCCGTTTCGATTGCGCCGCGTAGTTCATCGCTGATTTCCTCCTCGGTCATCAGCCAGTTTAGAACATGGTCGCTCAGGGTGGAGAGGTCGTTGGTCATCAAGTATTTTTCACATGACGGGAATCCGTCTGCCGGAAAGCCGTCATTCGGTTATTCGCGGTTTTCCCGATGATGGATTTTAGCCATATCCTAAAAATTGCGTTTACTCCAACTTGCGGTCGTGTTATTGTGGGCGGGAGTCAGAGGAATTGTCAGTTCCCCCGACTCCCTTCAAGTCAACCGCATCTCTACATGCAGCCGCTCGCACTTACCAACATTACGTCACCGTGTAAAACGGTCAAGACCATCTTTACAGAACGCCTAGCTAAATGGCCTTTCTGCACTGACAATTTAGAGCGGGGGATTTTTCGCAATCGAAAGCTGATTGCTATGGAGCGCGATTTTATCCAACCGAATCAACAGCAGGTGATAAATTGGCTGATTTTTGATCTTGATATGGATGATGCCTATTTTCAGGCAGAAAAACGCTCTTGTCCGCCTCCTAACTTTACGGCTATCAATCGCAATAATGGGCATGCTCATGTCGGCTACCTGCTAGAAATGCCAGTGACGAAGTTTGAAAAATCACACAGCGATCCAATGCGATTTTTGGAAGCGGTCGATTTTGGTCTTTCTAGGCGATTGGGCGCGGACGCTGGCTATTCCGGCCTCATGTGCAAGAATCCTCTTTCGGATCGCTGGGAGGTAGATTGGCAGGCCAAAGCGCCTTACGATCTTTCCCGCCTGAATGACTGGCTGGATAAATCGGACAAACTGAAGATTCCGAATTTCACCACCGCTCTCGGAAGGAATTGCACGATTTTTGAAGGCCTGAGAAAGCTAGCCTACAAACAGGTTCTCAAATTTAAGAAAGATGGGAAATCTGTGGAACAATTTCGTGCCTTCTTATTGGGTCTGGCGCTTGAATTGAACAAGGAATTTAGCTCGCCGCTCTTCCGACAAGAGGTGAATTGCATCGCTAAATCGGTGGCAAATTGGGTTTGGGAGCGGTTTTCAGTGGCAAAGTTCTCCACTGTTCAATCTGGAAGGGGCAAAAAACGATGGGATGGAGTTACCACAAATGAGGCAACCAAGCCCTGGGAATCTCTTGGCGTCAGTCGGGCTAAATGGTATGCAGACCGGAAGAAGCATGAATTATCTGATATGGCTAAAGTCCAGAACCAGAGAGACTACATTCTCAAACTTTCATGCAGTTCAGAAATTCCCGCGAAAAGCTGAACTCTTCGTGGCTCTGAGCCAGTGATTATAAAAACTGTAACGCGGCTCTTCGTCTCCTCTGACGTGCTGGTCGGCTCTTCGACTCCCAGCCGCCCGGCCAAAGACGCGCCAGATCGCCTAGAAACGCGGTTCGCGGGCCATGTACGCAAAAAGGGCCGGATACCCGAAGGCATCCGGCCCTTTGATTTACGCTGCCAGTTCGTCCAGTTCCGCCGTGGTGTAGCGGCGACGGCCAGGACTGTTCTGCATGACCACATCCCGGCGGTTTTCGCTGCCAAGCTGCCGGAATGAGACGCGCCAGTTTTTGCCGTGCGTCATCATGCCTTCGATTGACCACAATCCGTGAAGTGTCTTGCGATACTCTTCGGCCCATGACACCAGCTTTGCCGGGATCATAAGCGCCGGACGCCAAACGCTCGCCGTGGTGATGGCAGCCAAGATGTCGTCAGCTTCAAACAAGTGCGGCCATGCCAAAGGCACGGCGCACCAATCGCAGTCCTCTTCAAACCACCCGCCACCATCGCTGGCAGCGATTCCCGCCGGAGCTGTCGGCAGCTTCTGCCGCAGTTCCGCCATACGTTCCTTGCTGAGATAGTAACCGCCATGACTGGCAGTCGTTACCCATTTGATCCCGTCCGCCGTGTCGGCTTCTGTCTGTGCTTTGCCCCAAGGTGTTTCCATAGTCTCGTTTGTTGTTGTTAACGGAGCTTAAACGCTCCCCGCTCGCCTCCCGGCTTTCCGAGAGACGAGACGGGAGGGTTTTAAACGCTTCCAGCCATTACCGGTTCCCATTTGCCCGGACGATGCCGCCAACTAGGAGGCAAATCATGATCCGGGTGATAACGGTCGCGGCAGGACTGGAAGCCGTCACAAGTGAAGGCATCGGCCCGGACTCCTGCTTTCTGACAAGCAAGTCGCGGCAGATCATCAAATTTGCCGGAGTAGTCCGATAGGAAAACCGTCGCAACTTGCTTCTTTTCTTTGAGCGTGTGGCGCTCGTACTTGAGTATGAACAATTCGATTCTGTATGTCATCGTTTTTGCGGATGTTTGTTGTGGCATCCATTCGGCCCCCTCATGCCGGAGCACAAGGGGGCCGCTTTGGGTGTCACTGCGCAGATTCCAGCCACCACGCTCGAATGCGCTTTAGCTTCTTGTCCTGCTCCTCCTTCCTTTCCCGCGCCTTTTCCGCTTCGTGGTCGCGTTGCCGTTTGTCCAGCAGGGCGAAAAAGGCGGTGATTTTGTCGGGGGCGTTCATTGGACAGCCTCCCCTGTGGCTTTAGCGATTGCCTCGCGGAGAATTGCGCGACTCACGCCTCCCGGCTTGTTTGGCTTGGGTGATTCCAAGATTCGCAAGACGTGGCGAGCGGCGAAAAGCAGCTCTGGCGCAGCCGCGATAAGCAGAGCGTTAGCCTTCGCTTCATCAGGCTCCATAAAGAAGCCCAAGGGAAGGGCGATTTCCTCACCATTCGGCCCGTAAATCGCGCCGTGTTCTGCCCCTGCGCGTTTGCCAATATGCCATGATCTCGGTGTATGTGTCTTTTCCATTGTTGTCCTTTCGTTTTCTCTATCAGCCAGCGTTCACCGCTGGAAAGTCTGCGCGTTGTCGAGTCGCGCCCCTCGGTTTTGTCATTCCATCATCGGATATGGAAAAGCTCCGTGCCGCGTATCACCTTAAAGTGATCCTTTACGTGAACCGTCGTGCGGATTGCGCCGTTCGTAAATTGCTGCTTTGCCGTTATCCAATCGCCTTCCCGCGAAACGAATCGGTCGCCGCTGAATCCCCATTCGTATTGTCCATATCGGATGCACAGCATATCCCCCGGCACCGGATCCACGTTTTTCCGTTCCGCGCTCATTTCTCCACCTTTATAGTCGATTGTCTCCATAGTGTTGTCCTTTCGTTTGTTTAGGCGTCTGCCGCCTGAAATTGCGCCTGTTTTACGGGGCAGGCTCCCGGTGGTTCAATGGCAATACGCCATCAGCAGTGCGAGGTAGAAGAGTGCAAATGCCATGATAATGACGAATTGCACCAATGCGGACGGGTCTTGAGGTTCAAGGGGGTTCATTCTTCATCCTCCCCGTGTTCGCTCAAATCTCCCGCCGCAAGCCAAACGATGCGTTGCCAATTGGCGGCATCGTCTGCCAGTTCCTCGGCGTTCCAAGCGCCGTACTCGGCTAGCTCCTTGGCAAGAGCTTCCGGCGTACAGCGTTCGGAACGCTTAATTTCTGCCGCGTGGTTTTCCACGTCAGCCGCACAATCGCCGGAGTGTGAGCAATCGAGTACAGCGTTGCCGCTCATCTCGATTTCAAACCGGTCAAACTGTGCAACGTACATCTTGTCTCTGTCGATTTTTGTTCTCATTTTGTTTAACGGAGCTTTAGCGCTCCCCGATGCCCCGCCAGCGTGAACTGACGGGGCAAACGGGAGAACTAGAACGTGTACCCGGCTTTGGTGAGTGCGGCGCGGACGGCATTGCGAAGCTGTGACGGAGGTCCATCACCTATTCTGGCCGGTTCCACGCTTCCATCGCGCGTTCCTCCCTTGCCTCCCGTGCCGCCTCCGCACGCTCTGAGAGCCTGCGGACGTGGGCGCGGTGAGACTCGATTTCCTGCCGACTCGCGAATCGCGAGGGCAGGATTTCCAGGTGGAGACGCGAGGCGAGCTGATAGAGTTCATCAATGCTCATTTGAGCGATGGGAACCCGAAGCTCGCCGGCTTCGTCTTTGCGGACTTCGCAGGCCATCACTTTCCCGTTTGGAAGGCGATCAAGGCTCAAGCCTACGATGTTATTGACTGCGCAGAACTCTGCGGCTGAATGGTTGAGTTGCATGTTATTTTGTCGTTTGTTGTTTTGCCCATGTTTGATCCCGGCAGCATGGGCAGTGCGCCGGGAAGGGTTGCTCCCTTTGCTCCGCTCCCCGGTAGAGAGAGCGGAGACAAGGAGGCAAGTTAGGCATGCGCTTCGTGAAGCTTGGCCTTCCAGCCAGCCGCCTTTGCGACTGCCAGCACGGCGTCACGGATGGCCGTCTCTCCGACTCCGGCAATTGAGCTTTCCAGCTCAAAGCCCGCGTTGCGGATGGCTTCTGCCGCCGCCGCGCTTGCTTTGCAGTAGCCGTAACCGCCTGCGGAGCCGGAGCCATTAACGCACGTCCCGCCATCCGGGAGCACGCTTTTCTTGTGAGTCACCCACAAGCACGCGTAGCAGGTTGTTTGGCCCGGCCAATAAAGCCGGAGTGAAACAACGGCCTGCATCTCGTTTGGCCGATATTGTGACGGCACCAATGCCGCGTACTCTCGATAAAGGCCTCCCTTTTCCCTGCGGTGGGAGGTTGTGAACTTGCGTTTAGTGTTCGGATTGAATTTTGCTTTCATGTCGTTTTCTTTGTTCGTGTTACCTTATCGCCAGCAGCCACCCCAGGAGTGCTGAAATGAACAGCATCTTAAGGAAGGCCGCGAAGCTTTCCCGCCATTCCTGCGCTCGCTTCGATCTCGCGCTCATGACGAGCGGAGAGCTGGGGAGCGGCAGAAAAAGCGGGGAGGTTGATGGTTTGAGCTTTGGCATGTCGTTTTGTCGTTTATTGGCAGTTTTCCGCGTGCGGGCGGGATGTGGTACATCGAAATTTCGCGGGTTTTAGGGTTTCCCGCTCCCTGCTTCTCATGGGATTTTAATTTCTCCCTTCGGATTCCGTTTTGCGCCGCAGATCGTCGATTTGTCCAAGGACACGCCGCGAAAATGCACGGTGTACCATCCTGGGAAAATGCGTTTCACACCAGCAAATCGCAAAAGCTCGCGGTTGCCGAAGTCGTTAGCCTCGATTTGAGTCGTTTTCATTGTCGTTGTATTTAATGTTTCCTAACGTCCGCACTCTCGGATTTGAGAATGCGGGCGAACGGAAACTCGTTCTCATCTCCGCTCTATCCTGCGCGGTCTGGGAGGGCTCCGAATTTGCCACACGTCACGGAGTCGGCGCGTACGCCGCCCGGACCAAACGCAACCACTGCGTACCGGGTGTCTGCCGCGACCTCCGCGACAGCATCGGGATTTCTCCCGTTGTGCATAGACGTTACCATATCCGGGCACGTTTGCAAGCTCCGAATGACGGGAGACTTCACTTTGTTTGACAAAGCGTGCGGAAGTGTAAAGATGGGAGGATGGAACCAAGCGAAGAAACCCAGGAAAGCCCAAAGCGCGAGTTCCCAAAGCCCCTAGAAGGTGTCGATTGGGCAGAAGTCCGCAGAGCTTGCGAAGCGGGACTCACCCTAGCAGACGCCAGCCGCGTCTTCGGAATCGACAGAGAAGCCGTCAAACAGCGAGCATGGCGTGAAGAATGGCTCCACCCGGCCAAACTGGCAGCTTTGAAGGCTGAGAAGCTAAAATTACTAGAAAATCAGCAGTCGTCCGATTTATCACCGGCTTGTAACCAGCGCGTAGAAACAGCCAAGGAAGCCCTCACTGGCACGCTTGAGGGATACAGGAGCCAAACGCTCCTATCCCTCGCCAAACTGGCTAAAAAGGGGGTAGAAACGGCAGTCAGCGCAAATCTCAATATTGAGAATTGGCAAGATGCCAAGATCGCCGCTGAAATTGCAATGAAGTTGCATCAAGTCGGCCAGGAGGGCGTTCAAGTGAACATCTGCAACGCGTTCGCGGACATGGATGAGGGCAAGCTTGTTGAGACTGAGATCGAAGTCATTAGGAATAATGACGATGAAGGCGACGATCGTAATGGATACTTCATTGATGCTGAGTGAGTTAGGCTGTTTAATGGCAGCACCGGGAAGGGCGTTCCAATTTGGCATGTTCTACATTGTTAGTAGCTAATACTTTGTGCATACAAGAAGCGAGGGCGCGGAGCCTGGCCGAGAGCGCCGGGCTCCAGGGCAGACCACCACGCCCGCCCATCCCCACCACACGCCATGCGTACCTGCACATCCGAAATAGCCCCTCACTAGAAATGGGTAAAATAAATACCTTACACTGATACTTACATTCCGGTTGAATTTGGTGCTTTATCCGGCATGAATCCATTTTGTATGCCTCGCCATCCTAAATCCCTCAAGGGCCAGCGTTTCGGCGCTTTGGTTGTTCACTCCATGATTGATCGCAACCGCCACGGCAATTCACGTTGGTGGTGCCGGTGTGATTGCGGGAAGGAATTGCCGGTGTGGTATCAGCATCTCACGGCGAGAAAGAGCAAGTCCTGCGGGTGTGGGATTGCGCCCACTTCCTAGCCTGCAAAAATTTTCTTCTCCATTTCTTGAACTTTACGCTATTCCATGCGAGGGTTGATTCATGAATGAAAGCTCTTGGCGGGATTGTCCGAACGATAATATTTGGAGTGCGCGACTTGCGTTCCTTGCCACAGGGGAGGGGTTTGATATTGTTGCTGACTCATCGGTGGTGGATGTCAGCTATTCAACGGTTCGGCGCTCCTGGGTGGAGCGCCTGTTTTCATTGACTCCGTGGAGGAGATTTAAAATGGTTGTCGTCGAAATTCCCTCCAAGGTGATTTACCGCGAGGACAACAGGATCATTGCGCATCCTGAGATGGCTGAAATTCTGAAAGGGCTGCTAAAATGACCAAAGAAACCTGCTCGACCTGTAAATTTTACTTCCCTGATGGGTGTCGTCGCTACCCGCCGCAGGTGGTGGCGTATGTGGAGGGCCGCGCTTACTCGGAGAGTCCCACTGTTGACCCTGATTGGTGGTGTGGCGAATATCAGTCGAAAGACCTTGTGGAGTACCTGGATGCAAAAGCCGCGTATGAGATTGCCCAGCAATCAGTTATTGATGCGTACACAACAAAGATAGAAGGTAAACCAATGTGGCGAGAGAGCGCTTTATGAGGCAAAGTGAATCCAGCCAACCACGCTTCTGCAAAGACTGCCGCCACATCCAGCGTGAGCTTGGCGGGACGTTTATTTGCAGACACTCACGGGCATCCATCACGGTCACAGACCTCGTGGAGGGCGTCATCACGACGGAGCCGCTGGAATGCTCCTCGATGCGGGTGAGGGGCGGGATTTGCGGGGAAGAGGGCAGGCTGTGGGAGGGTGGTTGATACCTATCAAATAGGATAGAGTATGGTTTTCTTTTAGATACTGTATCCTATTCAATAGGTATGCCGTGGATCAGTCAACAGGAACTGTTTAGTTCACGAAATAGCTTGATTTGCCTGCGTACAGAGGGATAATACGGCCCTATGGCAACCCTTTATGAGTCAAATATCTGGTCGGAGCTTGGCGATGTCTCGCTTCACAACAAGGCGCTCTACATGATTCTGTGGAGCAGGGCGGACAAAGCGGGGGTTTCGCCGTGGAATTTGGACGAGATTCGTGCCGTGGCGGGCCACCGATTCCACACCACGGATTTACAGACCTTGGGCGACAGGGTGGTGGAACTGGACAGCGGCGACATCCTTCTGACGCGGTATCTCCTCACCCATAACAAACGCCTGTCCCGAAAATGCCCGGCACACAACCCTGTTTTTGAAGCGATCCATGCCCGCTGGGGTGAACAAAATGAAGACGGCACCGAACCGGCGCTGGCTATCTGGCGCGACAAAGGAGTGAGCAAGTTCTTCCCGCCGATCATTGATGAATATCATGGCGAGGGGCCGATGCCAAAATGGCTGGCAGATCACATCAGGCATGCGGAGGCCGCTAAAAAGGTCAAGCTGCCTCCAAAATGGGGCGAAGTCCTCAAGCGGGATGTGGAGTCCTACATTGATGAGCGGGTGGAAATGGCGTTGGCTGCCAAGACATATAAGGCTTGCAAGGAGACAAAATGGAACGTAAAGTTGGTGGAGTTTTTGATCCGAAAAGTCAACGACTGGCTCAAAGAAAGCACTGAAAACCAAGTTTCTGTCTGCATCGCGAATGCGATTTTTGGCAACCACCTCAACATTTATGCCCCGAAGCACACAACCAAATCCAGCGCTGGAGCTAAAAAGCAGAATACAGAACCGCCAGTTGACTCAGGCGCAAATGCAGGAGGACGACAGGCATATTCGCATGGCGGCAAGAGAGATGCGTGAACATCTGGCGCTTTCAAAGGGCCAGCTTGCTGAAAAGCTTGGGGTTTCCGAAAGGTTGATCAACTACCTGGAAGGCGGCGAGCGCACATGGTCGGACAAGCTGCTTGAAACGCTCTTGGAGAACATCAAATGAACACCCTGGCCCATATCAAGCCCCAAAAGTGGTCAAAATCCTCCGTGAAGACTCCGCTGGGGAAAGTGATTGCCGATCCATACCATCAAGCTGTCTATCGGCCCCGCGACCAATCTAGGTATTCATTGAAAAAGCATATCAAATGAACCATGCATGGAAGCTATTTCTACGCCCTCAATTCTCGACCTCCTGATTCGCTGGGATCAATTCAGAATCCCAGAACTTCCAGATTGCCATCCAATCAAACCAAGCGGCCTGGAACACGTCTGGCTTCTGAACCATAGCGACACCACATTCGTTTTTGGCGAGGCAGACGCCGCTGGATTCAGGTTAAAGTTAATAAAATGGCATAACACCAAATACGGCAGGAGCGGACTCTACAGGATTGTCTCAAAATATGAACCTCTAAAAAGATTCTTTTGACGAAGGGCCAGATCACCGCCGCCTCAGATGAATCAACTTTGAGAATCGCCTTGAACAACCGTAAACTTGGATTATGGCTGTTCAATGAACAAGCAAATTTCCCTAAAAGGGAAGACTTTTGGCAAGCTGACAGTCATCGAATACCTAGGCAAAAACCAGTGGCAGAACTCCATTTGGCTTTGTGAATGCGAGTGCGGCGGGAAGAAAATCGCGCTGTATCAGCGTTTAGTCACCGGTCAGACGAAAAGCTGCGGCTGCTTGAGAGGGCGGAGGAAGAAAGCGGAAATAAAATGAAGCTACGCTCGTTTTTCAAAATGATCCTTGGCGCTGCCTTGGCACCAAAGGCAATGCCACAACAAATTCATCCCGAATATTTGTTTGCCGATTTTGATCCAACTTACGGACAAGAACTTTCAACTTTCGCCCGTGGGTGCATAACTCAACTTGACGGTTCATCTCTTCCGAGCGAAGATTGCCACATGAGCGAAGAACCTCCCACGACAATCATCGAAAAGCCCAGCATCGACACCGATCTTGATGAGCCACTTCCACAGCGGCAGGCTTGTGACGGTGAAACGTGTGAAAGTTGCCAGTGACCAATTTGCCTGACCGTTCCTGTGCTGGACGATCCGAAAGAAAGCGCCAGAGAGCACTCAATCCAATGTGGCGGAACTCAGTTCCAAAGCTGGACTCTGGCGGCGGCAGGCACCAATTTCTAAAACGATGACCGAACAAGATCAACAGATTGCAGATAAGATCATTTCAAAACTAGCGTCCGCAGATGGCTGGATTTGGGTGTCAAATTCCTATGGAATGGGCAATGACAATTTGCTCATCAAGGCATTCAAGGAAATTGGACCATCTCCCCCTTGGGATTATGTGTCTGTGCGTGTAGGGAAAAGGCTTGACGCAGGAATAGAATGGAGGATTCCGAGTGAATTAAGAAAGCTCATCTGGGAAAAAGCTTGGCCTGTCTTTGAAACTGTTCGCGTCAAAGGAGCAGAGCAAGAAAAGTTGGCAATTCTCAACTCGTTATGATCAACTACCGCAACGCCCTCTCAGCCGCCCTGGCGCACCTCCAGTCCATTCCTGCTGGCCCTGTGTGCTCGATGGGCGTCCGCGCCAAGGACTTCGTGGAAAACCTAGCCGAATGGTGCGCGAAAAACGAGGTGAAGTACAAGATTGATGGCGACAGGCTGAGCTTGTGGAGGGAGGATAGCCAATGACTCCATTACACATCCAATTGTTACTCCATGCACACGCTATCTGCGAGCCAATCGAATCACTCACGGACACGAAAAACGAGTATCTCAACGATCTCGTGAAAAGCGGTCTAATCAAGCCAGATGAAGAGAGTGCCCCACATCCAACGAGCGGTTGGATGACGACTGAGAGGGGACGCGCACACATCGAGCAAATTCTAGCACTGCCGCTTCCTGTTAAGATCTGGGCGGACTCTCATGGCAGGCCAATCAAACTTTGTTAGAGCGCAAGAAAACTCAGGGGGGAGGACAGTCGCTCGCACCCCTGACACGTAACCCGAATTCCCTGCAACGTATTGTTATGCTCCGTCTTTAATCTTCCGAAAATCATGAACTGTGAATATGTAAAACAATACTACGGAGTCCCCGCCGAAATTGGGCGACTCGTCAAAGTCGGCGGAAAACCCGGCATCATCGCCGAAGATCGCGGGCACTACATCGGCGTTAACTTCGACGCAGATAAACCAGGAGAAATCCGAAACGCGCACCCGACGAGCGAAGTTGAATATTTGGGAATGGGCGCACTCCGAAAGAGAACCAAGGCTCAAGAGCGATACGCCCGATACCGGAAATGCGACGAATGCTTTGAGTCCTTCGTGGACTTCTGCCGCTACGATGCGCACCGCCTCCGCTCTGCATAACACATAGCTCTCCGACGCGGAGCGTTCGGAGGAGCGAAAGTTCTGCCCAAGGTTTGCGATTACCGTAAATTTAGTCCTTGACTCCATAATATCCGTAAGGCAACAATGCGGTCACTTGCTTATTTGAGCAGTGACCGCTAATGATTTTTACCTCAAATTCAGGCTCAGTCTCGCCATCCACTCTTCCGTCGATCATCAATCAGGAGACTGGAGAAATCAAAATGCGCAATCGCATTTCTTCGGCGTCTGAACTGGCATCGACGTTTCAAGCATTGTTCAGTTCGGACTTTGAGGCAAGCCGGGCACGGGCATTGGTGCAATCCGAGGTAGATGGGAACCCGCCTTACTCGGAATCCGAGGATCGCAAATTCGGTCTGGGCGGCAGAACCAACGTCAATTGGGGGTATCTCACCCAAAGCCAGCAGGACGTTGAGGAGCCATACAACTCTCTGTTTGAGTCGATTGACGTTTTTGGCACCACGCCTTCCGACTACGGCTCAGAGCTTGAGCGCAATCGCAATTCGCAGATCATCGCCGAGGAAGTCACCCGGATGATCAAGAACTGGCCCGATTGGCCGTTCACCTTACAAATGACCATACATCTTTTCACGATGTTTGGTGTCGCTTTTACTTTCCGCGAGGATCAATACGACTGGCGATGGAAGGCTTACGATCTTTCCTTCCTGAAGATGCCCCGCCGGACTCGCGCCTGCATCAATGATGTGGACATCGTGACGTGCAAAGTCGAAATGCTTCCCTCTCAGCTTTATCGCAAAATTGAGAATGAAGAAGCGGCGGCAAAGGCTGGCTGGAATGTTGAGGCAGTCAAAAAGGCGATGAAGTCTGCCACGCAGAAAGCGGCGGACACCTCCAATCCACAGGAGATGGAGCGGACGTACAAGGATCAGGACTACTTCACCGGTCTTTCTGCCACCACTGTTGACATCGTTCATGGCTGGATTCGTGAATGCGATGGAACTGTGACCCACATCATTGCCCGTTACGACGGCGTTGGCGACTTCCTTTACAAGTGCGAGGGTCTTTATCAGGACATGAGCCAGCTCGTCACGGCCTACACGTACGGTGTCGGCAGCAATGGTGACTTTTACTCCATTCGCGGCAATGCTTGGAGGGGCCACAACGGTTCAGCCAGCTTGAACATGCTGACCTGCAAGTTCTTGGATCAGGCTTGTTTTGCGGCCACTCCTCATATTCAGGCAAGCTCCGAGGATGCGGTCATTGACCAAATGATCCGCCCGCGTGGGCCTTATAACGTGGTCGATCAAGGCACCACGTTCCCTGAAATCCCTCACGTTCCATTTCAGCAGTCTCTCATTCCCGCCATTCAACAGGTGCAGAGCATCTTTGCCATGCGGACACGCTCCCCTGGGGCGGCGATGAAGTTCAGCAATGTGGCGAAAACCGCCGAAGAAGTTCGCTCGCAAAATGAGATTGAAGGACGCTTAAATGCAGCCAGCGTCGATCTGTTCTTTAACTCTTGGAAGAATGACTTCCGCGAAGTTGTTCGTCGTGCGTGCAACCCTGAAGTTTCAGCAGCACATCCAGGCGGGAAGGAAATCTTTGAGTTCCGCAAGCGCTGCTTGAAGCGTGGAGTGCCGATTGACGCTATCTATGCCGTTGATGTCGGCTCCATCGAAATCAACCGTGGGATCGGCAAGGGCAGCGCCCAAGACCGCCGTGCTTCGTTTGGAGCTTTGATGCCGGTCATGGGACAGTTCGACCAAGAAGGACAACGGATTCTCCTGCGCCAGTTCACGGCATCTTACACTGACACACAGTTTGCCCGCTTGCTGGTCCCTGATGAATCTGGCAGCCGTCCTCCGATGGACTTGCAGATTGCCAACATGGAAAACTCCCTTATGGAGCTTGGCAAACCTGCGCAGATTGAGCCGAATCAGGATCATGTGGTTCACGTTGGCAGCCATTTGGCGGCGCTATCGGAAATCAACGGGGCGCTCTCGCAGGTTCAAATCGAACTGGATGCCGCTATCAAGCAAATGTTCCCGGTCTGGCAGCATGCCACCGAGCATATGCAGTTTATCAGTCCTGAGAATCCGCTTTACCCTGAGTTCAAGGCTTCCCTTGAGCAGATTGGCGAAGTGGTGATCAACGGTCAAAAGCATCTGGACGCTGAAGCTCGAAAAGCTCAAAGGACGGCTGGCGAAGAGGTTAATGATGGTGGCTCAACCCCTGGTGTTGAACGGCAAGCCGTGGAAGCACAGACCATGCTAGAGCTTCAAAAGAAACAACAAGACCTCCAGTTTGACCAAGAGCGCCACCGTCAGGACATGGCGTTCCGAGATGCTAAAAACGCCCAAGATTTGCGGCAAAAGATGGCTGAGGCCGCACTCAAACAACAGCCAGCAGCCTAACTAAACGACAATGGAATTAACATCCAAAATGATCGCGTTTCGCAAAAGCGACGACGCAAGAATGGAACTAGCGCGACTTCTAAACGAGCCTGCGCTGAAACAGGCCATCGAAGTCATTCGAGAGGCGGGGATTCCAAAGAGTATCCCGCAACTCGATTCGAGAAACCATCCTGACACGGTGGTTGCCCATAAGTTTCATGAGATGGTCGGCATCAACAGCGCCCTGGATGCGCTTTACCGCCTTACCATGCCAATGAACCAGCACCCGGACGACCTTGCGGAAGAAGAGCCTTTCGTTCACACGCTGCCAAAACACCTGCAAAAGCTGCCGACTTTCACCAAATAAACGACACAACCCATGATCCACATCCAAACACCCCTGTTCAACGAAGCCGAAGCCCCTGCTGGCGGAGGCGGAGCAGCCCCACAAGCTGACCTTGGAGAAGCTGATTTCGCCGCTGAACTCAGCAAGGGAATTGAGGCCCATAACACTCCTCAAAAGCAGCAGGCCGAAGTTTCTCAGGCGGTTGAGCCAGCCCAGAAAGAGGGCGACGTAAAAAGCGCCAAGACCAAACTGACTGACAAGTTGAGCAAGTTGGAGGAGCCAGCCGAAGAAGAGGCTCCCGCCGAAGAAGGCGATTTGCCGCCAGAAGGCGAGCAGAATCCCAAGGCGATGAGCAAATGGAAGCAGCTTCGCGCCATTGAAAAGCAGTGGAAGGAGGCGGAGCCAAAGATCAAGGAATACGAATCCAAGATCGCCGAATTGCAGAAGGCCAGCGTGCCGCCCGAACTGGAATCTGAATTGAAAGAGCTTCGTGAATTTCGCGATGTGTACGATCTGCGCAACTCTCCTGAGTTCAAGAAAACGGTGGCTGAACCGCTGGATCATATTGGCAGTGAAGTGGGAGAAATCGCCACGGAGTTTAAGATTGATCCATCGGCGCTGTTTGAAGCGATGCAGGAAAAGTCTGAATGGCGTCGCAATATCGCCATCGACAAAGTGGTGAAAGCCGCTGCTGATGCCGCTTTGGACGAAGATCGCGAAGTGCCTGCTGGCGTCGCAAACTCGCTGCACAACGCAGCCAATCGCATGCACACGATTTGGCAGAAACAGGCCGAGCTTGAAACCAAGGCTGGAGAACTGCGCCAGTCGAAAGAGATTTCACAGAAGCAAAAGGCTGATGTGTCCACAGTTGAGCAGGAAAAGGCATGGAAGCAGGCTGCCGAGCAATCAAAGACCATCATTGAGTCCAAGCTGTCTCCTGTGCTAAAGAACCTGAGTGATGCCGAGAAAACCGAGTTCATGGAAGCGGTAAACTCGGCAAACATTTCCGATGATCCGGTTGAACGCGCTTTTCAGGCGCAAGCCCCGCATGTGGCGGCTGTTCTCATCAACCGCCTTAACGTGGTCATGAAAGAGCTGGCAGCCGTCAAGAAAGAGCGCGATGGCGTCGTTGCCGCAAAGCCCGGAACAAAGCAGAATCACGGCGAGCCTGTCAAACAGGCAATTGGCCTTGAGGATGAAGATTTTGCCGCTGAACTCCAGGCTGGAATGCGTAATATGTTTGCTTAATTCAGAACAACCGCCTCGTCGTCCTCAAGGGAGGCAAGAATCTTGTCCAATCCTTCCTTGAAGGCCAGAATCACCGCAGGCTTGTTCCCACGAGCGTTGTTGTGGATGCAGCAGGCCACGTTGACCGCCAGCGCCTCAAGAACATCTGGGAATGTCGGTTCGATTTGCTTCGTGTGAAAATCGAGGTGTTTCGCCAGCTTTTCGGTGAGGATTTCTGATTTGGTTTGTTCGGCCATTGGTAAGCGTAAAGTTGATCACTCCTCAAATCAAGAAAAATATCCTTGACGGATTCTCAAATTTGCATCAATCTCGCGATAGAGCTTAAAATCCTTAGTTTTAGGACTGGTTGCTCGCCAGTGAAAATAACACCATGAGCTATAAATGACTCGTAAGAGTTGGATCGGTTGCTCGCTGATCGTCAAGAAGCGCCACTAAGGCGTGTCAATTTTCTTGCCGCATCGAGCATCACGCAACCGCTGTTGGCAAGGCCCAAAACCAACACCACCCCCTACTCTTAGACCATTATGGCTAATCTCAATCAAACCTTCGTTTCTGACGCCTCCCGTCTCCAAGGTCGCGTTTATAACCTTCTTCGCGCCACTGGCCGCGTTGCCGCCCTTCTCAAAAAGGAAAATTTCCCTGATGGAATCGGCTACAACCCTGTGACCGTCAACACGCTGCGCTCCAACCCTGTTGGTGGCTCCGGCTGGGTTACGGTGACTCAGGAAGATGGTTCCGGCAACAACTGCCAAGTCGATCCTTCGGTTGTTTCTCCTGCTCTGAGCACT